>Ga0055450_10000231_pt1 | contig 11170 bp, 11 predicted proteins | sample China_Galinas_PW_5_FD_57740 | JGI IMG/M metagenome (GOLD analysis project Ga0055450, IMG submission 57740) | Wetland microbial communities from San Francisco Bay, California, USA, that impact long-term carbon sequestration - China_Galinas_PWC_D1 | ecosystem: Environmental > Aquatic > Marine >... | reverse complement strand
ATGGGCTACGGCACCGTGCTGGCCTCCTTCAACGTCGAGGAGTTCGGCACCGAGCGCGTCACCCGGCTCAGCCGCGAGGAGATCGACGAGCGCCTCGAGACGCTGCGCGGGATGACCCAGTTCGAGGGCGTCCCCACCCCCGCCGAGTAGCCGGCCGGGGCGTCGGCGCGCAGGACGGACGGCAGCGGCAAGCTGCGATACTCACCCCTCCCCCGCAAGAGAGACCAAGGAGGGCGAGTGGCCACCGAGCAGCAGACCCCAGACGCAACCGCCCCGGGCAGCGACGGCGCCAAATCCGAGTCGCTGACCGTCACCGACAACCGCACCGGCAAGACATACGAGCTCCCGATCAGCGACGGCACCGTGCGCAGCATGGACCTGCGCCAGATCAAAGTGACCGAGGACGAATTCGGTCTGATGACCTACGACCCGGCCTTCACCAACACGGCCTCGTGCCGGTCGGCGGTCACCTACATCGACGGCACCGCCGGCATCCTCGAACACCGCGGCTACTCGATCGAGCAGCTCTGCGAGCACTCGACCTACCTCGAGGTCGCCTACCTGCTGATCTTCGGCGAGCTGCCGACCGGGCCGCAGCTGGACCGCTGGGTCTTCGACATCACCCACCACACCTTCGTCCACGAGGACCTCAAGCACTTCTACGAGGGCTTCCGCTACGACGCCCACCCGATGGGGATGGTGCTCGCCGGCGTCGGCGCGCTCTCGACCTTCTACCCGGACGCGAAGGCGATCGACGACCCGGAAGAGCGCTACATGTCGGCGGTCCGGCTGATCGCCAAGATCCCGACCCTCGCCGCCTTCTCCTACCGGCACAACATGGGCTTCCCCTACGCCTACCCGGACAACGAGCTCAACTACGCCGAGAACTTCCTCTCGATGATGTTCAAGAAGACGGAAGCCCGGCACATCCCGAAGAAGGCCCTCTCGCGGGCGCTCGACGTCCTCTTCATCCTCCATGCCGACCACGAACAGAACTGCTCGACCAGCGCCGTGCGCGGGGTCGGCTCCTCCGACGTCGATCCCTACTCGTCGGTCGCCGCCGGCGTCGGCGCCCTCTACGGCCCGCTGCACGGCGGCGCCAACGAGGCGGTGCTGCGGATGCTGCGGCGGATCGGCTCCCCGGAGAACATCCCGGATTTCCTCGAGAAGGTGAAGCAGCGCGAGGAGAAACTGATGGGCTTCGGCCACCGGGTCTACAAAAACTACGACCCGCGCGCCCGGATCATCCAGCAGCACATGGACGACGTGTTCGAGGCGACCGAGTACAACCCGCTGGTCGAGATCGCCCGCGAGCTGGAGAAGCACGCCCTCGACGACGAGTTCTTCACCTCGCGCAAGCTCTACCCGAACGTCGACTACTACTCGGGGATCCTCTACGAGGCGATGGAGATCCCGGCCAACATGTTCACCGTGCTGTTCACGATCCCGCGCACCTCGGGCTGGGTCGCGCAGTGGATGGAGATGCACGAAGACCCGGAGACGAAAATCGCCCGGCCCCGGCAGATCTACACCGGCGAGCGCGAGCGCACCTACGTGCCGATCGACGACCGCGAGGGGCCCGAGAAAATCATCGGCCCGCCGGCGCGGCGCCCCAAGCGCCCGCGGCGCGGCGCTTAGCTCCTTCGCGACCGGTGCCTTTTGGGGGCCACGGCCCCCAAAAGGCACCGGCGGCGCAGGGGATAGCCTGGGCGGATGGCCAAATCGCGCTGGAAGCTGACGATCCGAGACGGTCCCGACGTCTCGCACCGGGGCTTCGACGACCTCGGCGAGGCGGTGGCGACGATGCGCGAGCAGGCGATGGAGATCCGCGCCCAGGGGCCGCTCAGGTCCGCCTCGATGCTGCGCGACTTCGCGCCCGCCGACCAGGTCCGCGCGCGCCTGCAGATCTCCGGCCGCGGCCTGCTGCGCAAGCCGGTCGCCGGGGTCGACGTGCGGGGGGACGGGACCTTCCTGGCCTTCCGCGGCGGCGTCGGCCGCGAGGAGCTCGACCCGACCCACCACGAGACGCCGTTCGACCTCGTGCGAGAAACTCTGGAAGCGGAGGAGAAGTGAGATGAGCGATTCCAAGACCGACATCCCCAAGGGCAGCTACGCGGCCGGCGACCGGGTGAAGATCCCCGCCGGCGCCGAGCCGCCGTTCACCGTCTTCATCAACGGCGTCGAACAGCGCGAGGGCGCCGACTACGGGATCGAGGGCGCCGAGATCGCCTTCACCCGCCCGATCGTCAAGGAGAAGATCGGGACCAGCCGCTGGCTCGCGATGTACCTGGGGCTCTGGGGCACCTACCGCAAGAACGAGACCGTCGACCTGCAGTTCACCCGCAACGGCAAGATCGAGCTGCTCTCCGACCTCCCGGTCGTCCCCTACGCGGAGGGCGAGGGGCCGGAGTGAACCTCGGCTTCCTGCTGCTGGCCGACTACAGCGAGGCCGTCAACGGCAAGCTCTACCTGACCGGCGGCGGCTGGAACGTCCTCCGCCTCCCCGAGCTCCCCCACGAGTGGTCCTTCCACATCGGCCTCGGCATCGACGTCGCCTGGCACGAGACCAACGACCCCCACGAGCTGGTCGTCACCGTCCAGGACCCCGACGGCGTCGAGCTCGGCGAGGGCCTCACCGCCAACTTCGAGACCGGCCGCCCACCGGGCATCCCCCAGGGCCAGGAGCAGCGCCTGGTGATGTCGATCGGCGCCACCGCCACCTTCGCCTCCCCCGGCCCCCACGCCGCCGTCGTCCACGTCAACGGCGACGAGCTCGGCCGCGCCCGCTTCTACCTGATGGAAGGCGGCGAGCCCGGGGTCGAGCTGGGCTGACGACGGCGGGCGCCGCGCGACCCGGTCAGTTGAACACGTAGAGCAGCAGGAACGCGAGCACCGCGTAGGCGGCGCCGGCGGCCTGGATGCCGCGGTCGCCGGCGACCATCTGGGCCATCGTGCGGTCGTCGGCGCGGTCGTAGATCAGGTAGAGGTAGCGGAAGATGCCGTAGACCACGGGCGGGATCGTCAGCATCATCTGGCTGCCGATCAGGGGTGAGTTGACGGTGTAGATCGAGTAGCTGATCACGGTCCCGGTGGTGACCAGGGCGACCATCTGGTCGAGGAAGGGGAGCGAGTAGTGCTCGAGGACCGGCCGGGTCGAGGTCCCTTCGTGCAGCTCGGAGACCGCCTCCTGGCGGCGCTTGGTGAAGCCGAGGAAGGCGGCGAGCATGCCGGTGCAGAGGATCAGCCATTCCGAGGCGTGGGCGTCGACGGCGCTGGCGCCGGCGGCGACGCGGAGGATGAACAGGCCGGCCAGCACCATCACGTCGATGATCACCACCTGCTTGAGGCCGAGGCTGTAGGCCATCTGAGCGACCCCGTAGCCGACCACCATCAGGCCGACCTCCCAGTTGACCGTGGCGAAGCCGATCGCGATCGCGATCGCCGCCAGCACCGGGGCGATGACGATCGCGGCGCCCTCGGAGAGCTCGCGCGCGGCGAGCGGCCGGTAGCGCTTCTTCGGGTGCTTGCGGTCGAGCTCGACGTCGATCAGGTCGTTGACGTAGTACCCGGCGCTGGAGATCAGGCAGAAGGAGGCGAAGGTGAGCACCGCCAGCAGCACGTCGTGCGACTGGTCGAACTTGCCGGAGAAGAGCAGCCCGGCGAAGACGAAGACGTTTTTGATCCACTCCTTCGGCCGCCCGGTCTTGATCGCCGCGCGCAGCGGCGAGCGGCGGGGGACGACCGGCTCGCCCTCAGGCGCCTGGGCGCCGTCGGCGGGGGTCACGGTGGGCTCTTCGGAGGTGATCGTTTCCATCGGGCAAGAGGTTCGGCAGCCGCGCAGGAATGCCTGTCCCCTGTGGATGCGAAGCCGAAAGGGTACCGCCGGGCGCCGTCACTCCCGGTCCCGATCGCCTTCCCGGGCCGCTTCGAGCGCTTCGAGATCGTCGCGGTCACGGGCGCGATCGCTCGCTCGCTTCATCGCCAGCAGATCGTCGAGCGAGCAGACCCGAACGACGATGCCGCCCAGGTCCACCTCGGCCGCGCTCTCGGTCAATGCCCCGAAACGGGGGACCTGCGGCAGACCCTGAAGAACGTCGACGGTTCCCAGTTCCGTCGCCACCAACGTGCGGTCGCCGGTGCGTAGGAAGGTGGGAATCGCCGTTCCTTCGAGGCGGCGCTCGCCGACCTCGACCTTCCCGCCGAGCCCCTGCAACAGGTCAGCAAGGCGCTCGAGATTCTCGCGGGCGGGATCCGGGACGATGTCGACGTCCCGGGTCCCACGCAGGTAGCCCCAGGCATTCACAGCGAGGCCGCCGACCAGGACGAAGCTGATCTCGGCCTCGACCAACCGCTCCAGCAGACGCCGCAGCTGAAGCGGCTCGTTCAACTGCGGCGGGCGCTGCCGGTGAAGGTGGAGAGGAATTCGCTGAGGGCGAGTCCTTCGGCGAGGTTGACGGCCGGCCCCCGGCTGCCGTCTTCGCGAAGGCGCCGCCGTCGCGTCTCCTCGCTGAGGCGCCAAGCCTCACGGCTCTCGGCCCGATCAGGATCCCGCTGCTCCTGAGTCCTTTTCACGCGTCCGAGGGTAGCCGGATCGTGAAGCGGGCGCCGCCGTCGGGGCGGTTCTCGACGCCGACGCCGCCGCCCATCGCCTCGGTCAGCTCGCGCACGATCGCGAGGCCGAGCCCGGCGCCCTCGCTGGAGCCGTTGCCGGCGCTGGCGCGCAGGTGGAAGCGCTCGAAGGCGCGCGGGATCTCGGTCTCCGGGATGCCGCCGCCGCGGTCGGCGACGCTGAGCTCGCCGGGCGCGACCGCGACCGTCACCTCCTTGCCGGGCGGGCTGACCCGGATCGCGTTGTCGAGCAGGTTGGAGACGACCTGCAGGGTGCGGCCGTGGTCGGCGGTCGCCGGCGCCGGACCACCCTCGATCCGCACCTCGACCCCGGCCGCGGTGGCCCGCGGCCGCAGCCGTTCCTTCGCCTCGCGGGCGACCACGGCAAGGTCGACCGATTCGCTCCCCACCTCGAGCACCCCCTGCCGCAGCCGCGCCAGGGCGAGCAGGTCGCCGACCAGCCGCTCCAGCCGGCCCGCCTCGCGGGCGACGACGACGGCCGCCTCGCGCGGCTCGATCGTGCCGTCTTCGATCCCCTCCGCGTAGCCGCGGATCGAGGTCAGCGGGGTGCGCAGGTCGTGGGACACCGAGAGCAGCACGGCCCGCTCCGCGTCGTGGGCGAGGCTGAGCTGCTCGGACATCTCGTTGAACGCCTCGGCCAGCTCGTCGAGCTCCTGGATCCCCTCCTCGGGCACCGGGTCGGGGCGGCGTCCGCCGGCCAGCTCCCCCGCCGCGCCGCCGAGCCGCCGCAGCGGCTGGGTCATCCGCCGCGCCAGCAGCACCGCCACCGCGGCGGCGAGCAGCGCCGCGACCCCGCTGGCGATCAGCAGGGCAGAGAGGTAGCTGCTGAAGTCGTCGCCGGTGACCACGTCGCGGCGGGTGACCAGGACGACCGCGTCTTCGACCGGGCGGGCGGCGTAGATCGAGTCGATGCCGCCGACTTCGCCGGTGCCGTTGGCGGGCTGACCCGCGCGCAGGTCCTCGGCGGCGCCGGCGGGAAGCAGGCTTTCGGCTTTGGCGAGGCTGACCACGACGACGGGCCGGGGCTCCCCCGGCCGGCCCGCGCCGCCCGGCGCCGGTTTCCCGGCCTGCCCGAGCGGGGGACGGACGCCCGGCGGCCGCCCGCGTTCGCGGTTCTGCGCTTCCTCTTCGCGCACCGCCGCCGGCAGCTGTTCGTAGCGGATCGCGTAGGAGTCCGCCTGCGCCTCGACGTCGGTGCGGATCGTGTCGCGGACCGCGCCCTTGGTCAGCACGGTGCCCAGCGCCAGCGAGACGCCGACGGCGACCAGCACGGTGCCGAGGATCGAGACGAACAGCCGCGCCCGCAGCGAGCGCATCAGGGCACGACCTTGTAGCCGGCGCCGCGGACCGTCTCGATCATCTCGGCCTTGCCGAGCTTCGCGCGCAGCTGGCCGACGTGGACGTCGACGGTGCGGGTGCCACCGGGAAACTCACCGCCCCAGGCGAGCTCGAGCAGCCGTTCGCGGCTGAGCACCACGCCGGGGTGGGCGAGCAGGGCGGCCAGCAGGTCGAACTCGCGCGCGGTCAAATCAACCGGCTCGCCGCCGACCTCGACCACCCGCGAGGCACGGTTCAACTCGACGTCGCCGACCGCGAGCGAGCCGCCGTCGACGGTCGCGCCGGCACCGCCGGCGCGGCGCAGGATCGCCTTCACCCGGGCGACCAGCTCACGCGGCGAGAACGGCTTGGTGACGTAGTCGTCGGCGCCCGCTTCCAGCCCGGCGACCCGGTCGACCTCCTCGTCGCGGGCGCTGAGGATCAGGATCGGGATCCCGGTGCGGGCGCGCAGCCGCCGGCAGACCTCGAGGCCGTCGATCCCCGGCAGCCCGATGTCGAGCACGACGAGGCGGACGGGGTGGCGGCTGAGCTCCTCGAGGGCCTGCTCGCCGGTGCGCGCCCAGACCACGTCGAAGCCATCCCGCCGCAGGTAGGCGCGCACCAGGTCGGCGATCGCCTGCTCGTCCTCGACGACGAGGATGGCTCCGTTCATGGTCCTAGCCTCTCAGCCCATCCGGCCGGAGGACGGGCCGCTGCCGTCTCCTTTCCGCTCGCCTTCCATCGGGCCGTTGCCGGGCCCGCCTTTCGGGCCTTTCCCGGGACCGCCCCTCGGGCCTTTGCCCTCGCCTTTCCCGGGAAGCGCGGAGATCGACTTGGCGGCGGCGCCGTCCACGCTCTTGACCACGACCGCCTGTCCCTCCTCGAGGTCGCCGACGCTCTCGGCGCCCGGTCCGCGAACCTTGGTCGCGTCGTTGACGTCGATCGTGACCTCGCTGTCGTCCTTCTCCTTGACGGTGATCGAGCTGTCGCTGACCGCGGTGATCGTGCCCTGGTCGAGCCGGATCACCTTCGAGTCGCCTTCCTTGGTCTGCACGTGGAACTCGGCGTAGGTGACGGCTTTCATCGGCACGCCGGGCCCGGGCGGGCCGCCATGCCGGCCGCCGGGGCCGCCGCGGCGGTGCTCGCCCTGGCCCTTGCCCTGGGCGCTCTTGCCGTTCTGGTTGGCGCTGCCGGAGTCGTTGTTCTGCGCGACGGCCACGCCGCCGACCACCAGCGCGCCGGCGACGCCGAGCGCCGCCACCGATCGCAGGTGTTTTCGAGCTGATCTGAGCATCGTTTCCTCCTGGTTGGAGTTCGAGTGACGCTGCCGATGGTCGTCCCGGTCCGTCCGGGCACGATCAGCCCCCTGTAAGCCCCGTGTAAGCCCGCATCAGCCCCCCATGCCTTGTCACCCGGGGGGTTGCGAAGCGCAGGGGGTCAGGGGTCGATCAGGACGCCGGGGTTGAGGACGGCGCCGGGGTCGAGCTCGGCCTTGGCGGCGCGCAGGGCGGCGGCGAAGGGAGCGGGGCGCTGGCGGTCATACCAGGGGCGGTGGTCGCGGCCGACGGCGTGGTGGTGGGTGATCGTGCCGCCGGCATCGGCCAGGGCCTCGGAGACCGCGGCCTTGACCTCGTCCCACTGGGCCACCTCGCCGCCGCGCACGGCCGGCGCCAGCACCGTGAAGTAGGGCGCGGCCCCGTCCGGGTAGACATGGGTGAAGCGGCAGCTGACCCGCGGCGCCCCCGCACCCTCGGCGGCGGTCCCGCAGACCGCCGCCGTCGCCCGCCGCGCGGTCTCCATCACGGTCGCGTGGAGCTCCTCGAGCCGGTCCCAGGTGACCGCGGTCTCGAAGGTCTCCGAGAGCACCCCGCAGGCGACGAAGGTGTCGCGCAGGTAGGGGGCGAGCAGGAAGGCGCCGCGCCAGGACTCGACCGCGGAGCCCCCGTCCCCCTCCCCGCCGCTCCCGCCGGCGACTTCGTCGCTGCTGCGCACCGTGCCCCCGTGCGAGCGGGCGATCTCCAGCGTCGCGGCCATCGCGTCCCCGACCGGCAGCTCGGCCGACTCGAAGCCGAGGATGAGCAGGTCGGCGCTGCCGTCGCCCGCCCCGGTCAGCTCGGCCTCGGCGGCGTCGAGCAGGCGGCAGTTCGACGGGTACAGGCCGGACTGGGCGATCTCGCGGACCGCCCGGGCCGCAGTGAGAAAGCCGCCGAACTCGACCCCCGCCGATGCCTTGAAGCCGGGCCGCGGGCGCACCCGCACCCAGGCCTCCGAGATCGCCCCGAGGACCCCCTCGGAGCCGATCAGCATCCGGTCCGGCGAGGGGCCGGCGCCGGAGCCGGGCAGGCGCCGGCTCTGCCAGGTGCCGCGCGGCGTGATCGCCCGCGCCGACTCGACCAGGTCGTCGATGTGGGTCATCAGGGTCGCGAAGTGCCCGCCGGCCCTGGTCGCGATCCAGCCTCCCAGGGTCGAGTACTCGAACGACTGCGGGAAGTGGCGCAGGGTGAGGCCGTGCTCGCGCAGCTGCTCCTCCAGCCGCGGCCCGGTCGCCCCGGCCTGGATCCGCGCCGCCAGCGAGGCGGGGTCGACTTCCAGGACGCGGTCGAGCCGGCGCAGGTCCATCGTCACCACCGGCCGCTCGCCGAGCCGCGGTTCGACCCCGCCGACCACGCTGGTGCCGCCGCCGAACGGGATCACCGCGGCGCCCTCGGCCTCGGCCCAGCTCAGCACCGTCTCGATCTCGGACTCGTCGCCGGGGAAGGCGACCAGGTCGGGCGGGTGCTCGAATTCCCCCCGGAACCCCCGCACCACGTCGCGGTAGGCCTTGCCGAGCGCATGCGAGACCCGCTCGTAGCGCCCGTCGGAGAAGAGGTCGCCCAGCGCCGCGGGCCGCTTCAGCCGCGCCGGCCGCAGCTCGACGTCGGCGAGCGCGACCGGCCGCTCGACCTCGCCCCCGAACCCGAACCGCGCCCAGATCCCTTCCGCCGCCTCGCGCAGCTGCGCCGCGCTAGGCGCCTGATCCTCAAACCCCCACCCCCAATGCTTCAGCCTCCGCTCGGCTCCCATGCCGAGAACCTACCGCGCTACCAGTGGACGCCTTTCATCAGGTGGGCGAAGGCCACCGCCTCGGTCGACGGGGCCTTGTCGCGGGCCTCCTCGGTCTTGCCCTTCGCGGCCTGCGAGTCGGGGAAGAGCTTGTAGGCCATGTTGAGGATCGAGTCGCTCGCCTTCGGCGCCACCGCGTAGAGCAGCTCGCCGAAGCTGCCCAGGCGGGTCGCGACCTTCTTCGGCCGCTTCACCATCGCCCCGGCGATCAGCTCGGCGGCCTCCTCGGGGGTGATCGCCGGGAACATGTCGTACATCCGGGTCGGCGCGATCATCGGCGTCCGCACCAGCGGCATGTGGATCGTCGTGATGTGGACCTTGTCGTCGATCACCTCGGAGGCGATCACCCGGCTGAAGGCGTCGAGCGCCGCCTTCGAGGCGACGTAGGCGGAGAAGCGCGGCGGGTTGGTCTGCACGCCGATCGAGCTGATGTTGATGATGTGGCCCGACTTTCGCGCCCGCATCGTCGGCAGCAGGGCGAGGATCAGGCGCAGGGAGCCGAGGTAGTTGAGCTGGATCGTCCGCTCGTAGTCGTGGAAGCGGTCGTAGGAGAGCGCCACCGAGCGGCGGATCGAGCGGCCGGCGTTGTTGACCAGGATGTCGACGTGCCCGTGGTAGGCGAGCACCTCCTCGGCCATCCGCTCGATGTCCTCCATGTCGGAGAGGTCGCACTGGTGGATGTGGGCGGTGCCGCCGGCCCGGGCGATCTCCGCCTTCGTCTCTTCCAGCTTGTCGAGCGAGCGGGCGACCAGCAGCACCGTCGCCCCCGCGTCGGCCGCCTTGACCGCGGTCGCGCGGCCGATCCCCGAGGAGGCGCCGGTGATCAGGACGATCTTGCCCCGCACCGCGCCCGACAGCGAGCGGTCGTGGAAGAGGTCGGGGTCGAGGTTGCGCTCCCAGTAGTCCCAGACCCGGGCCGCGTAGCTCTCCAGCGGCGGCACCTCGATCCCCGAGCCTTTCAGCACCTTCTGGGCACGGCTCGAGTCGAAGTGGGTCGGGTAGTCGACGTAGGTCAGCAGCGGGGCGGGCAGCCCGGCCCCCTTCAGCACCCGCTTGAGCGCGCCCTTGGCGGGCGGGAAGAGCTTCAGCGCCGAGCGGGCGAGGCCGGTCGCGGCCTCGGTCACGTCGGTGTCGACGCGGAAGGCCGCCCGCGGGGCGTCGGCCGCCTTGGCGAAGAGGTTGATCACCTCGCCGGCCCGCTTCGGGCTCGGGTCGGTGAGATGGAAGACCTCGTCGTCGAGGTCGGGCTGGTGGGCGATGTGGTCGATCGCCGAGGCGACGAAGTCGACCGGGACGATGTTGATCTCGCCGCCTTCGATGCCCACGGTGGGCAGCCAGGCGGGCAGCACCCGGCGCGCCCGCTGCAGGGCCTTGAAGAAGTAGTAGGGCCCGTCGACCTTGTCGATCTCCCCGGTGCGCGAGTCGCCGACCACGATCCCCGGCCGGTAGACCCGCCAGGGCCGCGGGCACTCCTCGCGGACCAGCCGCTCGGCTTCGTGCTTGGTGCGGAAGTAGGGGTTGTTGTCGAGCCGTTCGGCCTCGTCGAACATGTCCTCGCGCCATTCGCCCTTGTAGAGGCCGGCGACCGCGATCGAGCTGACCTGGTGGAAGCAGCCGGCGTCGAGCGAGCCGGCCAGCTCGACCGCGTTCCGGGTCCCCTCGACGTTGGCGACCCGCTGGGTCTCGGCGTCGGCTGCGATGTCGTAGATCGCCGCCAGGTGGAAGAAGTGGTCGATCTTGCCGCGCATCGGGACCAGGTCCTCCTCGCTGACCCCGAGCCCGGGCTGGGAGAGGTCGCCGGCGACCGGCACGACGCGGGCGCCGTCGGCTCCCCAGCCGGTCCGCAGCTCCTCCAGGCGGCCGCGCGAGCCGGCTCGGACCAGCGCGTAGACCGTGCCCTCGCGCTGCAGCAGGCGGGCGACCAGATTGCGGCCGATGAACCCGGTTGCTCCGGTGACGAAATAGCTCATCGGGTACCAGGGTATCTCGACACGGTGCCGGCTGGTCCGTTCTCCTAGACTGAGGCGAAGAGATGCCAGATACGGCCACCGTGCAGATAGCTATGCCCGAGATGGGCGAGTCGGTGACCGAGGGCATCGTCCTCGAGTGGCACGTCGCCGAG
>Ga0055450_10000230_pt1 | contig 11222 bp, 7 predicted proteins | sample China_Galinas_PW_5_FD_57740 | JGI IMG/M metagenome (GOLD analysis project Ga0055450, IMG submission 57740) | Wetland microbial communities from San Francisco Bay, California, USA, that impact long-term carbon sequestration - China_Galinas_PWC_D1 | ecosystem: Environmental > Aquatic > Marine >... | reverse complement strand
AGCAGCTCGTTGTAGGGCTCGCCGGCCACCGAGAAGATGGGCAGCTTCTGCGACTCGACGAGAGAGTTGAAGACGTCGATCATGGGGATGCCGGTGCGGATCATGCGGTCCGGCAGTCGGCGTGTGACCGGGTTGACCGGCGTGGAGCCGAGGCGCACGGGCGTCCCCTCCGGCATGGCGCGGCCGTCGCGGGGCCGACCGGCGCCGTCGAAGACGCGGCCCAGGAGCCCGTCGCCGAAAGGGAACTCCAGGGGGCGGCCGAGGAAGCGGACCCGATCGTTCGTGGACAGGCCCTGGGTGCCGGCGAAGACCTGGAGGCTCACCAGGTCGCCGTCGAGCTTGATCACCTGCGCCGGGGCACTCCCTCGCTCGCCGAGGACCACGGCGAGCTCCTCGTACGTCACCCCCGTTGCGTGTACGGTGAAGACGTTGCCGGCGATGCGCGCGATGCGATCGAAGTACTTTCTCAATCGACCTCCTCGACGGCCGGCTCGAATCCACCGCGGGCGACGAGGCCCGTGATCTCCCCCGCCGTTGCCTCGAACTCGGGCGTGCCCGCGGCCTGGTAGTTCCAGTTCCGGAACAGGTCCGTGAACCGCACCATGATGGCGCGCACCTCCTCCTTCTCGGTGACGTCCAGCTCCAGGTCGAGCACGGCGAGCAGGTGATCGAAGACGAGGCGCTGCCGCTCGGCATCCGTGGAGCCGTCGACGTCGTCGAAGGCGTCCTGTTGCAGGTACGCCGCGTCGACGAAGTCCGCCTTGAGCATGGTCGCGTAGTCATGGGCCGCGATGCCCTCCTCCCCGACCACCGTGATCATCTGCCGGATGTCGTTGCCGCGGCGCAGGAGACGACGCACGCGGCCCAGCTTCTCCGGGTGGATGATCCCCGGGTAGCGGCTCCAGGACTCCAGGGGGTCGATGGCCGGGTAGCGGCGCGCGTTCGCCCGGGCGGTGGAGAGACCGTGGAACGCGCCTACCACCTTGAGCGTCGCCTGCGTGACGGGCTCCTCGAAGTTGCCGCCGGCGGGGCTGACGGTGCCGCCGATGGTGAGGGAGCCGGTGCGCCCGGTACGCAGCTCGAGGATGCCCGCCCGCTCGTAGAACGCCGCGATACGGCTCTCCAGATAGGCGGGAAACGCCTCTTCCCCGGGGATCTCCTCGAGCCTCCCCGACAGCTCGCGCATGGCCTGCGCCCACCGCGACGTCGAGTCGGCCAGGAGGAGGACGTGCAGGCCCATCTGGCGGTAGTACTCGCCCAGGGTGACCGCCGTGTAGACCGATGCCTCGCGCGCCGCCACGGGCATCGCAGAGGTGTTGCACACGATGATGGTGCGCTCCATGAGGGTGCGTCCGGTGCGCGGGTCCTTGAGGCGGGGGAACTCCTGGATCGTCTCCACCACCTCCCCCGCGCGTTCGCCGCACGCTGCCACGATGACCACGTCGACGTCGGCGTTGCGGGAGGTGATCTGCTGGAGCACCGTCTTCCCCGCCCCGAAGGGACCGGGAATGCAGTAGGTGCCCCCCCGCGTCACGGGCAGGATCGAGTCGATCACGCGCACCCGCGTGACCAGCGGCTCCGTGGGGAGCAGGCGACGTCGGCTCACGTTGAGAGGCACCTTCACCGGCCAGCGCTGGAGCATGGTCACGCTCCGCGCCGTGCCGGTTTCGTCGGCCAGCTCGGCGACGACGTCACCGGCCTTGCGCTCGCCCGCCCCGGCGATGCTCCTGACGGTAAAGCTCCCGGGCCAGGCGAAGGGCACCATGATCTGATGGCGGAAGATGCCCTCGGGGGTGAAGCCGAGGGTGTCGCCCGCCTGCACCACGTCGCCCACCCGAACCGCGGGCTCGAAGGGCCACAGCCGGTCCTCTCGCAGGGCGGGCACGGAGCTCCCCGTGGGCAGGAAGAATCCGTGGCGTTCCGCCAACTCGGGGAGGGGGTTCTGGAGGCCGTCGAAGATCTGGCCAAGCAGCCCCGGGCCGAGCGATACCGACAGCAGCTCGGTGGTGAGCTGCACGGGGTCTCCGACCTTCAGGCCGCGGGTCTCCTCGAAGACCTGCAGGTCCGCCAGGTTGCCGCGCACCCGGATGACCTCCGCCAGGAGGCGAGCGCCGTCGGCGCGGTGGCAGCGGGCCACGGAGTTCTGGATGACGCGGCCCTCGCACTCCGCGACGACGAGGTTGCCGAACACCCCGACGATCCTGGCTCTCATGCGGCGACTCCCATGGTCCTGCGCCAATCCCGGAGGAGCAGGAGCTTCACCGCATACGCGGCGACCTCGTCCCGGCCGAAGCTGAAGCGCGGCTCCTCTCTCACGGCCCAATCCCATCGGACGTAGACGAGCGACCGCCACCCCTTGAGGGGGTCCGCGGCGTCCGACCACGCCGCGACGGCGCGGTCCACCCTCGTGTCGGCGGCGGCGATCTCCTTGGCGACGACGTGCGGTTCGACGGGCTCGCCCAGGGCGTCCGCCCGAGCCGCCGCCACCCCGTTGCGCAGCGCCACCTCCAGGCGCGCCCACCCCCCCAGGAAGCGGCTCCGCCGCCGCCGTGCCACTGCGACGGCGTGATGCCAGTACGCCTCCCAGACGAGGTCGTCGGGGATACGCCCTGTGGTGTCCATCTCCTCGACGTCGAGGGGGGCCGGGAGGGGTGCCTTTCCCTCGACCTGGTCCGCGGTCAGAACGGTCCCCTGCGGGTGCACGGGCTCGCCGGCGAGCAGGGCCTGTCGTTGGCGCAGGTCGTCGGAGAGCAGGACGACGTCCACGAGGGGCGCCGCGTCGCTGTCGACGACTCGCGCGCGCAGCTCGCCCGGCGTCATGGGCGGCGCCACGCCGGGCCGGGCCAGCGTGGGCAGGGAGGTCAGCAGGTAGTAGTTCGCGCCGAAGCTCATCGGGCGTCTACCGCGCCGCCCCGCTCTGCTCGTCGGCGGCGGAGCGCAAGAGGGCGCGCAGGTGCGGGGATACGAGCTCGGCGAGCTTCTCCGCCACCGACTCCGGCGTGACCTCGACGACGGCCCCGCGTATGCGATACTCGAAGCCGGCGCTGGCGAGACCTCCCTTGACGTCGAGGTCCGTCGCGTCGGCCAGCGCCCTGCCCAGGAGGCCCGGCATCGTTGCGACGAGCTCCTCCACCAGCTCGGCGCGCACCTCGAACGCCAGCGTCTGTCCGTCCCCGTGTTCGTCCGCGCGCGCGTAGGCGCCTACGACCTCGGTGAGGAGCCGCTTCACGAGGGTGGGATTGTCCAGCTCGTGCCGGACGCCCTCCTCCAGGAGCGACGTCAGCGCCTGTTCGAGTCGGGCCCTGAGCTCCAGCTGGGCGTCCCTGACTGCGAGGGCGAGCTCGCTCCTGGCTTCGGCCAGGATGGCCCTCCCCTCCGCCTCGGCCTGGGCGATGATCTTCCGCCCCGTCTCCCGGGCCTGCTCTACGACCTCCGCGCCCTCGGCCGTCGCGGCGGCCCGCAGCTCCTCAGCCTCGTGGAGCCCGGCCTCGATGCCTTCGCTGTGCAGCTTTTCGATGAACGCTTCGAGCGTGCTCGAGTGATCCACCTGTCCTCTTCTATCATGCGCAGAAGTCCTCCACCCCGGTGTCCGGCCATCTGGTCTCCGACCGGAGGGGCGGGGACATCATGGGAATCGTGACAAAATGCACAATACAACGCTAACCCCGAGGCTTCGGGGATGACAAGACGTTTCCCGGGGGGCGTGACGTGGAGCGGCTTCGCCTCGGCGGCGCCGTGCCGGACGTTTGTGGGATCTCGGCGCCCGGCCGAGGGACCTTGCGCGATCCTCACGAGGTAGCGCCTTCGCACCCCGGCTTCCGGCGGCGGAGATCCCCGGCCTCTCGTGACATCTCCCGGGAAGCGCTCACGGGTGTATGGCTCCCCGCCCGGGCTCGTGGGTATGTTCTTCGACGGCGGCGGAGCCGCCTCCTCCACTGGACCCCAACGAAGGAGCCGTTTGTGGACAAGCAAGTCCTGAGCGCCCTGAACCAGCAAATCGCCGCCGAGTTGCACTCGGCGTATCTCTATCTGGCCATGTCGGCCCACTTTTCGGAGCAGAACCTCGACGGCTTTGCCCACTGGATGAAGCTGCAGGCGAGTGAAGAGGTGGAGCATGCCATGAAGCTGTACTCCCACGTCATCCACTGCGGGGGACGCGTGGAGTTGAAGGCGCTGGAGGCACCACCCAAGAAGTTCGGGAGCCCCCTGTCGATCTTCGAGGCCTCACTCGCTCACGAAAAGAAGATCACCGGGATGATCCATGACCTGTTCGAGCTTGCGCGAAAGAAGGCCGACTACGCGACGGAGCTGGAGCTCCAGTGGTTCGTCAACGAGCAGGTCGAAGAGGAGGACAGCGCGAGCAAGGCAGTGGAACAGCTCAAGATGGCCGGCGACAGCACGGCGGCCCTGATGATGCTGGACCACCGCTTCGGCGAGCGGGGCGACTGAGGAGCCGCGCGGTGACGGGTCGAGGAGCCGCGCGGTGACGGGGACGATGAACGAGACGGTTCTGGAAGGGCGGGGCGAGGTGGTCCTGGTGGTGGACGACGACCCCGCCGTCCTACGCGTGGCCTCCAAGGTGCTCAGTCGCGGAGGCTACGAGGTCCTCGAGGCCGGTGGCGGCATGCAAGCGCTGAGTATCGCCGAGGAGCGCAACGGCCGCATCGACCTGCTCCTCACCGATGTCGTCATGCCGGAGATGGGGGGGAGGAAGCTCAGCGAGGCCATCTACGCACGGTATCCGCACGTGCGCATCTTGTTCATGTCGGCGTATACCGAGGACGAGATGATTGTCCGGGGGGTACTCGTGGCCGAGGTGAGCTTTCTGTCCAAACCGTTCACCGTGGACGGTCTCCGCAGCAAGGTCCGCAGCGTCCTCGACCGCACGCGGGACGCCTGAGCGCCGAGAGAGCCCGGCGAAGCCGCCTTCGCCGGGCTCAGCCTCCGGAGCCCCCGGATCCTGTCTTCGGCGCGCTCCCCGCGAGGGCCTTGTAGTACTCCTCCACGAGCTTCCGATAGGCATCCGGCACGTCGTCGGAGCCGTGTAGCGTCGCCTGGCGGTCGGGCGCTCCCTCCACCTCCCTCCGCAGAGAGAACTCGAGGCGCTTCAGGGATTCCAGCACCTCCCCCTGCATGGCCGCCGCCTGGGCGGGATCGTTCCAGATCCCCCGCTGCTGGAGTCGCTGGATGGCGTCCACGATGGCCTGCGCCTCCGTGACGTTCCCACCGCCCGCCCTGAGCTGATCCCGCAGATCCTGGGCCTGTTGACTCCGCTCCCGCATCTCCCGGGTGAGCTGTCTGATGTCCTCGGGCGTGAGCGACCGAACCTGCCCGGGTCCACCCGGCTGCGCGTCGGCGCCGCCGAAGGCGCGGGTGCCCACGCCTCCTCGTGGGCTACCACCCGGGCGTCCACCGCGCTCACCCTGTTGGCCGCCTTGTCCACCTGCTTGGCCCTGCTGGCCTTGCTGGCCGGCTCGCCCACGCGCCTGGCCCTGCCGGCCGCCGGGCTGGCCCTGTTGTTGCTGACCACCCTCCCGACCCTGTTGGCCCTGCCCGGTGGAGTCGCCCGGCTGGCCTGCCGCGGCCTGCCCCTCGCGCGACTGGCTCCCGGGTGCGGGTTCCCGGAGGCGGCGATCCATCGCTTCCATTCCCCTCACGAGGTCTCGCGTGTTCTCCAGCGCCTTCTGCAGGGGATCGGGCTTGGCTTCGGTGGTGGCGTCCATCGCTTCCTGCAACTTCTGACGGAGGGCCTGGATGTCTCCCTCGATGCCCAACTCCATGGTGAGAGCCGTTTCGGGATCGGACTGTTCGACGGTCCCTCGGGAGTACTGGATCTTCTCCTTGAGCTTCGAGTTCCGGATCTGGTCGGCTGCCTCCTGCAGCTTCTGCGCGGCCTCGGGTTGTTCGCCACGTGACACCGAGGCGGCACGGTCGAGCTCCTGCTCGAGGTCGGAGACGGCGCCGGTCATCTGATTCTTCCGCTCACGCAGGCCGGCGACGGCGTCGGCACGCCCCTCCCCGCTCTGGGGCAGGTCCCGGACGTTCTGCTCCACGTCACGCTGCTGACGCGCCAGCTCGTCGGCCTGCCGCAGGGCGTTCTCCGCGTCGCGTCGGGCGCGCTCGGACTGGGCCTGCTGCAGGCGCCGGCGCGCCTCTTCCAGACGGTCCGCGGCGGTGTTGGCCTCCGCCTGCGAGGCGCTTCCGGAGCGGGCCGCCGCACGACGCATGGCGTCGGCCGCTTCCTGGAGCCGGCGGGCCGTGTCCTCCAGCTCCGGGTCGCCGTTCTGACGGGCGAGCTTCTGCAGTTGCCGCGCCGCCTCCTCCGTCTGGTCGGCCAGGCTGCGCTGCTGGTCACCGCCGCCGCCCGCCGAGGAACCGGATGAGCTCTGGCCGCCTCCCTGTTGGCTCTGGCGGCGCTGCCGCTCGGCCTCCTGCTGCTGGCGGCGCGCCAGCTCCTTGAGCTTCTCCAGGACTGCGTCCACCTGGTCGTCGGTCTGCTGCTGCTCGCCCCTTCGAACGGTCTCGTACTGGTTCTTGAGCTTGTCGAGCTGCAGCTCGAACAGGTCCGCGAGGTCGTCGGCGGCCTGCTGTTGGCCGCCACCTCCGCCTCCCTGGTTCTGCTGCTGGACGACGTAGCGGTCGTACGTGTCCTCGGCCTGCTGCAGGAAGCGCAGCGCGGTCTGCTCCTCGGGGAGCGCCCGCTTCAGGTCCTCGTCGTCGAGGCGCGCCTTCGCGCGCACCATGGCCGAATCCGCCCGGGGCAGAATCGTCGAGACGTCGCGGAAGCCCGGATCGGTCTCGGCGATTCCCCGGTTCCGCATCCGCTCCACCAGAGTGCTCACCTGCCCGCGGAGCCGTTCCTGGGCCAGCCCGACGCTCACGACGTTCTGGCTGAACTCGTCGGCTCCATACGTGTCCTTCTGCCGGACGAGGTTGAAGGTCGCGGCGATGATCTGGCGCTGCAGCTCGGAGAGCGACTGCTCGGGCTGCTGACCGTTCGCTCCCTGGCTCTGTCCCCCCTGGTTCTCTCCCTGCCGATACGTGCGCTCGAAGGGACGCACCTGCAGGAAGTACATGTCGCTGGCCACGGGCTCGGCCCGCCCACCGGTGCGGTTGTCCCTCGCGATGGCGTAGTACGACAGGAGATCGCCGGGCTCGACGCCGAATTCCTCGAGGTAGAGCGTGTGGCCGGCGGATACGTCCGTGAGGGGAGCGCCGCTCGCCTTGAAGACGGGCACGGTGTCCTCGGGGCCCCCGTTCACCGAGTAGACGAGCCGTACGTCGCCGACGCCGTAGTCGTCGTCGGCCTGCATCTGCAGGTAGACCTCCTCGATGGGGGAGGCCTGGGAGTCCCGCCCGGGCTTGGTGAAACGCACCGAGGGCTCCTGGTCCTTCAACAGATCGATGGTGTACTCCGGCGACGCGTTCACCATGTCGCCGTTGTCCCGGGCGAGGTCGACGCGATAGAAGCCCTTCCCGCCCACGGTGAAGCGCCCCACCAGGGTGCCGTCACCGCCTGGTGTGAGGGAGTCGCCGGGTTGCCCGTCCATCACGAGTCGTCCTGCGGCCGTGGGGATGGTCGGGGTCACGTGGACCTCCACCACCGTGCCGGGGAGCGCCGCCACGTCACCACCCTCTTCCACCGTGCGGGGGGCCAACCCCGTGTACGCCGGGAAATGGTAGACCAGGTCCAACCGGTCGACGTACGGAAGCTCCGCCACGTCGATGGTGTAGGTCGGGGAGCGCACCCCCGACGACTCCACGAAGTACTCGGTGCGCTCGTCGACCCCCAGGAGCATCAGCTGGAACCCGCCCTCGTCGCCGGTGAGCATGCTCATCCGCTGGAACGGCGCATCGGGAGCCGTGCGTGTGAACACCGAAGCCTCGCCGGCATCGAAGCCCGCGAGGGTGGCGGTGACGAGCTGATCCGTTCCCCGGGGAATGGTGACGCTTCCGGGGCTGACGCCGATGGAGAAGGGGCTGACCTCGGCGGCATCCCGTGTCGGGATCAGCAGCGCGCTGACGCCATTCCGTAGATGCGTGGGCCCGAGCAGCGACAGCGCGACGGCCGCCACCGCCACCCCCGAGAGGATCCCGCCGAAGCGGTAGAGCGCCGGCTGCTCCACCCGCTTTCCGTACTCCACCCGTCGAGCGCGTTCCATGGCGGTCTCCCTCACCCGGCGCGCCAGGGCGGGGGAGGGATGGCGCGTTTCGTCGGCGGCCAGGGCGCTTACCACCGCATGCTCCAGGGACGGCTCGTGCTCCTCCAGATAGAGGGCCACCTGGACATCCGTGAGGCGGCGCAGGACGGGTCGAAGCAGGAACACCCAGGCGGAGGCCGCGAGGGTCCCCCATGTGAGCACCCGCAGCCAAACGACGGCCTCGGAAGCGAAGCGCATCCGCTCCAACGCGAGGGACGACAGGAAGGTTACGGCAAACGTGAGGCCGACCACCCAGGAGAGCCCACGGAGGATGACGCGCAGGCGCCACCTGCGCTTGACACCACCCACGAGGTCGATGATTCCGGCGCGTCCGGTATCCACGCTCATCCGACTCCTCCTCCTCCTCGGCACACTACATCGGCGCGGTGGCCCGCCGCCACCATGCTCGCACCTCCGCCCATCCCCTGGATGGGGCCGGTATTCCCAGCCGCCGGCCCGTCGAGCCGCGCAGAGTACTTCTACGCGCGTAGTCCCACACGGTCATATCTCTAACCCGTGACCCGGCCCTGGGTCCCGCGTCTCCGCCGGGAGACCCAGTTGGACAGGAGGGTGTCGAGGAGGAGCAGGCCGAACGCGGCGTACAGCAGATACCGCCACACGGACTGGCGCTTCTCGAGGTCCTCCCGCCGGAGGCTCTGTGCGCCCTCGAAGCGCGGGCCCCGGGGCCCGTCGGTCACCGGTGCGGTGACCTGGGCCGCCAGCTCGGCGGGGTCGAGGCGCGTCAGCACCGACTCCCCCAGGTCGATGTTCACGGCGATGAGGAACGGCCGGTCCGGCTCCGTGCCCGGCGGGCGAACGGTGTAGAAGCCACGATCCTCCAGCGTCAGATAGCGTGGCCCCTCGTCCGGCAGCGACACCGCCGTCCCCGACGGGGTGAGGGCGATGGGCACGACACGCGGTCCCAGCCCCGCGGCCTCGGGCGACACGAGTCCCGCGGATTCCATGGCCGACGGATCCGCCAGGTCCAGCACCTGTCCGACGGTGAGCCAGGGCGTCGCCTCGCCCCTTCCGCTCAGCTGCTCCACCAACTGATGCATGAAGGGCAGGTACACGGGCTGCAGCGCCAGATCGTTCCAGAACTGGTCGAGTCCGGACGTCCACACCAACACCGTCCCCTTGCCCCGGTGGCCCTCGATCAGCGCCGGCGTGCCGTCGTCGTAGCGCGCCAGCACGCGGGCCGAGTCGTCGGCCTGGAACGCCCTGGCACGGTAGAAGCGGGCTGTCGTGAAATCGCCGCTTCGGGGTCCGGCGAACACCTCGAAGACGGGACTGTCGTGGTCGAGGAATCCGAGACGTCCACCCTGCCCCTCCGCCCGATCCTCGATGCCTCCCACGGTGCCGGGAAGGAGGTCGGCGGCGGACGCGGGCCATGAGGCCTCCTGGCTGAGCACGACGAGGAGGCCGCCCCCGGCCTCGACGAACCGGCGGACCCGTTCGGCGGAAGAGCCGTCGAGGCGGGTATCGTTCAGGACCAGGACGTCCTCGTCGGTGAGGTCGGCGGCGCGCACGTCGTCGTGCCGGCGGACCCGAACACGGAAGCGGCGGTCCGCCGAGATCTCCAACGCTCTTCGCAGATAGAGGCTGGCATTGCTACCGGTGTGCGCCCCCTCCACCACGGACACCGCGATGGCGCTCCCGGGTGACAGGACGAAGTAGCGCGCGTCGTCCGCGGAGAGGCCGTCCGCCGGCACCGTGACCGCACCTCGCGTGTGCGGCAGCGAGAGGGTGAAGGGCTGGAACGTCACCGACCTGGCGCCGTCCGGTGGGACCCGGACGGTTCGCGTCTGCACGGTTTGGCCTTCGAGGAGCAGGGTGACCTCCACGTCCCGCGGCGCCTGGCCGCCCCGGCGGGCGACCCGAGCCGTGGGCGTCACGCGTTCCCGGCCGCCCACCGACTCACGGGGCAGCGATACGGCGGCCACCTGCACGTTGTCGTCGAGATCCCCGCCCACCGGGACGGGTGTGACGATGGTGCCCGCCGGCAGGTGAACGCCTTCATCGCCGACCCATCCGTTCTTCTGGAAGTCGCTGACCATGACGACCTCGCCCGCCGGCAGCTCGGATTCCTCGAGGATCGTCTGCGCCACCTTCAGGGCCGGGCCGAAGCGCGTGGCTCCCGAGCCGACGTGCACGGTATCCAGAGCGCTCTCGAGCCGCCGTCGATCCGACGTGGAGCGAACCACCACCCGGGCCCCCCGAGCGAAGGTCACCAGGCTCGCCCGGTCCAGCGGGCCGAGGCCGTCGAACACGCGCTTGGCCGCGGCGGTGGCATTCTGGAACGCGTCGCCGACGCCCATGCTGTACGACTCGTCCAGGAGGACCACGACCTCCCTGGGTCCCCCTCTGCCGGAGCCGGCCACCGCGGGGTCCTCGAACAGGGGTCGCGCGAAGGCCACGGCCAGCAGGGCGAGGGCCAGGGCCCTGAGGCTGAGCAGCAGCCAGTGCTCGATGCGTCGTCGCCGCTGCTCCTGGAAGGGGATCTGCCGGAGGAACGCCAGCGACGGGAACCCCACCACGTTGCGGCGCTGACGCCGGGTCAGGTGGAGGATGATGGGTATGGCGATCCCGGCGATCCCCAGGAGGAAGAGCGGAACGAGGAACGTGAGGCTCATCGTGTCCGGCTCAGCCGCTCACGGGCCGCGAGGTAGGCGAACAGCGCCAGGTCCAGCGGCTGCGAGGTGTCCAGGAGCTGATAGTCTATGCGCGCGCCGGCGAAGCGGTCGCTCAGCGCCGTGACGTGATCCTGCACGAGGCGCAGGTACTCGTCCCGGAGGCGATCGGGGATGATGGGGATCTGGTCTCCCGTCTCCAGATCCTCGAACGCCGACGGATCCTGGAACGGGAAGGTCAGCTCGGCGGGATCGAGGACGTGGAAGACGATGACGTCATGGCCCCGGGCCTTGAGGAGTCCCACGGAGCGGAAGACGGTGTCGGCGTCCTCGTAGAAGTCCGACATGACGACGAAGATCCCTTTTCGTCCCATGAGCTCGGTGACCTGCA
>Ga0055450_10000229_pt1 | contig 11225 bp, 1 predicted proteins | sample China_Galinas_PW_5_FD_57740 | JGI IMG/M metagenome (GOLD analysis project Ga0055450, IMG submission 57740) | Wetland microbial communities from San Francisco Bay, California, USA, that impact long-term carbon sequestration - China_Galinas_PWC_D1 | ecosystem: Environmental > Aquatic > Marine >... | reverse complement strand
CCCCTCCGGGCGGAGCACAGGACTGCTTCCAGCCGTCCCCGGACGGCACGAAGCGGAGCCGCAGCGCGTCGTGGTGGGTGAGGAGCCGGCCGACCGCGGTGCGCACACGACCGGCGTCGAGCCGGTCCCGGAGCTCGAGCAGCACAGACTGGTTGAAGTGATGGGGCGCGTCCAGCTCCGCCTCGAAGAAGCGGCGCTGGATCGGGGTCAGCGGCACGTCGCCCTCCACCGGCCCCTGGTCGACCCGGGTCGCCTCGCCCGCCGCGGCTCCCGCGGCCAGCTCGGCGATCGTCTGGCGATCGAACAGCTCCCGCGGCTGGAGCTGCAACCCGGCCTGGCCGGCCCGCGAGACGATCTGGATGCTCAGGATCGAGTCGCCGCCCAGCTCGAAGAAGTTGTCATGGATCCCGACAGCGTCGACGCGCAACACCTCCGACCAGATCCTGGCGAGCACCGCCTCGACGTCGTTGCGCGGAGCGACGTACTCGGCCGCCCTCGATCGGTCCTCTACGTCCATCCGCTCGAGCAGCCGGCGGTCTACCTTGCCGTTGGCGGTCAGCGGAAGCCGATCGATCGGACTCGTGATCGAGGGCACCATGGGCTCCGGCAGGACGTCGGCCAGGGATCTCTCGATCGCCTGGGGATCGAGGCGCTCGCCGGTGCGGGCGACCACGAACGCCACCAGGCGCCCGTCGCGCAGCACCACCGCGGCGTCCCAGACCCCGGCCAGGCGCCGGAGCGCCGATTCGACCTCTCCCAGCTCGATCCGGTGGCCGCGCAGCTTGACCTGGTGATCGGTGCGCCCGAGGAACTCGAGCTTCGGCTCCCCGTCCCACCGCACCAGGTCGCCCGTGCGGTAGAGCCGGGCCCCGGAGCGGCCGCCGAAGGGATCGGGGACGAACCGTTGTGCAGTCTCCCGCGGCCGGCCGGTGTAGCCGCGCGCAATTCCGGCGCCGCCTATACAGAGCTCGCCCGGCACCCCGCCGGGAAGCGGCTGGAGTCGCGGGTCGGTGACGAAGACGGTTCGGGAGGGGAGCGGGCGGCCGATGGGGATCGCGGCGCCGCCAGCCGGTCCACCCGCCGCCGGCCGGGGGATCGGGTGGAAGGTCGCCCCGACCGTCGCCTCGGTGGGACCGTAGTGGTTGACCAGCCGGCACTCCGGCCGGAGCTCGCGGACGCGCTCGACCAGGCCGGGATCGGCTGCCTCGCCCCCCAGGACCAGGAGGCGCTCGGGCACGAGCCGGCGCGGTGAAGACGACGAGAGCAGCGCCCCCAGGTGCGAGGGGACGATCTTCAGACAGTCGACTTTCCAGCGGGCGAAGGACTCCCCCAGGGCGTCCGGCGAGGAGGCGAGGTCTCCGGGGGAGATGACCAGCCGCCCGCCCAGCACCAACGGCGGGAAGAGGACGGTGTGGCCGAGATCGGCCGAGAAGGTGGAAACGACCGCGTAGGTCCAGCCCGCCTGGAGACCGAGAGCCCCGATCGCGGCGTCCACGTAGGCGGCCAGATGACCGTGCTCGACGGCCACCCCCTTGGGCCGCCCCGTCGACCCGGAGGTGAACAGGACGTAGGCCAGGCTCTCGGGCAGCGTCGCGGACGGCAGGGCGACGTCCGGCTCCTCAGACCAGGTGGCAGCGCCCGGGGCGAGATCGAGTGTCACGCCGTCGAACCCCGCGACCGCCGGATGGCCCCCCGCGTGAACCAGCGCGCGGACCTCCGCATCCCGGAGCATCGTCGACAGGCGCTCGGCCGGCAGGTCGGGATCCAGGGGGACGTAGACACCGCCGGCCTTCCAGGCGCCGAGGATTCCCACCAGAGAGTCGACCGAGCGCTCGAGCAGCAGACCCACCCGGACCTCTTCGGCGACCCCGCGGGACCTCAGGTGCCGCGCCAGGCCGGCGGCCCGCCGGTCGAGCTCCTCGAAGGTGAGCTTGCGGTCGCCACAGACCACCGCGAGGCGATTCGGCGTCTTCCGCGCCTGGGCCGCGAACCGCTCGGGGATCGTCTCGAGCGGTCCCGTCGTATCGACCGAATCGGGCTCGCCCCTCCCCGCCTCGACGAGCGTCCGCCGCACGCGCTCCCCGAGGAGGTCGACGCTCCCCACCGGCGTCCCGGGGGCACTCCAAGCATGCCGCCAGACCGCCGCCAGCTGCTCGGCCAGCGCCTCGGCGGCCCACGGCTCCAGGCGGCTCCGGTCGTACCAGAGCTCGGCCGTGAGCCCCTCGGCGCTCTCCACGGTCTCGAGGTGAACCCGGAACGGCTCGCACCAGGCGCGCTCGTCCAGGACCGTCATCCGGACGGCTCCCGCCGCCTGCGGAGCGGCGCGGCGCCGGTGCTCGAACAGAATGCCGGGCAGCTCGGGCGGCCCCCCACCTTCTTCGGCGCGCTCCCCAGAGGGGACCTCCTGGTGGGCCTCCGCCCGCTCCAGGGCCTCCCGCGTGCGCGCCTCGAGCTCTTCGAATCGGATCGAGGGATCGGGGCGGACCACGACCGGCAGAGCGCCGGCGAACGGGCCGATCGATCGACGCAGCTCGTCGAACGGCCGACAGCCGGTGACCACCTGAACGGTGACGTCGGTCGCGCCTGTCAGCCGCCCCACGAGGAGCTCGAGACCGGCGAGCAGGAAGCTCCGCGCACGGTCGGAACCGGCCCGTTCCAGCCCGGCCCGCGTCTCCTCGTCGAGGTCGACCGGCACCCGCACCGGGTCGAACCGACCGCGGCCGGCGGCCGGGTTCCGTTCGCCGGGGAGGGGAAGCTCCGCGATCCGTCGCGCGGTCTCGTCCCAGAACCGGACGCCTTCGCCGGCCTCTTCGGACGCGAGGAGCTCGAGCTGCCACTCCGAGAAGTCGAGGTAGTCGACGACCTCCTCGTCCTCGACCGGGAGGAGCTCTCCGGCGCAGCTCGCCGCGACCTCCGCCACCAGGTTCTCCAGGCTCGTCCTGTCCGCGCACAGGGCCGGGAGGGTCAGCACGAGCACCTGGCGGTCCGCACCGAGGCGAACGAGCACGGTGCGCAGCAGCGGCGGCCGATCGAACGCGACCGGCGCCCTCAGCTCCTCGGCCGCGATCCGCTCCACGGCCACCCGCCAATCCTCCCCGGGCTCCACCGTCGGCTCGAGGACCCGCCAGTCGATCGCCCCCTCCGCCGCGATCCCTTGAAACGGCAGCTTGATGCCGGGGCGGCGGACGAACCCGGTGCGCAGCGCCTGGTGACGCGCGACGGCCCGTTCAACTGCCGACCGCAGACGCTCCGCTCCCGGCCGCCCCTCGATCAGCACCGCGCACTGGGCGCGAAATGGCTCCTCCGGCACCGTGCGCTCCCAGAGGTACCGCTGCCGCGGAGAAAGGCGGAATCTCTGTAGAACCTGCTCCTCCATCGTCGCTGACCTCGCTCGTTGCGGCGCGTCCGGACGACCGCCCGTCACGCCATGACCTGCTGGCGGTCGAACATCCGGCCCATGGCGACCACGATCTTCCGCGCCCCCCGGAACGGGTTGCGGGCGTGGGCCACGAGCATGTTGTCCACCATCAAGATGTCGCCCTGCTGCCAGGGAGCCGCGACCGAGAGCGCCCAGTAGAGGTCCAGGATGCGCTCGATCGTCTCGTCCGGGATCGGGCTGCCGTCGCCGAAGAAGACGTTGCGCGGCAGGCGGTCGTCGGCGAACACTGCGGCCATCGACTCCCGGGTGGCCTCGTCCAGGCAGGCAGCGTGGTGGAGCTGCACCTGGTTGAAGAAGACCTTCTCCCCGGTCTGGGGATGGGTGGCGACCCCCGGTCCGCGCTGCCGGATCCGCAGCTCGTCGTCGCCGAGCCACTCGCAGGCGACCCCGTCCTCCCGGCACCGGGCCTCGACCTCCCGGCGGTCCTGGGTGCCGAAGAAGTCCTGCCAGCTCACGTCGAGCCCACTGAAGTTCCTGACGTAGAGCAGGCCCTTGCTCTCGAACTGGTCCCGGATCTCCGGATCGAGGTGCCGGTAGAGGGCCCGGCAGTCGACGATCGGCGTCTCCCCTCCCTCCTCCGCCACCTCGACCGAGTAGAAGAACTGGCGCATCGGCCAGCGGGGCGTGTGGGAGCTCTCGTTGTGGAAGAGGATCGTCTTGTCCGGGGGATAGGGAGTGGACTTGTAGGTCTTCTCCCCCTGGTCCTCCTTGGGCAGGTCGCCGTAGCCGCCGTAGAGGTCCGGGCACGCCGCCAGCGCGAAACGCTCGAACTCGGGCACGGAGGAGACGTCGAAGCCGCGAAACAGCACCGCGCCGCTGTCGAGCAGCCGCCGCTCGAGCGGCTCGCGGTTGTCGGTCGTCCACTCGATCAGGTCGACCCCCTTCGCGGCCGGCTCGCACACGACCGGCAGGCTGCTGTCCGGGGCCGCCTTGCGGAACCGGACGAGCTCGCGCTCCAGATCGTCCACCGCCTTGGGCTGGACTCGCTTGAACTTCTTGAAGCTCTTCATCTTTCGTACCTCCCTGTCGACGGCGCGCGCACGGCGCTCCTCGTCGGTGTGGTGGTCCACCTGGTCCACGCGCGCGCCCGGGTCGCCGACCAGGCGCTCGAGCAAACTCCGGTATCGAGCGCAGAAGCTGGACACGGTCCGCTGGTCGAAGATCTCGGTCTGGTAGTCGCAAGCCCCCTGGTACGACCGCTCCCCCCGGCGGAAGAACAGGGCGAGGTCGAACCGGGAGACGGTCTGCCCGAGACCGAAGCTCGTCAGCCGGAGACCGTGCTTCCCCGGGGGGCCTCCGACCCGCGGCCCCCCCTGCATGACGAACAGCAGGTTGAACAGCGGTGAGCCGCCCAGGCTGCGCTCCGGCCGCAGCTCCGCGACCAGGCGATCGAACGGCACGTCCTGGTGGGCGTAGGTCTCCAGGGCGACCTCCCGGACCCGGTCGAGGACCTGCAGGAACGTCGGCGCCCCCGAGAGGTCGCAGCGAACCGGCAGGACGTTGATGAAAAAGCCGATCAGGCCTTCGGTCTCGTGCCGGCCGCGGTTCGCCAGGTCGGTCCCCACGACCAGGTCGGCCTGGCCGGTGGACCGGTGGAGCAGCACGAAGAACGCCGCCAGGAGCGCCATGAAGGGGGTCACGCCCCGGCGCCGACAGAGCGCCTCCATCTCGGTCGTCAGCTCCGGAGAGAGCTCGAAGCTCAGCCGATCGCCGGCGAAGCTCGGCGCCCGCGGGCGGGGCCGGTCGGTCGGCAGGTCGACCGTGCGCGGAGCTCCGCGGAGCTTCTCCCGCCAGTAGGCGAGCTCCCCGTCGAGCACCTCGCCCCGCATCCACCGACGCTGCCAGACCGAAAAGTCCCCGTACTGGACGGCCAAAGGCGGCAGATCCGGTTCCTCTCCAGCTTCGAACGCGCGGTAGAAGCGCTCCATCTCCCGCGTCAGCACCTCCATCGACCAGCCGTCGGCGGCGATGTGATGGACGGTCAGGACCACCACATGGTCCCGAGGCGCGAGCCGGAGCAGCAGCGTGCGAAGCATCGGCGAACGATCGAGGGCGAACGGACGCGCGGCCGCCTCTCCGGCCCAGACCCGGGCGATGGCGACCGCCTCCGCTTCCGGCAGGCCGCTCAGGTCGACCAAGGGCAACGACCAGCGCCCGATCTCGTCGATCCGCTGCACGGGATGCCCGTCGGTCTGCTCATACCGGGTCCGCAGAACCTCGTGGCGCTCGACGATCGCGCCGAAGCTCCGCTCGAGGGCGCGATGGCTCAGAGCACCGCCCACGCGCAGGGCGACCGGTACGTTGTAGACGGCCCGCCCCGGCTGGAGCCGGCTCATGAACCAGAGACGCTGCTGGGCGAACGACAGCGGCAAGCCGACGCCGTCACGGGGGACGGGACGGATCGGCGGCACCTCCGGGTCGCCGCCACGGACCAGAAGCCGGTCGACCCTCTCCGCCAGCCCCGTCACCGTCGGCGCCTCGAACAGGGCGCGCAGCTCGAGATCGACCCCGAACGTCCGCCGGATCTTGGAGACCAGTCGAGTGGCCACCAACGAGTGGCCCCCGAGCTCGAAGAAGGTCTGGTGGTCCCCGACGCCCGCGACCTGGAACAGGTCTTCCCACAGCCCGGCCATGAGCTCGGCGGTCTGGGACCGGACCGTCGGCTCCCCCGGCTCCGGGGCGCGCAGCTCGGCGATCGCCGGCAACCGGCCGCGGTCCAGCTTGCCGCTCGGCATCCGCGGGACCTCGTCGATCGGCTCGAAGAGGCTCGGGATCACCGTCGGTGGCAGGCGCTCGCCCAGGAACTCGCGGAGCTCGGCCGCCGCGGGACGCTCGCCGTCACGGAAGACGACGTGGGCCACCAGCTCGGGCTCTCTCCGGACGGTGCGGAGGCTCACAGCCGCCTCCACCACTCCGGGGTGACGCCCGATCGCCGCCTCGATCTCCGCCAGCTCGACGCGGACCCCCCGCACCTTCACCTGGCGATCGAGCCGCCCGAGGAAGTCGAGGTTGCCGTCCGGTCGCAGGAGGCAGAGGTCGCCCGTCCGGTAGAGGCGTTCGCCGGGCTCCTGCGGGTCGGGATGGGGGAGGAACCGCCGCGCGGTCTCGGCGGCCAGGCCACGGTAGCCCCGAGCCAGGCCCGGACCGGCGAGCCGGAGCTCGCCGACGACGCCCGTCGGCACGAGCCACCCGCCCCGGTCGACCACCAGCGCCTCCATGCCGGCGATGGGGCGGCCGATGGGAACCCGATCCCCGGACCGGTTCCGATCCAGGACGTGGAAGGTGGCGTCGACGGAGGCCTCGGTGGGGCCGTACTTGTTGAAGATCTCGACCGGCAGGCGTCGCCGGAGCTTCTCCACCAGGTCCCGGGCGAGCGTCTCCCCTCCGAAGGCCACCAGGCGCAGGCTCGTACACCTTCCGAATGCCGGCTCTTCGACCAGCGCGGCGAACATCGACGGCACCATCTGGAGCACGCTCACCCGCTCTCGCTCGATCAGCTCCGCCAACCGCCCGACGTCCCGGTAGACTCCCTGGGACGCCAACACGACCACGCCGCCCCGACGGAGCGGGGAGAACATCTCGAGGATCGACGCGTCGAAGCCGAGGGAGGTCTTCTGCACCATCCGGTCCCCGGCATCGAGGCCGAGGTCGCGCTCGGCCCAGTCCAGGAAGTGGGAGATCGCGCCGTGGGAGACGGCGACCCCTTTGGGCCGGCCGGTCGAGCCCGAGGTATAGAGAAGATAGGCGAGCTGCGCCGGCAACGGACCGTCGGCGGGCTCGGCCGAGCCCTCGGCGCCCCGCCACCAGCCTGGCTCGAGCTCGAGCCGACGGCCGCCGTCGACGAGCCCCGAGCCCACGCCCGCTCCGCTCGGCCCTGTGATCACCACGGCCGCCGCCCCGTCCGCCACGATCTCGCGCAACCGATGCGCCGGATCGCCCGGATCGAGGGTCAGGTAGGCCCCCCCGGCCATCAGGATGCCCAGCAGGGCCACCGGCAGATCGGGCGAGCGCTCCAGGCAGACGCCCACGCGGTCCTCCGGCCCCACCTCCAGAGTACGCAGGCGGCCCGAGAGCTTTCGCGAGCGGCGAAGCAGCTCGCCATAGGTCAGGTGACATGCCCCACAGACCACCGCCACAGCCTCCGGGCCACGCTGCCCGGCGGTCTCGATCGCCGGGTGGATTGCCGCCGAGGGCTCGATCGCCGGCGCGCCGCTGCCCCACTCCCACCGGAGCTGGTGGCGCTCCGCCCTGGAGAGAAAGCCCAGGTCCTCCAACCGGGCATCTCCGCCGCGCTGCGCGAGGTCCTGGAGCAAGCGCCCGTAGTGCTCCAGCATCCGCAGGACCGCGGCGTCGCCGATCCGGCCGGCGTCGTAGCGGATCTGCAACGTCAACCGCTCGCCCGGCGTGACCGCGACGGTGATCGGGAAGTTCGTCCGCGTCCGGTAGTGGGCGCTCGCGATCCGCAAGCCGACCCGCTCGGAGGCGTCGAGCCCGCCCAAGGGGGTGTTTTCGAACGCCACGATGGTGTCGAAAAGCGCCGCCTCGGCGCGGATCCCGCTCCACCCCTTGACGTCGGTGAGGGCGCTGTGCTCGAACTTGCGCAGCTCGACGAGCCGCCGCTGAACGGCCTGCAGCCACGGGGAAACGCGCGCCTCCGGCGACACCTCGACCCGGACCGGCAACGTGTTGATGAACGATCCCACCATGCCACCGACCCGGGGGACCTCCTGGGGCCGCCCGGAGACGACCATCCCGTAGAGCACGTCCGGGGAACCGCTGTAACGGCTCAGGAGAAGCGCCCAGGCCCCTTGAATCGCCGTGTTGAGGGTCAGCCGCTCGCCCCGGGCGAAGCCTTGCAGCCGCTCGGTGGCCTCCGCGGGGAGACGGATCTGCCTCTGGCGCGGTCCGCCGTCCCCTTCCCCGTCCTTCGCCTCCTCCAGGACGGCCAGCGGCGTCGGCTCCTCCAGACCCTCGAGCCAGCCCCTCCAGAACCGTTCGTCCCGGTCTCGGTCCTGGCGGCCGAGCCATGCCGTGTACCCCCCCAACTCCGGCGCATCGTCCAGGGCGGGCGCGGAGCCCCGCCGGGCGGACCCGTAGAGCGCCAGCAGCTCCCGGAGAACGATCGAAACCGACCATGCGTCCATCACCATGTGGTGGTAATCGAGCACCAGGAGCTGCTCGCGCTCACCGGTTCGGACGGTCAGGACGTCGAGCAGGGGTGGCCGGTTCAGCGCCAGGGCGCGCTCCCGGCGCGTGCGCAGGGTCTCCTCCAGGCGGTACGCCCGGTCGCGGTCGGAAAGCGAGCGCCAGTCCTCGCTGTCGAACGGGAGGCGCGCCTCCCGGAGCACCACCTGGACCGGATCACCCTGCCGCTCCCAGACGAATGCGGTGCGGAGCGCGGCGTGACGCTCCACCACCCGCTGGCAGGCCCGCCGGAGTGCGTCGATGTCGACCTCGTGGTCAGACACGATGGTGCAGCGGAGCTGGTCGCGGTAGAGACCGCCCTCCGGGTCGTACAGGGTGTGGAACAGCATCCCCTGTTGCACCGGCGTCAAGGGGTAGACGCTGACGATGTCGCGACGGTCCGCCACGTCAGTCCCCTCCGAGCTGGGTGAGAATTTCGTCGAGCTCGTCGTCGCCCAGGTCGACGCCGAACGACTCTTGCGCCACCGCACGTGGAGGCTCCTCCCCCTCCGGCCGGACGCCGCCGTCCGACGGCGCGTCGCGCCAGCGCGCGACCTCCGCCAGCTCAGCGACCGTCTGGTGGCTGAACAGTTGATCGCCTTCGAGCTCCAGGCCGGCGTCGCGCGCCCTGGACAGCAGTTGGAGGCCCAGAATCGAATCTCCTCCCAGGTCGAAGAAGTTGTCGTGGACCCCCACCCGGTCGATCCCCAGCACGGCGCCCCAGAGGCTCGCCAGGAGGACCTCCAGGTCGTTGCGTGGCTCGGTGAACGGCGTCTCCAGCTCCGGCCGGGCATGGCGGCTCTCACCGCCGCGGTCCGCCGCTGGCGCGCCCACTTCCGGCGACTCCCGCCTGGGCTCGAGACCGGGCGCCTTCATCGGGTCGCCGGCGGCGACGATTACCTGCGCTCCAGGCCGGCGCGCGACGATCCGTCCCAGCAGATCCGCCCCTCGCGCCGGGTCGATGAGAGTCGCCGGGCGGCCGGAACGCCCCGGCACGGGACCGCCGGAGACCGGGCGCGGCTCCTCCGCCTTGCGCTGTTGAAGCTTGCGCAGGGTGAATCCCCGGATCTCTACCACCGGCTCGCCGTCCGGTGAGAGGACGTCGACATCCAGCCGGAGACTCTGGTCGTCGGAGTCGGTGCGGACGCGGGCGTGGCTGTAGACCGCCTCGGGCAGCGGACCGTGCACCCGCACCAGGTCGTAGCGGTAGGGCAGGACGGCCCCATGATCGAGGCCGTCCAAGAGGAACGAGCCGGCCACGTCCATGAGGGCTGGGTGGAGCACGAGGTCGTCCAGGTCAGCGCGGAAGCGCTCCGGCAGCACCAGCCGGGCCAGCCCTTCTCCGCGGCCGTCCCAGAAGGCCTCCTCCAGGCAGGACCACCGCGGACCCCAGGCGACCAGGCGGTCGCCGCCTCCTCGGTCGCCGTGGACGATCTCCCGCGGGCAGCGGGACCGGATCGCGTCGAGGCTCCGCCGTTCCCGCGCCACCGAAGCGGCGAGCGTGACCCTCGCCTCGGCGTGCTCCCTCCACGAGCCGGTCGCGTCCGCGCCCCGCCCGGCGATCACGACCCGGAAGCCGCCGTCCACCTGCGTCCGCTCAGTCCGGACCTCGGCCTCGCTCCCCTCAGGCACGACGAGAGGCGCGCGGAACACCACCTCCCGCAGCTCGACGACGCGGTCCCGGGCCGGACCGGCCGCGGCGCGTGCCATCTCGAGATAGGCCGTCCCCGGCATCGTCGGGCGCGCCAGCACGCGGTGCTCGCCGAGGGTCCAGGAGGTCTCCGGGGCGACCCGCACGGCGTGGACGGCTCGGCCGCCGGAGCTAGGCGCCGGCGACCCCAGGAGCGGATGCCCAGCGGTCGCGGCTGCCCCGGGCGACGGCGCGGCGGCGGCCATGCCGACCGTGCCCCACCCGTCCCAGTCGACGGAGATCGCATCCGTTCCGTAGCGCGCGGCGTAGTAGGGCGCGAAGGTGTCGAGGAAGCTGTTGGCCGCGGCATAGTCCGCCTGCCCCACTCCGCCGCGCAAGCCGATGGTCGACGAGCACAGGACCAGGAGCCTCGGCGGATCGTCGGCCAGCACTTCTTCGAGGGCGCGGGCACCGCCGATCTTGGGACGCAAGACATCCTCGACCGCTTCGCGGCGGCGGAGCTGGAGCAGGCCTCCGCCGGCGACACCCGCGGCATGGATCACCACATCGATCCCGCCGAAGCGCTCGCGGGCGCGCTCGACGACGCCGGCGAGCTCCTCCGGACGCGAGACGTCGGCCCGCTCGACGAGGACCTCGATCCCCGCGGACTCGAGCTCGCGAACCGCGCGCAGCTTCCGGCTCGCCGGATCGTCCTCCGGGCGCTCCTCGAGCCAGTCCCCCCAGGCCTGTCGCGGGGGCAGCTCGCCGCGCCCCACCAGGACCAGACGAGCACCGGCTTCGCGACCCAGATGCCGGGCGAATGTGAGACCGAGCCCTCCCAGGCCGCCTGTGATCAAGACCACCGGCGCGGGTCCGAGAGCCGCGGCGAGAGGACCGGCAGCCTCGAGGTCGACCCGCTCCAGGCTCCCGACCCAGCGGTGGGCGCCTCGAAACGCTACCGGCCGCGGGCCA
>Ga0055450_10000228_pt1 | contig 11253 bp, 7 predicted proteins | sample China_Galinas_PW_5_FD_57740 | JGI IMG/M metagenome (GOLD analysis project Ga0055450, IMG submission 57740) | Wetland microbial communities from San Francisco Bay, California, USA, that impact long-term carbon sequestration - China_Galinas_PWC_D1 | ecosystem: Environmental > Aquatic > Marine >... | reverse complement strand
CGACCGTCTGGGGTGCGCTGGCCGGCTACAGGGACCGGGTCTGGACCAATTGGTATCGGCGATCCTTGACCTTGGGAATCCTGACCCTGGCCTATATGCGCGAACAACTCAACAAGATGAACCTCAAGAACACCTACCCGCCTCGAACCCTGACCGGCTTTCAGGAACCGGGTCAAAAACCGCCACCCGGGGTGACCCATTTTCGAACGGCGGACGGAAGCTGGAACAACCTGGCCAACCCGAAGGAAGGCGCAGCCGGCACGCGCTTCCTGCGCAACGTGGAAATCGAGGCTATCCGACCCGAGACCGGCGAGAAGCTGATGACGCCCAACCCCCGGGAGATCAGCCGGAAACTTTTGAGCCGGGAAGGACCCATGAAGGAAGTCCCGTTTCTGAATTTACTGGCGGCGGCCTGGATCCAATTCGAGACCCACGACTGGATTAACCACGGGGAAATCCTCTATCGGGACGTACTGGAAATCCCGCTGGCTCCCGACGATCCGGCCCGGGCCATGTACCGTCAGTCCAGAATGTTCGTGGGTAAATCCCAGCCGGATCCGACCTATCTGGCAGGGAAGGAAAACACGCCTGTCACCTTCATTAACGAGGTCACGCACTGGTGGGATGGATCCCAGATTTATGGAAGCAATCTCAAAACCCAACACCGTGTGCGCAGCTTCGACGACGGGAAACTGCGCCTGCAGCCGGACGGAACCCTACCCCTCGACACGCACGGACTCGAGGAGACCGGGTTCAATCGGAATTGGTGGGTGGGACTGGCCATCCTGCACACGCTGTTCGTTCGGGAACATAATTGCATTTGCGATCGCCTCAGGATGTCGCACCCCCGGTGGGACGACAATCGGCTGTTTAATGTCGCCCGCCTGATCAACGCCGCCGTTATGGCCAGGATTCATACGGTGGAATGGACCCCGGCGATACTCCCCAACGCGGGTCTCGACGCGGCGTTGAACGCCAACTGGTTCGGCATCCTGACCAACCTGTTCAAGTCCATCAAAGACCGGAAGACGCTCGCGACTATCAACATCAAGAACCCGGAGATGGGCGGCGTGGTCGGCAATCCCATCGACAAGCACGGTCAGCCCTTTGGCTTGACCGAAGAATTCACCGAAGTTTACCGGCTCCACTCCCTGCTTCCGGAGACGCTCACGCTCCGGAATATCGGGAGCGGGACAGGCGAGGAAATTCCGCTCCCCGCCACCCGCCAGGCCGGTTCGGCCAGGATCACGAACCGGTTCGGCATCGCAGACATCCTCTGTTCCTTTGGCCGGCAGCACCCGGGGCAGCTTGTCCTCAACAATTTCCCGCGCTTTATGCAGGAAATGAGTATCCCGGGGAATCCACTCTTTGATCTGGGGGCGGTGGACATCCTGCGGGCGCGCGAACGGGGCGTGCCCCGTTATAACGAGTTTCGACGGCAACTGGGCCTGAACCCGATCCGCTCCTTCGACCAACTGACTGACGACCCGGCTCAGGTGAGGAAGCTCAAGGAAAATTACGGCGACCAACCCGGGGACGTCGAGAACCTGGACCTCATGATCGGCACGCTTTCCGAGGGGCATCGGCCCACCCACTTCGGCTTTGGCGAAACCTTGTTTCAAATCTTCATCCTGAACGCAACCCGTCGTCTGCAGGCGGATCGCTTTTACACGGATAATTACAACGAAGAAACCTACACCCGCGAGGGCCTGGCCTGGATCGACACCGCCTCGCTCAAAACCGTGTTGTTGCGCAATTATCCGGAACTCGGTCAGACCGGTCTGGCCAACATCAGCAACGCTTTCGAACCGTGGGATACGGACGAACGCCTCGACCCGAACCGGCATCCCCTCCGGGCTTACGACGCGGAGTTGAAGCCGGATCCGTGGTTGGGGGACGCCTGCAAATAGCACCCCCGATGAAATCCCGCCACCAGTGAGCGTGCTCCTCCTCTTCAACACTATGTGCTTCGCACCAACTCATTAGATCCTCCCGGCAAAAGCCTGAATCACCTCGAACAATAATCGGTGTGCCAAGTACCCCCCATGCAAGGAAATTGACTTCAAATTCGGAACTGCACAGAAAGCGGGAAACCCGATGACTCGGCCGCCAGTATAGGCCTCGGATATGGCGCCACCGAATGGTGGTTCACCGATGCCAGTAACGGATCATGGCTAACGGAAACTGAAAAAGCATGAGCCGCTATTCAGGTCCAGGTGGTTGCAGCGGTAGCGGCTTCATCTGCAGGGGGCGCATGATCTGACTGGCCGCGGTGCTCTCCCCCGCCTTTTCCAGACGTTGCGCGGACTGCACCCTTAGCTCTTTGGCCCTGACAGGATCCTTGCGTTCGTAGTAGTCGGCCAGTAGTTCGACGACGCCGACGTCTACGTGGGCCTGCTTATGATCCGCCCTGTGGCCATCCCTTCTGTCGATGGCTTCACCGACATTGATCGCGTGTTCTAGCTGGAACAGCGCGGAGGCTGGCGTATGGGAATCACCCCACCACTTTTGATCCCGTTGGGCGAGCGCTCCGTAGATGTAGCCCAAAGTCACATGGTATTCATAGATCTTGTCCAGTTGACCGCGGCGATAGGCCTCGTTCTTCTGGCTGAACAGCCGGTCGGTATAATTCGTATTGTTGCCCAGCGCTTCGAGCTTGGCGATGTCACCCTCTCGGGTGTAGAGCTTGGACAGCGCCTTGAACGCCTGCGGGTCCAGTTCATCCTGACTCAATTCCGCGGCGGTGAAGTAGTAGGCTTCCGCACGATCGGGGGCACCACTCATTTCCGCCTCCCGACCCAGGGAACGTACGACGGCACGAAAAGCATCGCGCGGCCACACGCCGCGCTTCGGATCGTCCCAGGGGTTTCCTTTCCGTGCCCACCAGCTGAAGTCTCCCGTGGGAGAGCTATAGAGCGCCAGCAGTTCCGTCACACCCCGACCGATGTCAGGGCGATCTTTCAGGTGCGCGAGCTGATCGCGGATATGCTCGGATTGTTCGTGAGCGAGCGTGTCGTAACTCAGCGTTTGCGTCGTTACCGTCAACAGCTCCTCCGCTTCGCGCCCCCCCTTTCCCGACGCCAGGGCAGTGAGTGCGGCATTCGATGCCGTGATCACCTCCCCCTCCTCCACCAGCCGCCAGAGATACGCCAGGAAAGCATCGGGGTCCCGCTGCTCACTCTGGAGGTAAAAATCGACAACGGTTTCATGCACCTGCGTGAGGTGTGGCATTTGCAGCGCGATCGCCTCGTACTGGGAAACGGCCGCTTTTTCCTGCTTCGTCTTCCACAGCAGATCTGCATACTGTTTCTGGTAGAAGGTCTGATTGTCCTTTGCCACCTTGAAGGCCCGCTGATAATAGTCGAGCGCCTTGTCGGTCTCACCGAGCGCTTCGTGGACATGACCGAGATTATTCAGCGTCGGCGCGGACTCCGGTTCGATCCCGAGCACCTCCCGATACCGTTCGATCGCCCGCCGGTACTGCCCGTCACGCTGCAATTCGAGCGCCTGGTCAAACAGTGTCTTGGCGCGCGCGGCCTGTCCGGTCTCGGCGGACGCGCGCTGGACATTGCGGATAACGTGCTCAGTGGCCGGCGCAGGTCGGGCAATTTGCCCGGTCTGTCCGTGTGCGGGCGCAGCCAGGACACACGCAACTGATACCAGTAGCGCCAGGGCCGCCGCCTGTCCGAGTCGCGTTGGTCGTGCCAGGGAGCGCATTGCCTAGGGTCCTGTGGTCACAATCCCGTCGGATACGCCCAGCCCAACAAAGGGATCCAGTTTGTAATCGGTCATGAAAATGCCCAGCGGTGGTGGATTTCCGGGAGGAAAGACCTGCTCGAAGCTTTGATGCCAGAAGAAATGACCACCGACCACGCTGACATCGACGGGGGGCGGTACCTCATAGTCGGTAAACTGGCATTGTATGCCCTCGGCCAGTTCCCCCCAGGGCTTGGCGCGTAACCTGCCTTGTACACCGCCCGTCTGAAACCGGATGGTGAGTTGCGAGTCCTCGGATGCCTTGAGATCCTTCAGGTGCAGCGGCAGTATGACACGCTGTCGGCCATGATCGATGGTCAGCTTGTCCGCCAGCCTAACCTTCGCCAACAGGTTTTGCTGTATCTGACGCCGCACATCCTCCGAAAACAGCCGGTCGATTTTGCCCTTCAGGTCGAATTCGAACTGGATGGAATCGGGGTATTGGTACGGCGGGTTCGGATTGCAGCCGTCATACAGTTCGAGCTGATTGGTCGGTTGTTGCACGTTATCAAGCATGCCAACGAGGCGCACGTAGGTGGTTGGTGGACAACTGCCGGTGGGTTCCTCGGAAAGCTGTACTATCAGTTCAATGCGGGCGCTGGCTTCCAACTGATGGGGGATCCAGTCCAGAAACGCGAAATTGGCTTCGGCCTTCTCCGCAACGTAAGCTGATATACGGGTTTCGATCGCCGCGCGTCGCTGTTGCAAGGCGGAGGCGACAACATCGGATTCGATTTCCAGTCTTGCGATGCCAATCGGCACCTGAGCCCGGGCAGTTTCCGCCTGCAGAAGCAGAACTGCCAGCAGATGTACGATGCCTGATGGGAGAAGCCGGGTGGTCATCAGTGCGATTCCACAAAGGCGATGCGCAAGGGCATCTCGCCTCGCAAAGATATCACAGCGAGGTCTGTCACTGTAGCGCCTGACTCGACAAGTGCGACGGAGATAGCAGTTTCCCGGTACAGCGCCATTCCTGTCTTGACCGTACTACCCTTGTGCCACAACTCGAGGTAGGCAGCGTGATGAACCGGAGGTACGTGTCGTTCATCCAGATAGTGTTTAAGGACAGTCTCGGCTGAATCCGAATATCGCTGCAGGGCCAGATCGACGATGGTTTGACTGGCGCCGAGAACGAAACCGGATTTTCCAAACTGCCCTACCGTGCGTTCGTCATCTCCGATACGAACATCGAGCGCAAATGGCGATGCCTGTGCATCGGGGGGAATAAGCCCCGTTATGGTGGGGCCCGGCAACAGCCAAACGACCATCGGCCGGGACTCCCTGACCAGCCAGCCGGCGCCGGCGATGACCAGGCAGGCCGCGGCTGATAGTCCCCAGGACAGGACCGATCCCGTGACCAGGAGTTGTCGCCGGTAGACGTAAGTCAGCGCCGTCATCACCACGACGGCGAGGGACAGCAGCGCCACTATCCACGTCAGCGCAAATCGGGGATAACTCCATTGATAGATCACATTGAGCAGCAGACCCGCCGCCAGGACGACGATCAGGAGATGCGCCACCTGTCTGGCGGAAAGTCTTTCACCCGCGAGCCCGCTCTCCATATCGGCGACCGCCTGCACGACTTCCGCAACCACGTTGCCCGTCGGCGTCAGTATCGTCACCGAGCCGGCGTAGGCCGGCACCTGTTCGTAGGATGTCGGCGCCAGCATGACCGGCAACAGGTGGTTGACGGCCTTTCTGAAGCGCTTCTCGGCAAACAGCAACTCGGTGCGTGCATAACTGCCCTCGGCCACCGACTCGGGACTGATCCCGTAGATGAACAGATCCGAGCGTTTGATGGCGCGAGACAGCCGGGTATTGTAATCACCCCCCGAAGGAAGATCGTTCTTGTCGAGGAAGACGCTATGGCCGGCATTGCGAAGCGCGATGGCGATTTGTTCCGCGACCGGTTTTTGCTCATCCGCATGAGAGAGAAAGATCTTCATCGCATTCCCTGCCCGTCAATCATCGTAGGGCTGATGATCTCACAAGCGTGTCAAATAGAGAATCCGCCTGCCGCAAACCTGAGGACGTCGGCGGCTTCCGTACCTGTGCCACGAAATCTGAATGTCGATGTCAGTGACAGATTGCCGTCATTCGACAAGCTGTGTCGCGTCAATGCGCTTTATGTGCACTTTGCCGGCATTCTCGGCCAGATTCACCATGTCGGCTGTACCGCCGGGGGCGTCACCCGCTTGTTTGCCATCCCACAAGGCGACCAGCGTGATGCGCTCGGCGCCCGACGCCAGGGCCATTTGCATGACCCACCGATTGCCTCGCTCCCATGGGTCCTCGCCGCTCCCATACAGCCACCGTGGCAGGCCTTCGCGTCCACTGAGCACCAGAATGCCGTGGTGCTGTTCGAGGTCCAGGAAGCGCGTTCGCCACTCATCCAGGCTCTCGAATGCAAAACGAGCGAAATCAGCGACCGGCATCGGAAGACAGACCGTGCTGGTGACGCCGAACTCGGCACAGACTTCGTGCGCAAGAATGTCGGCCCCAGGCGCGGCCGATGCCAAGACGATTGTCTCGTACCGATCATCCAGCAGTTCCTTCACGGTGTTCCGGATCGCTGTTTTGGCACGTTCCGCGGACGCAGCAGGGAAACGTGGTTGTGAGCGTCCGGGAGCGTCCACGCGATGGCCCGCGATGAGCATCACGTGGAGCGGCTTCTGCTGTCCTTCTGACTTACGGGCATCGAAACGAGCATCGATCCGGGCTTTCACCTTATTCGCCAGCTCCGCGTGCACCGCGAGATCGGCAAACAGCTGAAGTTGGCCGCGTGCGGCATCCCAGGCGAAGGGTTTGTCAGTGGGAATTGCGTTCTGATATGCACTGATGACACGCGTCGCGCGTTCGCTATCGGTCAGAAACAGAACATCGGCTCGACTGATCTCCGCCCACAAACGCTCCGCATCAGCCTTCTGCAGGCGGCGTAAAGCGGCTTCCACCGAACTCGGAGTCAGACAGCGAAGCGAGACTATCTCTCTCTCCAGCATGTCCCGGTAACTCTCCGCCTCGCGATCGCTGTCAAACGCATCATACCAAGCCGCATCTGCGGACAGGTCCAGCAGTATGGTCCCCATCTGCAACGCATTAACGCCAGGATAGAAATGGTTCAAGTCTTCGAAGAACGCGTCTTGATAGGCCTGATAGGATCTGATCAGCGCCCGGTTGGTCGCGGCCTTGCGGCGCCCTTCGGTCGTTTCCACACCGATGAATTCCAGTCGCCAGTGTGTCTTCTGGTTGCGGCCCATTAACGCCAGAGCCTCGGCGCGTTGATTCCTGCTCGTCGAGCCGTTGCCGAGTACGCGATCGATCGCCTGGTCCGAGGCCGTGATCAACTCGGGATTTTTCGTATCACGGTACAGACGCTCATAGATACTGGATAGTGCGAGGTTCGCGGCGATATCATTTGCGTGAGTGTCGCGTATCGCCTCCCAGCTGTCACGTGCCCCGTCGTAGTCCTTCACATCCCACTGAGCAGTCGCGACAAGCCTGAGGCCCTCCCACTGGAAACGCCGCGTCCGTACTTCTTCTGATAACAGCCGCAGCCAGCCCTTCGCTTTCGCCGCTTGTGCCCGGCAGACCTCTTCTCTGTAGTCGATGGGCACTACGACAACCTCTGACGGGTCGGCCTCGGAAAGACCGGGAAGCATCTTGAAGACGGGGCTGTCCGTTTCGCGTTCGCTCTGCAGCGCCGCCTTCACGGTTTGGGTAAGTGCGTCTTTTGCCGCTGCGGGATCGTCGATTCGATAAGCGAGATAGCGATCCGTCAGCACGTCAAACGGTGTCGGATCGCTGGTTGGCGTGCCTTTGATGAGCACCGTCCGCCGCTTGCGCAAGGCGTGCCGAATTCCAAGTTCGTAAAACACATTGGCATTGTGGACGGTGACATCACATACCACGAGGTCGGCTTCAAGAATGAGCGCAAACATGTCCTCGCGGATGTTACCTGGCTCGACGATCTCGCCGGTCGTCCCACCCCCAAGCCCGGCCGCGCGCAGCGCGGGGCCGATCAGTTCCCGGTCGATACGCTCAAAGTCGACCTTCTCTCCCGAGGAATTTGTTTTCTCTCCGAACGGTCGAATTACGAATGCCTGCGCCATTGGACAAACTCCTCCACTGAGCGACAAAGAGGCGGCCGTCATTGTTCCGGGTGTAGCGCTTGCCGAAGCCGGCCACGCTAATCGTCAAGCTCGTACATCGATTCGAACTTGGCTGCCCCTACACAATATGCGTCGCTACCGTCTTCATTGTTGTAAACGAGGTAGTCCCCCTTCTGGTAGCTGGACTGACCTTCCTTGGTAACCACGCTACCGGATTCGACTGCGACTTCAGCCCATATCGGCGTGGTCTTTACATATTTTCCGGCATCCACCCTGCGATAGGTATCCGCAAACACATCGCCGTCGACGGTGTAAATATCGCCCCCGTTGTCGACCAGCCAGTCGCCCCGCTTGCATCGCTGTTGTGCGCCCCACTTGCGGTAGCTGAAACCGTCGGTGACCAGATCCAGCTGCACGGCAACCACGAACTGGTCGCTTCTTTTCCTGTATCGATTGCGTGATCCCATAGGCCATAGCATAGCAGCCGGCACCGGACCGATACTATCACTATGGCATCAATCCTCCGGCAGATCGAAATGCGCGGCAAAGTCGGTGCTGCGCACATCACGCCCGGCCACGAGCTTTCCAGGCTGGTGAAGCACATCCATATTCTGCGGCGCATCCATGGCGCTCAGCGATTCGATCAGTTTCACATCGGTAAAATGGGGATCCAGCCGCTCCACGCTCTTCTTCCGGAGATCAACGTTGTAACGCAGGGAACTCATCAGGGGCGTACTGGCCACCAGGTCGTGCCACAAATCACCCGGCTCGCGATCGATTTCCCGCGCGGCGGGACTCGTCGACAACCACTGCAGCAAGGTTTCCTGCCGCGATGCGCAATCGACCATCTGTGGAGCTGCCTGGGCACGCCGATGGATGAAGCAAGATTTTAGAGATGAACGTGTCAACGCAGCACTGATTCCAGTGTCCCGGGTCACACAAAGAGCGTGTTCAAGAAATGGCAAAGCGACTACAATGAATCCCTGCCCGACTTGACACTCGGCTGCAGGACACTACCCAAAGTGGCGGAGCAACTACTATCTTAATGCAAATATGTGGACTGGCTTGGGAAAGCTGCGGCAACCATCCCAGAGGCATGTCAGTATTCGCCGTGAGCCGCGTTACCATACCATCAAGTCTGAAGAAGACTCCACTCAGTTGCCTGATTGCAAGACCGTTATTCCGAATACCTGTGCTGTTATGACTTTTATCATGGAGGAATCAAGAAATGAGTCTGCAACAGAAAATAGGGGGCGATGGCCCAAAAACAATTCTCGCGCTCGATGGCGGTGGTATCCGCGGCATGATCACAGTAGAGGTTCTCAAAGCAATCGAAGATTTACTCAGGAAGGAAACCCGAAGCGATAGCAACTTTGTCCTGGCAGACTTCTTTGACTACATATCGGGCACCAGCACAGGCGCCATCATAGCGGCAGCACTGTCACTGGGCTGGTCGGTCGACAAGATCCGCAGTTTCTATGAGAAAAGCGGCAAGCAGATGTTCGATAAGGCCAGTCTGCTGAAAAAGTTCATGTATCAGTATGAAGACGAAGAACTCAAGAAGATGCTGCAGAAGGAGTTTGGCTCCGACACGACTCTTGGGAGTGAAGAACTGAAGACGCTGTTGATGATGGTCATGCGCAATTCCACGACTGACTCACCCTGGCCTGTCAGCAACAACCCTGGAGCGAAGTATAATTCGCGTAAACGGGACGACTGCAATCTTGATCTCCCGTTGTGGCAACTGGTTCGCGCCAGCACCGCGGCCCCGGTCTATTTTCCACCGGAAAAGGTTCGCATCGGCGAGAACAACTTCGTCTTTGTGGATGGCGGTATCACGACCTACAACAACCCATCCTTCCAGACCTTTCTGATGGCGACACTCGGGCCCTACAACATAGGATGGGAAACCGGGGAGGACAAGTTACTGATCGTATCTGTCGGCACCGGAACCAGTCCGGACGCAAATGCCGATTTAAGCCCGAACGAGATGAATCTGCTTTACAACGCCTCGTCACTACCCTCCGCTTTGATGTTTGCGGCACTCAATGAACAGGACCTGCTCTGCCGGGCCTTTGGCAATTGCCTGTGTGGCGACGAACTGGACCGGGAAGTCGGCGACCTGATCGACCAAAAAGGCGCCATAAAACGGCCGGTAACCTCAACGCTGTTCACCTATGTCAGATACAATGCAGAGCTTTCCCGTAAGGGTCTTGATAAACTTGGATTGACCAAGATCAACCCGAGAGATGTACAAAAGCTCGACTCTGTGGCGAATATTAAAGAGCTGCAGGCGGTTGGAAAGGCTGTAGCGAAGACGGTAACCAAGGCACACTTTAGTAAGTTTGTTTGAACGCCGGCAGGGTCGAGGACTGGCGCGGTAACCCGCCAGGCGAACCCTTGTCTGTATCCGGAGTTTCCTCCTTCGTGCCCGTGTGGGTCTCGAACTCTTGTTTTCTCTTAAAAATGACGCGTTGCGCAATCTTGCCGCCCACTGTCGGCTTACTCTAAACATCGCAAGAATGAAGGACACAGTCATTCTCATGGTTCACCTGCTGACTACTGTCGCGAAACTCCCTGGCCCCGCTGGCACGAAGGCTGCCATTGCAGAGAACCTCCTTCTCAAGCAGCAACACCTGGTTGTCACGCGTTCACGGCGGCGGACATCAAATCTTTCAAATACTGATCGATTCCTCTTGGGCTTCTGGTTACTTTTTCTCCGTCCGGGTCGCATCGCCAAGGTCGCTGTGAGCATCCGACCATCAACATTATCGAAATGTCACCCATGCCTGGTGCGACGCAAGCACCGTAGGCTGGCAGGCGCATTGCAGCGGGCTCGTCGAGCTTCCGATGGCCGCATGATTACCAATTCGAGACCCACAGCGTGGAGACTTGCTGCACAAAAATATCCAATGATGTACTTGTCGATGTCTACTCCTGATGCGTTGACGATTTGCTGATTGATTCGGAGGCAACAACAGCGCGTGTTGCATCGCTTCAGTTCAACAATAAGACGGACGGGTTTCCGAGACTGACCATGGGTTCCTGCGAGCACAGGGAGGGAGAGCTACATTCAGGAACAGGGCTGCACAAGTTATCGTTTTCAGGTGATACGTGCCGATTCCTCTTTAACAGTGGTGTGGCGGGAAGAGAGAACGCACTAGTGTACCTCGCCAAACAGTATGTAACATTACTAAATGTGAGATATAAAGCTCTGTAACAAGCTTCATCTCTGCAAAATAATATAATCGTATGAATGGCACTAAGTTAAGCCCCAGCGATACGCGTGCGATGCGCCAATTAATTGAAAGCGAAGAAGAAGGTTGGCTCGGGATTGGTTAAGATGTTTGCTACCAGACATCCACCCCACCCACCCCGAGGCCAACCT
>Ga0055450_10000227_pt1 | contig 11255 bp, 7 predicted proteins | sample China_Galinas_PW_5_FD_57740 | JGI IMG/M metagenome (GOLD analysis project Ga0055450, IMG submission 57740) | Wetland microbial communities from San Francisco Bay, California, USA, that impact long-term carbon sequestration - China_Galinas_PWC_D1 | ecosystem: Environmental > Aquatic > Marine >... | reverse complement strand
CGTGTCTGTGACCAATTGATCGGCTTTGACGGCAATGGAAGTTCTTTGTATTTTGCCGATTATGAGCAATGGCTGTCTTTTATGCAGGAGAGGTCCCCAAAAGAGAACATTGAGGCAAAAGGTGAAAAAACGGCAAAACCATTGCCCGCTGCAGAAAAAAAGAAAAGCGGCAGACTCACCTATATCGATCAACGGGAATACGACTGTATGGAGGAGAGGATTCTTGCAGCGGAGGCCGAGCTTGAAGGACTCGAGGAAAAAATGGAGGAGCCGGAGACAATGGCCGATCCCGGATTATTGCACGAATGTTGGCAGGAAGTGGAACGGGTGCAGAAGATTATTGACGATCTTTATGTCCGTTGGGATGAACTCGAGAAGAAAAAACAGTAATGAGATGTAAACAAAACAACACAATGTTCATTAGAAATCCGGGTTATTCGGTAGCAAAGGTGTAGCCGCGTTTGCCAAGAAATTTCGTTCTGTACATTGCGTTGTCAGCCTTTTTGATAAGCTCCCTGCTGGATTTCCCATCGGCCGGATACATGGCTATGCCGATGCTGGCGCCTATTCGTATCTCGTTGTCTTCCAGGTCAAAAGGTTCCGACATCTTTTCGACAATCTTTTCAGCCACCAAGGCTGCAGTAGACTTGTCGTGGACCTCTGTCTGGATGACCAGAAACTCGTCCCCGCCGATACGCGCGACGGTATCCGACTTCCTGACTGTTTCAAGAAGCCTTTTTGCTACAACCTTGAGAATTTTATCGCCAGTCTCATGTCCGAATGAGTCATTGACTTTTTTGAACCCATCCAAATCGACGAACATGATTGCAGCCTTCCAGCCTTTGCGCTTTGAGATTGAAAGGGTGCTTAAGAAACGTTCCTGAAATAATCTCAGATTGGGCAGACCTGTGAGAATGTCCCTGTTTGCCAGATCGGAGACCTTCTCCACGACTTTTGCCAGTTCGGCTTCGGTGTTTTTGTGCTTGGTGATATCGAAATAGGTGAGCATCCTGCCACCGTCCGGTAGTACTACGCATTGGTACTGATACACAACTCCATCCTTACGTCGAAACTCCACTGGTCCTCTGGCGCCGTTTTTGACTTCCTCCTCCCGCTTGGCGATATAGGCGTCGAATTCCTCTTCCGGGATATCGTAGATGTTATTGTTTCGATTGAAGCTTATCATGTCCCTGAAAGACGGCGTCTTGTCAAACAGCTCGTCGGGAATTCCCCACATTTTGCGAAAGGCCCGGTTGGCTATATGAATCTTTTGTTCTGAATCCATGAACAGGACCCCATAGTCAATCGCTTCCAGGACAGCGTTGAATTCGTTCAGGGTCAGTGCCAGTTTGCTTTCCGTCACCTTTATCGAGGTAATATTCTGCAGGATGGCTATCAGGAAAAAGCCTTTTTCTTCAGGGACCTTTAATAGCTTGAGCAGCACCTTGTGCTTCCCGATCAGTAGGGGACGGTCGTAGTCGGAGTAGAAATCATCGCACCCAGCTTCCGAGATATCGGCAAACCATTTTTCGATTTGAAAGTATTCCGGGCCGGCAAGTGCAAGATAGTCTGTCAACCTGGTGGCGGCCAGTCCTGCCAGGTCACTGCCAAGCAATTCCTGGGCCGCCCTGTTGGCCCGGACAATCCGACCGGTGCTGTCCATCTCGATAACCGCTTCGACCAGATTCTCAAACACGGCATAATTGTGTTGTTTCGAGACCAGGAGCTCTTTGGTGATAGTGCGTGAGTAAAGCCCTTCGCCGCCATGTAAGACATGTTCCCGGCGTTTTCCGCTATTTAACTGGTCGATAACGTGGCGGACATGTTTTTGTATTGTGGCCGACGGCCCTTTGACTATATAGAGATCGGCATCGAGATCAAAGATGTGATGTTCGTCCTCAAGGGCTATGGAAGAATAGATAACTATAAAAACATGTTTTAATTCCGGACTGGTACGAATAATCCTGCAGAGTTGGTCGCCACTGATTTTCGGCATGATGATATCGGTGAACAGGATGTCCGGGATAAAATCTTCCAGGAGAAGCATTGCCTGCAGACCATCCTCAGCGCAACGAATATCACAACCTTCAGACTCGAAAAAATGCGACAGGAGCTTGACAAGGGTCGGATTATTTTCAACGATTAATACCTTGAGCATAAATTCACCGGTGCAGCATGTTGAGAAAATCTTCTTCGGATATGACGGTTTTTTTAAGATCAAGAGCTTTTTTCAGTTTCGAGCCTGCTTTCTCTCCGGCAACCAAATGGGTCAGTTTGCTGCTGACGGTAGTGGTTATCTGACCGCCGCCTGCCTTTACCAACATCTTTGCCTCCTCGCGCGAAAGTGTTTTCAGAGTACCTGTAAAGAGGAAAGTCAAACCTGAAAGAGGGAGGCCTTTTGGCTTCTTGGCGGCAACAGCGGGAGCGACTCCGAGTTCTTGGAGGCTTTCGAGCATCATTTTTGTTTCACTATCGGCAAAATATTCGACGATACTAGTTGCCGCCTGGTTGCCAATGCCGTCGATTTCCATAAAATCCTCTACGCTTGCCGAAGCGAGCTTTTCTATGGTACTGAAGCGTTCTTCCAGGAGTGACGCTGTCACTTCGCCGACAAATCGGATTCCCAAGGCTGCCAGGAAGCGGTTCAAAGGAGGGTGCTTTTTAGCTTCTATTGCCGCTAATACATTTTGTGCGGATTTGGTCCCCCAGCCTTCCCGGTGGGCCAGCTTTTCGGGTTCCAGTTTAAAGATATCAGGAATACTTTTAATTATACCCAGTCTGAAGAGCTGTTCCATGATTTTTTTGCCAAGACCCTCTATATCGAGTCCGGCCTTGGAGGTGAAATGGATCAGGGCTCTTATTCGTTGGGCCGGGCAGAGTGGATTAAAGCATCGGGTGACGGCTTCGCCTGCGGGTCTGTCCAGTTGATGGTTGCATGCCGGGCAGCGATCGGGCATTGTGATAGCGGTTTGCCTGTTGTCGCGCTGCTCGACAATTGGTTTGACTATCTCTGGAATAACGTCGCCTGCCCGTTGAATAAGGACCGTGTCGCCTATACGGAGGTCCTTGCGAACAAATTCATCTTGGTTGTGAAGGGTTGCCCGGCTTACCATTACCCCGCCGACATTGACAGGGCTCAGGATGGCAACCGGCGTCACTGCACCGGTTCGGCCTACCTGGAACTCTACACTTACGAGTTTGGTGGTTGCCTGGGTGGCCGGAAACTTCCAGGCTATAGCCCAACGGGGAGCACGGGCCTTGCTCCCGAGCCGATCCTGTAGCTCGAATGAATCCACTTTTACCACCATGCCGTCGATTTCGTAGTCGAGGTCATGACGTATTTCAACAAAATTGCTGTAACAGCGATAGACTTCGGAGATTGTCGGGCACCTGCGGGTAAGGCTGTTGACAGGCAAACCAAGGTCCTGCAGGTGGTTGAGAAGTTCATGTTGGGTCGAGCAACCGGTTGCTGTAGGATCGGAGACCCCATATGTAAAGAATTTGAGAGGTCTTGAGGCTGTTATGTTCGGATCAAGCTGTCTCAAGGAGCCGGCCGCTGCGTTGCGGGGATTGGCAAAGACAGCTTTTCCTGCTCGTATCTGTTCTTCGTTAAGTTGCAGGAAACCATCTTTACTCATAAATACTTCACCACGGACTTCGAGGAGGCCCTGCAGGGAGCCACGAAGACGTAAGGGGATGGACTGGATTGTCCGCAACTGGGAGGTGATTTCTTCGCCGATAACGCCATCACCGCGAGTGGAGCCTTGAACCAGGAGACCATCCTGATAGATGATCTCAACAGCCAGTCCGTCGAGTTTGGGCTCGGCGACATAGACCGGTGGTGTCGTGCTGTTGAGAAAACGAAGCAGCCTCTCCTCGAAGGCCGACAGGTCGGCTTCTTCAAATGCGTTTTCCAAACTGAGCATAGGCGACCTGTGCTCAACCTGGGCGAATTTCTCCAATGGAACCCCACCGACCCTGCGGCTGGGCGAATCCGCAGAGATGAGATGGGGGAACTGCTCCTCCAACTCAAGCAGTTCCCTGAAGAGCAGGTCGTATTCTCCGTCTGAAATTATCGGGTTGTCCTGTACATAATACCTGTGTGCATGCTCGCGGAGGAGCTCCTGAAGCTCTCGTATTCTCTTTTCGGTTGAGACCGACAAGGTTATTTGGGAGCCTGGAGGAGATTCCCGGCTTTAGCAATGTTCTCGTGCGGAACTTCATCGATGAAGATTAAAACTGCCTCGGGCGGTTTATTGGCCTCCTTGACGATAACATCAGTGACTCCCTTGCTGATATTCTGTTTCTGTTCTTTTGAAAGTTTTCCGGCAACACGGATGCTGACATAGGGCATGTGTTTCTCCTTTTTCATACTATTAATAAGAGTCTTGCAACGATAAAATGATGGTTTGTAGACTTATTACGACGCCGACAAATATACCTTTTTTCACGCTAATCACAAAGGAAACTTTGGCTATGATTTTCTTCTTTTTTACCCTTGATCAAAAAATGCTGTTATTGAAGAGGGGGTTCAATGTCTGCCGACTGTTTTATAAGGGAAATCCTCATCGCCGATTTTTTCATACCTACTCTTGTATTTATAGGACGCATATATTTAACTGGTTGATATGTAATGATTATAAATTTACACAGTGTTTATGAGAAATCCGGGATAGGGCACTGATAGCAGTTGATGAAAAACGTAAATACTACTATTTTGGGAATTATGGTAAATTTTTCCAGAATTAAATGAGCATTCTTAAAGGTAAAAAATTATGAATATTCTTGTTGCCGGAGGTGCCGGCTATATCGGCAGTCATACCTGTCTTGAACTTATCCTGTCCGGGCACCGGGTAACGGTGATTGATAACCTGAGCAACTCCAAAGAGGAATCACTGCAACGTGTCTGCCGTCTTACCGGTGGGACTTTGGATTTTCACAAGGTCGATCTATTGGATAGGGAAGGGCTGGAAAAGGTGTTCTCTTCCTGCGAAGCATTCGATGCCGTCATTCATTTTGCCGGATTGAAGGCGGTCGGTGAATCGGTGCAAAAGCCATTGGCCTATTATCACAACAATATCACCGGAACATTGATGCTCTGCAAGGTCATGGCGCATCACCGGGTTAAGAATTTGGTCTTCAGCTCTTCCGCCACTGTTTACGGTGATCCTCATAGGGTTCCCATTACCGAAGACTTTCCGCTTTCCTGTACGAATCCTTACGGGCATACGAAGTTGATGGTTGAGCAAATATTACAAGACCTCGCTTTAGCCGACCCGGAGTGGAGCGTTACCTTGTTGAGGTATTTTAATCCGGTGGGTGCGCATAAGAGCGGTTTGATTGGAGAAGACCCCCGTGGCATTCCAAACAATTTAATGCCTTATGTCTGTCAGGTCGCCGTAGGGAAACTTGAGATGCTTTCTGTCTTTGGCGATGATTATCCAACAAAGGACGGGACTGGTGTCCGCGATTATATTCACGTTGTCGATTTAGCTCTCGGTCATGTCCGGTCGATTGAAAAGATTGCCGGAAAACCTGGTGTATATATATATAATCTCGGTACGGGGCAGGGGTACAGTGTGTTGGAGATGGTGTCCGCTTTTGCAGAGGCCTCGGGAAGGGAGATCCCGTACCGCATTACACCTAGACGGCCAGGGGATATTGCCGCCTGCTACGCCGATCCGGCTAAAGCCAAGCGCGAACTGGGCTGGCAGGCTGAAAGAGGGCTCAAAGATATGTGTGAAGATGCCTGGAGATGGCAGATGCAAAATCCTGACGGCTTTTGATGGTGTTTCTGGTATACGACATTTCCTTCAGCCGTTCACGCGTCATTAAATTTAAAAAACAACAACAACTCAGGGAAATATATTAATTCATAAGGTTGTACATATAATATTGTATAATTTCCTTATCTAAGGTAGGATAAGTTTAATCCGTCGTCTATATAGAATTGCACAGTTTGCATAGCGGTCCAATAATTGTGCGAAGATATACTTGATTATTAAGAGACCTTGTGGTACTTATGTCTTTAATGTATATTTGAGGCATAGTTTGCACAATGGCGCTAGGTGAATATTCCACTGTCATTTTCGGATGCGGCAATACAATAATGGGGGATGACGGTTTCGGGCCGGCTGTAATTGAGTCTCTGGAAGCCGAGAACATCCTGCCAAGCAATGTTGCCCTCATTGATGCCGGCACCGGCATAAGGGAGTACCTTTTTGATTATCTGCTTGCGCCCGAATGTAGACCGGAGAGGTTGATTATCCTCGATGCTGTTGATTTTCCCGACCGGAGACCGGGTGAGGTTTTTCCGATAAATATCTCATCGATACCCGCCCAAAAAACTCACGACTTTTCACTCCATCAGTTTCCCTCCATCAATCTCCTGCAGGAGTTGCAAGAGCATACAGGAATGAAAGTTGATGTCTTGGCCGCCCAGGTCGAATATCTTCCTTCGGAAATATCTCCTGGATTGTCAGCAGCCATGGTGGCAGCCGTCGGGTTGGCCTGTGAGAAAATTTTACGGATTCTTTCCGAAGATGGAAAGATCCAGGGTGACTGTTTATGATGTACGAATTCAAAGTCAGTGAGATGGCCGAAGAGTTTGGGGTCCATCGCAATACCATTCGCAACTGGATTAATGCCGGCACCCTTCCGGCGCAGGAAGGGCCTGGGCGTAAATACTTAATGAAGTTTGAGGATTACCAGACACTTTGCGAGAAATTTGGACGTGAACCGTTGCTCAGGCCGGACAGCAACGTTGATTTGAATACCGTGAAATCCCTGGAGGCCGGGAAAATGGAAATGCCGGTCCTTGAGTTGGGAAAAAAGATCAAAACCCTCTATGACGACACTCAATGGGCCGATGAATGCCTGACCTGCGGTACCTGCGCCAGCGCCTGCCCGATTTCAGGTGTTGATGGCCTTGATCCGAGAAAGATTGTTCGTATGGCCTTTTTGGGGTTGGAGGATGATCTGGTCTCCTCGGATTGGGCCTGGAAATGCACGATGTGTGCAAAGTGCGAAGATGTCTGCCCGGCTAATATCCAGATTGTCCAATTGATGCGGCGAATCCGCTCCAGACGCGACAGGGATAAGGTGCCGGGGCCAATTCACAAAGGGGTGGTGACATGTCTTGAGCGCGGAAACAATATCGGTATTCCAAAGGAAGATTTCCTTCATCTGGTTGAAGAACTGGGAGAGGAGCTGGCGGAAGAATCCTGCCCGGGTTTTGTAACCCCGGTGGATGTCCACGGAGCCAGGATAATGCTGACTGTAAATTCACGGCAACCTTTTGCCGAACCCGACGAAATGAAATGGTGGTGGAAAATCTTTTATGCCGCCGGTGAATCGTGGACGCTCACGTCGGAGAACTGGGAAGGTGTCAATTGGGGGCTGTATTCGGGCGATGATGAATCCATGCGGACCGTTGTGAGCCGGATCGTTGACAACATGCGGCGGTTGAACTGTGAAACGCTTCTGCTTCCGGAATGCGGCCATGCGTATTATGCGACCCGCTACGGTCTGAACAGGTGGTATCCGGAAGCCCTGAAAGAGTTTAAAACCTGTACCATATTCGACCTCTTGCTCGAATATCTGAACAAGGGGAAAATCAAGGTTGATAATACCATCCATACCAAAAAGACCGTCTATCACGATCCCTGCCATTATGGCCGAAAATCGATGAAGGCTTTCGGGCAGGCCTACTATGACGAGGCCCGATCCATTATCCGTGCCTGCTGTTCTGACCTGGTGGAAATGGAGCCCAATCGCGGGTCAAACTATTGCTGCGGTGCCGGTGGCGGTGCCTGGGCCATGCCTTTTGCCGACGAACGGGTCTACTATGGCCGGATGAAGGCGCGGCAGGTAAGCGAAAGTGAAGCGAAACTTGTCATTGCTTCGTGTCATAATTGTCGGGATCAATTGAAAAAATCATTAAAGCAAGAGTATAACCTGGGTATAGATGTCAAATACCTGTGGGAATTGGTGGCCGATTCCTTAATCCTGCCTGCTACCGGTAGGGACATTTCGCTGGAGTAAAGGATGGTTGTGAAAATCGGATGGCATAAACCGGAAGATGTGCTCAACGGTTTGCAAAGGATGTATTATGAAGCTAAGAGTTGTGGAGATCAAAGATGATAGCGGAAGGTAAAAAGATCGGCTCGGTAATGATTGTCGGAGGAGGTGTCACGGGAATCCAGGCAGCCTTGGATCTGGCCGATGCAGGGTATTTCGTCTATCTGGTGGAAAAATCAGGGGCGATCGGTGGGACAATGGCCCAGTTGGACAAGACGTTCCCGACCAATGACTGTTCCATGTGTATTATTGCCCCGAAACTTGTTGAGTGCGGCCGGCATTTGAATATTCAGATATTGACCTTGTCCGAGGTGGTGGGTGTTTCCGGTTCGGCCGGAAATTTCACGATTACAGTGAAAGAACAACCTCGCTATGTGGATGTCGATAAATGTATTGCCTGTGGTCTCTGTTCCGAAAAATGCCCGAAAAAAGCCAAGGATGAATATAATGCCGAGATGGGCAGACGCAAAGCGATCTATCTCAAATATCCCCAGGCCGTTCCGTTGAAATATCAAATCGATCCGGATACCTGTCTACAGCTCAGGAAGCCGGGTAGCTGCGGACTGTGTGCCAAGGTCTGTGATGCTCAGGCAATCAATTTTGACGACATCGAAAAGGTCCATACGCTTTCCGTGGGCGCCCTGGTACTGGCGCCGGGGTTTGAGACATTTAATCCTGAACCCATCGGAATTTGGGGATACGGTAAATTCCCCAATGTCATCACCTCTTTGCAGTTGGAGCGATATCTGTCGGCCACGGGTCCGACGGACGGCCAGCTAGCCCGTCCGTCGGACGGGAAACCTGTCAGGAAAATGGCCTTTCTCCAGTGTGTCGGTTCCCGGGATGAGAATAAGTGCGGCAAAGGCTATTGTTCTTCCGTCTGTTGCATGGCTGCCATAAAAGAGGCGACCATGGCAAAGGAACATATGCCCGGCCTCTCGACTACCATTTTTTATATGGATATTCGCACCCATGGTAAAGGTTTTGATAAATATTTTGAAAAGGCAAAAAACGAACTGGGAGTCCGATTCGTCCGTTGCCGGGTGCACGGGGTGGAACCCCAAGGCAAAAACGGAGACTTACGGATACGCTACATCAACGAGCAGGGGCGCCAGGTCGAAGAATATTATGACATGGTGGTTCTCTCTGTGGGCATGGAGACTCCTAAGCAGCTCCAGGGGTTGGTCGATCTCGTCGGCATTCAGATGAGCGCCAACAACTTTGCCGCTGCTTCGGATTTTTCTCCGGTAACCACATCGAAGGAGGGGATCTTCACCTGCGGCACCTTTGCCGGTCCCAAGGATATACCTCAATCGGTGGTGGAAGGCTCGGCCGCTGCTGCGGCCGTTTCCCGGCTGCTGGTACAGGCTCGGGGAAAGATGGCCCGGGAAAAAGTTTATCCACCGGAGAAAAACACAACCGGCGAGGTTCCCCGGATCGGTGTTTTCGTCTGTCATTGCGGATCGAATATTGCGGGAGTCATCGATGTGGAAGCTGTTGAAAAGTATGCCGGGACCTTACCCGATGTCGTTCATGTCGAGCGGAATGTATTTGCCTGTTCTGAAGACAGTCAGCAAATTTTGATCAACCGGATTAAAGAAATGGGTTTGAACAGGGTCGTTATAGCCGCCTGCACTCCCAGAACCCATGAGCATCTTTTCCGGCAGACGCTCAAGGCAGCAGGGCTCAATGAATATATGATCGAGATTGCCAACATCAGGAATCAGAATGCCTGGGTCCATAAAGATGCGCCGCAAATGGCAACCACCAAGGCTTTTGATCTTGTCCGAATGGCGGTTGCCAAGGTGTCAGCCGCGGTTCCCTTGTCATCTCTGAGTGTACCCATTGTTCGCAAGGGACTGGTTATAGGCGGCGGGCTGGCCGGCATGACAGCGGCCTTGAGTCTTGCCCAACAGGGGTTCGAGGTCCACCTGGTCGAAAAATCGGACAAACTTGGTGGTAATTCATTGAACCTGAAGCATACCTACTCAGGCGAGCATGTGCCGATGAAAGTGGCGAAGCTGATCGACAGGATACTTGTCAGTGACAAGGTTATTCTCCATAAAGAATCAGTGGTCAGCGCGGTGGAAGGATTTGTCGGCAATTTCAAGACGACACTGAAACACGCAGGCGGCCGGACCAGAACCATCGAGCATGGAGCCTGTATCGTCGCCACCGGCGGCAAAATCTATTCTCCTGATGAGTATGGCTATAAATCGATCCAGAGGGTTGTTACCTCCATTGAGTTCGACAAGCTCCATGATTTGAAGGAAACACATGTCAAGAGAGGGAAATCCTTCGTTTTTATACAGTGTGTCGGTTCTCGGGAAAAAGATAGAATGTACTGTTCGAAGGTATGCTGCACACATTCCGTACAGTCGGCGATAGAACTCAAGCGGGAGGATTCTTCCCGGAATGTCTACGTTCTCTATCGCGATATGCGAACCTACGGTGAACGTGAGTCTTTGTTCAAAAAAGCCAGGCAAATGGGCGTCGTCTTTATCAACTACGAACTTCATGGCAAGCCGAAGGTGACCCAGAACGGCCCGGCCATAGATGTCGAGGTGTGGGACCATGTTTTACACCGTCCGGTATTGATCAAGGCCGATATGGTGATTCTGGCCGCCGCTATCGTTGCCAATAAGGATGCGGAAAATCTAGCAAAGCTCTATAATATACCGCTAGAGGAGAACGGATTTTTCCAGGAAGCGCACGCAAAACTACGGCCGGTCGATTTTATGACCGACGGCATGTTCGTGGCAGGTCTTGCCCATTATCCCAAGCCCGTTGACGAGTCTGTAGCCCAAGCCCTTGCGGCTTCGGCCAGGGCGGCAACACTTTTGTCCAGGGACAGGATTACACATGATGCAGTGAAAGCGATCATTGACCCGGTCTTCTGTGACGGATGTGCACTTTGCCTCGATGTCTGCCCGTATCATGCCATTACCTTGGTAGAAAAGGAGACGATGACGGCCGAGGGGCAACCGGAAAAGATAGCTGTAATCAACGAGGCGCAGTGCAAGGGTTGCGGATTGTGTCAGGGGACCTGTCCGAAGCGTGGGGTGGCGATTGCCGGTTTTACCCTCGATCAACTAAAAAACCAGGTGCGGGCTGCCTTGCAGCATTGAAAGCCGATTTCGCAACAGGCTTGATACGTTTGTAATTGTTACTAGTTA
>Ga0055450_10000226_pt1 | contig 11258 bp, 7 predicted proteins | sample China_Galinas_PW_5_FD_57740 | JGI IMG/M metagenome (GOLD analysis project Ga0055450, IMG submission 57740) | Wetland microbial communities from San Francisco Bay, California, USA, that impact long-term carbon sequestration - China_Galinas_PWC_D1 | ecosystem: Environmental > Aquatic > Marine >... | reverse complement strand
GCACGAAGCTCGGGGCGTCATCTCCAACAGCCTCCTCCCGATGGGTTTCCGAACCAGGATCCTCGCCGCCTTCGGCATCTTGGGCCTCCTCCCCCTCCTTGTGGTCGGGGCCTTCGGGTATACCGTCTCCGCGCGCCTGCTCCAGGACATGGCGAGCGCGCACGGGCGAGCGAGCGTGGAACGCCTTGCGCGTCAACTGGAGCGCCGGGATGGCATCGAGGATGCGGTGTCCTGGACCACCGCGAAGCCCGAGCTTCAGGGTGCGGCTGCCGATCCGGATCCTCCACTGGCCCGCATGTTTCTCGTCGACAGGGACCTCCGCCGTGTGGCGTCGATTCCCGACGGGGAGCCTCCGACCGCCATCGAGACCGCGTTGGCCCTGGATGCCGTCGGCAATGCCTCCCAGGCGTCCTCGGGAGACCAAACGGTCAGTCTGGAACACACGCAGTGGATGGTGTCCTACGCCCTGCTGTCGAACGCCCGATGGGCAGTGGTGAGCCTCGGATCACTGGACGCGTTGGCGGGCCTGTGGAACCGGGTGAGATGGACCTACATGGGGTTCGTGGCCCTGGTGGCACTGATCATGGGTCTCGCTCTCTCCTTCCTGGTCCGTCCGGTCCTGAGAACCCTCGAAGACCTCACGGAAGCCACCAATCTCATCGGAGAGGGTGAGATCATGCCCTGGCTTCCGGCGCGCTCCGAGGGCGAGATCGGTCGCCTCTCCCTGGCCACGGGCGCGATGGTGGAGCGCGTGGAGCGGATGATGCAGGCCGTGGGACAGGGCGCCCGGATGGCCATGGTGGGCCAATTGGCCACCTACCTCGCACACGAGATCCGCAATCCCTTGAGCTCCATCCGACTCAACCTCCAGAGCATCTCGAGGGAGCTGAAGGAAGGACGCATCCCTTCCGATGTGGGTGAGGTGACGGAGATCTGCCTCCACGAGATCGGGCGGCTGGACAAAGTCGCCTCGTCGGTCCTTCAGGTGGGACGCCCCCGGGACGGTCGCCCCGTGTGGCACCATATTCACGAGCCTCTCAGGCACGCGGCATCCCTCCTCGGGACCGAGATGTCACGGCGGCGGATATCCCTCTACATCGACACGCTGGCCGACCAGGACGACGTATACGCGGATCGGGAAGGCCTCGAGGGAGTGTTCCTCAATCTCCTCATGAACGCGGCCGAGTCCATCGGTGAGGACGGCGCCATCCGCGTCGTGTCCAGAACGCTCCGCGACGAGCAGGGAAACGGATGGATCCGAATCGAGTTCGAGGATACCGGCGCGGGGGTCTCGGACGGCGCCCGGGACCACATCTTCGATCCCTTCTACACCACGAAAGCCAATGGCACCGGTATAGGGCTGGCGACCGCCCTGGAAACAGTACAAGCTCATGGCGGGCAGCTGTCCCTCGCGACGCCGCCCGACCAGTTGGTGGGTGCCTTGTTCGTGATGGAGCTACCCCTTCAGCGCACGGACATTCCTGCCCACCCTCCCCAGGAAGCACCATGCCCAGCCGAATCCTGATCATCGAAGACGACGCGTCCCATCGGAGGACGCTCGAACGGCACTTGACCCGTTGTGGACACGAAGTGTGCGCGGCCGCCGACGGGGAGCAGGGACTGTCCTTCCTGGCGGGATTCGAACCCGATGTGATCTTCAGCGACATCCGGATGCCCGGCATGACCGGGTTCGAGGTCCTCCAGCGCATCCGAAGCTGTGACACCGACGTCGCCGTGATCATGGTGACTGCCTACGACGACGTGCAAACCGCCATCGACGCCATGAGAGGCGGAGCCTACGACTACCTGGTGAAGCCACTGGACCTGGACGAGCTGGACGCGGTGGTCGGGCGTTGCCTCCAGGATCAGGCTCGCCAGCGCGCCCAGAACGGACGTCGGGGCACCGGATCCGCCAAGACCGCGGGCGAGAAGGGAATCATCGTCGGCAGCGACAGGCGCATGCGGGAGATATTCAAGCTCATCGGAACCGTGGCTCGGTCACGGGCTCCGGTGCTCGTCTACGGGGAAACCGGAACGGGCAAGGAGCTCATCGCCCGCACCATCCACGAGAACTCCTCCACAGCGGATCAGCCGTTCGTCGCCGTCAACTGCGCGGCGGTCCCCGAAACTCTGCTCGAATCAGAGCTCTTCGGTCACGTGAAGGGCGCATTCACGGGCGCCACCTCCGATCGCAAGGGGCGTTTCGAGATCGCCGGCGAAGGCACGCTCTTTCTGGACGAGATCGGAGACACGAGCGTGATGTTCCAGGCCAAGCTGTTGCGTGTCCTCCAGGAGCGCGAGTTCTACCCAGTGGGTGGTGACAAGCCGCGCACCTCCCGATGCCGTATCATCGCCGCCACGAATGCCGATCTCGCCCAGCGCGTTACGGACGGCCAGTTCCGTGAGGACCTCCTGTTCCGTCTTCGGGTCATCGAGATCGCCATCCCGCCCCTGCGGGAGCGTCGGGGTGACATTCCGGAGCTGGCGAATCACGTGCTGCGACGGGCGTCCGGTGAGTTGGGCGGCGAGGTGCCCACCATCCCGGCGCCGGTCATGAAGAAGCTCATCCAGTACGAGTGGCCCGGAAACGTCCGCGAATTGGAGAACGCCGTCACGCGGGCAGCCTTGTTGGCGCGGGGCGGTGTGCTCTCGTCGGAAGACTTCGCGCTGACTCCTTCTGCAACAGACTCCCCGGAGAGGATTTCGCAGGACAAGTTGGAGCTCGATGCAGTGGAGAGGCACCACGTCCGGACCGTCCTGGACCGCACCGAGGGCAACAAGAGCGAGGCGGCCCGCCTGCTGGGTATCTCGCGACCGCGGCTGAACCGCCTCATCGACCGCCACGGCCTGGCGGGAAGGCGCTAGCAGGTCGCTGAAGAAGGGGGCACCCCCCGTTAAGAGCGCCACGGCCCCAGAACCAAGGCGGACGGGCTGTAGTGTGGTGTCCCAGTCGGAAAGGCTGGCCCTTCCCCTCCGCTGAGCGCTACCTTACGCGCGGCGGGACCTCCCCAGCCGGCCTGGCAAGACCCTCCCGCCACCACATCCCCCAAAGGGACACATCCGACCTCATCGAGCAGCCGCCACGGCCGCTCGACGCCGGTCGCCTGTGCCTGCCCCCTTGCCCGATCGGAGAGGATGAGCATGCACACTGTCGGCAATTCCCGTGTCCCCAGAAGTCGAGGCAACCGCTTGCTCCTCGCTCTGGGCACCGCCCTGCTCCTGAACGCCGGTGGATGCGCCACCGAGCCCGCCGCACCCCCCGGAGTGACCCGCACCTACTACGTCGCCGCGGACGAAGTGGACTGGGACTACGCCCCCGGAAACCAAGACATCACCATGGGAAAGCCCCTGAGCGCCAACGAATACCCGGTGTTCGGACATTCCGGGGTAGAGGCGCGGGTCTTCCGCAAGGCCATCTATCGGGAGTACACGGACAGCACCTTCACCCAGCTGAAGGAACGTCCCCCCGAGTGGCAGCACCTGGGAATCCTGGGACCGGTGCTTCGCGGTGCCGTAGGAGACACCATCGTGGTGGTGTTCAAGAACAACGGGCACTATCCGTACAGCGTGCATCCCCACGGAGTCTTCTACGACAAGACATCCGAAGGGGCCCTGTACAACGACGGCACGAGCGCAGCCGACAAGCACGACGACGGTGTGCCTCCCGGCGAGGTGCATCGCTACATATGGGCGATTCCCGAACGGGCGGGGCCCGGACCCGACGACCCCAGCTCCGTCATGTGGCCCTACCACTCGCATCACCAGGAGTTGCAGGACGTCCATTCCGGTCTCATTGGCGCCATCATCGTCACGCGCCGCGGCGAGGCCGACGCGAGCGGAAAGCCCAAGGACGTGGACCGCGAGTTCGTGACGCTGTTCGGCAGCTTCGACGAAAACACCACCCACTACACCCCTGAGAACATCGAGCGATATACGGGTGATACCGTCTGGACCGCGCAACGACCGCCCTTCCGGGTCAACGGCTACCAGTCCATCAACGGCATGATGTACGGCACGCTGCCGTTGGCCTCCATGACGGTGCACGAGGGCGAGCGCGTCCGCTGGTACGTGTTCAGCGCCACCGGGTTCGACGACTTCCACACTCCGCACTGGCACGGTGGCACGGTCCTGGTGCTGAAGCACCGGACGGACGTCATCGACCTGGGCGGGCCCATGCTCTCCGTGGTGGCGGACATGGTGGCGGACGACCCGGGCATCTGGCTGTACCACTGCCACTTCGCCGACCACATGGTGATGGGGATGTCGGCTCGATACCGGATACTCCCCGCAATGCCTACCGGCGACACGACCGCAGCCTCATCGCAGTCCCCGTAACCCGAACGAGAATGGCTGCGGCCTCACGGTTGCTGGCCCTTTCATGAGGAACGAACCGAGTGCCCGCGGAACGGACGCCGCGCCTACAGTGTCGGGTGTCGGTTCACCGTGTCGTCGTGGATCTGGAACTGGTGGGCCACCGACAGGATCAGGTCGTCGTTGTAGAGGTTCCCGATGATCTGGCCGCAGATGGGTTGCGGATCCAGGTGCGGTTGCTCGGCGGGGGCACCAGCACCCCGCCCGCGACCACCCCCGAACGACTGGGGCACGTCGAACTTGTACGGCAGGACCGCGCTGGGATGCCCGGTCTGCGCCGTGTTGCCTACGTCGGCAAAGGGGCTGCCGATGTACATGTCGAGGTCCTTCAGGAAGTGGGCCCACTCCTGGACCATCACGTATCGGCGCCGTTCGGTTTGAAGGAACTCGAAGCCCAAGGCTCTTCGGCCATTCACGAACCGGGGATTCCAGTCGGCGGGCGCCATTGGGTTTGCCGGCGCACCTCCTGGGGCTCCGCCGGGAGCGCCGCCCTCACCCCTGCTCGCACCCCGGGCAGGAAGGGGCGGGAGGTTGTTCAGGTCCAGACCGATCTCCTTCGCCTTCCGCTGCACGTACTCGTCGAAGGCCGCCGCGTCCTCCACCGCGAGCCCGCCGCCTCCCAGGCCGGGTACCGTCGGCCGCGGGCCGATGGTCACCGGGCTCATCCCCAGCTCGCGCAACGTGCCGACGAGTTCCTCCGGTGCCTGGTCGTCCACGCCGATGCGCAGGGACGAGAGGTCGACGTGTGGGTCGAACTGGAAGGGCATGGTCACCGTGGACGGGTCTTTCTCATCCACGCCATGGATCACGTTGAACACCATGGCCGCATCTTCGCTGGTGCGAACGATGGGTCCCACGCGGTCCTGCGACCATGCGAGCACCATCCCCCCGTAGCGGCTCACACGCCCGAACGTGGGTCTCAGGGCGCTCAGCCCGCAGCGGATGGTGGGCGAAACGATGGAGCCCTGCGTCTCGGTTCCGATGGCAAAGGCGACGCACCCGGCCGCCGTGGCCGATGCCGGCCCCGCCGAGGAGCCGCTCGAGCCCTGCGAGAGATTCCACGGGTTGTTCGTGCGCCCCCGGAACCACTGGTCATTTCGCGCAAAGAGCCCGGTTGCCAGCTTGGCGATGAGGACGGCCCCCGCTTCACGCAGCCGCACGACCACCTCGGCATCCTCGTCGATGACCCGGTTCTCGAAGTCCTTGGCGCCCCACGTGGTGGGCACGCCCTTCGTGGCGAAGAGGTCCTTGACGCCGTACGGCAGCCCGTGGAGCGGGCCACGGTAGTGACCGGCAGCCATCTCGGCGTCCGCTTTCGTGGCCGCGGCCCTGGCCTGCTCCTCCATGATCGTCACGGCGCAGAGCAGGGTCGGATTGAGGCGTTTGAGCCGCGTCAGGTAGATATCGGTGAGCCGCGAGGACGTGATCCGGCGGGCCCTGAGAAGAGCGGAGAGCCGGTGAGCGGGAAGAAACGCGATATCGTCGTCGGACGTCGGTAGTGGCCCGGTCCACGGCTCCGGCTCGTAGTCTCCACGGTCGAATGCCGCGGCGCCGCGCTCCTCGACGAGCTTCTGCATGAGCGCCCCGGTTCCCCCCGGGTAGGGCTGGAACTGAAGGGCCGGAGCCTCTCCGTTGCCCAACGGAAGCGGGGGCTCCTGCTGCTGCGGCAGGGCGGACACCGTGGTGGAACGAACACCTTCCCGGCCCTGGGCCCGCGCGGGTTCGACCCCGAGGGTCGAGGCAGCAGCCGCGGCAAGGGACAGGAAGACGAAGTGCCGGCGGTCGATGCCGAAGGCCTCCTCGTCGAAGTCGATGGCTTCGAGCTCGGCCTGGGTTTGCTCGAGGAGATCCCTTGGGTCGCTCACGGCAGTCCTCCCGTGCGGATCGGTGAGACGGAGACGGGCGCGGCGCAGTTTCCTGTGCCGCGCCCGAGAGAATCGCGTCGGAATCGCGATCTGGCCAGTGCTAGTGTGAGGCCATCCCGCCCTGCTTCGTGGACGTGATGAAGCTCGCGATGTCGCTCTTGAGCTTCTTCGCCGAGTCCTGGTTCAGGTAGGCCATGTGACCGCTCTGGTAGTACTTGAACTCGACGCGATCGTTGTACGTCTTGTCGAAGCCGAGGTGGCGGAACGTGTACTCGGCGTTTGCGAACGGCGTGGCCATGTCGTAGTAGCCGGCCCCCACCATGACGTGCAGGTAGGGGTCCTTCGCCATGGCCAGGCGCAGAGACTCCACCTCGTTGGGATAACCACCGTACCCCGCGCCACCGTAGTCCCAGCGGCCCGTGTGCCCACCCATGAAATACTGCAGATCGGAGGTGTACTTCAGGTCATTGTGCAGATACTGCATGAACGCCGACATGAAGGCGCCTGAGGGAGCCACGTCCGAGGGGTCGTAGTCCTGGCGCTGGCTGGCGGCGTTCCCGTTGATGCCGATGAGCCGGCTGTCGTAGCGGCCCACCATCTCACGCTGATCGCGAAGGAGCTCCGTCCGGAACGTCCCCGCGTCGATGCGCAGGTTCGTGTCGAGGACGAACTGCTTGGAGACGCCGGTTAGGCGCGACAGCTGGTCCGCCGCGGCGCTCTTCTGCGCCTCGGTGAGATCGTTGCCCTTGGCCAGCACGGTCATGTAGTCGCCGAAGGCGTAGTCCCTAGACTGCTGCACGACCTGCTCGAGCGTCTGACTCTGAAGGTCGGCGGGGAGCTTCTTGTGGTACCACGCGGTGGCCGTGTACGTCGGCAGGAACATCGAATATCCGATGTCGTTCGTGGGCGACGGCGCGATGTACTGGAAGTCCAGGACCGTGCCCAGGAGCATGATGCCGTTGAGCTCGATGCCCTCGCCCTCCTGGAGCTGAGAGGCGAGCCCGGCCGACCGGAAGGTGCCGTAGCTCTCGCCGAACAGGTACTTGGGTGACGCCCACCGATGATACTTGTCCACGTAGTCCCGGATGAACTGCGCGAACATGTTGATGTCGTTGCGTTCACCCGTGTATTCGGAGGCCTGCACGCCCTCGCCGGGCCGTGAGTATCCGGTCATCATCGCGTCGACCTGCACCAGGTCCGTGACGTCCAGCGGCGAGTTCGGATTGTCCACCAGGGCGTACGGTGGCTTCGGCTCCGTGCCGTGGGGGCCCATGTTCGGGTGTTTCGGGCTCATGATGCCCATGTCCAGCCAGATGGACGCGGAGCCGGGACCGCCGTTGAAGAAGAACGTGACGGGACGCTTCCCGGCGTCCTCGCCGTCCTTCGTGTAGGCGATGTAGAAGACCGTGGCCTTCGCCTTCCCCGTATCGGGGTCGCGAAGTACCATGGTGCCGGCATTGGCTGTGTAGGCGATCTGCTTGCCGTCGATGTTGATGGTGTGCTGCGTGGTGGAGACCTTCTCCACCGCCGGAACGCCTTCGGACGAGGCACCGCCACCCTGGCCGCCGGGACGGCCTCCAGGGCTCGGGCGCTGGGCGGACACCGGGACGACGGCGAGGAACGAAGCGGCCACGCTCAAGGACAGCAGCCGTACACGCATGACGAACTCTCCAGCTGAAGACACGAGTGAACCTGGGACGACAACGCGATGCCCTGGGGTTGCCGCTCCAGGGGGCAGAGTGCCAGGGGCCTGTCGCGGGGCCGCCGATAGATATGTTGCGCGAGCGAAGTGGAATGTTGGCGATCTACAGATGTCGTAGACATTCGCGGCCGTGTCCTCTCAGGTGACGCACCTCCGGTTCGGCGGCACCGACGGGTGTCCTCGTCGTCCTCGACGTCATCCCGAGCGTTCCACTTCGGACATCCTGCGAGCGTTGCCGGCAATCGAAACGCTGGACACGAGGGGCCGGCGTCTCTACTACTACTTGCTCTCCATCGCGAGCCCAAGGCCGAGGCGATCGGTCACGCTCTCTCACGACCTCGTGAACGCGAAAGTGAAACGATGACCCGGACGCTCATCCTGGGGTCGCTCCTGGGCCTTTTCTCAGGCGTCGTGCCAGGCCCCTTCACGACACTCATCGTCGTCACTTCCCTTCGTCACGGCTTCTGGGCGGGGATGAGGATCGCGTTGATTCCCCTGGTGTCGGAAACGTCCGTCATGGCTCTGACGGCCCTACTCCTGTCGCAGCTTCCGGCTCAGGCTCTCCGATGGATGGGCATCGCTGGGGGCCTGTTCATCCTCGCGCTCGCCATGCGGACCTACAAGGAGGCCGGGGACAGTCCTCACGAAGAACCGGCAACCAGCTCACGGCGCCGCGCCGTCGAGGGCATGATGCTAGCCGTTCTCTCACCCGCACCGTGGGTGTTCTGGCTGCTGGTGGGCTCCCCCTTGTTCCTGGGAGCCTATCACCAGGGTTGGGGACATGCCGCTGCCTTCATGGGCTCGTTCCTGCTGGTCTTCGTCGGGGTCTACGTAGGGGTGGCCCGGGCGGCGTCCTTCGGGCACAAGAGGCTGCCTGAGCATTGGTACCGTCGGGTGATGGTGGGAGCTGCCGTAGCGCTCCTCCTCGCTGGACTGGTCCTCACCTGGCAGTCGTGGATCGGGAATTTCCATCGCATGGTCACGGGCTCGGAGAATATCCGCGACCTCGTCCAGGATTCACTGCGACTGAGGGGCGGATGATCGGGAGGCCGATGAAGTGAACGCTCTCGCCCGGCGGTTGCGGCATGTGCTGCCTGTCGCCCTTCTGATCGCGTCGTCTTGCCTCGGCGCGAGGGCGACCGATCTCGACTCCCTGGTGAAGCGGGACAGCACCTATCTGTCGCCCGGTACCCTGCAGCCGTTCTCCGGAAAGGTGGTCCGATATTTTCCCGGCACTCCTCGTCACGTACAGATCGAAGGAAGGCTCAGGGACGGTGTGTGGGAAGGAGAGTTCACCGCGTATCACGAAAGCGGACGGATCCGATACCAGGGGCGAATGTCGAATGGGGCGCCCTGCGGCGCGTGGCTGGACAATCGTGACGACGAGGCGCGCGGGAGCATCCTGGACGAGCTCGAGCGGGACATCCGGAGCATGGGGGTGTATCCCCCGTGCCCCGACGGGTAGCGCTCCGCCGGCTCCGGTCCCCGCCGGTTGCCATCGTGTGGGCCGGGGGGTATCGTCTCAGCGTTACTCATTCTCATTCTGAATCGGCAGGCCGGTTAGGCTCGGGATGCTCGGTCCCACAAACCGTCGACGCAGTGGTCGTCTCGTCGCCACCACGCTCCTTGCGGTGTTGGCGCAGGCATCCCTCGTCATGCTTTCTCCCCTGGCCGACGTCCATTACCACGAGCACGGTCCCCTCCAGATCGAGTCTACGGGGGGGCATCATGTCTCGCACAACGCGAGCCAGTGCCCGGAATGCCTCGCCCTCCAGACCCTCGCCATTCCCGGGTCTCCTACGTACAGCCTGCGCTCGAACTGGGCGCATGACGAGGCCCCCACCCCCGCGGCCGGAGTCAGCCACCCGGCACTCCGTGCCACCACCACCTTCCCCCGGGCGCCACCCTCCCTCCTGAGCGCCACCGTCTAGCACGCTCGACAGAGCTGGCCCGGCGTGTCTGTCGCGCCGCGGCCTCCGGAGCGCACCACGGCCCGCCCACCACAAGTCGGTGGACGGACCACGGCGCGCATCGCACGGGGCGTACGACCAGCCCCGTCTCTTTCGAGTGGACCTGTCCCGACGACGTCGACCGCGCTCCGTGTGGAGCCGGAGGCGCGTCCCACTTCGGGGAGACAATGCTCATATCCATACTCGCCGCCGCTGTCCTGGGGGGCACGGCAACCGGCGGCGTCCGCCGCACCATGCCGGCGCCGATGCGCCCGGGGATGCAAACCGATACGGTTGCGCCCCTCCTCCTCACACGGCAGCAAGCCGTGGACCGGGCGCTTTCACGCAACCCGCAGCTCCAGGCGGCGCGCGAGCAGGTTTCGCAGGCTCGCGCGCGTGTCTGGGAGGCGGTGGAGCTGCCCGATCCGGCGGGCACGTACACGCCATCCAGCAAGCAGGCCGGTCTCGAGTTCGATGTCCCCTTTCCGGACAAGATCCGGCTGGCCGGAAGCGCGGCGCACTCGGATCTGAATGCCACCGAGCTCGACTACTCGTCGGCGAGCCAGCAGATCGCGTCCCAGACCGCCCAGGCCTACGACGCGCTTCTCGTGGCCATGCGCCACGAGGAGGACTTCAGGAACGCCGTGAACCTGGCCGACGACTTCGTCGAAAAGACCCAGGACCGCTTCACGGGGGGCACCGCCGCGCGGCTCGACGTCATCAAGGCCAAGGTGGACCGGGCCCAGGCGCAGAACTCTCTCATCGCGAGCCAGCTGGACGTCTCCAACGCCCGGGCGGCGCTGAATCGATTCCTCGCCCGGGATCTCGGCGCCCCGCTGCAGCCCGCGGACTCCCTGAGCATGCCCGACTCCCTGGGTGGCCTGGAACAGCTGCGGACGCTGGCGATGCAGTCGCGCCCCGACCTCCAGAGCCTCACGGCCCAGCGGAGGAGCGCTCGCTCGATCACGAACCTGGAGCGGGAGTGGTGGCTGCCCGACCTGACGGTCTCCCTGTCCAGGGACATGTCCCAGGCCGGGCCAGCCGCCACGGAGACCGACATCGGCCTCGCGGTGCCCCTCTACTTCTGGCAGCACCACAAGGGCCAGATCGCGGAAGCGAAGCACTACGAGAGCCAGCTGGCCGCCGCCGACCAAGACCTCTCGGCCCAGGTCGAGGAGGAGGTGCGGACGGCCTACGCCACCGCCGTAACGGCCATGCAGCAGGCCGACTACATCCGGAACGAGCTGCTGCCTGAAACGCAGCGGGCCTACCAGATCGCGTCGGTGAGCTACGGGCTCGGCGGCGCCTCGGCCCTCGACGTCCTCGACGCGGAGCGCGCCCTCATCGATGCCCAGAGCCAATACGCCGACG
>Ga0055450_10000225_pt1 | contig 11262 bp, 9 predicted proteins | sample China_Galinas_PW_5_FD_57740 | JGI IMG/M metagenome (GOLD analysis project Ga0055450, IMG submission 57740) | Wetland microbial communities from San Francisco Bay, California, USA, that impact long-term carbon sequestration - China_Galinas_PWC_D1 | ecosystem: Environmental > Aquatic > Marine >... | reverse complement strand
TGGAATGCGTACCGCGACGCTACGACAGCCGGCTTGTCGCCGGAAGAGGGCCGCGAGATGCTCGACGCGGATGCCATACGTCTGGAGCGCCTGTGGCTGGCGTTGAGGACGGATCGAGGGCTGCCGATGAGGGATTGGCATGACGCTCCCCTTCGCCTGGTTGAGGGATGGAAGACCCGAGGCCTGGCGGTGGTCGCCGACGGGCTGGTGCGCCTGACTGCCCGTGGTTGGCTGCTGCTCGACCGCCTGGCGGTCGAGCTCGACGCGACCCTCTCGGCTTGACGCTCCACGGGCTCGCTTTCGATCTTCGAGCCATCATGACCGCGCCCGAGAAACGTATCCTGGTCGGTACCGATCTCAGTGATCGGGAGAGACAGGTCCTGGAGTGCGTGATCCGCACGTACGTGGACACGGCAGAGCCGGCGGGGAGCCGAACGGTCTCCCGTCGGTTCGAGCTCGGGGTGTCCCCGGCCACCGTCCGCAACACGATGGGCGACCTGGAGGAGAAGGGTTACCTGTCCCATCCGCACACCTCCGCCGGCCGGGTCCCCACGGACCTCGCGTACCGATTCTACGTCGACCGGCTCATGGCCCCCTTCACGCTCTCCAGCGTCGAGCAGGAGAACATCGCGCGGGAGCTGGACGCCGCCCGGTCGTCGGCCGTGGAGCGCCTCGTGCGCCATGCCGTGCGTGCGCTGAGCTTGATCTCCAACGAGCTGGGCGTGGCCATGGCGCCTCGCCTCGAGACGGCGGTGCTGGAGAAGCTCGAGCTCGTCCAGGTCTCCTCGGACAAGGTGCTCCTGGTGGCCACTATTCAGGGTGGCGTGGTGCGCACCGTGTACGTCGACCTCCCCGTGGAGGTGCCGGCGGAGACGCTCATCACGCTCACCGTGGCCCTCAACGAACGCCTCGGCGGGCACACCCTCGACGAGATCCGGCGGACGCTTCCCGAGCGTCTGCGGGACACGCACTCGGACGACGCGGGAGCATCCGAGCTCCTGAACATCTTCGTCCAATCGGGCGCCGAGCTCTTCAATCTGGATGATCTCTACAACTCGCAGATCCACCTCGGCAGTGCCAGTGTCCTCGCAGCGCAGCCCGAGTTCGGCTCCGGGGAGCGCCTCAAGAGCCTCATCGAGCTCACCGAGCGGCGGGACCTTCTCGCACGAGCCGTGGGTAATCGCGAACACCGTGGACAGCTCAGGATCACCATCGGAGGCGAGAACGACTCCGAGGAGCTTTCGGAGCTCACGCTGGTCACGGCGGAATACCGGGTGGGGGGCCTCAAGGGCGTCATCGGCGTAATCGGGCCCACCCGCATGCCCTACGAGAAGGTCGTGGCCTTCGTGGACTACACGTCCTCGCTGGTTACACGCGTCCTCGCTACCTGACGAAGGCTACTGCCCAGGGAATGGCTGATTTTTACGAGCTTCTCGGCGTGTCCCGCACGGCCGACACGGACGAGATCAAGAAGGCGTATCGACAGCTTGCGCTGAAGTACCATCCGGACCGCAACGAGGGATCCAAGGAGGCCGAGGAGCGGTTCAAGGAGGTCACCGAGGCGTACGAGGTCCTCCGTGACTCCGAGAAGCGTGCCGTCTACGATCGGTACGGCGAACAGGGACTGAAGGGCCGCCAAGGCCCGGGAGGGTTCGGAGGCTTCGACTTCGCCGATGCCATCGAAGTCTTCATGCGGGACTTCGGTGGGTTCTCCGGCCTGGAGGACCTCTTCGGCATGCGCGGCGGCCGGGCCTCGCGGGCGTCGGTGCGCAAGGGCCAGACCGTGCGCCTGCGCCTTCCCCTCACGCTGCGCGACGTGGCCCACGGGACGACGCGGAGGCTCCGCGTTTCGCTGCTGGACGTGTGCGACGCGTGTGCCGGGAGCGGAGCCGAGGCGGGGTCGTCGCCGACGGTGTGCGCCGTGTGCGGCGGCTCCGGGGAAGAGCGCCACGTGCAGCGGTCCGTGTTCGGGCAGTTCGTGAGTGTGCAACCGTGCCGTACCTGCGGAGGTGAGGGCAGGGTGATCGAGCATCCGTGCTCGAAGTGTCGCGGGGACGGACGCATGCGGGTCGAGCGGGAGATCGACGTCGAGGTGCCGCCCGGCGTCACGTCGGAGAACTTCATCACCTTGAGAGGGCAGGGGAGCGCAGGGCCTCGGGGCGGACCGCGGGGCGATATCGTCGTGCTCCTCGAGGTGCAACCGGACGCGCGCCTCGTCCGCGACGGCCAGGACCTGATCTTCGAGCTGCCGGTCACCTTCGCTCAGGCCGCCCTCGGCTACGAGGCGGACATCCCGACGGTGGACGGGACGGCCAGAGTCACGGTTCCCGCCGGGGTGCAGAGTGGCGAGCTGCTGCGCCTTCGCGGCCTGGGGCTTCCCGACCTGGATGGACGCGGACAAGGGGATCAGCTGGTCAGGATCCTGGTGTGGACACCGGAAGACCTCAGCCCCGAGCAGGAAGAAGCGCTCCGTCGCCTCATGGAGGTCGAGGCGCCGGCTCCCGACCGTATCGGCCGGAAGGCACGCAAGGGATTCTGGTCGAGGGTGAAAGAGGCCTTGTCGGGCGGATGAGCGCCGGAGAGCGTCGCTGGCTCGAGCTCGCGGTGAGGGCCCCCGACGTCGTCGAGCGAGCGGCGCTCCTGGCCGAGGGACTCATGGTCCTGGGTGGTAGGGCCGTCGAGGAGCGCTCCGGGTGGTTCGTCACCGACGTTCCCATGCCGGACGATCCCGAGGCCTGGCTCGAGGAAGCCCGTGCGGTGCTCAGGAACGCGACGGGCCCCGGCACATTGGAGATCGCCACGCGGGAGGTGCCGGAGGAGGATTGGGCGGAGACCTGGAAGCGGGGCCTCGCGCCTCGTCGCATCACCCCACGCCTGATCGTGACGCCCACCTGGCATACGGTCGACGCCGGCCCCGACGACCTGGTGGTCATGCTGGATCCGGGCATGGCCTTCGGCACCGCGGAGCACGGGACTACCCGTGGCTGCCTCAGACTCCTCGACCGCGCCGTGAGGCCGGGTGCGAGGATCCTGGACGTGGGGTCGGGCTCGGGAATCCTCTCCATTGCCGCCGCGCGCATGGGCGCCGCCGAGGTCGTCGCGGTGGAAGGGGACGAGCTCGCGGTCGAGGTCATCGACGAGAACGTGCGCCTCAACGGCGTGGGCGACGTCGTGAGGTGGAAGCCATGCTGGGCCGACGGGGTGTTGCTGGCTTCCCTGGGGCCCGTGGATGGGGTGGTCGCGAACATCGAGTCGCTCACCCTCATCAGGCTCATGACGGGCTTTCACGCCGCCTTGGCTCCGGAGGGCTGGCTCATCCTCTCGGGGATTCTCGATTCCGAGTGGGATCGGGTCCGCAGCTCCGCGGAGGAGGAGGGCTTTCACCTCGAGGTCCTCGACGAGGACGGGGAATGGCGATCGGCCTGGTTGGTGCGCTCCACGTGAGGCGCGGGTACGTCACGCGGCTTCATCGAGCGTCCGGCGGGCCTCGTCGGCCGCGAGCGCCAACCTGGACCAGTGGGCGAGCGCCCGCGGGGATCGAGTGTCGACCCCGGTGGCCAGCCAACGGACACAGGAGCGCATCCGCCGCACCGCCGGCCGGCCGGCGCCGTCGCCACCGGCGGGGTCGGACACGGTCAGCACCCAGGGATCCAGTTGTGGGTCGCCGCCCCACGCGTCGGGCTCCCGGATGAAGCGCCAGGGACCACGCCAGGGGTCGAGGATCCGGAAGAGGTCCGGGTGGGTGCGCAGTCCCCGCAGCAACCGCTCGCGATCCAGCGACGGGTCGCGGGTGTCGGACCGCACGTGACGGAGGAGGTCGCCGAGACGCAGAGCCGGAGCGGCGCTCCTTCGCAGGGCGGCTTCGGCGGCTACGAGGCAGGAGTCCATGGAGCCTCCGGGTCGAGGGTGGACGGATACTCGAGTAGCGGCGCGCTCGGAACCATCGTCCTCGATGCGGGATCTCTCCATGGCTCGACGGGACTACCGGGCTCGGGGTGTCCGGCCCGCACGCGCGCGATGGTCCCGGGGACGCATTGCGCGTGCTTCCACCCTCCAACAAGATCGGGTGGGTGGGAAGCAGTCCCGCTCCCACTCCACCCTTGACGGAGGCCGTTTCCTTGAGCTCCAGCGATTGCCTGTTCTGCCGAATCGCGGCCGGCGAGATCCCGGCCACCATCGTCCGCTCGGACGAGCGCACCGTAGCTTTCCGGGATGCCGGCCCCCAGGCGCCCGTTCACGTTCTCGTGGTGCCGCGAGAGCACATCTTCTCCCTCGAGACGTCCGGCGACGACCAGGGCGACCTGTTGGGGGCGTTGCTGCTCGCGGCGCGCGACGTGGCGCGTCAGGAGGGGCTGGCGGAGGACGGGTACCGCACGGTTCTGAACGTGGGTGCGGACGGCGGCCAGACCGTACCGCATCTGCACGTGCACGTCCTGGGTGGCCGTTCTCTGCACTGGCCTCCCGGCTGATCCCCCGAAGCGGAGAGGGTCGCGTTGACCCTCCGGAGCGTTTCGGGATAGTTTCGGTTCACGGCCCTGCCCCCCGCCCTCATCGACGAGTACGCACCGTGCCATCCGACTTGAAGAACCGAATCCAGGCCGACCTGAATCAGGCGCGGAAAGACCGCGACCGGGAACGCACCCTGGTGCTCTCCACCACCATGGCGGAGTTGAAGAACCGGGAGATCGAGGAAGGCCACGACCTCGATGACGACGGCGTGACGCAGGTGCTGGCGAAAGCGATCAAGCAACGTCGCGATGCCGCGGAGCAGATGCGCGCCGGAGCCCGGGAGGAACTCGCTGCGCGGGAGGATGCCCAGGCGGAGATCCTGAAGCCGTACCTGCCCGAGGCCCTCGGGGAGGAAGAGGTGAGATCGATGGTCCGGGAGATCATGGGAGAAGGCTCCCCCCAGATCGGGGCCGTGATGGGCCAGCTCATGCCCCGCATCCGAGGACGCTTCGACGGCAAGGACGCCAACCGCATCGTGCGGGAGGAGCTGGAGGGCCATTGAAGAGGGTGAGCCCCCCCCGACTCCCATGAGCCGACACGCGCTGGAAGTCCTGGAGTTCGGCCGGGTGCTGGAACGGGTTGCCCGACGCGCCGCATCCGACCTGGGCCGCGCCCGGATTCTGGAGTTGGCGCCGTCGTCCGACATCCCGGCGCTACGCGGCGAGCTGGCCCGCGTCGGCTCGGTGATGCGCTTCATCGACGAGAAGCCCTCCTGGGGGATGCCGCCCGTTCCGGACGTGCGCACGGCTCTGGCGCAGCTCGCCGCCGAGGCGGCCGTCCTGGAGCCGCTCGAGCTCCACGCTGTCGCGGTACTGCTGGCCTCTTCCCGCGGCGTGGCTTCGGAGCTGGATGCCCGGGAGTCCCGATACGACGAGCTCTTCACGATCCGGGAGCGGCTCTACGCCGACCGCATCACCGAGGAGCTGCTGGATCGCTCGGTGGACGCCGAGGGCCAGGTACTGGATACGGCCTCCCGGGATCTGCGGCACATCCGCGACCGGATGAAGGGTGCCCACACCCGCATCGTCCGCCAGCTCGAGGCCTATCTGCGCACGCTCCCGGAGCGCCACCTGGTGAGCGACGCCTCGGTGTCCATTCGCGACGGCCGTTATGTGATTCCCATCCGGCGGGAGGGGAGAGGGGAGGTGGGGGGGATCGTCCACGACGAATCCCACACGGGAGCCACCCTCTTCGTGGAGCCCCCGGTGGCCATCGAGCTCATGAATCAGCTCCGGGAGCTCGAGCGCGAGGAAGCTCGGGAGATCCGCCGCGTCCTCGGAGAGCTGTCGTCACGCCTCACGCCGTCGAGAGATGCGTTGGCTGGCTCCGTCGAGGCACTCGTGGAGCTGGATTCGCTGCTCGCTCGAGCCCGCAGCGCCCTGGCCTGGCGTGCAACCGTTCCGGAGCTGGTGGAGGCCGGCGCACCGGCGTTCCGGATCCGCCAGGCCCGACACCCACTCCTGCTGGAGTCGGCGGGAGACTCGGCCAAGCCCGTGGTGCCCTTCGACCTCGAGGTGGAGCCGGGAGAGCGAGCCCTGGTGGTCTCCGGACCCAACACCGGCGGCAAGAGTGTCTTCCTCAAGGCGACGGGGCTCATCGCGGCCCTGGCACAGAGCGGGGTGGTGCCCCCGGTGGGAGAAGGCACGGTGCTTCCGGTCTTCGACGCGATCTTCGCCGACATCGGGGACGAGCAGTCCATCATCCGGAGCCTCTCCACGTTCTCCGCGCACCTCGGCAACCTCGCCGATCTGGTGACCGCCGCCGACGCACACTCCCTGGTGCTCATCGACGAGATGGGTACGGGGACGGACCCGTCGGAGGGAGCCGCGCTGGCCCGCGCGGTGCTGGAGGAGCTGGTGGCGCGCGGAGCGTTCACCGTGGTGTCGTCACACCTGGGAGAGCTCAAGCGCCTGGACGGTGAGGGCACGGGAGTCGTCAATGCGTCCCTGCAGTTCGATCCCGACCGCATGGAACCCACGTACCAGTTGGTGAAGGGGCGCCCGGGGCGGAGCTACGGCCTGGCCATCGCCAGACGCCTCGGCTTCCCACCCGCCGTGCTGGACAAGGCGGAGAGCTTTCTGCAGGGCGGGGAGGTACGGGTGGAGGACCTTCTGGAGCGACTCGAGCGCAGGGAGCGTGACGCCGAGCGCCAGGCACAGGAGTTGGAGGTCGAACGCTCGGAGACGGCCCAGCTGAGGTCCGAGATCACCGAGCGGGAAGTGGCGCTCCGGGCGTCGGAACGCTCCGCCCAGGCGCGTGCCCGCGAGGAAGCCCGCCGCGTGCTCATGGAAGCCCGCGCCGAAGTGGAGCGGGCCATCGACGAAGTCCGCGCCGCCGCCGCTGCCGGTGCCGATCTGGAGGAGGCGTCCCACCGTGCCCGTCGCCGGGTTGAGGATGCCGCCCGGAGAAGCCGGCCGAAGCGGCGGGCCTCCAGGGGATCGGGGCGGTCGAATCGGCCCGCCGTCTCCGTGGGGGACCGTGTGCGGGTCCACGCTACCGGAGCCAGGGGTGCCGTTCTGGAGGTACGCGAGGGGCGGGCCGTCGTAGAAGTGGGTGCCCTCCGTCTCGAGCTCCCTCTCGACGACGTGGAGCGGCTCTCCGGTGAGGCGGGGATACCGTCGCAGGGCGACAGGCGGCCCGGAGGTTGGAGCGGGCCGACGGGAGGCCAGGTGCGCACCGAGGTCGATCTCCGGGGCCTACGGGTGGACGAGATGGACACGGAGCTCATGCGCGCGTTGGACCAGGCGGTGCTCGAGGATCTCGCCGAGCTCCGCATCATCCACGGCAAGGGGACGGGGGCCCTGCGCCAGAGGGTGGCGGAGCTTCTGGCCGGCGATGACCGCGTCGTGTCGCATCGCCTCGGCGGTCCCACGGAGGGCGGCGCAGGGGTCACCGTGGTGGCCCTCCGATGATTCCCGACGACCAGGTGGAGGAGGTTCGCTCCCGCGCGGACATCGTAGAGCTCATCGGGGAGTTCGTCGGCCTGAAGAAGGTCGGGCGGCAGTACAAGGCGAACTGTCCGTTCCACGAGGAGCGCACTCCGTCGTTCTACGTGACCCCGGACAAGGGCTTCTACAAGTGCTTCGGGTGCGGGAAGTCCGGAGACGTCTTCTCGTTCGTCATGGAGAAGCTCGGCCTGGATTTCGTGGAGGCGGTTCGGTACGTGGCCGGCCGGGCGGGCGTGGAGTTGCGCGAGGTGTCACGGCAGCGGGCGGAGGATGACCCGAACGCACCGTTCTACGAGTTGAACGGATTCGCGCAGTCGTGGTTTCGGGAGCGACTCACGGACCCCGCCGGAGGGGTGACCGCGCGGGCCTATCTCCAGAACCGGGGCATCGACGGAGAGACGGCGGAGCGCTTCGGGCTGGGGTACGCGCCGGACGATTGGCGCTCCCTCCGGGACGCGGCGGCGAAGCACGGCCTGGACGAGGATCTCATGGTCGAGGTGGGGCTCCTCGCCCGTCGGGAGCGTGACAACGAGCCGTATGATCGTTTCCGGGGGCGGATCATCTTCCCCATCGAGGCGCTGTCGGGGAAGGTGATCGCGTTCGGGGGGCGCATCATCGCCGACGACCACAAGGATGCGCCCAAGTACCTCAACTCGCCCGAGTCGCCGATCTACCACAAGAGCCACAACCTCTACGGCTTGTCCTGGGCGCGTCACGCCATCCGTCGGGAGGAGGCGGTCATCGTCGTCGAGGGCTATATGGACGTGGTGTCGCTGGCGGCTCACGGCTTCGAGAACGTGGTGGCGCCGTTGGGCACGGCCCTCACGATGGAGCAGGCGAAGCTCCTCGGTCGGTACGGGCAGCGGGTGTTCCTGCTCTTCGACAGCGATGCGGCCGGACTCAGGGCCACGTTCCGGGCGGGCGATACCCTCCTGGAGGAGGGCCTGCATCCTGCGGTGGTTACGCTGCCTGCGGGTGAGGACCCGGACACGCTGGTGCGGCACAGCGGCAGCGACGCGCTGCGAACGTACCTCGACGACGCCGTGGACGTGCTCGACCGCAAGCTCCAGATCCTGGAGGAACGGGACTTCTTCACGTCCATCGAGCGGACTCGGCAGGCTGTGGACCGGCTGCTCCCCACGCTGCGGGCCGCAGCGGACCCGACGTTGCGGGACATCTACGTGGCGAAGGTGGCTGCCCGCACCGGTGTGCGGCGGGAGACTCTCGAGGCGGAGCTGAGGCGCTCTGCCGCGGGTACGGCGCGCCCCCGCGTCGAGACTCCGGGCCCCGCACCCGGCTCCGCACCGCGCCTTCCCCGCCTCGGAGCCGAGCGAGCGCTGCTCCTCATCATGACCAAGAGTCGGGACTTCGTGGACCGAGCGGGAGAGTGGCTCGGACCCGAAGACCTTGTAGATTCAGCCTACCGAGCCATCTTTCAGGCGCTTCTCGACGACCCGGACCTCCGCTCGCCACCGTCGTCGATGGACCCGGTCGCCGCCGAGCGACTGCGGGAGATCCTCGAGGACCCCGAAGAGATCGGCCACGCGTCGAGGGTCTTCGACGACACGGTCGCCCGGATCCGGGTGGCGACTCTGGATCGCACGATCGAAGCGCTGAACCGGCGCATCGAGAGCGCGCAGGAAGAGTCCGAGAAGCTCGCGCTGATGGAAGAGAAGACCCGGCTCTCCAGAGAACGCAGGGAGCTGGCGCCAGACGATTGGAGCACGACTGCCAGGTGGCTTCGTGCCGACCCCAACAACCAGCGGGACCGATGACGGAGCAAGCAAGAGCGGAGCTGAAGCAGCTGCAGCGCCTCGACAACCAGATCGCCGAAGCCGAGGAGAAGGTCACACGGTTCGACCCCCTGTTCGCCGAGGTGGAAGAGCCGGCATTGGTGCTGGAGAGCGAGGTGAACACCGCGCGCAAGCGGCTCGAGGAGATGAAGGTCGAGGAACGCCGGCTCGAGGTGTCCGTCGATGAGAAGCGCACGCGCGTCAAGCGCCTCGAGGAGCGCATGGGGTCCGTTCGAAATCTGCGCGAGGAAGCCGCGGTCACCGCCGAGCACGACATGGTCAAACGGGCCCTCCAGAACGACGAGCAGGAGGCGTACACCCTCATCGACCAGATGCGCAAGATCGAGGATCGCCTCAAGGAGCTCACCGAGGCGCTGGCCGAAGCCGAGGCCCAGGTGGAGCCGCGTCGTCGGGAGCTGGTGGCCGACCGCGAAGCCGCCAGGGCCGATCTGGAGCGCCTCATGTCCGAGCGCGAGGCCTTCGCCGCCAACCTCGATCCTCGAGAGCTCAGGCTCTACGACGGCATACGGGGCGACGGGCGTCGGAGGGCGGTGGCGGAGCTCACTCCCGACGGCGCATGCGGCAACTGCTTCGGCATGGTGCCGCTGCAACTCCAGAACGAGATTCGCCACGGCACCTCCCTGATCCGGTGCGAGGCGTGCGGGGTGATCCTGGCGGCACCGAACCCCGAAGAGCCTACCGGAGAGGCCGCAGCGCAGGGGTGAACGACCTCCCCCGTCCGGCTGCGGCGTCCAGGCTCACGCCTCCCGACGCTCGCTGGGCGGAGGCCGATGCTCCCTCACCGGAGGTCGTGACCCGACTGGTCCGGGACCTCCACCTGCCGAGAGCCCTCTGCGCCGTCCTCGCCGTTCGCGGCGTCCGCGACGGTGACGTGGCGAAGCGTTTTCTCCGCCCCCTGATGGACCAGCTTCATGACCCGGCGCTCCTTGCCGACGGTGAGGTCGCCGCGGAGCGCATCGCTCGGGCGGTCAGGCGAGGCGAGCCTGTTCTGGTCCACGGTGACTACGATGTCGACGGCATCTGTGCCACGGCTCTGTATACGCGCTTCCTCCGGGGCCAGGGCGGCCGGGTGATACCGTTCGTCCCTCATCGGCTGCGGGATGGCTACGACTTCGGGGAAGCCGGCCTGCGTGCGGCGCGCGAAGCCGGCGCGACACTCATCCTGACGGCGGATTGTGGCACCGTGGCCCATGGTCCGGTGGAGGAGGCTCAGCGGGGCGGCATCGACGTGGTCGTGACGGACCACCATACCGTAGCGAACGGCCTTCCGGAGGCCCGGGCCGTCGTGAACCCGCAGCGCCCGGACTGCCCCTATCCGGAGAAGGGGCTGTGCGGCACGGGCCTCGCGTACAAGGTGTGCGCGCTGGTGGCCCGCAGTCTGGGTGCGGATCCCACCCCCCTGGAGGATCTGCTCGACCTCGTCGCGCTGGCCACCGTGGCGGACCTCGTCCCCCTTGTGGGGGAGAACCGGGTGCTCGTCCGCCAAGGCTTGAAGCGCTTCGCCGCCACCCGGGTAACGGGCGTGGCCGCCCTGCTCCGCGTCTCCGGTGTCGACGCCGCGAACGTCAACGCCGGCCAGCTCGGCTTCGTGGTGGCGCCACGGGTCAACGCCGTCGGTCGCATCGGCGAGTCGATGGATGCCCTGACGCTGCTCCTGACGGAGGAGGAGCACGAGGCCGACCGCTTGGCCCGGCAGTTGGACGAGGTCAACCGGGCGCGCCAGGAGGAGGACCGGCGCACCCTGGACGAGGCCCTCGCCCTCCTGGAGGTGGATTACGACCCGGATCGGGACTACGGGGTGGTCCTGGCCGCCGAAGGGTGGCACCCCGGTGTCATCGGCATCGTCGCCTCCCGAGTCGTGGAGCGGGTCCACCGGCCGGTGGTCCTCGTGGCGCTCGACGGCGACCGGGGGAGGGGGAGCGCCCGGTCCATCCCCGGCTTCCACCTGTACGACGCTCTGGCGTCGTGTCGCCAACATCTCGCTCGGTTCG
>Ga0055450_10000224_pt1 | contig 11266 bp, 7 predicted proteins | sample China_Galinas_PW_5_FD_57740 | JGI IMG/M metagenome (GOLD analysis project Ga0055450, IMG submission 57740) | Wetland microbial communities from San Francisco Bay, California, USA, that impact long-term carbon sequestration - China_Galinas_PWC_D1 | ecosystem: Environmental > Aquatic > Marine >... | reverse complement strand
CCTTAAAAAGTATTCACTTGATCCTGTTGCAAAATGAGGATTTTTGTTAAAAATCAAGGCATGCGAAAAATTTTACCACAGCCATATAGGTACTATTCCGAGGATAAAATTTTGAGCATAACGCAGAGCTTGGGCCGGTGAGCGAGCCGGCGAGACTCCGAGAAGACCATTTTGCAAGAAGCTCACTTTACATTTCTAATCCCTGCCGCATTTCTTATGCTATATCCTTGAAGCCCAAGTAACGGGTTTTAAAAATCTTTTTCCCATGGCGAAGAAACGCTCCAAAACTCCATGATTCCTTTGTTAACATTTCCCTGTATTCCGGTTTTATGACATAACAATACACCATATCCTCACCATCATCAGGATAACGAATCGTAACCTGCAGCCGACTATACATATCCCCCTCGAAGCGATCGAGCCGCTTCCAGCACCGAGTGTCGATATTACCGTAGACAACTCCTTCGACCACCCCACCTGGATCTTCGATAACACCTGGATATTGCTCATTTCTTACCTTAAAACGCAGGTGGTCCGGCAAAAGCGCTTTACGATGGGGGAGAGAATGACCGGCAACCATGAACATGATATCCTCACACATCAGCGAGCCATAGGTAAAAAGTTTTTGCATGGTCTTCTTGCTAGGCGACAGATAAGAGAGAGGTTTCTTGAGGAGTGTTCAGGACAGAGGCGATAGAATCTCCGGTTTCCTGACAGGCAATGCGGCGGGCTTGGATGGCTACATGCTCAAGCCGTTGTTGTCTCTCCATCCCGATCCTGTCCTGTGGAGGTTTTCGGATACATTCGGACACAAAAAGAAACGCTCGATCGTAGTCGATAAGCTAAATGTATACCAGGGAACCGGAGCCTTTGCACCAAGAAAAGAGAAATTGCTTATGTGTCGGCCTCGCAAAAAAGTTGCCAGTCAATGGTTCGGCGTCGTAACCTGTTGGAATATCGTTTTGCCTCTGTAGCCTTTTGGATTTTTATACGTCCGTCTTATTTGACTCCGGCGAAGGTCTTTGCCAGGTTGTTGTCGATAACGTAGATACAGATCTCCTTGGCTCCCTGTCTGGTGTAGCGGTATTTTTCCCTCAGGTTCTTCATCAGAAAGGTCACATCGTCCCGGATCTTTTTATCGTAGGTTTTGAAGGACTCCTCATCATAGTCCTTAACACCTCTGCGGAAATTTTCATTTTCCAGGAAAGGTTCCAGGACCTTCTCCTTCAGGTTATACTCGTAGCGGTCATGAAGTTGTTTATAAAGTGTTGTTTTGGTTATGGGCAGATTTTCCCGCATCATTTCCTGAGTTAAAGCCGTCGTTGTGTAGGATCTCTGGACATCTGCCCGGAACGTTGCTACGTCCTTCGAATTGGCCAGGAGCCGGGTTTCGATTCGGTTGAAGTACTCCTCTGTGATCTCGAGATATTCGCCGGTATATTTGCAGAATTCCACAGTACCCGGCTCAAAGTTCACTGCGAACATATAGTTTTGTATCTCTTTAGAGATCTGCTCCTCGTTATAATAGTACAAGGATTCCTTTACCTCCTGAAGAACGGAATAATTATACATTTTCAAGAGCGAGTCCAAGAAGCCGAGCGGCAGGATATTTCTGTCCTGTTTGCAGAATTTCTTAAAGAATTTAATGAGCATGGACATGTCTATGAGTTTGTCTTCCTGATAATAACTTGAATAAAACTCATTGAACATCCTGATTGAATCCCGCCCTGACAGACCTTTCCAGCCGTCATTTTCCGACTCGGCAATAATCTTCTGTCTCCGTTTGGCTGTGAAATTTTTCAGGTCCTCCTCCTGCAGCCATTTGGGGATAAAGCCGGTATAGATCTCCATTTTCAACAATTGAAGGTTCTGATCGCAATACAGCTCATATTTTTCCGGATTGCCGATCCAATCGAGCATCGAATCGGATTTAGTATTCAAGCGTGTGGCAATGATAACCCGGGCAAAATTATGCAGCACCCTGGGCAGAAAACTCTCATCAATATGTTTGCCGAATATTTCCCGATAGATTTCAACCTCCGTTTTCAGATCAAGAATATACGGAATATTAATTGATTCGACACGATCGGTAAACGCCTGGAGATCCTTAAAAATCTTCTTATCCTCAGGATTCATTAGGGCAATAAACAGACAGTTGACATATTCTTCGATGTCTTCGACCTTATGCACTCCGTCACTGATGATGTTGTGCAGTTCCATCAGACGTTCGGTGTTGTGCGATTTAATATCCATCAGTGCATAGATTCCATTGTTGGTTTTGGCATAGCGGGAAAAGAGGTAATTGACCTGATTGGAATCGGAAAACAGGGTATTAAGTGATTTCTGGATCATCTCATTTCGCAACACCATCTGCTGCAAAGGCTTATCACCGGGGCTGAAAACGGAAATCCCTTCACCAATTCTTCTATTGATCACATATGGTCTTGCGTAAGCTTGCTCCAAAACCTTTCTCGGATCATTAAATTTTCGCAAAAATGCCTGATAAAGGGTCGTACAGATGGTACAGGGAGAATCCTGGAACACCCACTCGAATTTCTTGTCCGTAAAGAGTTGCCACTTGAACTCTTCATTTTCCAGAATATCGTCGAAAAAACGTCTGCGTGCCTTCTTTGGAATCAACAGAATCGGATTGTCGTGGCTGGGACAGGGAACATCAAAATAACTACTGATTTCGTCATTGTTTTCACAGGCACAACGCATCTCGTTTGCCAGGTCTTTTTTGCCGTCATTTTCCAAAACCCAGGCAAGTCTCTCAGTCAGAGAATTCAACGAATGCACTCCTCCTACCAGGTGATCGCGCTTGAGTCGCCAGACAACCTCATAACGGGAGCCCTCAGGGGTATTTGTATACTCTTCGAATTTTCTCAATAAATTATTGAGAAAGGTTGATTTACCGCTGCCATGGGGACCCTCAAAAATGTAGATCTTGTTCTGTTGCGCCCCAAATGAAAGTGAATCAACATGGGCCATGAGCCGGTTGGCAAACAGACGATCAGCAAAAAACGGTCTGTCCGATCCTTCCACAAATAGACGACTGCAATCGTAATTGAGATAATTAATGGACTCGGGATCATCGGGATATTCATCCATACCGGTATCGACGAAGGTGTGGATCATATCGGAATAGACTTGATACACGCTCCTCACAACCCGGCCCGGATGAGCAACAAGTTCTTGTATAAACTCAGAAAACGAGAGTGTCGGTTGTTGCTCCCAGCCGATTTCCTCCTGGCTGAGACCTTCCATGGCTTTATCTAAATCCCGCATCGGCAATCACTCCATCTGCATGTCAAACAATTATTCAGTTAAAACTTTGCGACTCAACCTCCGGTCTTTCATCCGATATCGGACTCTTTGCCAGGTAATTTCCTGAGGCCCCTTACTCTGGGGATCCGATCTCTCGTATTGAGAAGCAGGGGGAGGGGAGACAACCTCCGAGGTGTCGAGAAACACCTGACCATCCCAAAGATATTCAACCCCCAACAATGCTCCTTTGATGTAATCCTGAACTAAAGGTCTTCCCTCAAATAGATGATCGAGATGAAGGGTATTGTCTTCTTTTACCTTGATTCGAACAGAGGGTGGATGATAGAGGGAATCGAGAATCATCTTTTTATAATCTTCGGCTTTTCTGCTTTTTACATAGTATTGCCAGGTCATTCTCTCCTTATTGAGTCTTTTGCCCGCGACAAAAAGTTTGTGCCTGTCGACGAAATCCTGGTCAATGAAGGTGTTGACAAACATCGAGTCGGCAAAGTTCTCCCGAATGGAAAAAATAAAATCCCGTCCTTTTTCAATATTCGTATCGAATTGCCTGCGGGAGACTTGGTCTTTTACCATGAAGAAATCCAAAGATATTCTCCCCTTGTTTGCCATCTCCTCAAGATGGGAAAAGAGTCGCATGCCCAACGCATAGGGGTTAAGGCCGACACGCGGCATGGAAGTCACCTTGGCATTGACTAGAGCAAAATCCACCTCATGCCCTCGAATCCGGTCATCTTGCAGGAATAGCTCTTCGTGCCAATAACTTGCCCACCCTTCGTTCAAGATTTTGGTCCGTATCTGGGGTTGAAAATACAGTGAGGTGGACCTGATGACCTCCATCACCGTCAACATCCATTGATTCTCTTCCCGGTTCAAAAATTCCGAGTTCTCCATTAAGAACTGGAAAAGATCCTTTCTTACGGAAAACTTATCCTGCTTTTTCATTTTCTCGTATAGAGATTCAAACTCAGAATACCTGGCCTTGACATCTTCTAGAAATAGAAATTCGCCATTATGGTTGTTTTCACGCGCGAGATCATTATAACGTTCCAATTCTTTAATATATTCAACTATGGAAACCTTTTTTTCACTTTGCAAAAAGCTATCGAAATAAAAATCCAGTTTGGTCGGAATTTTTTTCTCCTTCATCGGTGTAAATTGAGCCAATTCGTCAAAGTATCCGACAAGGTTGTCGATCGAACGGGAAAACTCGATAACGTAATCAAGCCAGCGCCCTTTTTCGGAGCGAAGTTTGGCAATGAGTCGTTTATCAGAAAGGGCGCGGCTGGCGAAATCAAAATCCCAGGTATGACGAAAAAAAAGATTATTCTGGAAGAAATCGATATGCCCAAGAACGTGATAAAAGATCATCACATTCAACCAATCGGGATTGTTGTCATTATAGAAAGATATCGCCGGGCGGGTATTGATAACCGTCTCATAGGGATTGGATGGATACAGCTCGTACCGACCACGCTCCTTCAGAACTTCAACATCCTGAACCCAGTAATCATAAAGGGTTGGGATCATTAATTTGGGTGAGAGATCAAGCAGATCACGGTTTGTTACGATATATTCGAGGCTCTCATCCAGAAAGCGGAGTCCGGCATCCTTTGCCCGTTCTTTGCATCCCTCCATGATTCTTTTTGCGTGCTGGCTTATCAATTCCATTTCAAACACGGACCTCCGTAAATATGCCGCTCATAAGCCTTTTGATTATCGAAAAAACATCGGCAGCGAAAAAGTTGGTTCCCATTTGATACATTTCTGTATCTTCCTGGTTAACTGTTCTTTACCAGCGATATTCCAGAAGAATTACCAGGTCGTCTACCTTCACGAAATCAGCTTTTTGATTCCTTCAATAAGACGCCCTTCGTCGCTATCCTTGGACATCACATCCATGCGCAGCAAGTTTTTCTTGGATTCCAACAGGCCTGATCCTTTGATATATTTCTCCACCTCGCTGCCTCCGGTTACACCATAGCCATTTTCAGCAACGGTTATCCCCACCCTGCTGGCATAGGAAAGGATCTTTTCAAGCTCCGGCAGCGTCTCTTTGCCGCTCGTATCCCAATCATCTCCGTCGGTCCCATGAAATACGTAGATGTTGTAGTCCCGTTCGAGATTTTCTTCCTCGACAATATGGTTGACCAGTTTATAAGCGGAAGCCACCTGGGTGCCACCGGCCACCCTCAGATTGTAGTAGGTATGAAAATCATCCACTTCCTTGGCTTCGGTATCATGCAGAACAAATCTTGATTTGACTTGTTTTTCGTATTGAAATGTGAGCCAGGAATAAATAAGGACATGCTGCGCCACAACCAGTTCCGTCGGTTTCCCGCTCATCGAACCGGAATAGTCGCGGACGAAAAAGACCACAGCCTGCGACTCAAAATCTTTTTCTTTGGACAGGATTCGATAGACTCGATCTTTAGGAGATATCATCAGATTATAGGAATCGACCTGCTCTCCTTGCCGGATCCGATCCAAGCCGATATTGGTCTGAATGATGCGCCGGATGGTCGCTTTTTTATCCAGTACCTGGCCGAACCCCCGATTTTTATCGGTCAAATCATAGGTGTATTTTGTAAACGACTTCTTTTTTCCTTTATCCCGCAGGTTCGGCAGTTGAAACTGTTCAGTCAGGATGCGCCCCATTTCATAGGCATCGGATTCAATTTCATGCCCTTCGCCACCCCCCTGGCCGGCTCCACCCTGGCCTCCCTGCTCTTCCCTGACCGGCTGCTCACCGATAACCTCGCCTTCCTCGCCTTCTCCGGAACCACCTTCGCCACCTTCATCACCGTCTCCACCTTCACCTTCCTCATTGATCCGAATCTGATCATGCAAAAGCTTTTCTTCAACGGTGGTGGGAACGACAACGACTTTGTCGTTCCCGTTTCTCCCAGGCTTGATCATCTTGCCCACCCTGATCTTACGGGGAAAGCCGTCCTCCTCGCGCTGCCTGTCGCGTTCCAGAAGATCGTCAATGGAATGAGTAGGCGATAATGAGAGGATCACCGGCCGATGAACCTTCTGTAGCATGGCAAGATCATTAAAAAGATAGAGATCATCCGGAGCGGTAAAGGGGCTAGGGCAATAATGCTCCAGCGTGCTCTCCCGCTCAGCCAGATCAATCTCGTACCTGACGATCCGTTCCTGCTCAGGTGTTAATCCCTCTTCCTGCAATCTTTTATAGAGGGCCAGCATTTTTTGCATCATGGTGACTTCTCGTATGTTCAAGATTTATCTCAGAATTATCGATCCATCCCGCCGGTTATCACGTTTCATCCACCTGGGTGCAGAAATACTCAATCGTCTTCTGGGCGCACGTTGTACAATACCCCAACTTGTTGAGCATCGTTTCGATCATTCGATCATACAGCTTCTGATTTTCCTCGTTGGTCCTGTTGGCAAGAGCGCCTATCAAGCTCCCGGCACCTGCAATGTCGGATTTCAGCCGGACATCGGTCACCGCCTTGACCAGTTCCAGATTGTCCATGAAATCATAATCAGGATCTACCGACATTTTCTGTCCGTAAATCTTACGTATCGAGGTCCTGAACGACTCTTTCTGTTCTCGGGTTTTCAACCCCAGGCGATCCTCGATGGAATCGATGTAGCGCTCGTCGATCTTCAAGGCCAGAAGCTCTCCGGACTGCGGATTTTTATATTTCCACATCTTGTCGGCCCCGAGATTTTCTGCATCAATCCCTATGATCATATTGACATAATTCATGACATCCTTACGAATCGCCAGAGGCTCATCCATATAAGCGTTGAACATCTCCGTCATGATCCTCTCGCGGTAAAGCCCCCGGGACGTTCTCAGGTCATCGAGGAACTTGGCCCGATCATTAGCTTCCGGAACATAATCGAGAATGACACGTTCCAGAGCAACGAAAACGTCGTATGCGAACATACACCTGCCTTCGTTGGTCCCTGAGTTTTCCAGCATCAACTGCATGGAACGTCCGAGATTTCTCTGACCGAGTCCTTTCTGGCCGAAACGTTTGGTGATATCAGGATCCTGGTTCAAGGTGTCGATAACCTCGGAGAGGGTCTTAATGCTTTTTTCCCCCGCAACCTCACCAGCTGCAAGCTTCATGGTTTCAATCGAGGTCAGTTTTTCTGAACGGGGCAGCCGGGTCAGAACAACCGCCACCGATGCAGCATAATTCAGATTCGGGTCCTGGTGCATAACATCGCCCGTGAGGGTGGTTTTTGCCTCATTGCCGATTGCATACGACGTTAGCTGCCTCTGCAATTTATAGTTTGTGTTATGCGACACATAGCAGATACGACAACGGTCTATGATCGGAGCCTCTTCCTTTTCGGCCAGGAAGCGATTGAACTCGGAATTGTTGCTGGTGGCCACAATCAGAGTATCGATCGGCCACTTATACCCGTCTATCTCAATGGTGCGATTCTGGATGATTCCAAGATAAACTTGAACCAGGTCCTTCTTGTTCTTGTATATCTCATCGCTGAAATGAATGCCGCCCCCCGCGACCCGGGCCAGGGCTCCCCGACGAAGATCAAATCGGTATGGATTGTTGGTATCCGTGATATGCAAAAGTCGTTGGATGGACTCTTCGCCCAGCAGGTCAACCGCCGAAGAGGTAATTTTGTCCTTTGCCGGATATTTTCCGGTTACGGTTCCCAGGCTTTCAGTTAAAGGGACGGGTACAATCTCAATGAACTTCATCATCTCCTCGAGATTTCCGTCAGTGAACGTCCTGATGTCGTTCCAGATATACGCCGAACATGCTGCCAATGGCCGATAATTTTCATACCATTTGTCGATATCCTTATCGGATAGCCGATACCGCCTGGCCAGATAGTCCTGTGAAGCTTTGAAGTCTTCCTGCGTATTCATTGCCAGAATCATCGGATCTTCATAGGTCTGGGATTCAGCCGACTTGATATGACCGTAATTGCCGATTTTATCGAGATCATTAAAGCGGAAGGTGTATTTTCTGTTTTCCGGTATCGAGAGGAAATTTCTATACATCGCACAGAGATACTCGACGAGAAAGGTCTTGCCGTTTCCGGGTTCTCCGACAAGGACAAAGGCCATCTCTTTTGAGGAGCCCCCTTCGGAGGCATCTTTTATAAAAGACACGAAGGAGTTGATCTCATCATACATCCCGACGATATGCTTTTTCCCTTCCCGGAATATCTTGAAGTCGAAGGTGTTCTTTCCATTGACCATCACTTTGTCGATATCCTTTTCCAGTATCATCCTGGTGACGCTCTGAAATGCGTTTTCAAAGGAACGCTCACCTTTTTTTACAGCTGCGATATGTTGATGAAGTGTTGAATTTTTGCCTTGTGCCATCATGCCCTCCTCCAGAAGGTAGTGTTAAGGTTCTTCATCCTTTTTCTTTATTATCGTCACATTTATTTTCCGATTGCAAGAGTCAATTACCTTTTTATAACAACTATTTTTCGCTGCCTCCTGCTCCAGGTTAATTGTTTTTCCCTATCCAGCCTAACCAATCATGCAAAGGATTTTACTCCATCAACAAAATTTGTTGACATATTTTCTTATTATTGCGATCCTTTGTATTAAGATAAATTGCCTTGTGGATAATGCCAGGCTACGCATGATATTTTGTGCCTATGGACACAAACCTTTTTAATACCCTCAAGCAGATCGCGGACGCCATCGCTGCGACTTTCGGCCGAAATTGCGAAGTTGCCGTTCATGATTTGTCGATCCTTGAAAAATCGCTTTGCTATCTCAGCGGAAATATCACGGGACGGAGTATCGGAGCACCGACAACCGATCTTCTTGTACAGGAGCTCCAAAAACAGCAAGACGATATTCAGGACATGTATAATTATAAGATCACTACCCGAGACGGACGATCGATAAAATCCAGCGCGGTATTTATCCGCGACAGCACAGACAATATTATCGCCGCTTTGTGCATAAACTTCGATACTACCGATGTCTTTAATGCGGTTCAATCCCTTAGGCCGTTTCTCGATACAGGTAATCGCGGCAGTCGTGACATCAAAAATACGTTTGCCAAATCGGTCCCAAAGACCATTGAAGCACTCTTCGATCAAGCTGTGCTGGAAATGGGTAAGCAACCGGCCACCATGTCAACTTTTGAGAAAATAAAGCTCACTGAGTTGCTCGAAAAAAACGGAGCCTTTCACCTCAAAGGTGCGGTTGAACAAATCGCTCTAATGACGGGTGTATCTAAATTTACAATCTATAATTACTTAAAGAAAATTCGCACAGGAAAGGTCTTCAATCAAATCTAACCTGCATTTCCCAGATGAGATGCAGGATAACCGAAACCTCAAGGAGTCTGTTATGTCCCTTCGAGCAATCGCCACAGACAATGCACCGTCCGCCATTGGTCCGTATTCCCAAGCCGTTTCCACCGGGACCCTGCTTTTTGTCTCGGGACAAATCCCCCTCGATCCCGGCACAGGAAAACTCATAGATGGCGGCATAGAAATAAGAACAGAACAGATCCTTAAAAATATCGAGGCAATAGCCAGAGAGGCAGGCACCGATTTATCTCGTGTCGTCAAGACAACCGTCTTTCTGACCGACTTGAATGCTTTTCAAAGATTCAATGCCGTCTATGCCAGGTTTTTCGACTCCTGCCCGCCGGCACGATCAACGGTACAGGTTGCTGCTCTTCCACTTAATTCCGATATTGAAATCGAAGCGATCATTTCACTGGTTTGAAATGAACCCAATAGGAATCCCACGGCATCCGCTCAAGCTGCAATTGTCACTTGATGAGCGCAGCAAACGACAAATATCCTTCCTTTTGTTTTATATCTCGTTTAGATATAAAACTATTTTGCATTATCCGAATTCGTTATCAATTTCTTAATGCCATGATTAAACGATGAAAACCTCAAAAAATTCAAGGAGTGTCAATCGCTCCGGGTTGAGTTCCTGGGCTGATGGACGCTTGAACAATCCTTCACCCTTGCGATCCATAACGCACCTTGTTGTTCGGCTATTTCTCATCGCCTCTCAGGAATTTAAACGAAATGCGCTTTCTCTTCGGGCCGGCGCTCTGACATATTCAGTTCTCCTCGCCCTCGTTCCGATTCTGGCAATAAGCACTGCTGTGGTAAAAGGACTCGGAGGCGGCAATCAATTGCGTATCGCTGCCTATACTTATATAGAATCACTTGAAGAAAACGCAAACGCGACACAGCAAATCTCTCCTTCCAAAATTCCCGAAAGCAAAGGTACCACTTCAGATGATCGCGAAAATCTGACCGGTCATCTCCGTTCGGCCGTCGACAGACTCTTCAATTATGCTGACAAGACTAATTTTGCCACTCTTGGTTCTTTCGGAGTCGTCGGCATTCTCCTAAGTGCCATTTTGGTGTTAGGCTATATAGAAGAGGCCATGAACGCCATCTGGAAAGTCACCGCCGGAAGATCATTGCTGCGGAAGATAACAGATTACCTGACTCTTCTCATTATTATGCCGATCTCAATCAATGTGGCCTTTGCAGCCAGCGCCTTTTTGAAAAATCCGGTTCTTGCCTCCAAAGTTGATGCGGTGCTCCCCTTCACGTGGCTCCAGGCGCTTCTCCTCAAAGCTGCACCTGTTCTGGTAATCACCTTCACTTTTTACATTATCTATATTTTTTTCCCAAACACCAAAGTTAAAACCATTCCTGCTCTTGCAGGCTCACTACTGGCTGCCATCCTGTGGTTCGCCGTTCAGAATATTTATATTACCCTGCAGGTCGGAGTATCAAAATACAATGCCATTTATGGCTCCTTTGCAACACTTCCTTTATTCCTGGTCTGGATCTATCTCGGCTGGCTGTTTATCCTTTCAGGCGCCCAGGTGGCATTCGCCTGTCAACACATCAAGACCTATCGTCTGATGCCGCAAACCGCAGCCCCCGCGGTCAAGCTGTCTGCCGCTTTTGACATTATGGACGCCGTGTTCCAAGCTTTTTCCAACAAACAACACCTGAC
>Ga0055450_10000223_pt1 | contig 11269 bp, 8 predicted proteins | sample China_Galinas_PW_5_FD_57740 | JGI IMG/M metagenome (GOLD analysis project Ga0055450, IMG submission 57740) | Wetland microbial communities from San Francisco Bay, California, USA, that impact long-term carbon sequestration - China_Galinas_PWC_D1 | ecosystem: Environmental > Aquatic > Marine >... | reverse complement strand
AAATCGCAACTCGGCAAGCATTATGGATATCATCGCTCTGATCAACGACATGTCCGATCAAACCAACCTGCTCTCACTCAATGCCACCATAGAGGCGGCAAGAGCCGGCGAGCATGGAAAGGGATTTGCCGTTGTAGCTGAAGAGGTTCGCAACCTGGCCAAACAGATCAAACCGGCAACTGAAGACATATCTCAAAAGATCAACAACATGATAGCAACGGTAGATAAAACAAAAACTGAAAGCAATACCATTATCGACGCCAGTATGGAAGTCAATTCCATCATCAATGAGACGGCAACCAATTTCAAATCCATGATCGGTGATTTCGAAGATACCAATGAACAATTGCTGAAGATTGCCGCCGCTATAGAAGAGTTGTCACTGACCAACAACGAGGTCAATGCAAAGGTAGCGAGTATCAACACCTTGTCTCTCGAAGTTTTCGCCGACATGGAATCCTCCAGCAACACTGTTAACCAACTAAATGATATAACGGAAAAAATGCAGGAAACCGTTGCCCAATACCGGACTGGTCAAGGTGTTCTGGATGAGATCATTCCAAAGGTCCGAAGTTACAGAGATCATGTTCAGGATGTTCTGCTTGCCATGAACAAACGAGGCATCAATATCTTCGATGAGAATTACAAACCGATCCCGAATACAAACCCGCAAAAATTCACGACAGCTTTTTCCGATGCCATGATCAAGGAATTACAGCAATACGTGGATAAAGTCCTGAAAGAAATTCCCGGCGGCGTCTACTCCATCCCAGTGGATCGTAAAGGTTATTTACCCGTACATCATTCCCATGTCTCAAAACCTGTGACCGGCAACTACGAGGTGGATCTTCTGCAGAGCCGTAACATGCGGTTCTTCTTTGCCACCCAATGCGATAAGCGCCGGGTTACCAATACAACTCCCATGTTGTTCCAGACCTATATGCGGGACACCGGCGAAGTCATGAACGATCTCTCCATGCCGATAACCGTGAACGGTCGGCATTGGGGAGGATTTATTGTGGGACTGAAGCCGGAAACACTTACTGAATAATACCGTGAAAATCCAGGTTAATGAGCCGGTTTCAATAAAGGGATGAGGTGCTGCATGACTTCGGATACCGAAAGGTCGTGTAAATCCGGCTTTTCGATCCAATTGAACCGTCCGTGCTGGATGCCGGAAAAAGCAGCCGGAATATGACGGCTGAAAAGCGCCAGCCCCGGCACCTGTAGATGAACGGCGATATGTGTCGGTCCGGTGTCATTGCCCACCACAAAAGACGCCTTGCGTAATATGCCGGCAAGTTTGAACATATCAAGGAAACTCCCGTCGTCATTCAACAACATCGTACCGCCGATTAAACGGCTGAGTTCCATTTCATCAGGCCCCGGAGCCGTAACCACCTGCCATCCAGAATGAATTAGCATTACGGCAAGTTCGGAGTAATATGGCCAGCGCTTTTCCGGATGTCCTGCGGACCCACCCGGAATGAGGACCACATAAGGATGGTCGAGGCCTGTCCTGGCAATGATTGGTTCAACATCATCAGCCATCCAGGAAACATCACAATGCACGCAATGGCGTACCTCAACACCAACCTGTGCAAGGCTTTCGGCAAAATGATCGGCTGCACAACAGTCTGCAGGCCGCCTGCAGTACCATGAACACCCCTGAGCCCCTCCCATCCATGGAGTATCTCGCAGGAAAAAACGAAAATAGAAATTCGTTCTTCCAACTTGTTGCAGGTCGTAAACCCTGTCAAAACGCTCGCGTCGGAGCCTCCTTCTTAAATCGAGCATATGATCCAGTCGGAAACGGCTTTCTCTTTTGTCAATGAAAATCCTGTCGACCCAAGGGCAACGTTCCATCAAACGTTTATACGCTGGAGTGGTCATTACCGTTATCTCATCATTCTGATGATGAAGACGGATGTCATGCATCGCTCCTTCGGCCTGCATAATATCGCCCAAAGCGCCAAGTTTAATGACGAGAATACGCGGCATTTAAAAATCAGCCCCCAATACCATAGGATTGGTAGGATTTTTCCTCAACCACGGAAGAACCCAAAAGGACGTTGATCTGGTATTTCAGTTCAGCCCGCCGGTCATTGTTATGGTATACAGCTCTTGCGAGCTTGATGAATTCGTCTCCAAAATCCTTTTTCTTTTCGCAAAGCCTGATTGCATCCTCAATATCCCAGAGCTGTTCATTAGCCTGGCGCAGGGTTTTGATCAAATCTTTGAGTTCGACAGGAAAGGCACTATGTTGATTCCGGACGGAAACGAGCAATGAGAGTTCATGTCGGATGTTTCGAAGTTTACCTGTATCCGTTATTCTCTCACTCTTGATCTGTAGTATGGTTATTTTATCCAGGAGTTCCCCCCAGGAGACAGGGATAAGCAAATGCATATTCTCTCCTTCTCTTCACACTCGTCTTTCTCAAAATACATTACTAAATCAGAGTAACTTTCAGGTCGGTATTATCATAAATCATAGGGAGAAAGTCAATTGCTACGAACCGTTAATCCACCTCCAAAATCATTTTGTCTCTGGAAAAAAGAACAGGTTTGGACTCATTAAATTTCAAGAAGAGGGTATTTCTTCATCTCAACGAAGAGGGGGAGACAGCCATATTGGCAATGAAGGTCGAAATGATGCTTCTGCCATTTTCTTGTTTATCAAAAAATGGTTTTATAAAAAAAAAGCAGTTTCCCCTCTGCTCTGCTTTTTACTTGACAAGGGGAAAAGATATACACTATTAAGCACCAGTAACGTTGTTACTTTCACGTTACATAAAAAAAAGTTGCGTTAACAATTATCGTATCTTATGAGATGGAATTATTTGTAATTATTATTAATAAAACAAACATATCCGGCCAGGAGAATGCCGGCCCTCGACAAAAAGAAACTCCATCCAGTACATAAAAGTATTTTATAACGTACACATAGATACTCATTGACAACATATTCACAAGACAGTAACAATGTTAAAGTTACAACATCAAAGTCTTACAATGATGGCTGAATAGTTTTTTGCCTTACCGATACGGGGGAGTTTGCAATATGTCAGTTGACAAGAGAAAATACCTACTCGAGAAAAAAGAAAAAATCGCATTAGGAGGTGGTCAGAAAAGAATTGACAAGCAACATTCCCAAGGAAAAATGACGGCAAGGGAACGGCTTGAATATCTTTTTGATCCCGGAACGTTTATTGAACTCGACGCCTTCGTGAAAAACCGGTGTACCAACTTCGGTATGGACAAGCTCGATCTTGAAGGAGAATCGGTTGTCACAGGTTACGGTAAGGTTGATGGCAGGTTGGTTTATGCCTTTTCCCAGGATTTTACGATCACCGGCGGTGCCCTTGGTGAAATGCATGCGAGAAAGGTCGTCAAGGCGATGGATACTGCAGTCAAGGTAGGAGCCCCGCTTATAGGACTGAACGATTCGGGCGGGGCACGTATCCAGGAGGCTGTTGACGCCCTTTCAGGCTATGGCGACATTTTTTTCAGAAACTCCATCTATTCCGGCGTAATCCCGCAAGTTTCAGCCATAATGGGCCCTTGTGCAGGTGGTGCCGTCTACTCCCCCGCTCTCACCGATTTCATCTTTATGGTGGACAAAACCTCCCAGATGTTCATAACGGGACCACAGGTTATTAAAACCGTAACCGGTGAACAGGTCAGTGCAGAAGATCTCGGCGGGGCAATGACGCATAACAGTGTCAGCGGTAATGTTCATTTCATTGCCGAATCGGATAAAAACTGTATTGATTCCATCCGCAAGTTGCTTGGCTACCTGCCTTCAAACAATATGGAGATACCGCCTACATTTGAAACCGACCTGGACCCCAATCAACAAATCGACGAACTCGACGACATTATCCCGGACAGCCCGAACAAACCTTACGATATGCATGGGGTAATAACCTCACTCATCGACACGGATAGCCTGATGGAATACCAGCCCTACTTTGCAAAAAACCTGATAACCGCCTTTGTTCGGATTAACGGGAAAGCAGTAGGAGTTATCGCTAATCAACCCAATGTGATGGCTGGATGCCTGGATATGAATGCCGGCGATAAGGCGTCGCGCTTCATCAGAACCTGCGATGCTTTTAACATCCCTTTACTCACCATTGTCGATGTACCGGGCTTTCTCCCCGGGATCAATCAGGAATACGGCGGTATTATCCGTCATGGCGCCAAGATTCTTTATGCATACAGCGAGGCCACTGTCTCCAAGGTGACGTTGATCACCAGAAAGGCCTATGGCGGCGCTTATGTTGCCATGTGCTCCAAATCTCTCGGGGCCGATATAGTTTTAGCCTGGCCGACAGCAGAAGTGGCGGTAATGGGGTCCGATGGAGCTGTAAACATCATTTTTAAAAAAGATATTGAAAAAGCCGAGGACAAGGCTGCGACCAGGCAAAAAATCCTGGAAGATTACGCATCAGAGTTTGCAACTCCTTATAAGGCTGCAGAGCGGGGTTTCGTGGACGATGTCATTGAACCTCACACCACAAGACAGCGAATCATTGACGCCTTTTCCATGCTTCAAGGCAAAAGAGAAAAACGGCCCGCCAAAAAACACGGCAACATTCCTCTTTAGGACAGAGAAACACGATGGCAACTGACATTCTGACCCAGCTGGCAAATCCGGAGACAATAATGTCTCTTTCCTTTTCGCAGAAGATGACCGGAGGTCTCCTTGTTACCTGCCTTGGCATGGGGATTACCTTTCTGGCACTTGTCTCGCTTCAGTTGGTTATGGGGCTTCTGGCAAAATTGACTGCCCACAAAGGGAAAACGCCATTACACGCCGCTGTTGCACCGGTTATAAAAAATGTTGAAGCCCCCCCAAACAGAAAGAATGACGAGGAACTCATCGCCGTTATCTCGGCATCTGTTGCGATGATGATGCAGAAACCTTCGGGGGATATACGAATCCGCAATATCAGGAAGTTAGAGGAACCTTCCCCTTCATGGAGCAAGGCGGGTATCCTCGAACAGATGAATACGAGACTCTAAACGGCAGGTGATAAGATATGAAATTGTTCAAAATACGCGTAAATGGGAATGAGTACGAGGTTGAAGTTGAGGAAATAACCAAAAAACCTGGGGCATCTCCTTCGCAACCCGTGCAACTTGAGACTCATACACCTAAACCAGTTGTAAAAGAAACCAGCAAGCCCACTCCTCAGGTGCAGGAAGGGGAACAGACCATACTGGCTCCAATGCCCGGAACTATCCTCGATGTCAAGGTCAGCGCCGGCGAGACGATCAACAAGGGTCAGACGCTTATGATCCTTGAGGCCATGAAGATGGAAAACGAGATCTTGGCGCCCCATGATTGCACTGTCGTCCAGACCTATGTCACAAAAGGTGCTTCGGTAAATGCCGGAGACACCCTGATCGTTCTCTCCTAAGCAAGGGGTTTTGGTATGTATAAAGCGTTAATGGATTTCATTCAAAGCATGGGTCTGTTCCATCTGGACTTTGGAGCCGTCCTGATGATAGGCATATCCTGTCTGCTTCTCTACCTGGCCATCGTTAAAGGTTTCGAGCCACTGCTCCTTGTCCCCATCGCTTTCGGGGTGCTCCTGACCAACCTGCCGTTGGCCGATATGATGGCATTGCCGATAATGGAGATAAAAGGAAAGATGTTTGAAACCGCACAACCCGGCGGTCTGATGTACTATCTCTTTCAAGGGGATCACCTGGGGATATTTCCTCCTTTAATCTTTCTGGGGGTCGGAGCCATGACCGATTTCGGGCCGTTGATCGCCAATCCGAAATCCCTTCTATTAGGTGCCGCCGCCCAATTCGGGATATTCATTACCTTCATCGGCGCCATAGCCTCAGGACTCTTTACTGCCCAGGAGGCGGCCTCCATCGGCATAATCGGAGGAGCTGACGGCCCGACAGCCATATTCCTTTCCTCACGGCTGGCTCCTCACCTTTTGGGTTCGATTGCTATTGCCGCCTATTCCTATATGGCAATGGTCCCGATTATCCAGCCTCCAATTATGAAACTATTGACTACAAAAGAAGAGCGATCCATCAAGATGGAACAGTTGCGAAGTGTTTCCAGACTGGAAAAGATCCTCTTTCCAATCATGGTCACAATTGTCGTTGCTTTGATTGTTCCACCGGCAACTACTTTGATCGGTATGCTGATGGTAGGCAATCTCTTCCGGGAATGTGGTGTCGTAGCCCGTCTGGAAGACACTGCTAAAAATGCCCTGATCAATATCATAACGATTTTCCTGGGAATGTCCGTCGGAGCAACGGCAACGGCAGATAATTTCCTGAAGATTAAAACGCTCGCCATACTGGTGCTTGGCATTACCGCCTTCGGCATTGGTACGGCTGCGGGAGTACTGCTGGCCAAGCTGATGAACAAAATAGCAGGCGGAGGAATCAACCCTCTTATCGGTTCGGCAGGGGTGTCGGCAGTACCCATGGCAGCCAGGGTATCCCAGGTGGTAGGCCAGCGTGACAATCCGTCGAACTTTCTTCTCATGCACGCCATGGGTCCGAATGTTGCCGGGGTCATTGGTTCCGCTGTTTCGGCAGGCGTACTGCTGTCCATGTTTCGATAGACATCAAAAAAGACTACAGGGATTGAACCGGACAGGAGAGTTTGAAGGGAAGGAAGATTTTAGTTAAATTCCCTTCTATTTTTTTGCTATATTTTCTGACCCTTGTCGCTCTACCGGCAGGTAGATAGAGGCCGTTGTTGCAACCCCTTCCTTCGAATCCACTAGAAGAGCACCGGAGTGCTTCTTGACAATCGAATAGCTTATTGAAAGCCCCAGCCCCAAACCTTTTTTATCTCCTCGACGTTTTGTCGAAAAATAGGGGTCAAAAATTTTCGGCAGGATATGCTTTTCAATTCCCGTTCCGGTATCGGTTACGGAAATACAAACGTAATCACAGGGTTTGTCAGCGAGGATCGCCATTGCCTGTTCCGATAAATTACCGAAGGAAACCATGGAGGCCGAAATCAGAATAGTCCCTCCATCCACCATCGCCTCCATGGCATTGGCTATCAGGTTTATCATAACAATCGAAATAAGACTGACATCCAGAAAAACCCGCTTAATCCCCTTTGGTATTTGCAGTTCTATTTCGTATTTTTTCTTACGATCCACTCCCTTAACGATATCTTCAAGTGTTCGCTCAAGATCATATTCCTCCAAGGTCAACGATTCACCATGGGTGAAAGCCAGAAGACGTCTGGTCAGTTTTGCCGCTTTCTGTGCCGCGTCTTCAGCAAACTGTAGCAACTGATAGGGCTCTGATCCTGTTTTCATGTCCTTTTTCAGCATCAGAAGATTACCCAGTATTATAAATAAGAGATTGTTGTAATCATGGGCGATACCGCCTGCGAAAACGCCGGTGGCTTCAATTTTTTTAGCCATCAACAATTCATCTTCCACTCTTTTTCTCTGGGTTATGTCTCTATAGATAGTCATTTTGGAAATGGAGCCGTCTTGATGGAAAATAGGTGAACTTGTAACAATATAGGTATGGCCATCCCTGGGACTGACAATTTCTATCTCTGTTATTTCTCCTTCAATCACCTTTGAAAAAGTACACCAGGCACATGGCTCCTCAAGATCATGTAAAACCTTGTGGCACTTTTGATCAACGGCATCATAACCGATACGTGCTCTCATTTTCGAATTCATATAGGAGATGCGGAAATCCGGAGCACAGATATAAACTGCATCGTTCATGGATTCCATCATTGAACGATACTTTTCTTCACTCTCCCTGAGGGCAAGCTGTATCCTGTTTCTCTCGGTGACATCGAGCATAAGGCCGACAATGCCAGCGACATCACCCATGGCATTCTTATAGGTGGCCTTATAGAAGAGAAAGTCCCGTAACTCCCCGTCGGCGCAACGAACTTTGGTCTCAGAATACTGTGATCCCGGATTTTCCAAGAGTTCCAGGTCTTGTTTAAAATAGATATCTGCCCGCTCTTTGGGAATCACATCGGGGAAATCATAGAGAGATCGCCCGATAATCCGTTCTGGAGGAAGACCAAGGATCTGATTGGAAAAGGATTGATTGCACCCCAAGTAGATCCCGATTTTATTTTTATAAAACACAGGGTTGGGAATGGTATTAAATAAGGTTTCAATAAAGCGTAACTGATCAAATAGTTCCTCTTTTGTTCGGGAAGGTTCGTCGGCAACATCATGTTTGCCGGAAGATAACGAAACCTCTTCAGATTTGTTTTTCTCAGAAACCTTGTTTTCCAGTTCCTTGATTCGAGCCAAAAGCTCCCTATACGAGGGTTTTCTTGCCATATTTACTCCTTGCCCGGAACGACAACCCAACTTTTTCAAAGTCCAAGTATATTATACCGCACCCCCGGAGAAAGGTATACCAGACCCTAGCAAAAATATTACCGTATAGAAAAAATTCGAAGGATGTTGTTGAAGGTAAATGACGTACTATAATTCCTTACCAAAAACTTCAAACCTGACGCCGCCTGAAACTGATGAAAAATCCGGGCAAGGCACGATTGGTAGAGCATAGCAGCGCTATGTGACTGAAAGATAATCGACGTCAGAAAGCCAAAAGGACAAGTAGACGGGGACTCCGAGCAAGATATGACAGTTGAGGTTTGACAGAACACTGGACCACATATTTGACGGATCGAGACAACCTCCTAACCAAGAAGATGCGTTGTTCCCTGTAGTGACGATCCCTGTGAATTGTAAAATTCTTGACAACAGGTAACCCTATATTGAATAATCAATCCAGTATTCACGTCTTACCGGCAAGCTGTAGGATATCCTGCATAATCTTTAAGAGAACAAAAAATTCTATGTAGGTGGCTTAAAGATTATGCAGGAAATCATCCTTTCAACACAACTCAAAAGGTTCTTTTTCGTTCCATCTACCAGACCGGACTAAACAATAACCATCCAACCAAGGAGGATACCTATGTTGAATAAGACATTTGTTTTAGGGATGATTTTAACAGCGGTGCTCTGGGCTTACGGCCCGTCAGGTTTTGCTGCGGAGATCAACAAGGGACCGAAAGAAATGGTTCTCCTTGCTGTCAAAGATCCGACCTCGGTTCCGAAACCAGCACATTTTCCACATGCCGTTCATCAGTCCCTGTACAAATGCAGTACATGTCATCACACCAAAAAAGACGGAAAACAAAGCCCATATGTCGAAGGGATGGAAATTCAAAAATGCGAGACCTGTCATTACAAGGGTTCCGGTATGCCAAGTGAGAGTGATGAGGATCGAGGCATCGTTAAACTCGATACATTCAGGGATGCAGCTCACGCACGATGCAGGACCTGCCATAATAAGGAAAAAGCAAAGAATCCGGAACTCAAGAAAAAATGGAAAGGTTGTCTACCCTGTCACGTTAAAAAACAATAATCATACTCCAGAATACAAAATAACAATATAGACAACATCATAGAAACCCCAAACACGGCAAGGGCAACATGATAATTGAACACGTTGCGATGCCGAGCCGTCGGCCAGTAAATTTTTCACGAAACCGACAAAAAAGGCTACTCCGAAGAGTAGCCTTTTTTGTTTGTAAGAGGTTAAGAGGTTTCTTTCGCTTAGAATTTGTAATTAACCGCCGCAAAGACGACATGGGCGGTATAATCGGGATCAGCATATGCGCCGCTTAGATAATTCGACCCTTGAATCATCATATAGTCTGCATAGCGGGCATCATCGTATGTATAGCGTTCGTAGGCATACCCTAGGGTGAAGGTATACCGGCTGGTCGGCGGAGTGTACTTGAGATTTGCCGAAATTGAACTGAGGCGGTAATCATCCCACTGATTGAGATCGATATTGTCATTCGTCGCACCTCCGGTGAGGGCGGATGCTACCAGATATGTGAAGTCTGCCTTACCGTTGGACTTGACATCGTCATATTTCAAGGAGAGGGTGAGCTGCTTCGGCATCAAGTATACCTCCGTTCCCAACCCCCAGGAATAGCTATTATCCTTAGATGTTACATCCCAGTTGAAATTCGACGCATTCTGGGTTGCCGGGTTGGGACTGCCGGTGGGACTGAAGTTACGTTGAAATTGATAGTTTTTCTTAAGCTCGATATCGAAATATCCGTTCAATCGTGCTATTTTTCCAATCATATACCCGACATCGAAATTGAACTGGTTACTCTTGCTGCTTTGCAAACCAAGAATCGTATCGCGATAGTCCTTGTCGATGTACTTGTATTCGATGTTCAGATCGAGATCGGCAATCGGGAAAATATCAACAGATGCTTTTATGGTATTCCGAGTCTGAGGGGCAACATCAAATCTCCAAATATAGTATTCAACATCCGTCGGAGAGGCTTCCACATGGTCGGCATTCCTCTGCATCCACTCATAGCTGATTTTCGGAGTCATATAATCAAGTCCCCGCCATCTCAGCTCCGCGGACAGGGTATTATCCGAAGTATCAGGTAAAAGCTCACTGAATTGCCTACTCATCCCCAGATAGGAATACGCCGTGTCCAGATGAAATTTATTCGGCAGATTCCATCCCAGGTCGACCCCGAACTTGTTCTTCTTGTACCCCAAGAGATCATTGGTGTTTCCGTCTATCGTCAGTTCATCTGAGTCGTTTTTTCTCTCGTAATACTTGTAGTCGATCCTGGCATTGAGCAAGCGCACAGGATGGGATACCAAGATAAGATCAACATTGGTGGTATTTACCTCCCCATTAAAAACAGGACCGAAGTTAGCCGTTAGCGCCCGGATGATATTGTCATCCGAAGTTGCCCTACTCCGGGCCAGGTTTACACTAAACTGGCTGTTCATGGGCATTTTGGCACTTCCTTTGAACGCAACCTTATACGATTCGTTGTCGGGAGGCAGGGAGTAGGCATCCGGTGAAGCCGGACCACCCGTTGTCCGGGCAAAATACAGGGCAGAATTGGAGTTGCTGAACTGGCTGTAATAGAAACTCAGGGCTGCGAAAAAAGGGTTCTTAACATAGCCCGTCATTACATTCAGCGCAGTCGTTTTATAATCAATGGGCATTGGTATTTCGGTCATCGACGATCCGAGAAAGCCCGAGCCGATGCCAGCGCCGATCGGATAGATCCCGGTCTTTTCCTCATGGGGGACGGAAACGGTAAAGAAGAACGGTTTCGCCAGATCAAGCGAGAGCCCGGCTTCATACCTCTTCCTGTCGGTTGAGTAATCAAAAGAGTGCCAGTTGGAAGTCGAAGACGGGATCGAAGTGTAGATTAAATGATCCG
>Ga0055450_10000220_pt1 | contig 11298 bp, 9 predicted proteins | sample China_Galinas_PW_5_FD_57740 | JGI IMG/M metagenome (GOLD analysis project Ga0055450, IMG submission 57740) | Wetland microbial communities from San Francisco Bay, California, USA, that impact long-term carbon sequestration - China_Galinas_PWC_D1 | ecosystem: Environmental > Aquatic > Marine >... | reverse complement strand
TGGCAGCCTTTTTGGTTTAATCATGACTGTCAAAGCAGTTCAGGTATCTGCTCTGGATGCTCAGCTACTTTTACTCCGGCATTTTGCAGTGCCTTGATCTTGTCTTCTGCCAGTCCTGTGCCGCCCTGGACGATGGCCCCAGCATGCCCCATACGTTTTCCGGGAGGAGCTGTGCGACCAGCGATGAACGCGACTACCGGTTTGTCAACGTATTTGGAGATATACTCAGCTGCCTGTTCTTCATCCGTTCCACCAATCTCACCGATCAGGACGATCCTCTCAGTTTCTGGGTCTTCCTGGAACATTTCCAGAGTATCGATAAAATCGGTGCCGTTGACTGGATCTCCCCCAATTCCCACGCAGGTACTGACTCCCATCCCCAGATTCTTGAGGGCATAGAGCACCTCATAGGTGAGAGTGCCGGAGCGAGAGACCACACCTACATTCCCGGGGATGGCAATATTCCCGGGGATAATACCAACTTTCGCTTCGCCAGGAGTCAATAAACCAGGGCAGTTTGGTCCAACCAGCCGCACGCTTTTCTGATCCAGGAAGCTTCTCACCCGCATCATATCTGAGACCGGGACCCCCTCGGTGATGCACACGATCAGTTCCATACCAGCATCTGCAGCCTCAAACATAGCGTCTGCCGCAAATCTGGCCGGCACAAAGATTACCGAGGCATTGGCCCCGGTCGCATCCTTGGCAATTTGGACGGAATCAAAAACCGGTATTTTCCCATTCAGGACCCACTCCCCACCTTTTCCTGGCGTGACGCCAGCAACGACTTTTGTGCCGTATGCGACCATTTTTTCGGTGTGGAAGTTGCCTTCCTGCCCGGTGATGCCCTGAACCAGCAGTAGAGTATTTTTATTAACTAGAATGCTCATGCTTTTCTCCTGGCTAGAATCCCTTATTTACCCTTGGCGGCAGCAACGGCTTTTTGAGCTGCTTCAGCCAACGTGTCCGCAGTTTCCATCTCCGCGTCCTGAAGCAGTTTTCGTCCTTCCACAGCATTGGTGCCAACCAGACGCACCACCATGGGTACTTTGCTGTCCATTGCTTCAAGAGCTTCCAGGATGCCTTTGGCTACCAGATCACAGCGGGTGATACCGCCGAAGATGTTGAACAACACAGCTTTGACACTGGAATCCGCAAGGATGATTTCCAGGGCTGCAGCTACTTTATCTGCTGAGGCACCGCCGCCAATATCGAGGAAATTCGCCGGCTCACCTCCAAATAATTTAATGATATCCATGGTAGTCATCGCCAAACCTGCTCCATTGACCATGCAGCCAATATCGCCATCCAATTTAATATAAGAAAGGCCGTTCTCACGAGCCTGGACCTCGGCTGGCTGGTCGACATCGGTATCGCGGAGCATTTCCAGGTCGGGATGGCGGAAGAGGGCATTGTCGTCAAGCACCATCTTTCCATCCACGGCAAGCAGTTGATCGTCCCCGGTGATTACCAGGGGATTGATCTCTGCCAGGGTGGCATCGCTTTCCAGGAAGGCTTCCCAAAGACCGTGGGCGATTTTTGCGAACTCTCGCCAGTGTTCCCGGGGGAGATCAATCCCGGCTGCCAGATCTCGGGACTGGTAGTTTTGTAATCCCAATAGGGGATCGATATGGCATTTGATGATCTTATCCGGGGTTTTCCTGGCAACCTCCTCGATATCCACTCCTCCCGCAGCAGAAGCCATGATTACGGGTTTACGAGCTGCCCGGTCGTTGGTAATCCCCAGGTAGATCTCGGTCTTGATATCAGCTGCCTGGTCAATCAGCACCATCCGCACCGGCAATCCCTTGATGGTCAAATTGAGGATATCCTCTGCATTTTGTTTGGCTTCCTTTTCATTCTTGGCAACCCGAATACCCCCTGCCTTGCCTCGACCACCGACCAGGACCTGGGATTTGACCACCACAGGAAAGCCGATCTTTTTTGCGATTTGCTGGGCTTGAGCCGGGGATTTTGCCAGCTCACCGACAGGGATGGGGATGCCGTAATCCCCAAAAATCCGTTTTGAATATACCTCATGTAAATTCATTGTGATTAAGCTCCCGGATAGGTTTCAGGCTCTGCTGTTCTAAACTGCGCAGAGATTATATCATGTCAAAAAAAGGCTCAACCCATTCCGAATTGGAATAGTGATGAGCCTCCTGCCAAAGATATGACAAAGGAAAAACAGTTTTCTTTGAGGTTGTTCAGTCTTAAAAAGTCTTCTTGACCCAGGCTTGGATAGGCGGAAGGCGGAATGCGAGCAAGATGCCCATGATGGCCGCGTACGGCCAGGGAAGGAGCACGCCGGGCTTAACCGCCAGGATGAAGTGGATAGCGACCAGGATCCCTACCAGGTATACGAGGCGGTGGAGCTTCTTCCATTTCTTCCCTAGTTTCCTCAAGAAAAAAGTAAGGGAAGTGATGGACAGGACCAGCAGGATAAGGCCCGCTGTAAATCCTAGAAGTATGAACCAATTAGTGAGGGAGTTATCCAGTAGCGCTTTCCACATGAAACCAAAATCCAGGGCGACATAGATCGCAAAATGAACCCCAGCATAGAACGCTGACCACAGTCCCAGAGGGCGGCGGAGCTTATTGATCTGGGACCATTTCAGAACCTGCCGTAAAGGCGTGACTGCCAGGGTCAGGATCAGCAGGGTGATGGCGGTCTTCCCGGTTCGGTGGGTGATCTCTTTGATAGGATCTGCCCCCAGATTCCGCTGCCAGAAATCCCACAATCCTATAAGCAGGGGGAGAGCTGATCCAATATGGACCAGGGGGTGGAGTATAGACGCCAGCTTGGCTTTATATTTTCGCCAGGGTTTAGAAATTGACTCGGAGATCCATTCCTTCATAAAGGTAACTTACCTCTTCTTCGTATCCATTGAACATCAAAGTCGGCCGACGGGAAAATTCTCCGATTCGGCGTTCTGTTGCTTGAGACCAACGGGGGTGATCAACATTGGGGTTGACATTAGCATAAAATCCATACTCGTTGGGTCCGGATTCCATCCACAGAGATACCGGCATTTCCTCCACCAGGTCGATTTTCACGATGGATTTAATGCTCTTGAAGCCGTATTTCCAGGGTACTACCAGGCGGATTGGCGCCCCATTTTGAGGGAGCAAATCTTTCCCATATAAACCGGTTGCAAGCAGGGTGAGATCATTATATGCTTCATCCAGCCGCAGTCCCTCTATGTACGGCCAAGGATAGAATATGTTCTTTTGTCCCGGAAGCGCCTTAGGATCATAGATCGATTCAAAGCGAACATACTTCGCTTCTGAGGTCGGTTTGACATCATCCAGTAGAGCTGCTAATGGGAAACCCTGCCAGGGAATGACCATAGACCATGCTTCCACACACCGCAGCCGGTAGATGCGCTCTTCTGTTGGGTAGCGGTCGCGGATCTCAGCAAGGGAATATGTGCCTGGATTCTCAACTAACCCACCGATCTTTACTTCCCAGGGAGATGTTTGAAAATCCTTGGCCAGTTTGGCAACTCCCTCTTTATCAGTGGTGAACTCGTAAAAATTGTTATAGTTGGTCACGCTCTCATAGGAGGTCAGCGGATCACCAAGTTCATCAGTTTTCGCTCCAGCTCCTGGAACATCGCCTGCGGTAGTTCCTTCAGGTTGAAGTTCATCTCCGGGTATGAAGGGCTTATTCTGACAGGCTGCCAGAACTGCCGCGCTGACTCCAGCAACTCCCAGAGCTTTCAGGAACTGCTTTCGGTCCAGATAAGTGGCTTCGGGTGTGATTTTCCCTGCTGGATCTTTACTCATTTTTGCTCCCGTGATCAAGGTTTTTAGTCTCGTGTAATACTGACGAGATAGGTGTGATAAAACTTACCCGCTGGGGTGCTTCCCCTTGGATCTGTGCAAAACGGTCAAGAGCGGTCCATCAATCCTGCTGGAATTCTGGTTTCATTCTTCCAGCGGGTTCTGGAAATACTGGATGCGGTTGTTCTTTGTATCGCTGACCCAGATTCCACCCTGAATATCCGCCGCAAGACCCGTGGGGAAGTATAAGTTCGCTGGACCGCTTCCCTCACTGCCCCAAACTGCAGCCACCTCTCCGTCTGGAGTGAAAACAATGATCCTGGAAAGCTCCGGGTCACTGGCGTATACATACCCACCAGCATCGACAGTCAGATAGGGTTTGTTGTCCAGAGATTGACCGTACCAGCCTTCCACATCCCATTTCTTGAAGAATACTTGAGCGATGCCGCTGATATCAGGTGCGAAGACCTGAATACGCTGGTTCCAGGTATCAGCTACATAGAGGTTTCCATTTGCGTCCAGGGCAAGTCCAGAAGGCTCATCAAATTCCCCGTCTCCAAAGCCTACATCTCCAAATTCAGCCAGGAAAGCTCCCTCCGTATCAAAGACAACGATTCTCTTGTTGCCGGTATCGGAGACATAGACATGACCGGAGTCATCCACCGCCACATCACGCGGTCCCCAGAAGGATTCCGGGGCTTCGCGCTGTCCAAAATAACCCCAGCTGAGCAGGTACTCCCCGTCGGAAGTGAACTTTTGGATGCGGTGATTCCAGGTATCAGCCACGTAGATGTTGCCATCCTGGTCGATTGAGATTCCCCAGGGTTCATTGAATGTGCCCGGGAAAGCAGTTCCTGCTTCCAGAGAACCAAACTCTCCCCAGGAGTTAACCAGAGTTCCATCTTGAGACAGATGCAATATTCGGTGGTTCCCAGTATCCAGAACATATAAGGTTCCGTCAGGAGCTACCTCAAGGTTGCGGGGTGAGGCCAGGTTGAGGTTTTCAAGGCTGATCTGGGGCTCGAGGGTGAGTTCTTTTCCTTCATAGGGGTCTGTCACCTCAGCGAACGCCAAATCTAGAGAACCATAATTCCAGACCTGGGCGGCCACATCCTTGCGGACATAGAGTCTCATGTCATCTGCCGGACTCCAGTTCGAGAGCGTGATCGTCTTATTAGTGGCCTGGGCGTATTTCTGGTAATCTCTCAAAAGCCAGATCTTGAAGATGCCTTCCCGAATGTCAGGGTTCCTCACAGCGTTCCAGATCCGCTCCCAGGTCAAATTGTAATAATCCTGGTTTGGCCAGACGATCCGTTTATATTGAAACTCATAATATGCATTGCCAATGATGGGTTCAAGTTTTGGGTAGTTATTATTGCCGACAAGTATGACCGGGGCATTGCGCAGATCCCGGGTGGGGTTTTCACCGTAGTAACGCTGGTTTTCATAATCGCGCAGGTACCACCAGAATGGATAGGTGGTTTCGTTATCGAAGGCTATCTCGACTCCCAGGCTATCTGTGGTCCGGTAGGAGATCTCCTCGATCTGGTTAAGGGCATCCTTGATCCCTCTGCCGCCATGAGCATAAACCAGGTATTCGGTCGGTTCATCATAGTTGATATAGGCTGCCATAATTGCAGTATGGCTGGTGAGGAGCACCAGGACAAGCAGGATGGAAAGGGTAGCGCTGATCCAAAATTGGCGGGGAAGCCAATCTCTGGAAAGCTTCCACAGCAGATATGCGCTGAGGCCTGCGATCAAAATTGCTGATAGGAAATTTCCGCTGGCTTGCAGCTGATAAAGTTCCTGGCCCTGGAAGGGGGGATTGGAAGACAGCAGGGAACCCAGGGCGCCAAAAAAGCCAGCCAGGAAAATCAGACAGAGGATAAGCAACAACCAGCCTTTCTTCTTGAGAAAAGCTTTGCTGTCGAATTTGGCCATCAGCAGCTGGAATCCATAGGCGGAGAGCAGGATCAATGGGAAGGCAATATGGACAGTCAGCCAGGGCATTTTTTCGCCTGCAATGGGGTAGGCGATCAAGCTGGTCAGGGACCAAAAGGCCAAAAGCGCGAACACAGGTGCCCGGTTTGGGCTTGCTTCTAAATTATCCACTTCTACATCGTTGGGCTGCTTACCTCTCAAACGGCTAATGCTAACCCCCAGTGCTGTTGCTGCAGCACCCAAGGCAGGAAGATACTCATAGATAGGGATTTGAATCAGCCAATAATAGTACCAGGGCTGGCTGCCGCGCTCGACAGCCTGCTGCTCAAGCCAGTAGCCCAGCGATCCTACCAGACCGGTGAAAAATCCGGTTCCGTTGGTGAATACAGTTGTGTAAAGAATTGTGAATGGAATATAGAAAATCGCGGCACTTATCAGCCATACCCGGCGGTTCCAGGCCAGGCCGATAAGGATCGATACTGCGCTCAGAATCAGGATGATGATGCCGGTCCTGATCATACCGTACGATGAATAATCGAGCGGATTCCATCCCAGCATTCTGGCAGGAAAGGGAGCGAGCTGCGGCAGCACCAGAGTGCTGAGCAGCAGCAAAGCGCTGAAGGATGGGAGGACTTTCAGATTCCGCCACTGGTACCCAGTCACTGCTGCAATCAGGGATACCAGTAAGCTCAGACCTGACAGAGCCATTGGCAGGGCAGTCATTGGATTTAAGCCCGCGGGCTCTTCTCCGGCAAGTGGAAATTCAGGGGCTGCGGCTTTAGCGAACAGGCTGGCAGCCAGGAAGACTCCCGCCAGGATAATCCCGACCTGGAAGACTTTCTTAAGTCGCAGGCGGGGCCAATCAGCTTTGTGAAGGTCGCTGATGAATACCAGCCCCAAGAAGATCATAGCTTGGGCGGTATAAATGAATGCCGTTTCCTTGGCTGTGAAATGCAGCACGGTAGCAGCAGTCAGCCAGTACAGGAATCGGGGCTGGCTGGTTTCCAGATAGCGCAGGATGGCCCAGATGCTGACCACTCCAAATAGCACTACGAACGCTTCATTGCGCGTATAGCGGCCGTAATAAAGCAGGAAGGGGGAAATCAGGAACATCAAAGAAGCTGCCAAAGTTCCCCACCTGCCCAGGTAGCGGCGGTATCTCCAGAGGAAAATGATAGCTGCTACGCTGGTAATAGCTGCCGGGATCCGGGCTGTGTAGTCATTGTCTCCCAGTAAGAAATAGATCAAGGCCAGGAAATGGAATTGAAACGGACCGTGCGTGATAGGGTCGTGGCTGTAACCCATCCCCCTGAACAGGCGCCAGGCATAATAAACGTGTGAGGTCTCATCGTGGCTGATCACCCGGGCACCCAGGTCATAGAATCTGGAAAGCACCGCTAACAGCAATATGACACCGAACAGTACCATTTCCCAGGAAATGTTCCAATTGGAAAAAATGGGCTTTTCTAACCAGCTGGCATTGCTTTGTTCACTGCCTGTATCCATAGCTATCCTTTCTCTTTGATAAACCGCTGCAGCTCTTTGATCTCTTTTTCCTCTAATGGGCGCCATTCCCCTGGCATTAAATCTCCCAGAGTAAGGTTGGCCATCCGGATCCGAATCAAACGCCTTACCTTGAGCCCCGTGCTGTCTGCCATGCGGCGCAGCTGGCGTTTTTTACCTTCCTTTAGTATAACTCCCAACCAGACTTCATCTCTTTCTTTATGCTCAATCCAGACTTTGGCTGGCATAGTCAGACTTCCGTCGTCCAGAAAGATTCCCTTCCGCCAGGCCTGGAGCTGCTTTTCAGTTGGCAGGGGGGAGACCAGAATCCGGTATTCCTTTTCGTGTTCGTAGCGGGGATGGGTGAGGCGGTTGGTGATCTTTCCGTCGTTCGTCATCAAAATTAAGCCTTCACTATTAACATCCAGGCGGCCGACCGGGTAGAGCCGTCCCGGCAGATCGATCAAAGACCTTACGGTTGGCCTTCGATCCGGGGAAGTGACGGCTGAAATTACACCTCTCGGTTTATGGAGAAGTACGTATTGTTTCTTTTCTGCTTTCGTGATCGGGATCCGGTTGATGGTGATCTCATCCCGTTCTGGATCAGCCTTCATGCCCAGCTCTGCTGGTTTGCCGTTGACCGCGACGCGGCCTTCTTTGATGAGTTCCTCACATTTCCTGCGGGAACCATAACCAGCTTGGGCAAGGATCTTTTGGAGGCGGATATCCATAAAAAATGGTTGGGATGAGCGGACTGACCTAGCAGTGGGCGCTGAGATCAACCTTTGAGAATCGTTGGTTCTGTGGATTGGGGGAGTTCATCGATATCCAGTGGAGGAAGTTCTTCGTAAGAAGTCAGCCCAAAATATTTCAAGAATTCGGTTGTTGTACTGTAGAGGATCGGTCGACCAGGTCCTTCTTCCCGGCCAACTTCGTCGATCAGTCCCTTGTTCAGCAAAGTGCGGAGAACCGCATCGCTGTTCACACCCCTGATGGAGTCGATCTGCGGGCGGGTGACCGGCTGCTGGTAGGCGACAATGGACAGGGTTTCCAGTGCAGCCTGGCTCAGGGTGCTGGTCGTTTCCAGTTCGAGCATCTTCTCCAGCGTCGGAGCTGCCTCTGGCGCAGTGGTGATCTGGATTTTGTTGTTGTGAACCTGTAGGCGGAGGCCACGTCCCTGGTAGATGGATTCCAGAGCCTCCAGGGCTTTCTTTACCAGCCGGGGTGTGACATCGATTATCCTGGCGATCTGGTCAGCACTGATCGGCTCAGGGGAAACAAATAGGATTGCTTCCACCAGGGCGCTCAGTTCCAGATCCTGCTTCTCGTCATCAACCGGGGTTTTTTCTGCTGTCATGCTATAATCTGGTGGTAGATTTCTTTGTCCAATTTGAATAAATTCACTGGATAATTGTGGTGTTGAAAGCTGTCATGAGATTATACCATTATCTAAAATTCCTTCTCCTAGCCGGGATATTGTCTCTGGTAATCAGCGGCTGCGGAGGTCCTTCCAGTACAGAACCTGCTGCCATGCTTAACCTGGATATCACAGTGGATGGACAAATACAGCAGGCACAGATACCAGCTGGCAGTACCGTGGAGGAAGCACTGCAGCAAGCTGATATCAGTCTGCAAGGTAAGGACCGAACCGAACCCCCTGCAACATCTGTGCTGACCGAGGACAGCGGGATCAAGGTTATCCGTGTCGAGGAGGTCATTGAGACCGAACAGATCGTAATACCATTCGAGGTAGTCCGCCAACCGACAGAAAACCTGCCTGCTGGGCAGGAAAAACTGCTCCAAGCGGGAAAAAATGGGGTCAGGGAGATCGTATCAGTGCGAGTTTTCGAAGATGGGGAAGAAGTCTCTTTTTCCGAGCTCAGCAGCGTTGAACTGGAAGAACCAGCCAATGAGATCATTTTGGTGGGTGTGCAATCCTCTGTTGCTCCGGTTGGCTTACCTAGCCCCCTGGTTTATATTTCGGGAGGAAATGCCTGGGTGATGGATCAATCGACATCTAATCGATCTCTGCTGGTAGCAACCGGCGATCTGGATGGCAGGGTATTTACTCTCTCTGATGATGGGACCTGGCTGCTTTTCAGCCGGGCAGAAGAAGATGAAGATCTCATCAACTCCCTTTGGGCTGTCTCCCTGGAATCCCCGGAGGATTCGTTGATCAGTCTCGACACCTACAACGTCATCCATTATGCCGGTTGGGTGCCCGGTTTTGAACCCAGATTTGCGTTTTCAAGTGTCGAACCCCGCCCTTCCGCACCCGGCTGGCAGGCTAACAATGACTTGGAATTAAAGGTTTTTAGCGAGAATGGTTGGACTTCCCGGGTGAATCTGCTGCAGGAAACTAATTATGGCGGGGTCTACGGCTGGTGGGGGACAGACTTCCAATTTTCTCCCCAGGGTGATTTTGTTGCTTATTCCAGCCCCGATCAAGTGGGAATTATCTCTTATGAGGAAGCGGAGAAAACAGTTTTGTTGAACATCATCCCCTATAAAACCCAGGGGGACTGGGCCTGGATGCCGGGAATCGCCATTGGTCCGCTGGGCAAAGTGATCTATACGATCGATCACACACTGCAAGAGGGTTCCTCGGCGGTAGAAGAGTCACCAGTCTTCGACTTGGTAGCTATCCCGCTCACAGGGGGTGGAGTTCGCACACTGGCGGACAATGTTGGGATGTTTGCTTACCCCCTGGTATCACCTGTCACGCCGAAACCGACGGGAGAGGCATCCTACCAAATTGCTTATTTACAGGCGATTTTCCCAGAGCAGAGTGCCACCAGCAATTATCGGGTTACTTTGATGGACCGGGATGGTTCCAATCAGCGCCTGGTTTTCCCGGCTCCGGACAGTCCAGGTTTGGAACCTTCCCAGGGCTGGGGTGCCTGGTCTCCTGAGCCGCAGGAGGGCAGTGAAGATTTCCCGCTGGCAGTCATTTATGAGGGAAATATCTGGATCCTGGATCCGGCCAGCGGAAGCAGCTGGCAGGTGACTGGTGACGGGCTGGTCCAGGGCCTGGACTGGTGAGTGAGGAGATACTATGAGAATTCTGATAACCGGTGCAGCCGGTTTCCTGGGGTCCCACCTTTGTGATCGGTTGATTGCGGAAGGACACCAGGTCATCGGCATGGACAACTTCGTCACCGGACGTCCTGAGAACCTGGCTCACCTGGAAGACAATCAGGCATTCACTTTTATCAAGCATGATGTCTCTGAATTCATTGATCTGCCTGGTTCTGATTTGGATGCGGTGATGCATTTCGCTTCACCAGCATCTCCCAACCCTAATTCCCCGTATGGCTATGTCAATTTGCCTATCCAGACTATGAAAGCAGGGGGATTGGGAACATTAAATTCTCTGGGTGTTGCCCGAGCGTATGGGGCCCGGTTCCTGCTGGCATCCACCAGTGAGATCTACGGAGACCCTCAAGTCCATCCTCAGCCGGAAACCTATTGGGGACACGTCAACCCGATCGGGATCCGCTCGGTTTACGACGAAGCCAAACGTTTTGCAGAAGCACTCACCCTGGCTTACCACCGCTTTCACGGGATCGATACCCGGATTGTACGGATTTTCAATACCTATGGTCCGCGGATGAGGTTGGATGACGGCCGGGCTGTGCCCAACTTTTTAATCCAGGCTCTCAGCGGTCAACCACTGACAATTTACGGGGATGGATCACAAACCCGCAGTTTCTGCTATGTGGATGATCTGATCGAAGGCATCTACCGCCTGCTGCTTTCTGATGAACATCAACCGGTGAATATTGGCAATCCAGCCGAGATGACCATCCTGGAGCTGGCTCAAACCATCAACAGTCTGCTGGATAATCCTGCTGAGGTGGTATTTCTGGCAGATAAGCGCGGAGAGGGTGATCCCCAACGCCGCAGGCCGGATATAACCCGTGCCAGGGAAATCCTGGACTGGAGGCCAACCGTTGATCTGGAACAGGGTCTCGCTCGAACCCTGCCGTATTTTCAGGAGCATTATCAAGGGTGATGAATCCAAGCTCGATTGTTACCGATCCCAGGGAGCGGGAACGCTTTCTCAAA
>Ga0055450_10000218_pt1 | contig 11323 bp, 6 predicted proteins | sample China_Galinas_PW_5_FD_57740 | JGI IMG/M metagenome (GOLD analysis project Ga0055450, IMG submission 57740) | Wetland microbial communities from San Francisco Bay, California, USA, that impact long-term carbon sequestration - China_Galinas_PWC_D1 | ecosystem: Environmental > Aquatic > Marine >... | reverse complement strand
TGAGCGCCACGGGTGTCCCGGCGAGGGCCATCTTCCCTTCGTCGAAGGCGACCGCCAGGAGCGTGCCGTCGGCGGTCACGTAGATGAGGTGCCCGTCCGAGGTGATCCGGGGGTAGACCCCCCGAACCAGGGTCGTGTGCTCCATGGAGCCGGCCCGAGCCACCGCCAGGTTGTACTTGGTGATGTCGGAGTTGGGCTGGTACACCACGGTGAAGATGAAGCCCTTTCCGTCGGGGAGGGGTGCCGGCCACACGTGGAACGCCTCTCCCTTGGCGGTGTCCGCGACCGTCACCGACTCGGGCTTTCCCCCCGTCGCCGGCACCCTGACGATGTCCGTGGGGCCGTCGTAGTACAGATACCCGTCGCCGCCCCAGGCCACGCTGCTCCCCGCCACGCCGTCGGACACCACGGTGATGGGAGGCTCGCCGCCCAGGGACGCCACCTTCACCGCGGCGGGCGGACCGGGAATGACGAACGCGACCCTGGTGCCATCGGGAGAGAAGGTCGGGCTGAACGCTCCCTCGGTGCCGGGGATCGCCTGGGGATCCAGCTGGTCCCGACGGCGCAGCCAGAGCTGGGAGCCCGACTGTCCGTCGGTGCGGGGCCCGGCGTACACCATCACCGAGCCGTCGGGCGACAACGTCAGGTTGGGACCCACGACCCGGTTGATGTCGTGGCCTGCGGGGAGCTCGACCGAGTACCGGGCCACGGGCCGCGGCGGCTGACCCCTGGAGAGCGCCCACCCCGCCACGCCGGCCAGGACCACCGCCGCCGCCGAGGCGCCCACGGCGATCCTCTTCCAGCGTCCCCCGTCCCCCGAGGCTACCGCCGCCTCGGCCCCGTACCGGAAGCCGGGGTCGGAGAGGGCCTTCGCGAAAGCCGCCGCCGTGGGGAAGCGATCCGCGGCAAGCTTCTCCAGCGCCTTGCGCAGCGCCGCGTCCACGTTGGTGGGTACCTGTGGACGCACCTCTGTGGGCCGCGGGAAAGTCCCCGAGATGATCTTCCCGAGGACCGCCTGCGCCGTGGCGCCGGGAAAAGGGGGTTCGCCCAGGAGCATCTCGTACAGGACGCACGCCAGCGCGTAGATGTCGCTGGCCGGCCCGATGACCTGGTCGCCGGTGGCCTGCTCCGGACTCATGTAGTAGGGCGTGCCGACGCTCAGACCGGTCTCGGTGAGGCGAGCGCCCCCCGCCGCGCCGACCGCCAGCGCGATGCCGAAGTCGGCCATCACCGGCTGGCCGTCCTGGAGGAGGACGTTGGCCGGCTTGATGTCCCGGTGGATGACGCCCCGATTGTGGGCGTGATCCAGGGCTCCGGCCAGCGCCACCGCGATGCGCACCGCCTCGTCCACGGGAAGCTGGCGCTCCCGGTCCAGACGATCCCGCAGCGACTCCCCGTCCACGTACGGCATGACATAGAAGAGGAAGGAGTCCGCCTCCCCGGAGTCGTGGAGTGGGAGGATGTGGGGGTGGCTGAGGTTGGCGGTGGTCTCGATCTCCGCCAGGAAGCGCTCGGCGCCAACCACCGCCGCCAGCTCCGGCTTGAGGACCTTGAGGGCCACCTTGCGGTGGTGCTTGAGGTCCTCGGCGAGGAAGACCGTGGCCATGCCACCTTCTCCCAGCTCGCGCTCGATGGCGTAGCGATCGCCGAGGGCCGCGGACAGCCGGTCCAGCATGTCGTCGTTCATGGGGTTGGCGGAGCACCCGGGGGGGAGGTGGGATCGAAATCAGGGCGGAGGACCCGAGCAGCTCGCCGGCCACGCTACCTTAAGGAAGCTCCGCGAGCAAGGCTCTCGTTGCGGCGTCCGGCCGTTGGACGCCCGTGTTCGGATGGCCTCCCAACACGCGTCCTCGTGCCGATTGGCGGGATTGCGCACCATCGCGCATCAGAGGTATGCTCTCGTTCAGCGTTTACCCGATCCTCGCGATCATCTCGCTGCGGCCTGCTGCGGAAGCCCCCCTCGGCAGGAGGGCCGTTCACCTCGAACGCCGCTGCGTCCGCCATGCCTGTCCCGGATTCCAGGAAGAAGGGGGCCGATCTTCTCCCGCCGGCCACGTGCCCTCGTTGCTCCCTCGCCTATGAGGGCACCCCCGATCGGTGTCCCCGGTGCGGTGCGCCGTTGCGCGTCACGGCCGAAGAGCTCCATCGCCTCGGCCGGACCAAGCGCGACGCCCTGTACGGACGCAAGACCCTCTCGGACGCGTTCTTTCTGGTGGGGCTGCTCCTCGGCGGCTCGCTCATGAGCTTCGGCGGGTACCTTCATCTCGGCGCTCTGGTGGTCCTCGCGGGCGCCCTCGCTTCGGCGCTGCGCCGGTACACGGACTGGTCCACTCCCGGGACCATCGTCGTGGGCACGCTGCTGGCAATGGTGGCGGCATCCTGGATCGCGGAGCCGCGCCCCGCGAAGGGGGACGAATCCACCGCTGCCGAGGATCAGCGCCGGGCGTACGCCCAGGCTCTCTCCGACAAGGACCCGGACGTCCTGATCGAGCCTCGAGGGCCCGAGCTGACCGCGCTCTGGTTCACGCTGCCGAGCGAGATGGCCAGCCCCTGCGGCGAGTATCCGGCCGCGGACGTCCGGACACATCTGGCTCAGCTCGGCTTCCGGCGCATCGTAATCGCCGGGCCCAACGGGCACCGCGGCCTCTGCTCGTTCGCCCCCCGAGAGACGTCGACGTCACCCTCTCAGTGAGTCGGTAGCTCCGCGAAGGGTGCGCCGGTTGCCCGCCGGCGTCCCTTCTACTTTCGGTCGGGCCCTGGCACGGGAGCCCGGACCGTGGCATCCTCAGGGCCGAGCGCTGCCCGCTCCCCGTCGAAACACACCCGCAAGCATGTGCGCGCAGCACGAGGGGATTCCATGAGACGACGTACCCTCTTCACCCTGATGGCCCTCCTCGCTCCCGCGGTGTTCGCCTGCGGGCCCGCTGGGGCCCCCGCCGACCTGGTCCTCCACAACGGCAAGGTGGTGACCATGGATCCCACGCACCCTGAAGCCCAGGCCATCGCCATGGCCGGAGGCAACGTGGTGGCAGTGGGCTCCGACTCGGAAATCCAGCGATACACCGGTGACGCCACTCAGGTCATCGATCTCCAGGGGCATCTGGCCGTCCCGGGCTTCATCGAGTCCCACGGCCACTTCATGGGGCTGGGCAGCTCACTCACACAGCTCGACCTGACGCACGCCCATACGTGGCAGGAGATCGTGGACATGGTGGCGGCCGCCGCCAAGGACGCAAAACCCGGTCAGTGGATCCTGGGCCGGGGCTGGCACCAGGAAAAGTGGGACTCTCCCCCGCCGCGCATCGTCGCCGGATTCCAGACCAACGATCTCCTCAACCAGGTGGCACCCGACAACCCGGTCGTGCTCACGCACGCCAGCGGGCACGCCCTCATCGCGAACGACGCGGCGCTCGAGGCGGCCGGGGTCACGGCGTCCACGCCCGATCCTCAAGGGGGACAGATCATCAAGGACTCCCGGGGTCGTCCCACCGGCATCATGGTGGACGGAGCCGAAGGCCTGGTGCGTCGGGGCCTGGCCAAGGCCCGAGCCGACCGCACCCCCGAGCAGGTGAAGGAGGAGTTCCGCAACGAGGTTCACCTCGCGGTGCAGGACGCCCTCTCCAAGGGGGTCACCAGCTTCCAGGACCAGGGTGCGTCGCTGGCTACCATCGACGACATCAAGGAGATGGTGGACGAGGGAGACATGCCGCTTCGTCTGTACATCCTGGTGAGCCAGGGCGAGGTCACGACGGACAACGAGGCGAACCTGGTAGCGCACAAGATGATCGACTACGGGAATGGGCACCTCACCGTGCGGGCCATCGGCGAGATCACCTCGGACGGAGCTCTGGGCTCCCGAAGCGCGTGGATGCTCGAGCCGTACAGTGACGATCCGAACAGCACGGGGCTGAACGTCACGCCCATGTCCCGCATCAAGGAGATCGCGGAGATCGGAGCCCGTCACGGGTTCCAGATCGCGGTGCACGCCATCGGCGACCGCGCCAACCGTGAGACCCTCGATACCTACGAAGCCGTATTCAAGGAGATGAACCTGAGGGGCGACACGCTGCGCTGGCGAGACGAGCACTCCCAGCACCTCAACCCGAGTGACATCCCGCGCTTCGCGCAGCTCGGCATCATCGCCTCCATGCAGGGAATCCACGAGTGCTCCGATGCGCCGTACGTCATCCCGCGCCTGGGGGAGACGCGCGCTCGTGAAGGCGCATACGTGTGGCGCAAGCTGTGGGATACCGGCGCCGTCATCACCAACGGCACCGACGTGCCCGTGGAGGACATCGACCCCATCGCCTCCTTCCACTGCTCCGTGACGCGCTACATGGTGGGCACGGACTCGGCGTTCTTCGCTGACCAGGCCCTCACCCGCGAAGAGGCACTCAAGACGTACACCGTAAACGGCGCCTACGCCGCGTTCGAGGAGAACGAAAAGGGATCGCTGGTCCCGGGAATGATGGGCGACGTGACCGTGCTCGACCGCGACATCATGACGGTTCCGGCCGACTCGATCCTGGGAACGCACGTGCTCTACACCATCGTCGGCGGCAAGGTGGCCTACCAGCGCGAGAACGGCGGATGACGGCATGGCCGCGCCGCGCGCCCGCATCGCACTGATCCTCGTCGCCATCGCCGTCTCCGTGGCGGCGGTGGAAGGCGGCTTCAACCTCCTGGCACGCCGTCGTACGGTCCACGAGCTTCGCGCCCTGGGGGATCGGGTCTACGCGGCGCGCGTATCGGCGGATTCGTGCAGGAACGAGTTGGCGTACGCCGACCGGGTGTTCCAGCGTTACGACACTCTCGTGGACTCGCTGCGTCGGGAGGTGCGAGGCTACGAGGCCATGGACTCGCGAGGCGTGCCGCGCGAGAAGTACGACGAGTATCTCACGCGTTTCCACGCCTACAACGATTCGGTCACGTCCTGGCACCGGAAGGCCGATTCCCTGAAGGCCCGACAGGCCCTGTGCCGGCGAATGGCGGAGGCACATAACCTCCTGGTTGACTCCCTGCGTCGGCGTCTGGCCGAGGAAGGTATTGCGACGGACAGCAGCACCAGCTGAGATTGCCCGCATTCCCCCCGCCGGAGCCGCGCCGCCGTGCCTGGACCCAATACCGGTCTGCTCGCAGCCGAGTTACTCATCCTGGCCTCGGTCGCGCTCTTCCTCCACGCGCAGAGCCGACGGTACGGGCTGGCTCCGCTGCTCATCTACGTGTCCGGCCTGGTGGCCCTCCTGAACTCGTCGGGCCCGCATGGGCTCTTCGTGGACCTTGGCCCCATCCCCATCGAGGTGTCCAACGTCACCCTGGTGCCCGTCATCCTCATGACGTTGCTGATCCTGTACCGGGTGAACGGCACCGCCGTGGCGCGGGTCACTATCTTCGGCATCGTCGGCCTCAGCGCCCTCGTCCTCTTCGTTCAGCTGGGTCGGGCCGCCAACATGGAGCTGGGCGCGCGTCCGGGTGTCGGAGACATCGTGCAGGGCCTCTCCGCGGTGGGCGGGGAGTGGCGGATCACCGTGTCTTCCATCGTGGCCTTCATCGTGAGCTTGACGACCGTCGCCGTGGTGGATCAGGCCCTTCTCAACCGATCCCGGACGCTGCCCCGATGGGCGACTCCCGGGGTGGCCCTCCTCGCCGGGTCCGTGGCAGACGACGTGGTCTTCCGGGTGGGGGCGTTCGGGCCTCGAGCGTTCATGGACGTCTTCCCCGACGGCCTCCCGGCGAAGGCCGCCGGTGTCCTGCTCCTCTGGCCGCTGGTGGCGTTCTACCTCCGGCGTGCCACTCCGCGCGTGATGAGCGCTACCGTCGCGGACCGGCGCCCCATCTTCGACATCGTCTTCGGAACCTATGGGCAACGCGACTCCGCCCTCCGCGCCACCGCGACCCGGCTCACCTCGGTGATCTCACAGGCTCCCGTCGTCATGTTCGCGGTGGACGCCGAAGGCGTCTTCACCCTCTCGGAGGGTGCCGGTCTGGTGGCTCTGGGCCTGCGCCCTGGAGAAGTGGTGGGACAGTCGGTCTTCGAGCTCTTCCCGGAAGCCGCCGAGCACATCCGGACGGCCCTCCGGGGAGAACAGATCAGCACCGTTCTCCACCAGCGAGACCTCTCCTGGGACATCACCTTCACGCCCATGGTCAGCGGTCGCACCGTCGTGGGCGTGTCCGGAGTGGCCACCGACATCACCGCGAAGGTACAGGCCGAGACTGCCCTCACCGAGACGGAGCGCCGCTTCCGCAGCACGTTCGAAGAGGCTGCCGTCGGCCTGGCGCACGTCGATCCGCGGGGGCGCATCATCCTGGCGAACAGGGTTCTCGGCGCGCTCGTGTCTCACCCGGAGGGGGCCCTCGCCGGCACGACCTTGGCGAACCTCGTCCATCCGGACCACCGGATGGGTCACGTGGACGGATTGAGGGGCCTTCTCGACGGTGCGAACGACCGGCACGTGGAGGAGATCCGACTCCTGCGGGGCGACGGGAGCGCGGTATGGGTGGGCACCACCGTTTCCCTGGTGCGGGATGAAGGTGGCTCCCCCCTCTACTTCATCGTGGTGGTGGAGGACCTCACCCCACGACGCACCATGGAGGAGCAGCTTCGGCAGGCGCAGAAGATGGAAGCCGTCGGACACCTCACGGGGGGCGTCGCGCACGACTTCAACAACCTGCTCACCGTGGTCATCGGCGGCATCCAGCTCGCGCTGGCCGAGTTGGACGATCCCGAAGAACGGGACGAAGTGCTCCGGCAGGCGCTGCTCGCCGCACAGCGGGGAGCGGCGCTCACCCAGCGTCTTCTGGTGTTCTCCCGGCGCCAGGCCCTGCAGCCCGTCCCACTGGAAGTGACTGCCCTCCTGGACGGGTTGCGCACCCTGCTCCTGCGACTCGTTCCGGAGACCGTCCACGTCCACGTCGAAGTGGACGATGACGCCGGCTGGTGCGAGGCCGATCGAGCCCAGACGGAGAGCGCGATCCTCAACCTCGCCGTCAACGCCAAGGACGCCATGCGCGACGGCGGAACCCTCACTTTGCACGGGTCCCGCGTGGATGTGTCCCCCGAAGCCCCTCCCACCCCGGAAGCGAAGCCCGGATCCTACGTCCGTATCACCGTGGCGGACGACGGCGACGGCATCCCGCCGGAGGTGCAGAGCCACGTCTTCGAGCCGTTCTTCACCACCAAGGCCGTGGGAAAGGGAAGCGGCCTCGGGTTGAGCACGGTCTACGGGTTCGTCACCCAATCGGGCGGCTTCGTCACGCTGTCCAGCGAGGTGGGCGTCGGTACGCAGGTGAACCTCCACCTGCCCACCACGTCCAACCCTTCGCTGGCCTGACCGGCATTCCGGAGGCCCTACGCAGAGCGGCCTGCTGGTGTGGTGTCCAGCAGGGACACCACACTAATTCCCTGGACCCGTGCGTAGCGGCACCGGGTGGTTCGGGTCCTCGTACGGCCGGAGATGCTCCTCGAGGAAAGCCCAGCTACGGTTCCACGAGTCGCGCTGCGCCGGTGAATCCACGCGCTCCAGCGTCTTGGGATCGACCCTTCGGCTGAACGCGTGACCCACGCTGGAGCCCCACGGCGCCGGGTCGACGTAGATCTTCGTCTCCGTGAGATCCGGGTACATGGCGCGGAGCTTGTACACCAGCTGCTGGTCCTCGACGAAGTTCACGTCTTCGTCGTTGGTCGACACGTGTACCAGGAGAGGAGTCTTCAGGTGGTCCACCGCGTAGAGGGGCGACCGCTTGATGTACTCCTCTCGCTTCTCGAAGGGCAGTCCCTGGATGCGCTCCTGGGTGGAGTAGTAGCGCTGGTACCCGGGCCCCTTGTAGGAGAGCCGGAAGACGAGGTTGGTCACCGGCACGATGGCCGCGCCCGCTTGGAGAGGGGTGTCCTCACGGGTGACGGCCATCACGGTGATGAAGCCGCCGTGGCTCCACCCCATGATGCCCACGCGGTCGGGGTCGACGTGGGGGAGGTTCTGCACCATCCAGTCGTATGCGGTGATGACGTCGTCCACTTCGTAGCCGCCGTAGTCGATGGCGTTGTGGAAGTCCTTGCCGTACCCGGTGCTGCCGCGGTACTCGGGGCAGATGATGACGTAGCCACGCTCCACGGCCTCCCGGACGAAGGGCCACATGGTCGTGCCCCAGTTGCCGTGGACGCCCCCGTGGACCCAGATCATGGCGGCGTGGCCCTTGGGGCCCCGCTTCTCCAGGGGCTGAAACACGTACGCCGGGATCTCCATCCCGTCGACCCTGCTCTTGTACGTGATCTTCTGGAAGTCCACCACGCCCTTGGTGACGGCGCGGTAGATGCTGTCGGTGCGTGCCTTGCCCTCGATGTCCCGCTCGTAGTTGGCGATGGGTTGGTCCTCGGGACGGTCGCTCACATAGAGCTGCCGGGCGCGGGCGCTGTCCATGGGCACGACCTGCCTGGGGCGCGTACGCTGTTGCGCACCCAGGGGCGGCGCACCGATAACCGCGACGGAGAGCACGCAGGCGTTGACGAAGAGGCGAGCACGGGAGACGGGAAGACGTCGGTCAGTCATGATCCGCAGTCCTGATGAGGTGCGCGGGGTTGGACGGGATCACGATCCGGGCAAAAACCACACCTGTCAATGAGGTGTCATGCTCCCAGCATGTGCCTCACGGCCTGGGCTACGGCCCAGCCCCAGTAGTTACCGAGCGCATACCCCAGGAGACCCACCGCCACGGCCGGCAGGACCTTCTCCGTGTATCCCCGGGCGCTGGCCAGCGCCATGGCGGACGCCGGTCCCCCGACACACGCCTGCGATGCCACCGCCAACGTGCCGGCATCGATGCGTGCGAGCCACCCACCGACGAAGATGATCACCCCGTGGATGGCGACGACCGTTGCGGCGAAGTACACGACACCGGGCCCCACGTGCATGATATTCGCCACAACGGAACGAGCTCCGTTGCTCGCAAGAAAGAGGAGCACCAGGTAATTGCCCACCACCGCGCTCCCCGCCAGCCCCTTCACCGCCGGGATCTGTGCCAGGAGCAGAGCGAGGGTGGTGAGCCAGAGGACGTCGGGAAGCGCCGGGACGAGCCTACCGAGAATGTGGGAGCCCCACACCGCGCCGATCCCCACCGCGGCCAACGCCGACAGGTCCGCCAGCGAGACGGGCCGTCGGCTGGCGTACAAGGTCCGCTCCAGGGAATGGGCAGCGGGAAACGGCGCCGGTGATCCCTTGACGGACTCGGGGGTGCCGCCATTCCCTTGCGTCGTGTTCTCCCTCCGACCGGCGACGCCGGCGTCGCCGGCGTCCGCGCCCGACGAGCCGCCACCCGCGGACCTCTTCCAGCCGGCGAAGACCACCGGCGCCATCAGGCACGCCGCCATCCACACGGCGGTGATGATCACGTCGGCCGCCACACCCGCGGTGAACAGATCGCTTCGGGTCTGAAAGGCCTCGCCCAGGGCCGCGAAGTTCACCCCGCCCCCCGTGTACGTGCCGGTGAACTGCCCGGCGAGCTTCCACGTCTCCGGCCCCACCAGGCGGAACACCGCGAGCGCGCCCACGACCGCGCCCACGGCAGACCCCACCGCCCCGATGCCGAACGCCACCAACATCCGCGGTCCGGCGAACAACACCGTGCGAACGTCCACGCTGAGGAGAATGAGCACGATGCCCACGCTCACCCCCGGCCCCATGAGGAACCGGTACGTGGGGGATTCGCCCGGAAGGACACCCGTGTTGGAGAGGAGCATCCCCAGCAGGATGCCGATGAACGCCGCCCCGAGAGCGCGGAACGCCTTCACGCGCTCCTCCAGCTTCACCGAGACCATGACGACGCCGGCCAGGACGACCAGCACCCCCATTGGATCGGTGACGAACGCGGCGTCAGCCGCCACTCGGTCCGCCGTTCCGCTGACGCACGCCCGGCGCGGGTGTCCCGAGGCTCTGCTCCGCCTTCCGCCCGGCTTCGGCGACCCGGGCCCGGGCCTCACGGATGCGGGCCATCACCACCGGAGACGAACCACCTACCTGGATCTCGCTGGTGTGGGCCAGAGCTCCGTCGTACCAGCTCGCCCACGCTTCCAGGATGCCGCGTTGCTCGCCGCGGTCTCCCCCGGCGGCCACGGCAGCACGGCTCAGCGTCTCCTCGCGAGCGAGGCGGTCCACGGCCGCGCGCTCGGTCTCGTCCACCACGAACGACGCGACCTCCTCGTCCGCCGAGGCGAGGGTCATCCCCGAGACCGCGGCGCACACCGCCACGTTCTTCAGCGTCACCGGCGACACCATGTCGACGCGGTCTCCGTCGGTGTGGTAGTAGACGTCGGTGAAGTGCCAGAAGAGGACGCCGGGGACGCCCGCCTGGAGGAACGGCACGTGGTCGCTCCCTCCCTCGAAGGGGTTGGTGCGCACCACCCAGCCGTTGTCGGCACCCTGGTCCAGGCAGCGGTTCAGAACGAAGTCGTTGAAGTAGTGCGGCGTGAGCCGGTCCACCGTCATGGCGCTCCCGCCCCACTCGGTGTGGTGGTCATCCCCCCGGGTCCACACCGCGGAGGGGTCGGGCATCTTCTCGATGAGGAAGGTGCCCCCGGTCTTCTCCGTGTCCTCCCCGACCATGTCCAGGCTGAGCCCCCACCCCACACCCTTCGCGCGCACGGAATCCTCCTGGAGGTAGCGGCGCGTGGACGCGATCTCGTCGCCCCAGATCATGGTGACGGTGCGCGCGGGCACGAACACGCCGGAGTGGACCCCCGCCGCCAGCGTGGCGGCGACCTCGGCCAGGTCGGCTACGCCGGTGGCGTTGTCGTTGGCGCCGGGCTCCTGCACGTGGGCGCTGTAGACGAAGCGGTGGTCCGGCTCCCGCGTGCCCCGCACCTCGGCCACCAGGGTGAACTCCTCCGACGGGTAGAGGCGGGCCTCGACGCGCACCCGTGCCCGCACCGGCCCCGCGGCCAGCGCCGCGCGCAGCTTCTGCCGCGCCGCGTAGGACAGCACGAGTCCCCACGCGCGTGCCGTGGTGTCCTGGGGGATGGACGTGAACGAGATGACCTTCGGATGCTGCTCCGGATGGTTGAACGCCGGAATCCGGTATGCGAGGACCCCCAGGGCACCGCGCTTTTGCACCGCCTCGGAGAAGAGCCGACCGATGGACGTCTCGGCGAAGACGATCTTCCCCTTCACGTCCTTTCCCTCGAAGTCCGCGGCCGACCCCGTGCCCACGTCCACCACCTCCGCCTCGACGCCCTCCGGGGGCGTGGAGAACGAGTTGATGGCTACGAGGTTCCGATTGGTGGCATAGTCGAGAAGTGGCGCGCCCCCGTCGCCCAGCGTGAGAGTGGCGG
>Ga0055450_10000217_pt1 | contig 11327 bp, 13 predicted proteins | sample China_Galinas_PW_5_FD_57740 | JGI IMG/M metagenome (GOLD analysis project Ga0055450, IMG submission 57740) | Wetland microbial communities from San Francisco Bay, California, USA, that impact long-term carbon sequestration - China_Galinas_PWC_D1 | ecosystem: Environmental > Aquatic > Marine >... | reverse complement strand
GCCAATATTGATGGTAGCTCCATCCACATCCGCTGCCAGGCCGGCCTGGAGGAGAGCGCTTACAACATCATCCAGATACACAAAATCCCTGGTCTGGGTACCGCTGTTGTGGACGATCAAACTTCCGCCCTTGGTCGCCTGGCGTAAGGAGTAAGGGATCACCGGGGGATGGTCCGCCGGCAGGTGCTGGCCGGGGCCGTAGGCATTGAAGATCCGCAAAGTGACGGTCTCAATACCCCACAGACGACCGATGGTCTTAACATAATATTCCGCTGAGAGTTTGGAGACCGCATAGGGGGAATCAGGGGCAGGAACCAGGTCTTCGTGCAGGGGCTGTGCCACCTGGGCGCCGTAAACAGCACCCGAAGAGGTGAAGACCACCCGTTTGACTCCCACATCGCGCATCGCTTCCATAACGCTGACTGTGCCGCCCACATTGGTGCTGTTGTATTCCCGGGGATAAAGGATCGATTCTCGAACGGCCACCCGGGCTGCCAGATGATAAACGCATTCGACACCTTGCAGCAGGGTCCAGAGGGTGGGACGATCCATGATATCTCCCAGCTCAAACTGGATCCCGGCCGGGATCGCGTCCTCTTTGCCTGAGGAGAGATCATCTAACCCAATTACTTCATGGCCTTCTTCCACCAGTTTGGCTGCCAGGGCAGAGCCTAAAAATCCAGCCACACCGGTTATCAGCGTTTTCATATCAACTCATCCTGTGATCGTATTTCAGAAAAGCGGGCAAAATTATATCACGCGTCTGCGGGCTTAGATCCATATCTCAGAGTTTTATTATAACCAGCCGGGGCAATTCTTATTTATCAAAATTGTCATGTAAAATGGAGAGACTTGAAACAAGAGCGAGGTTACCCTCACATCCAGGAAGATGTCTTGATACAATAACAGAGGTGCCTGCTCTTCAAAGCAGGCTGAAACTATGATCCCATATTTGGAACAAATCCGCCGTAATCACGGTCTGGAACATGCCACCTTAAATCTACTGTCCAGATCCCAACCCAATCAGTCTTTTGCCGGCCATTCAGATGGGTCTGGTTTCTGGATCCTGGGTGAGATCGAAACTGATGTGCTGGCTGACGCAGTCAGCGAAGCACTGGCCAGGCTGCGGTCGGGCCAGGAAGAGCTGGCTGTTCATAAGAACTGCGGAACCAATCTGTTGGTCTCAGGGTTTGCTGCTGGCCTGGCTGGAGCAGCCGGCCTGATCGGCGTTGGCGATCGTCCCGGCGATAAAATCGAGCGGATTCCGCTGATCACCACACTGGGTGTGATCGCTCTGCTGATCTCGCGGCCGCTGGGACCGATGCTGCAGCGCAAATTCACGGTCAGTGGGAACCCGGAGAATCTCCAGATCACCTCGATCTCCCGCCATACCCTCAACGGCCTGCCTGCCCATCGCATTCGAACCTCGGCGTGATATGAGTGCAACCTCACCTTCCATCTACCTCCTGCACGGAGACGACGAATTTGCCATCCGCGGTTTCCTGGAGGAACGCCTGAAAGCGAAGATGGGGGAAAAATCCGACGCAACCATGGACACCACCACCCTGGACGGAAAGGAGACCAGCCTGGAATCAATCCGGGGCGAAACGCACACCATGCCGTTCCTGTCCAAGAGAAGGATGGTGGTGCTCTTCAATCCGACCAGCCTGGCAAAAGGTAAAAATCAGGCGAAATTCACCGACCTGCTCGGTTCTGTACCTGCGACAACCGCCCTGATCCTAATCGAAGACAAGGTCCTGGATGATAAACACTGGCTGAACAGCTGGTGCAAGGACCATATGGACCAGGCCTGGACCCAGCTCTTCGCACTGCCCAGAGGAGCGGCCATGACGCATTGGATCCTGGATCAAGCCCAGGGATTAGGCGGAGCTTTTGAGAATTCTGCCGCCCAACTGCTGGCAAGCTATGTGGATGAAGACCCCCGGCTGGCAAAATCCGAGATCGAGAAACTGCTGACCTACGTGGATCATTCCCGCCCGGTCAGTGAAGAAGATGTCCGCAACCTGGTGGCCGACGTACGCCAGGGAGACGTCTTTCAGATGGTCGACGCTGTCGGCTACGGAGATGGGGAAAAAGCCTTCAGGATGCTCCGCCGCCTGCTGGAGGACGGGGATGCTTTGCCGCTGTTCGGGATGATCGTCCGGCAGTTCCGGCTGCTGATCCAGGTCAGAGAGCTGCTGGATCAAAATCCCGGTCAGGACCACTTCCTGATCGCCAAGCAGATTGGCGTCCATCCCTATCCGATCCAAAAGATCCTTCCCCAGGCGAAACTATTCAACCTTCCCCAGTTAAAGGCGATTTACAACAGCCTTTCGGAAGTGGACCAGGCTATAAAAACCGGACAGCTGAATGATGAGCTGGCCCTTGACCTATTAATCGCTTCTCTCACCCAATAACAGGTACCCTATGACCGTCTTAGAACCCATCCCCTCCATTCGTTTAAAGAATGGTCTGGAAATCAAACTCAAGGAAATCCATACCGCCCCGCTGATCAGCAGCTGGGTTTGGTACCGGGTCGGATCCCGGGATGAGATCGCCGGCAAGACCGGTATCTCGCACTGGGTAGAGCACATGCAATTCAAAGGGACTGACAAATTTCCTGCCGAAAAGCGGGAAAAAGCCATTGCCCGGGCGGGTGGGAGCTGGAACGCCTTCACCTACCTGGACTGGACCACCTACTTCGAAACCATGCCGGCAGACAAGATCGATCAGGCCCTGGAAATCGAAGCAGACCGCATGTTAAACAGCGTTTTTGACCCGGAAGAATTGGAATCCGAACGCACCGTGATCATGTCAGAAAGGCAGGGCCGGGAAAACAACCCCGGATTCTGGCTGACGGAAGCAGTCCACCAGGCAGCTTTTCCTATCCACAGCTACGGACATATGATCCTGGGGGATATGGTGGATCTGGCCGCGATGCAGCGGGATGACCTCTATCAGCACTACAAGAGCTACTATTCACCCAATAATGCGGTGATCTCGATCGCTGGCGATTTCAAGCAAGCCAACCTGCTCCAGCGCCTCAAGGAGCTTTATGAGGAACTGCCTACCGGGGAAGAACCTCCCCGGGTGAACAGGCCCCAGCCGCCCCAAAGAGGCGAACACCGCCTGGTAGTGGAAGGGCCGGGGGATACCGTGCTGGGAGATGTGTCCTATCACGCTCCAGCTGCCAGCCACGATGATTTTTTCCCGTTCTTAATCCTGGACAGCATCCTTTCCGGACCGGAAGGATTGAATATGTTCGGCGGAGGAGGGATCTCCAACAAGACCTCCCGGCTGTATTCCCGCCTGGTCGAGGATGAGGATGTCGCGGTCAGCGTCAGCGGCAGCCTGCCAGCGACCCTGGATCCTTATCTTTACAGCCTGGACCTGATCATCCATCCCGCATCGACACCGGAATCCGCTCTGAAAGCCCTCGACGAGGAAATTCAGCGCCTGCAGGATTCCCCTCCGCCGCTGGAAGAACTGGAGCGGGCCACAAAACAAGCCCGGGCCTTGTTCGCTTATGGAAGTGAAAGCATCACCAACCAGGCTTTCTGGATGGGCTTCTCGGAAATGTACGCGAGTTATGACTGGGTTACCGATTATCTGGAAAAGCTGGAAGCTGTCAGTCCCGCGGATGTCCAGCGGGTGGCCCAGACCTACTTAAAACCCCAGAACCGGATCGTGGGCATCTACCAACCCCACAACAAGGGAAATCAATCATTATGAGCAAGCCGGAAATCACAACCCTGAACGAAAAGTCACTGCCTGGACCCCAGGATATCACCCGGGTAGAACTCGAAAACGGGATTACCTTACTGGTACGCCCGAACTTCAATTCCCTGGCAATTTCCCTTTCCGGCTTTGTGCAGGCGGGAAGCTTATACGACCCGGAGAGCAAATTAGGATTAGCCGATTTCACCGCTACCTGCCTGATGCGCGGCACGGAAAGGCAGACATTCCGAGAAATTTACAACTCACTGGAATCGATGGGCGCCAGCCTGGGCGTCAGCGCCGGCTCGCATACTGCTGGATTCGGCGGGAAATCCCTGGCGGCAGATCTACCTGACTTACTGGAAATCCTGACGGACATCCTGACCCATCCGGTCTTTCCAAAAGCTGATATCGAGAAAATCCGCTCCCAGCTGCTGACCGGGCTGGACTTGAGGGCCGAGGACACGAACGAGATGGCCTCGCTGGGATTCGACCAGATCGCCTATGCTGGCCATCCGTACCGCTTCCCGAGTGACGGCTATCCAGAGACCATCCAGGCCATCCAGTCCGAGGACCTGGTCGATTTCCATGCCAGCTATTACGGCCCGCGGGAAATGGTGGTGGTGATCGTCGGCGCGGTGGAGCCAGACCAGGCCGTGGCCCTGGTAGAAGAGAAGCTGGGCGGCTGGTTCAATCCCAAACAGCCGGAGCCCATTGAAGTCCCGGATGTCTGGCCCCTGGATCAGACGGTCCAGCAGCACACAGCCATTCCCGAGAAGAGCCAGGCAGACATCGTGCTCGGCACGGTCGGCCCCCGGCGGCAGTGGGAAGGCTTTTACCCCGCGCTGCTGGGCAACAGCATCCTGGGGCAGTTCGGGATGATGGGCCGAATCGGCAATTCGGTCCGCACCCAGGCAGGATTGGCTTATTATGCCTACAGCTCACTGAGCTCCAGCATCGGCCCCGGCCCGTGGACAGTAAGAGCAGGGGTCGCCCCGGAGAACCTGGAAAAAGCTGTGGAACTCATCCAGCAGGAAATTCGCACTTTCCTCGCCGAACCGGTCAGCCCCGAAGAGCTGGCGGATGTGCAGTCCAACTATGTGGGCAAACTGCCCCTGACCCTGGAATCCAACCAGGGTGTGGCATCTGCGCTGCTGACCATGGAGCGCCACCAGCTTGGACTGGATTACCTGCAGGGCTATGAAAAGATGGTGCGGGAGATCACCCGGGAATCCATTCTGGAAGCCTCCCGGCAGTTCCTGGACCCGGACCGGCTGGCAATCTCTACCGCGGGACCTCCCTTATGAGACTCTCATCCGGCATCGACCTGATCGAAATTGAGCGCATTCAACGAGCCCTGGACCGTTATGGGGAGCGTTTCCTGAAGCGGGTATATACCGCGGCCGAAATCAAACAAGCCCGGGGTAATGCGCCCGAACTGGCGGCCCGCTTTGCAGCCAAGGAAGCGGCATCCAAAGCCCTGGGAACAGGGATCGGACCGATCTCCTGGGTGGATGTTGAAACCATCAATAAGCCCTCCGGAAAACCGATATTGCGCCTTTCTGGTCGAGCCAAGACGATCTCTACAGCCCTGGGCTACGAGACCTGGTCAGTCAGCCTGACCCATTCCAGAGGCATGGCAGCCGCGGTGGTGGTTTGTATCGGGGAGTGAGTGGACAGGAAGTAAGTTGTGCGAGGAATGGCTCGCGATTCTAGATGATTCGCCCTTCCGATCACTCTGTCATCCCAAACGGGGCAAAGCGATCCTCTGGAAAGCAGATCATGATCGGATAACTCCATTTTTTCTTCAAGACCAGTTGAGGATTGCCTCAACAGCGGGTGGACCGGGCTCCTCGCTATGACAATTCATTCCCCCAGTTCAACGTACACCCCAACTGGCAGGAAGACAGCTAACAAATCTCATAGACCAACCTCCCCGGGTTCTTGTTACAATCCTAGCAGGATCCGAGAAGTGGTTGAACCTCCCGGGAAAGCACCAGGAACCCAACCGCTTTAACAGCTATGAAACAAGTCACAATACTTGACCTGAAAAAAATCGGCTTCTTCGGCGAGCTGCCCGAGAAGCGGCTGTGCTTCCTGGCATCTCGCCTGAAAAAGCGCCGCTACCGAGCCGGGGCACAGATCATCCGCCAGGGCGGCAATGGTGAGTTCTTCGGGATCGTCGGAAGCGGTCAGGTGGTCCTGGAGGATCCCGACAGCCAGCCCCGCAGTCTGGGTCCTGGCGATCATTTCGGGAGTGCCATGCTGCTGTATGGAAAATCGAGCGGATTCACAGTGACCGCCGAGGAAAACACCACCTTGTGGGTACTGCAGCGTTCGGACTGGACCGCTCCCACCGCTCTCCCTAAAAAGCGTAGGAAACCATTTCTCAAACCCGGCACAAGGCGGGGGCTGGTCATTGGCGGGCTGGTGATGGCTGCTCTTACGATGTTCACCTTGATCCTTGGGCCATCCCTACTGGACCGGGCAACGCTCACCCTGCCAGACTGGCTGGGGGAGCAGGGACGGCCTGATCTGGCGGAAAAGTACCTGCGGACCGTGACCCGCTGGGAGCCAGAATCAGCCCGCAACTTAGGGTATCTGGGCGACATCCTGGTGCTGGAGAACAGGGATCAGCAAGCCAGGGAGGCATACCAGCAGGCATTGGATCTGGACGCTTACCTGCCCTGGATTCACAACAATCTGGGCGTGCTGCTGCTGAATGATGGTCAGGCAGAGAAAGCCATCGAACACTTTCAGACGGCGATCGACCTCAGCCCTCAGACCGTCAGCGCTTATGTCAACCTGGGCAGCGCCTACTACGACAAGGAAGACTGGGAAGCAGCCGCAGCAGCCTACGGGACAGCTCTGGAAATGGACTTCAGCCTGCTGGATACCAAAGCCGCCTGGGCCGGGCTGATCGTTTCAGAAAGCCGCCTGGTGGAAGCCCGGTTGGTGTGGGAAGACGTGCTGATGCACGACCCCCGCCATCCTCTGGCCCTGGAAGGATTGGGAGTGATCTCACTATTGGAGAAAGACGCCTCGCTGGCGATGATGTATTTTGACGCCGCCAGCTATCTCAACCCCGAGGATCCTGCCCTGCATCTTTATATTGGCATGGCCCTGGAGGAGCTGGAAAGGCCGGCTGACGCAATCGAAGCCTACCGCTTCGCGGCGGAAAACGGCAGCAACCCCCAGCTGATCAGCCTGGCCAGAGCCCTTCTGGAGGACCTTTCAGGGGAAAATTCAGACTTAAAAGCCCCCCATTAGGCCACCTTTCAGCGATGTTGAGTGTTTTTTTTGAAAAATACCGCTATAATCATTACAATTGTAGTAACAAGGAGAGTGCAGGTATGAAGAAATTCCGATTAATTGCTGTTCTTGCCATTATGGCTGCTTTGTTGATCCCCGCTTCGGTGAACGCCGCCGGCACATTTTACTGCAGCACCAGTGTCACCACAGGCGGCACTGGCACCCTGACCGACCCTTGGGCCTGCAGTGATGACACCCAGCTCCAGAGCGTGATCGACGATGAGATCTGCGCTGTCTACAACGGCGGAGATCTATATCAGCTCTTCCCAGCATCTTACCGCTACCACGTAGTTACCTACTACAGCCTGGATGACTGCCGGGTCACAGCCACTTACGACTATGCCGGCTACCCTCCTTCCACAGGTGTGGAAGTTGCTACGCCGTACATCGTCGGCGGTGTTGCCCTGCTCGGTGCGGGTCTGGTAGCTGCCGGCCTGCTGATCCGGCGCAACAGGACTGCCGAAGCAGTCTAAAGCACATAATCCTTGACCCGCCGGATTTGCCTGGCGGGTCAAGACCCAACCTTGATCGAAAGGTGCCCTTCGGGGCAGGTCGCCCTGCCCTGCAAGGCATCATTTGTTAATGGTGCCCACCTAGATTCGGACCTTTAGTTTCCCAGAAAATCACCTTGCGTAAAACCCACCCTCGAAGCTGGATCCCCAATACGCTGCTGATTGCCGGCGGACTGCTGCTGCTGTGGGCCGTGCTGATTACCCTCAAGCCGCTGCTGTCCTCCTACCAGTTAAATGAGGGAGACTATCTGCTCTTCCCCCAATCGGTGGACCTGCCTCTGCCGCGCATCGCCTCCATTCGCAGCACCGCTCAACCAACTGGCGACCCATTCTATTCGCTGGTTAACAATCCTTATACACCCACGCCGACCCCAACTCCGACGCCGACGCCCATTCCCAGCGGGCCGGTAATTCGCCTGGTGATCCCTGCCATCAACGTCGACCGGGCTGTGATCCCGCTGCGCCAGTACCGGGACGGCAGCGGCAATATCCAATACGATACTGATTCGCTGTTCGCTACCAGCAGCCGGCTGGACCTGGTGGGTCAGACAGTGACCTCCCAGAATCCGGGGGGCGGCAGCAACATCGTCCTGGTAGGCCATAACTACAATATGGGCTGGTACGCCTGGGAAGGCGTGTTCGTAAATCTAAAGAAACTCAAGGCAGGGGACAAGATCGTGCTTTACACCAAGAACGGGGGAAAATTCAGCTACAAGGTCAAGAAGGTCGTCCAGGTGCCGTACCTGGCGCGGAACGCCGAGGAGCTTAACAAGCACTTACGCTATCTGGGCCCGACCACGGACGAACGGGTAACCCTGGTGACCTGCGGTGGTGCTTTTGGGAGCTGGACAGCCCGGGTTTACGTGGTAGCGAAGTAAAAGGTAAGACAGTAAATAGTAAGTTGTGTGTAGTAAACCAGTATACTGAAACCAGATCTTTATTCTGAAAAATATCTGGCGGAAAAATACCGATTCTAATAACTACTTACTTTTTACTTCTTACTTATAACAGCGAAGTGCAAACTACTAAGTCTACCTTTACTCCGCCAGCAGCCAGTCCACTGCCTCATCCCGATGGAAGAACATTTCTGCCTGCCAGCCGCGGTTGGAGCAGACATTGACAAAGAATCGTGCTCTATCCTTTCCCCGCTCGGACATTGAAGAAAGAACCGCGATGCGTGATGAACGGGACAGGCCTTTAGAACTAAACAGCTGAGGCAGTCTATAAATCGATAACAGGGGAATAACTGAAATGGCCGAAGAAGCATCCACCAGGTAGCGGTTGATACTCCCTCTCATAGAAGATTGAAAAGCTTGTTCTATGCTCATCCTGAGTTCCTGAGCAGAAACCCCATCCTTCAGGGTCGTTTCGATGATACCGTCATCCAATCGTATTTCTTGATAATAATTCATAGCAAAAATCACCTGTAAAGCCGACTTCAACTGAATCAGACTCTGGAACGCGGCACAGATTCTACTAACATAAAGCCCGGAAGACATCCGCCTTCCGGGCAGTTTTTATATGGTCCTGTAGAATGGTTTTTCAGCTGGCCGACGAGGCAGTTCAACCGTGCCGAACGCTTCAGGTGCGTGACTCTGGATGGGTTCTCATTCCCTGATATTCTTCAGCAGCAGGACCACCATCACCAGATTTGCGAGGGCAATCGCCGGGAAGACGGTCAATTCCATCAGGCTGATCGGCACACCGACCCGGGCCATATTGATGCCCATCAAACTGACAGCGATCCCCATGGTCAAAAATTTCAGCAGTCCCACCGAAGCCAGCAGATAGCCCCACGGGCTGCGCTTCAGCAGGAGAACTCCCGCCAGTACACAGAAAGGAACGATAACGCCCAAATCCATGGCCTGGATGAACATGCTGGTTGCATTTTCCAGAGCAGGGATTTGATCACCCGGGATAGTCGGAGCAATCCGGCCCACCCAGGCCAAAGCCAGAAATCCAGCAGCGAAGAACAGCAGACCGGCAATGGCTTTGCGCGGGAGCTGATCGGAAAATTTCTCCGGCAGGCTGTTGAGATCAAAGGACATCATGCTCAGAATGAAGGCGAAGAGACTCAAACTGAACAAAGCCACATAAACCAGAAATAATGGGTTATATGCGGCGCCAAAAGTCACAGTGATGTAGGTGTAAAGGATAAACCCCAGGGTGCCGGTCAGCAGCAGCCGCCCCCGCAGGGATCCCCGGAGAGTCTGCCAGAAGGAGACTGCCAGCAAAGGCAGCCCCAGGACCAACATCACCAGATCATTGGCCTGCATCTGGGCAGCCATACTGACCGTATCCCAGTAGTACAGACCGTTAGCATTGATAGTGACCTCTTCCCCCCTGAAATTGGTGATGGTATAAGACTGCCCTTCAGCAGGCCAAAGCCCAGCCAAAACGGCTGCCAGGGTGAGAACAAAAATGACCGGTATCAACCACTTAAGCGCTTTATTTCCTTTCATTTACGACCTCCTGATCTAAATTCTGAATGATTTCCGGAGTCCAACCCCGGATCTGCTCCCAATCGCGGTTGTCAGCCTCGACAGCATTAACCATCTTGGCGATCAAACGGTCAAGGAATGAGAGCCTGGAAAAATCCATCACACCTTCGAAATAGACTTCTTCGGGGTCCTTTAACATAGGTCGGATTTTGTCCAGATAAGCCAGGCGGTTCGCCCTGCTGGCATGGGGCCGAATTCCTCCCGGACCTGGAGGGTGAACTTGCCGAAACCGGCAGCCTGGTAGGCGGCCAGGCAGGCAGCCAGGTTGTCCTCGAAATCAGCGGGGTCAGGATCCTGGAAGAAGGAGCTGGCGAAGGAGGCGCCCCCGCTGGCGCCGGCCTGCTGGAGGACGGCTCTGGTGAGCTGGACCCCGACAATGTCCACCAGTCCCTGGCGCAGGCTCCAGAAGCCGGCCTGGATATCGAGCAGGGCCATGCGGGCTCCGCCGAAGAGCAGGGCGCCCGGTTCGGGCTGGGAGAGCAGGTCTTGGAAGCGGTCCATCTGAGCAGGATCCTCCGGTGGTTGTCTGATGTGATGATTCAGTTAGACATTATAGAGGATGGCGGAAGTGAGAGCAAGGTGACGACTTTCCGGGGCTGGTGAGATGGAGATCAGGGGACCTGTTGGTCGGGGACAAAGCGTAAGTCGTAAGACCTAAATCGACCTGGCTTCCAGCTTCAGCCAGCGGCCTTCCCCTGATCCCGGATCGGCTCACAGCTTACTGCTTACTCCCCTTCAACCCGGCCCAGCCTGAGTTATTAGTAAATCCCCAAATTTTAAGGTTAAGTACGCCCATTCGCCCCCCAGGGAGACCCTTAGGGAGACCGGGCGGGTGTATGATACAAGGTGAGGGGATAAGGCCTAAGCGCTTATCGTGCAGGTGCACGATAATTAACGTTAGGTGGAACAATAACATAAACCAATCCAGCAAGAAATATTGGACAAGGAATCAACTATGAAGAAAAACATTCTCATTGGAGTCTTGTTAGGTATTGGAGCTGGGATAATAGATCTGATCCCGATGATGATTCAGGGCCTGACCTGGGATGCAAACAGTTCCGCTTTCCTCTTGTGGGTTGTTTCAGGTTTTATTCTTTCCACCTCTAATCTTCAACTCTCAACTGTGTTAAAAGGGATTGTTATCTCATTTTTGTGTCTGTTGCCAAGCTTACCCATCATTGGCTGGGAAGACCCAATCGGGTTATTACCCATTTTTGTTATGACTCTACTTTTAGGGGCTACCCTGGGCTATGTGTATGGCAAGCTGGCGAAGTAGTTCCACCTA
>Ga0055450_10000216_pt1 | contig 11328 bp, 20 predicted proteins | sample China_Galinas_PW_5_FD_57740 | JGI IMG/M metagenome (GOLD analysis project Ga0055450, IMG submission 57740) | Wetland microbial communities from San Francisco Bay, California, USA, that impact long-term carbon sequestration - China_Galinas_PWC_D1 | ecosystem: Environmental > Aquatic > Marine >... | reverse complement strand
ATCAAAATGAGAATCCTGCTCCTGATCAATCTTTTTCCTCTTCTTTCTTTGAGATATCCGGTGGTGTCCAGTTCTCAAACTTCATACCCAGTGTCAGGTCCATTTGGGCAAGAAGCGCTTTTATCTCGTTGAGAGATTTTCTCCCGAAGTTTTTAGTCTTCAGCATTTCCTGATCAGTTTTCTGAGCCAGATCACCGATAAAATTAATCTCTGCATTCTTCAGGCAGTTAGCAGATCTAACCGAAAGTTCCAAATCTTCAACCGGTTTGTCCAGATAAGGATTGAGCGGCTCAGCCCTTTGATTTTCATCTTCACTTGACTCGGGTTCCGCTTGCTCTTCGTCGAAATTTATAAAAATGGTAAGCTGTTCCTTTAGAATCTTCCCAGCAAACGCAAGGGCATTTTCAGGACGAATGCTCCCGTCAGTCTCGATTTCAAGAGTCAATCTATCGTAATCTGTCTGTTGCCCCACACGTGCCTGAGAAACGACATATTGAATTCTCTTAATAGGAGAAAAGATAGCATCAATCGGAATCTGGCCGATGGCCAGATCATCTTTTATATATTTTTCAGCAGGTTGGTATCCCTTTCCCCATTCGACGGTCATTTCTGCCCGAAAGGTATTTTCACCTGTAAGTGTGCAGATTGTCTGTTCTTTATTCATCACCTCGACGTATGCGGAACCTTTGATGTCACCAGCAGTAACAATTCCTGGTCCATTTTTCTCGATGGAGATGACTTGAGAATCCTCGGAATTCAACTTTATGCCGATCTGCTTAATATTGAGTATTATTTCACTCACATCCTCAACCACATCCTTGAGTGAAGTGAACTCATGCAGGGCACCGTCTATCTTTACAGTTGTGATGGCAGCGCCTTGAATCGAAGAAAGAAGAACCCGTCTCAGGGAATTTCCTATAGTGGAAGCATAGCCTCTTTCCAGAGGTTGGCAGATAAACTTCCCATATGAATCCGAATGAGATTCTTTATCCACTTCAAGTTTTTCCGGCTTAATAAGTTCGTGCCAGTTCCTGTAGAAAGGGATTGCTTCGTCGGCAGTTTGGGTCATATATTTCCTTCTCTGCGTTGTAAATATCAACTTAATGGATCACAATGACACTCGTGACAGATCGGGGAGTAGTCATCACCCTCACCATCACAATGTTCACGGCATTTGATGATACGACAGATGATCACGGCAAATTGCGGTTGATCATCTATCAACCGGTTACTTCGAATAGAGCTCTACAATCAGATGTTCTTGAATCGGCATTGTCAATTCTTCACGGTTTGGTAACGCCTTAACTTTTGCTTTAAAATTATCCTTATCAAGTTCAAGCCAGCTTGGAACTCCTCTCCTTGCAACAGCTTCCATGTTTTCTGTTATCAAGGCATTCGCTCTGCTCTTTTCTTTCAAGCTGATTTCGTCTCCTACTGAAATCAAAGCAGAGGGTATGTTTACTTTTTTCCCATTTACCAGGATGTGTTTATGTCGTACAAGCTGCCGCGCCTGCTTTCTGGAAGAGGCAATCCCAAGCCGAAACACGGCGTTATCAAGCCGCCTTTCGAGAAGAACCAGGAGGTTTTCGCCGGTAACTCCCTTTTGTCTGTCAGCCCGTTCGAAAGTTAAGCGAAACTGGCCTTCAAGCATACCGTACATGCTTTTAACTTTCTGTTTTTCGCGTAACTGAATGGCATAGTCAGAGAGCTTTCTGAACTTTGATTGGCCATGTTGACCTGGCCCGAACGCTCGTCTTTCGAAAGCGCACTTGTCAGAATAGCACCTATCTCCTTTTAAATACAGTTTCAGACCTTCCCGTCTGCAGCTGCGGCATGCAACTCCAATATTTCTAGCCAACACAGGCCTCCGTTCTATGATAATTAATTCAATTTATATTTATGAGGTCTTAGACACGACGACGTTTGGGAGGTTTACAACCATTGTGCGGTACCGGTGTAACATCATAAATCCGGCTAACCTCAAAACCAGTATTGATCAGGGCCCGAAGCGCGGCTTCTCTCCCAGGACCGGGACCTTTTGCCTTGACTTCAATCTTCCTCATTCCTTGATCGATCGCCTTTTTAGCGGCATCTGCTACCGCATTCTGTGCGGCAAAGGGCGTACTCTTCCTTGATCCTTTAAAACCGAGAACACCTGCACTGCACCAAGATACAACATTTCCCTGTTTATCGGAAATTGTAACGATTGTATTGTTGAAAGTTGAATATATAAAAACTATCCCTTCGGATACGTTCTTTTTAACCTTTCTTTTTGTTCTCGATTCTCCACGCTTGGGACCAGCCATATCTCCACCTTTTTGTAAATTCTTTTATTTCCGGCGAGCCGCACCGCGACGAGGACCTTTCCGGGTTCTGGCATTTGTCTTTGTATTCTGTCCACGACAAGGCAGCCCTGTGCGATGCCGCCTCCCACGGTAACACCCGAGATCCATGAGTCTTTTTATATCCATCGAGACTTCACGTCTGCGATCTCCTTCGACTGTATACTCTTCTTCAATGACTTTTCTAATACGACTTACGTCATCACCGTTGAGATCGTCACTGTTCATGGTATATGGCAGGTCAACCTTATCGAGTATCTGCCGTGCAGATGTCAACCCTATGCCATGAATATAGGTCAAAGCCCTATCCATATGTTTGTTTTTTGGAAGGTCTACTCCAGCTATACGTGCCAAGATCTATCTCCTTAAAAGAGTAGTAAAAGTAAATTTTGTGACAAAAGTGGATTATCCCTGCCGTTGTTTATGTTTTTTGACTTTACAGGAAACGCGTACAACCCCGTTACGCTTAAACACCTTACATTCACTGCATAATTTTTTAACAGATGATCGCACTTTCATTATCAGTAAGCTCTCTATTTATTTCTTTTTTGTGTTTTTGGCCCGAAATGTAACACGGCCGCGGCTCAGATCGTAGGGTGACAGTTCAATTGTCACACGATCTCCAGGCAAAATCTTAATAAAATGCATACGCATCTTGCCGGAAATATGAGCAAGAACCTTGTGTCCGTTATCCAATTCTACTCGAAACATCGCATTGGGAAGCGGCTCTATGATTGTACCTTCAACTTCGATAGCTTCTTCTTTTGCCATACAGGCTCCTGAAAAAATTGTAAACAATAACTCAAAAGGCCGTTACTATAATACATCCACCCACAAAAGAGAAGCTCTTTTTTGGTGAAATCAGTATTAGAGCCCCCGCCTGGAACTCAGGATTAGAGGACCATCTTTTGTTGCAGCCACAGAATGCTCAAAATGAGCAGATGGTTTTCTGTCTTCCGTGATAACAGTCCATCCATCCCGCAGAATTTTAACCTTATAAGTCCCCATGTTTACCATTGGCTCAATAGCCAGAACCAGCCCTTCTATTATCCTCGGTGTCGGTTCTTCCTGAACGAAATTGGGAATCTCAGGACCTTCATGAAGCGATGTCCCTATTCCATGACCTACAAATTGACGTACAACCGAGAAACCATTCTCTTCCACGTACTCCTGTACAGCATGTGATATGTCAGCAATTCTGTTGCCTATCTGGACCTGGGCAATAGCACGTTGCAAAGATTTCTCAGTTACATCTATAAGTCGTTTTTTACTGTTCTCAATCCGCCCAACCGGGATGGTAATGGCCGAATCACCATAGTACCCTTTATATTTGACACCAAAATCAACAGAGACAATATCGCCTTTTTTGAGTTTTCTTTTTCTAGAAGGAATTCCATGCACAACTTCTTCATTTATTGAAACACAGAGACTTGCCGGATATCCCCTATACCCTTTGAATGCCGGCACTGCTTTCTTTTTAAGGCAGAGATCTTCAGAAATCCGATCAAGTTCATACGTTGTAATCCCAGGCTCAACTACCTTTTCCAACGTAGCCAGGGTTTCCGCAACAATCTGATTTGCCTCCTGCATAATCAGAATTTCTTCCGATTTTTTTACCATCATCGGTTTGCTATTCTGTTCGTTTTTCGATACACACACGAATCAGTTCCGTCCACGAGTTTTACCCTGCTTCATGAATCCTTCATAATTACGCATGACAAGATGAGATTCGATCTGAGAAATTGTGTCGATGGCAACACCAACAATAATCAAAAGCGCAGTGCCTCCAAAGTAGAACGGAACATTGAATCTCGAAATTAATATTGTGGGTAATACGCATACCGCACTCAGATAGATTGCACCAACGACTGTTATTCGTGTCAAGACCTTGTCAATGAATTCTGCAGTCTTTTTACCTGGGCGTATTCCCGGAATAAATCCGCCGTTCTTTTTCAAATTGTCAGCAACATCATCGGGCTTAAAGGTGACGGCCGTATAGAAAAAGCAGAAAAAGACTATCATTCCGATGTAGAGAACATAGTAATAGGGGGTTCCCGGTGACAGCGCCGCAGATACCCTACGTACCCAGTCAACTTGAACAAAGCTCCCAATGGTAGCCGGAAACATCATGATCGAGGAGGCAAAAATCGGAGGAATAACTCCGGATATATTGATTTTCAAAGGCAAATGACTGCTCTGCCCACCATACATCTTACGACCGATAACCCTTTTGGCATACTGAATCGGTATCTTTCTCTGGGCCGTTTCAAAAAATACGATTAAGGCAACGATTGCAAACATGAAAACCAGGAAAATCGGAATGAAAAACACTGCAATATCACCAGCTTTTATCAGCTCAATAGAATTAACCAGCGCCGATGGTCCCCGAGCGACAATACCGGCAAAGATAATGAGTGAAATCCCGTTGCCTATCCCGCGTTCGGTCATCTGTTCACCCAGCCACATGATAAAGGCTGTGCCGGAAGTGAGGGTTAGAATAGTCATAAAAAGGAATTGCAATCCAGGGGTTATGACTATTGCTGCTCCTCCAGGTCCGGACATCCCCTCAAGCCCTCGGGCAATAAAAGCGCTCTGGATGAGAGATAAGGCTACCGTTCCATAACGAGTATACTGTGTGATTTTTCGATGTCCTGCTTCACCTTCCTTATTCAAAGCGTCAAGCTGCGGTATAACTACCGTCAGAAGTTGGATAATAATTGACGCGCTGATATATGGCATGATGCCCAAGGCAAATATGGAGAATTTTGTGAGTGCTCCACCTGAGAACATGTTGAACATGCCGAACAGTGTTGATGCATTTTTTGCAAAAAAAGCTGCCAGAGCCTCTGCGTTGATCCCAGGAGTCGGTATTTGAACACCGATCCTGTACACCGCCAGCATGATGATTGTAAAGAGTATCCTTCTTCTTAGCTCAGGAATATTGGCAGCCTGCTGCAATCCACTCATTTCACTTACCTGTTTTCGACCAAAACGAACTCACTCCCAGTCGAAGAATTATCCGTTCTATTTTTATATTATATTAGATCAATTAAATTCTATTCTGCTGCCCCGACAAGCTCAACAGTACCACCTGCAGATTCGATCTTGGATCGGGCACCTGCACTAATTGCGTCTACTTTTACTTTTACCGCCTTGTTGATTTCACCATTTGCAAGTATCTTAACCAATTGATTTTTCTTAACCATCCCGGCCTGTACAAGCGTTTCAATGGTTACTTCAGCTTTATCTTCAAATCGGTTGAGCTGCGAGAGCGAAACAAGTGAATACTCTTTTGCAAACTTATTTTTGAAGCCGATTTTAGGCAGACGCCGTTGCAAAGGCATCTGTCCACCTTCAAATCCGGGTTTGCTTTTGAACCCTGATCTTGCTCTGGCTCCCTTATGACCACGACCGGCTGTCTTACCGTTCCCGGAACCAGGCCCTCTACCTACGCGTTTCTTATTTTTATTTGCTCCTTTATTAGGAGACAGATTGCCTAAGGTTATCATTTCAAACCTCCTCTATGCGGACTAGATGACTCACTTTGGCGATCATGCCTCTAATTTCGGGAGTATCTTTTCGGATAACAGTCTTGTTCATTTTTGTAAGTCCCAGACCGGTCAAGGTGGCCCGTATTTTTTTAACACTGCCAATGCCACTCTTGACCAGAGTAACTTTAATTGTCTCGGCCATTTTACTACCTATGATTTAAAATATTTGAGTATTTCGCACTTTAACCAGGATGAATATCTAGGTTAAACAAAAGCCTTAACCTGCCAATTCTTCGACACTCATGCCTCTTAGCTCGGCAATAGCGCCGGCTGACCTGAGACTCCGTAGTCCATTCAAAGTCGCTTTAACCATATTATGTGGGTTATGCGAACCGAGGCACTTCGTCAGAATGTTCGATACACCGGCTGCCTCGAGCACCGCTCGAACCGGACCGCCTGCGATAACACCTGTACCTGCAGATGCAGGTTTAAGCAGGACCTTCCCGGCACCATACCTACCTACTATTTGATGAGGAATGGACAATGAGGTAAGAGAAACCGTCCCCATATCCTTTTTGGCTCGCTCAACGCCTTTTCTAATTGCTTCAGGAACCTGATTTGCTTTGCCAAGGCCGTAACCGACCTTGCCTTTTCCATCACCGACAACCACAATGGCGCTAAAGCTGAACCTTCGTCCACCTTTTACTACCTTTGCTACACGATTGATATAAACGATTTTTTCGATCAGTTCTTCAGTACTTTCACTTTTAGAACGTTTAAAATCAGACAAGGGACACCCCCATAAATAACGAATTCATTAAAATTGAAGACCCCCTTCCCGAGCACCGTCGGAAAGAGACTTTACACGTCCGTGGTAAAGATATCCACTTCGATCAAAGACAACCTTTTCAATACCTTTTGCCTTTGCCCGCTCTGCAATGATCTTACCGACTATCTTTGCAGCTCCGATTTTTCCTTTTTCTTCGCCCTGATTAAAATCCTTCTCAACAGTTGACATCGCAACCAATGTTTTGCGTTGAACATCATCGATTATTTGGGCATAAATGTGTTTATTGCTTTTAAAGACACAAAGACGGGGACGTTCGTCCGTTCCACTGATCTTTTTGCGAATCCGGCTTATCCGCTTAGCCCTCGCCATAATTTTGGAGTTCGTCATTGTAATATTACCATTCTAATGCTTTGTTCATAAGGTTCTGTAACCCAATCCTATTTGCCTGCGGCCTTTCCAACCTTCCTGACAATATGTTCATTTTCATAACGAATCCCCTTACCTTTGTACGGTTCGGGTTTTCTAATACTTCGAATCCGGGAGGCGGTTAAGCCGAGTAAATCCTTATCAATTGAATCAAGGATGATTTTTGTATTGCCGTCGACGGATGCATTGACCCCTTTCGGCAGCGAAAATTCAACTGGATTTGAATACCCGACATTTAAGGTCAGGTTATTTCCGGCAACACTTGCTTTATAACCGACACCTTCAATGATCAAAACCTTGGAGAAGCCTTTATCGACACCAATTACCATGTTGTTGATTAAGGACCGGGTCAAACCTCTAAAAGCGTTAACCTTTTTATTTTCCACACGATTATTGACGACAATCTCATTTCCGTTAAGCTGAACTTCAATTTCCGGAATAATATCGCGCTCAAGGGTCCCTTTGCTTCCTTTAACAACAATATGCTGCCCATCTATCTTGACCTGAATTCCGCTAGATACCGGAATTGGCTGTTTTCCAATACGAGACATTCCTACCTCCATTTTTTGCGAGTTTTACCAAACCTCACAAAGTATCTCTCCACCAGTATTCAATTCTCTCGCGGTCTTATCAGTCACAATGCCTTTAGAAGTTGATATGATCGCGATCCCCAAACCATCAAGAACCTTGGGCAGAGCATTCGCCTTGGCATACCTCCGCAAACCGGGTTTGCTGACACGCTTTATCCCGGTAATGACCGATTCATTATTGGGGCCATATTTCAGATTTATGGTCAAGGTACCCTGAACTCCCTCGGAAGTTACCTGGAAATCATTGATATACCCTTCTTCTTTCAACACCTTTGCAATACTTGCCTTGTTATTGGAATTCGGCATTGCTACGGTATCAAATTTTGCCATTACAGCATTTCTAATCCTGGTCATCATATCAGCCAGGGGGTCGCTCATCGACATAGCGAACACTCCTTATTTTTTCGAAAGTCAGATGAAGAATAAAGCCGGTATATATTTACCAGCTTGATTTCGTCACACCTGTTATTTCACCACTTGACGCTAGTTTCCGGAAACAGATTCTACAGATACCGAACTTCCTTATAAACCCCCGCGGTCTTCCGCAAAGAGGGCATCTGTTGTATTTCCTCACTTCGAATTTCGGTTTGCGTTGAGCCTTTGCAATAATTGATTTTTTAGCCAAGCCAGCCTCCAGTTAATCAAAATATATTGATAACATCCTTGTATGATAAATATATTACTTCCTAAATGGTACCCCAAGTAAACTCAATAGCGATCGCCCTTCCTCATCGGTAGGTGCAGAGGTAACTATGGAGATGTTCAATCCTTTTATCTTATCAATTTTGTCATAATCAATTTCAGGAAAAATAATCTGCTCTTTAATCCCCATCGAATAATTGCCTCGTCCGTCGAACCCCTTTGGAGACAGCCCTCTAAAATCGCGAACCCGAGGAAGAGCAATATTTATAAGCTTACTCAAAAAACCGTACATCTTCTCTCCCCGTAAGGTGACACAGCAGCCGATCGGCATCCCAGCCCTCAGTTTAAAGGTCGCTATCGACTTTTTTGCTTTCCTGACTACCGCTCGCTGCCCGGCTATCTTGGTCAATTCCTCGGCAGCTCCTTCAATGATTTTTGGATTCTGCACAGCCTCGCCCAGCCCCATGTTAATAACTACCTTTTTGAGCTTGGGAATTTGCATAACATTCTTATATCCAAATTCTTTTTCGAGTGCAGGTACACACTCTTTCTTATATATATCTTTCAGCGTACCCATTTATCGCTCCTGAACTCAGCATTCTTCATTGCTTATTTTTTACTCTCAATGGCCCCACCGCAGCTCTTGCAGATTCTCACCTTGGTTCCATCATCAAGAATTTTTTTGCCGACACGACCGGTTTTAGTGCATTCGGGACAAATTAGTTGAAGGTTCGATACATGGATCGCTGCTTCCTTCTCAATTATCTGTCCCTGCTGGTTCATCTCTTTCGGTTTTGTGTGCCTCTTGATAATGTTGACTCTTTCAACGATGGCTTTTGAAGACTCCGGGAGGACTTTCAAAATTTTCCCGACTCTTCCCTTATCCTTACCGGCAATAACTTCAACCTGATCGTTTTTCTTCAGGTACGTTTTACCCTGTCCCATTTTCAATACCTTTATTCAATCCAGCTTATTTTGATCCCACGTAGCCTAAGAATGTTAGAGTACCTCGGGAGCCAATGAAATTATCTTCATAAAACCTTGATTTCTCAGCTCTCGTGCTACAGGTCCGAATATGCGAGTACCTACCGGTTCACCGCTACCCGAAAGGACGACGGCGGCGTTTTCATCAAACTTAACCCAAGTATCGTCCATTCTTTTCAATTCTTTTGCCGTTCGGACAATAACGGCCTTCATAACATCGCCTTTCTTTACCTTGGCATGCGGAATTGCTTCTTTTACACTTACAACAATAACGTCGCCGATACGTGCATACCGTTTTCTCGTACCCCCAAGGATACGGATGCATTGTACCTTTTTAGCGCCGGAATTATCTGCGACGTTAAGTATGGTTTCTGTCTGTATCATAATTTCACCTGATGTCTCATCAGCTGCAATATACTTGATATCTCATATGAGAGAAATCAAACTATACTGCCTGTTCAAGTATAGACCGTACCCGCCATCTTTTTTTCTTGCTCAGCGGACGACATTCTTCAATCAGCACCGTATCGCCTATATTACAAATGTTTTCGGGATCATCGGCGAGGTATTTCACACTGGTCTTCATATATTTTCCATACAGTTTATGACGTACCTTACGCTCAACCCGAACGACGACACTTCTTTCCATTCTGTTGCTGACAACAGAGCCGGTTCTTGTCTTTTTCGATTTTTTAATTTCACTCATAATGTGATCTTTCTGAGATATTGTCTGGCGATCCAAGCGATCTTGGTTCTCACTCCAATCGTATGTACTTTAATTCTCGTTTTTTAAGGTTTCTATACGGGCAATATCTTTCCTTAAAAGCTTCATCCGTGCCGGATCCTCCAACGGTCTTATCCGATGTTTAAAAGAAAGATTTCCCAACTCTTCTCGAAGTTCTTTTTCTTTTTTTTCCAATTCGTCACTGGTCATTATTCTGAGTTCACCTGCTTTCATAACGTGTTCCTCTTTGAAATAACCTTGGTGGCAAAGGGAAGCTTGTTTCCGGCCAAGGTCAAGGCTCGTATTGCCAATTCCTCGTCAATTCCTGCAATTTCATAGAGTATCCTTCCCGGCTTGATCGGAGCCACCCAATACTCGGGATTTCCTTTACCCTTACCCATGCGGGTTTCAGCAGGTTTTTTGGTAATAGGCTTATCGGGAAAAACCCGAATCCATACTTTACCGCCACGTTTAATTTTCCTGTTGATGGCGATACGAGCAGCCTCTATCTGTTGAGCTGTCATTTTTCCACAAACTAAGGCTTTCAAGGCGTATTCGCCGAATGAAATGGAAGAACCATTCATAGAAGTCCCTTTCATTCTGCCCTTGAAAACTTTTCTGTGTTTTACTTTTTTTGGACTTAACATCAATCTACTCCACGTAGTTATACTGCCAAAAGCTTTTCAGCCGGGCCGTGTATCAAACGTTTGCCGCAGCATCAAGCTCATTCAGTACTTCACCTTTGAAAATCCAGACCTTGACGCCGATTATTCCATATGTAGTATTTGCCTCCGCAAGAGCATAGTCGACGTCGGCTCTCAGCGTATGCAAGGGGACCCTTCCTTCCCTGACCCATTCACACCTGGACATTTCAGCTCCGCCGAGACGTCCGGAACAGGAAATCTTGATCCCGTGAACACCGAAACGAAGTGCTGAACTTACGGCTTTCTTCATGGCACGACGGAAGGCCACTCTGCGTATAAGTTGAGAGGCCACACTTTCGGCGACAAGCTGCGCGTCTGCTTCAGGTCTTCTGACTTCCTGGATATCAAGAGTTACCCTTCTGTTGATAAGTTTTTCTAAATCTTCTTTCAACGCCTCGATCTCATTACCTTTCTTGCCAATTACAATCCCAGGTCTGGCAGTAAAAAGTTTCACTCGTACCTTATCACCGGTACGTTCTATAATGATCTTGGCGAGGCCGGCGTGATGGAGACGTTTCTTAAGAAACTTTCTGATCTTCTGATCTTCGATAAAGTATACAGAGTAGTCCTTGTCCGCATACCAGATCGAATCCCATGTCCGGGTTATATTCAGTCTCAGTCCTAATGGATTAACC
>Ga0055450_10000215_pt1 | contig 11332 bp, 12 predicted proteins | sample China_Galinas_PW_5_FD_57740 | JGI IMG/M metagenome (GOLD analysis project Ga0055450, IMG submission 57740) | Wetland microbial communities from San Francisco Bay, California, USA, that impact long-term carbon sequestration - China_Galinas_PWC_D1 | ecosystem: Environmental > Aquatic > Marine >... | reverse complement strand
CATGTCGACGGCAAGGCGGTCAAGTCCTGCACGGCGCTGGCGGTCCAGCTCGACGGCAGCGAGGTGACGACGATCGAAGGCCTCGCCAAGGACGGCAAGCTGCACCCGATGCAGGAAGCCTTCCGCGAGAATCACGGGCTGCAATGCGGCTTCTGCACGCCGGGCATGGTGATGAGCGCGGTGGATATGGTGCGGCGTCATCCCGAGCCGGACGAGCGAACGATCCGCGAAGAGCTGGAAGGCAATATCTGCCGCTGTACGGGCTACCACAATATCGTGAAATCCATCGCCGCCGGTGCTGCGGCCATGCGCCGCGGCTAAGGGAGGGTGTGCCATGTATGACTTCAATTACATCCAGGCCAAGAACGTAGACGAAGCGGCCCAGAGCCATGGCTCGGCCTCCGACGGCACCTATCTCGCCGGCGGCATGACGCTGATCCCGACGCTGAAGCAGCGTCTGGCCTCGCCGTCCGATCTCATCGATCTCGCCAGGATCGACGATCTGGCCGGCATCAGCGTGAAGGGTAATTCGGTGCGCATCGGCGCCATGACCCGCCATGCCGTCGTCGCCTCTTCAGAGGATGTGCAGAAGGCGATTCCGGCGCTCGCCGCTCTTGCGGGCGGCATCGGCGATCCGATGGTGCGCAATCGCGGCACCATGGGGGGCTCGATCGCGAATAACGATCCGGCGGCGGACTATCCCTCGGCCGTGGTCGGCCTCGGCGCGACGGTGCATACCTCCAAGCGCAACATCCCGGGCGACGAGTTCTTCACCGGCATGTTCGAGACTGCGCTGGAGCCCGGCGAAATCGTCACCGCCGTCACCTATCCGGTGCCGGACAAGGCGGCTTATGTGAAGTTTCCCAATCCGGCGTCGCGCTATGCGATCGTCGGCGTGTTCGTCTCCAAGACCGGCAGCAGCGTCCGCGTCGCGGTGACCGGCGCCGGCCCGTGCGTGTTCCGCGCCACGGAGATGGAGAAGGCGCTGGAGGCTGACTTCTCGCCCAAGGCCATCGAGAATATCAAGGTGCCCGCCGACGGGCTGAACTCCGATATTCATGCGACCGCCGACTACCGGGCACATCTCGTCACGGTGATGGCGAAGCGGGCCGTCGCATCGATGTAAGTAAGGGTGCGAGTCGCAGGCAGACTCGCTTCTCGTTCGAGATCAGAAGGGCTCGCCGGAGCAGGGCGGGCCCTTCGCCTTTACGGGTGTGCGGATCGTCCCAAGACTCTCGATTGTTCTTGCTTTATCAACCGCCTCGCCCGACCATGGGCGCCTATCGGTGACCTGTCGCATCAAGAAGGTGGGGGGATGTTGACATTCGTCTCAGTCAGCACGCGTCTGTTCCGCGCAGCGGTTCTGGCGGTGGTTATTGTCTTTGTCGGATCGCGATTGACCGTTCCGGTCCGCGCTGCCGATTCACATCCGGATTTCAACGGTGTTTGGTCTGTCATTCAGCATGACGGGCCGTCCGACCGTTTCACCATGGCCGCCGATCCGTCGCTCTCGGCGAAGGGCAAGGCCGTGGTCGATGCCTATCGCGCCAAATATGACGTGAAGAAATACGATATGGAGCCGAACCAGTATTGCGTGGAGCATGGCATGCCCACGGCGATGTTCGGTCTTGGCGGCATGCCGATGGAAGTGATCCAGCAGCCCCGTCGCATGTCGATCTTCTCGGAGGCCGCCAACCAGTTCCGCCGCATCTTCGTAGATGGCCGCAAGATGCCGGAGGATTTTCCGCCGACGCCGAATGGTTATTCGATAGGCCACTGGGAGGGCGATACGCTGGTGGTCGAAACCGGATCGCTCGAGGAATGGTATCTGGCGCGCTGGCCGCATAGCGACCATGCGAAATTCGTCGAACGGTTTTCGATAAAGGATGCCAAGGACGTGAAGCTGCCACGCCCGCTGCGCCCGGGCCTCACGCTCTCGGGCAATATCCTGATCGATGAGATGACGATGATCGATTCGGACATGTACGACAAACCGGCGAGCGTGACCTATTACTACCGCCAGATCGGTGACGACGAGATCTTCTACGACGGCTGCACGCAAGGCCTGTGGCAGGCGGAGTTCGACAAAAGAATAGAGAACGGACAAACGGGTAAGGCTCAATGATCGAGACGTTCGGTATCAAGGCGAAGAGTGTTGCGGCGGTCGTTGCGGCCGCGATGATTGGCGGCGCGGTCCTGTGCGGCAGCGCGAGCGCTGCTGAAAAGATGGACGGGCATCCCGATCTCTCCGGCGTCTGGGTAGTGTTCCAGAACGACAAAATGGGTAATCGGGGCATGCCGATGGGCGCCAAGCTCAATGAGCACGGCAAGAAGATGGTCGCCGACTTCAAGGCCAAATACGATCTCTCGAATCTGGAGCCGGGCGCGTACTGCGTACCCGGCGGCATGCCGACCGAGATGTTCGGCGGCGGCAGCTATCCCTTCGAGATCATTCAGCAGCCGAAACGCATTACCTTGTTGAACGAGCTCGAGATGCAGGTGCGGCGGATGTATATGGACGGCCGCGATCATCCCAAGGATTTCCCCCATACCCGGGGCGGCCATTCCGTCGCCCATTGGGACGGCGATACGTTGGTGGTGGACACCGCGCTCATCAAATCCTGGCCGATCGGCGGTTGGCCCCACAGCGACGACCTCCATATCGTGGAGCGGATCTCGCTGAAGAATAAGAGCGACGTCAAGATCATCACCACCGGCTTCCTGGGCGGCAAGCTCAGCGACATCATCATGGTCGACGAGATGACCCTGACGGACCCGGTCATGTATGACGGGCCGCAGAAGATCACTGTTTTCGCCCGCAAGCTCGATCAGAAGGAAACCCTCGAATATGACTGCACCGAGGGCAACTGGTGGACCGCGGTCGAGGCGACCGAAAAGAAATAATCCACATATCCATTTGCGGGCCCTCACGTCGCGCGCGTCGTTGTGACTGAGGACGGAAAGAATTTGGGTGGGACGATGAATAACAATACCAGGATGTCAGGGACGTATCGTGTCGCGTTGCTCATAGGAGCCTTTGTCGGGACGATGGGCGTCGCAAGCGCTTCCCGCGCTGCCGACCATCCCGATCTCTCGGGCGTCTGGGGCGTGTTCTATCACGATCACCAGGGCGGCCGGGCCGGTGCTCCGGCCGAGCCGGCGCTTTCGGCGGCCGGCGAGAAGGAGGTCCGTGACTTCAAGGCCAAGTATGATGTCGCGAATATCGAGCCGGGCGCTTACTGTGTGCCCGGCGGCATGCCGACGGAAATGTTCGGCCTTGGTGGCTATCCGGTCGAGATCATTCAGCAGCCGAAGCGGATCACGATGATCAACGAGAACGAGATGCAGGTCCGCCGCATCTATATGGATGGCCGCGATCATCCCAAGGATTTCCCTCATACGCGCGGTGGTCATTCGATCGCCCATTGGGACGGCGACACGCTCGTCGTCGACACCGCCCTTATCAGCCGCTGGCCGCTCGAGCGCTGGCCCCACAGTGACGACGCGCATGTGGTCGAGCATATTTCGCTGAAGAAGCTAAGCTCGGTGGATGTCAAATTGCGGCGGGGTCTAACCCCCGACAAGATCGGCGATACAGTCCTTGAGGATGTGGTCACGACCGTCGATCCGAAGATGTATGACGGCCCGCAGACCGTGAAGGTTTATTTTCGGCGCCTGCCGGACCAGGAGACCCTCGAATATGATTGCGCCGAGGGCAATTGGTGGGATTCGGTCGAGGCGACGGAGAAGAAGTGATCCCGCCGGCAACGACTCTAGCTCTTGGCCCGGTAGGCCTCACAGGTCAGGATGCGGCGATCGATATCGTCCAGCATCGCCTTGAACGCCGCACTCGTGATGTCGCCATAGGCCGCGCGGAAGTGTTCCGGTGACATACTGTCTGGAAGGTCGCTGACGTCCGGGAAGAACAGGCCCTCGTCTTCAGGGCGATCGCCGAGGCTCTCGAGATAACGAGCGCCATTCGGCGTCTTAGCGATTTGAGCGAACTCTGCGCCGGCGTGGTCCGCGGCGAGATCCTGAAAGCTGAAATCTTCCCCGCCGCGACGGAGATCATCGAGTTCCTTCGCCTCGCCCATGACCGCTGTGAACCCGGCGCCGCCAGACAGCCCCAGTGCCGCGGACACGATGAAGTGCTGGAGATGATCGTGGTGGCCGCGGAGGACGACATAGTCGCTGTAGGGTCTGGGTAATTTTGCGAGATCTGGCGGGAGAAGGCTTTCGCGCATTTCGTCGAGCCGATGACCCCCGAAATAGACCGCAAGCGCGAACACAACCCCCCGCATTTCAATAACAGGATCCGAGTGACGAGACCGGTCCGCGGCCATCGTAAGAAGGGGTTGCAGAAAGTTGACGAACGGAACCTGGTGAAGGCGATCATAAGGCTCCGCGATGCGCATGATCTGCCGGTAATAGGCGCTGACGGTCGATGGATCAACGGCCGCAGTCGCGTTCGTTAGTCTTTCCTTGATGCGCGCTTCTATCGTCGGGTCGGGCCGGAGCATTAGCGTGACGACATCACCATTGATCGCGATTCCACCGATCGCATGGAGCAGATCCGCACCGAGTTTCTTTCCCAGCACTTGCCTGAATGCGCGATCGACGAAGAAACGCGCGAGCCGGGGACCCAAGTGAATGTGTCCGACGTCAAGTTCCATCACGTTCAGACCGGTTGTCGACGGCCGAACGGCGAGCGCCAAGTTGACGTAGCGTCTGACCGGGCGATGCAACAACTCATATGTGGCGAGGAACACCACCTTTTCGGGGAAGACGCGTACTTCGCTGGCCAACCCGTTTACGCTGCGAGCGGCGAATATCCCGAGGCTGTCGAGATCAGATTGGGCGGCGGCGACGCTGGTCGAGGGCCCTCTGCCGTCGAGGGCGTATTGCACGCGGCGTATCAATCTTTCGGCGCGATTGAAATCGTGGGCGTCGATTTCCCGGTCGGCCGATGCTAGGGGCGCCCGCTCAAGGACGAGGAAATAGCACGCGGCCGCAAGTGCGATCAGAACGGCGAGAGCCGAGAGTAGACCGAGAGCCAAACCCCTTTTTTGTTTTGCCGACACCGGCATGTCCTGTTTCCCCCATGAGATCCGATAGTTATTCTCGGTCAGATTAAGGGGGCCTTAAAACGGCGCGGTGCGGAAAACCTGACGGGACATGAAGCGCCCCGTATGGCGACATCTGTGTGGACACCAACCGAATGACCGAGAGTTCGGTCGAGGTCACGGCAAAGAAATAATGGGCGAGCTTCGTCAGTTCGCCGAGCTGTAGGCCCCGCAGGCGCGGATGCGCTTGTCGATGTCGTTCAGCATGCCCCCGAAGGCGGCGCTGTCGGTGTCGTGATAAATCTCGTCGAAGCGGCGTGGCGACATGCCGTCCGGCAGGTCATGCACCACGGGGAAGAACAGATCCTCGGAAGGGGCGCGGTGGCCGAGGCTCTCTAGAAACCGCGCGCCCGTGGGCGTGTTGGCAAGACGGCCGAAGGCAATGCCGGCGCGGTCGGCCGCGATGTCCTGGAAGCTGAAATCGCTGCCGCCGCGCAGAAGATCGTCGAATTCCTTGGCCTCGCCGATCGTGGTCGTGAAGCCGATACCGCCCGAAAGCGTGAAGGCGGCCGAGACGATGAAATGCTGCACATGGTCGTGCCGCCCGCGCACGACGACATAGTCGGTCGTATTCAGGATCTGAGCGAGATCTTCGGGCAGCAGCGCGTCGCGAAGCCGATCCAGCCGCTCGCCGCCGAAATAGATCGCGAGCGCGAAGACCATCGCGTGCATCTCCGCGACCGGATCGCCGTTGACCGAGCGTTCCTCGGCCCTCAGGAGTAGTGGCTGCAGGAAATTAACGAAGGGCACGGGATCGGCCTGATTATATTTCGACGCGATCTTGAGGATCTGCCGGTAATAGTCCGCGACCGCCGGAGGCTGGGCGAGAATGGCGACGTCCGTCACCCGCTCCTTGAAGCGGGTTTCGAGCGTCGCGTCCGGCCGGATCGTCAGAGTGGCCTGCTGTCCCTGAACCTCCAAACCCTTGACGGAAGACATGACGTCGCCGCCCAGCCTGCCCCCGAGGGTGGTGGAGGCGAGCAGGGTCACCAGCGGCCGGGCCAGCCAGGACCCGAGATGGACCCGGCCGATATCGATCGCCGCGACATCGAGGCGGTCGTCCGAACGCCGGACCGTGACGATAAGATTGACGTATCGGCCCACGGGATTTCGGGGCAATTCGTAGGTGGCGAGCAGGCGGACGCTTGCGGGGCCCACGATCACCGTGCCGTTGACGCCGTCGATGCTGCGCGCGAGGAATGCCGCCAAACTGTCGAGATCGAGCTGGCTTGCCGAGATCGTGGTCGAGGTCTGGCCGTCGGCCAGCGCGAATTGCGCGCGCCGGATGAGCTTTTCGGCACGGTCGTAATCCCTTGAATCGATGGCGCGATTCGCCGCGACCAGGGCGTTGTTCTCGACCGCCATCAGCCCAAGCACCGCCGGTGCGGCGAGGGCCAGAATAACGACCAGATATAAGATTGCGCTTATCGCCCGCATGGACCTTGCTGCCAAGTCATCCTATCTTGTTACTCTCAGGGACCATGGAACCTCTATCCCGATATCAATTAACGCCAACTGAAAATAGTGGCTCCGCAGGGAATCCGGCCGTGGCACGTGAAAGAACATAGCTTGGCCTTAAGGGTTGAGCTGGTGGCGTATCGATCGCGGTTGGATATTGGCGGAATGGCCGGGAGCAAGAGGTCGCGGTGAATGCGCGCATGTTAGACGACCACCGGGCTTCCGACGCCGGCAACCAACCCAAGGATTCGGGCCTGGGCGCGGGTGACGATACCCTAATGCTGCTTGCCGGCAAAGGTGATGAGCGCGCCTATGGTCAACTTGTCGACCGCCACCTGGATCGGACACTGGCCTTCGCCCAGCGCGTGCTGAGCAACCGGTCGGAGGCGGAAGACGTGTTGCAGGAAGCGTTCTTAAGAGTGTGGAAGAAGGCGCCGACCTGGACCAATGACGGCGCGCGGTTTTCGACCTGGTTCTACCGGGTGGTGCTCAATCTGTGCATCGACCGGAAACGCAAGCCGGCTCACGCGGCGCTTCCGGACGACTTCGAGTTCGCGGACAACTCGCCGATCGCTGACGCGCAGCTCGAGGAGACGCAGGCGTCCGAACTGGTGGAGAAAGCGTTGGCGGAATTGCCGGATCGTCAGCGTGAGGCTGTGGTGCTGTGTTACTATCAAGGACTTAGCAATAAAGAAGCGGCGGAGATCTTGTCTGTACGGGTGAAGGCGTTGGAGTCGCTCCTGGTCAGGGCGCGCAAGAATTTGCAGGTGCTGCTCGACGGAGTGCGCGGGGAAGTGTTGGGAGAAACGAGATGACACCGGATAGGACACGTGAGCTTTTGGAGGCTTATGGCGCGGACCGCGCCAGGTGGCCCCATGACGAGGCCCGTCTTGATGCCGGAAAGACCCGAACGGACGGTGATGCGGTCGATCTTGAGCATGCGCGGAGCGAGGCCGGACGGCTCGATGGCCTGCTGAATCTTTATGAGGTCGCGCCAGCACCGGGTTCCTTGAGGGCGAGCATATTGGCGCTGCCTGTCGAGGCGGTCGATGTTCGGGACGTCGCGAGGATCCGTCCGGATATGCGCAAGCCCGGCTGGAGCCTGGCGGGAGGCATGACCGGCGTTCTCAACGGCCTGTTTCCGAAGCTTGCCGGCCTCGTCCTGGCGAGCGTTCTCGGCTTCATGGTCGGCGCCGCTGACCTTCTGCCGGTGCATGACCGGAGCGTTTCGGTGGATGTGAGCGGGCTGGCGCTCGGTGAAGACGGCCTTGGGGGCTTCGATTCATGACGCCCACCGCGAAATGGCTCGGTATCGGCCTTGTCGCTTCCCTGGCGCTCAATCTCTTTGTGATCGGCGCCTGGGTCGGCAAGATCGCGCGCCATGAGCGGCCGGAGACGGAGCGAGTCACCCTCGGCGCGATGACCGATTCCCTGTCGCCGGAAGGTCGCAAGCTCCTGCGCGCGGCTATGCATATGAACCGGAAGGAAGCGATTCCGATCTTCAAGGAACTGAACGCCGCGCGGGACAGGGCAAATGACGCTCTCGACGCCTCACCTTACGATCCGGAGGCCTATGCGGCGGCACTGCGCGACCTGAGGACCTATAGCGAGGCCGGGCAGACCCTGCTTCATGCGACACTGGTCGATGTCGTCGGCAGGCTGTCGCCGGGCGACCGTCATCGTCTGGCGCAGGAAAGCAAGAAATTACTCGAGGCCACCCGAAAGCGCGGCCGGCGCAATGGCGGCCCCGGGGATCGTCCGCCGCCCATGAAGGAACGCCCGCCTTCCGTCGAGTGAGGCGTGTTGAACCGATAACGGGCACTCCACGAGCCTGAAAAAGTCAAAGAAAAAGGCCGGCACTTCATGAGCGCCGGCCTTCTCTTTTTGCTACCATCCGGAAAGTCCGGATGGGTGGTCGTTCAGCCGTCGTTCTTCTTTTCCTTGTTGCGGATGACCGCCAGATATTGGCCGCAACTCTTTCCGAGGCCCTTGTCGTCCCGGCACAGGGCGAAAGCGCGCTTCGCGTCGTTCAGCTTGTCGAGATTGTAAAGCGCAATGCCCTGCAAATAGTAGGCTTGGGACTTGTTATCCAATTTGCCCTTTTGGAGCGCATTGTTAATCGCGGCATCGGCCTTTTCCCATTTCTGATCGCCAACATAGGCCTCGCCGAGACGGACATAGATGTCGCCGTCCTTGGCGAGGCTTGCCGCCTTCTCGAGATAGGGAATCGCCTTCGGCAACTCGGCCGCGGCGATATAGGCGTTGGCCAGGCCCTCATAGTTCTTGGAGGTCTTTTCGACCAGCCCCTGATCGATACCCTTCTTCATGATCTCCGCGCCACGATAAGGGCCGTCATGGATCTGCCAAAGTTGCGACAACTGGATGATCTCGTTGCCGGTCTTCAGCAGTCCCTTGCGGTACATCACGTCGATGATGCCGAGCATGTCCTTCTCGCGCTTGTCCATGCCATAGACCTGCGCGAGATTCATCAGGTAGTTCCGGGTCGGCCATTTCGCGACCATCAGTTCCAGGATAGGCTCGGCCTTCTTGAACTGCTGGAGCTGAAGATACATGGACGCCAGGTTCTGATACCAGTTTTGCTGCGGCTCCTTGTCTTGAGACTTCGCTACATCGATCGCCTTTTCGAAATAGGGGATCGCCCCCTTGTAGTCTTCTTTCTGGGCATAGGCGGTGCCGATCAGCACATAAGCGTCGGGAGACGGATTGGCTGCCGTTTCCAGCCACTTTTTCAGCATTGCGATACCGCGGTCGTACTGGCCGTCCGAGACATACATCGTGGCGAGGTTGTATTTGATGCCGTCAACGAGCCCGTCAGGCAGGCCTTCAACACCATCACCGATCTTGATGATCTTCTCGAAATTCGCCAGCGCCGACTTGGTATCGCCCTTATTGTATTGGGCATAGGCCATCAGCTGGTAGGCCGTGACCTCTTCGTAGGCGTTGAGCCCCTTACGCTTCAGGGCATCCTGCGACAGTTTGATACACTCGTCATACATCTTCATCTCAAGCGCCATATTGGCCTTGTCGATGATTTGATAGACGGCCTGTGACATGGACATCAGATGGCGGGTCTGCTTATGAGACTCCTCCTTCTGTTGTTCCGCAGCACTGGCTGGCCGTGCGGCCTGGATCAGGGTTACGGATCCCGTGGCGACAAACGCTGCCACGGAAGCCATCAACAGTGCCTTGGGCAACTGCTTCATCTCTCTCGCTCCCTCCTTACGCCGCGCTATCTGTTCGCCAGAGTGAAGCGGAGACGGACCTGCAGGCCCGGCCGCTCCACCGGTTTGCCATTCTCGATCTTCGGCTGATAGCGCCACCGTAGAACGGTCTTCACCGCCGCATCGCCAAAGCCCCAACCCGGCGGATCTTCCGAAAGAACCGTGGGATCGATCACCTTGCCGGTTGCACTGACCGTAAACTGAATGTCCGCATAGCCTTCCTTGCCGGCCGAGCGGGCACGGTTCGGGTAGACCAGATCACCATTGGTGGTGATCAGCATGGACATCGCGTCACGGTCGCTGGCGGGTTTGCCGATCTTGACGCCGTCACCCTTGATGCCGGCCATGCCGAAGTTCATGTTGACGCTCGGGCCCGTCGCCGCGTAGTCGGGCTTCGATTTCGACATGTCGGGCGGCGGCGGCGGCTCATCCGGCTTGTCCGGCCGATCCGGGAGCTCACGCTCCTTGGTCTGGGTGGTTTCATCGCGCTTGAGCCGGACGAAATCGATCACATGCGTGGTCGCATTTTCGTCGAGATGCGGCTCCGTGACCCGAACCAGTGAATACATCACAAAGAACAGGCCCAGTGTAACGCAGACCGCAAGCGCCGTTGAGAAGGTATATCTTGCTATAATCATGGGTTCTGTGCTGCCACGGCCACCGACCCTGCACCGGCCGCTTTCGCGGCGTTCATCACTTCGATGAGGGTCTCTGTTTTCGAATCCTTATCCGCCTGGATGACGATCGACCCCCCGGGGTTTTCTGCCATTACACGTTCGATCGTTGCTCTCAGCGAGCGCGGATCGACCTGCTTTTTCTGCATCCAGACCTTATCATTCGCCGCAACGCCAATAAAGATATTGGCGCGCGGCTTGGGCTCCGTCGTTTGGGCTTCGGGGCGATGAACGTCAATGCCCGATTCCTTTACGAAAGAGGACGTTACAATAAAGAAGATAAGCATGATGAACACGATGTCCAGCATCGGGGTCATGTCCATCTGCGCTTCTTCCGTTTTGGCGTGTCGTTCTTTCTTTGCCATGAAGCGCCCCTAGTCTTCCGTCGTCAGGTGATCGGAAATCTCTTCCGTTTTGGCCTTGGCGTAGCGATCCAGACGGGTGGCGAAGAAGATGCCGGAGATAGCTCCGACCATCCCCGCCATTGTCGGGAGCGTGGCCTTGGAGACGCCCGACGCCATGGCGCGGGCATTACCGCTGCCCGTGAGCGCCATGATGTCAAAGACTTCGATCATACCCGTGACGGTGCCCAGAAGTCCGATCAGAGGGCAGAGCGCCACGAAGGTCTTGATCAACGGAATGCCGCGATTGAGGTTCTGGCTCACCTGGGAAATCATCGATTCCCGGATCCGATGAGCATACCAAGACTTATGGTCGGTGCGCGCTTCCCAAACCTTGAGAGTTTGCGCCGCCTGCTTGGGATGCCCACTGGTGAAGTACCAGAACCGTTCGATGATCAGCACCCACATTCCGAAGACGGCGACCATGATCCAGT
>Ga0055450_10000214_pt1 | contig 11343 bp, 12 predicted proteins | sample China_Galinas_PW_5_FD_57740 | JGI IMG/M metagenome (GOLD analysis project Ga0055450, IMG submission 57740) | Wetland microbial communities from San Francisco Bay, California, USA, that impact long-term carbon sequestration - China_Galinas_PWC_D1 | ecosystem: Environmental > Aquatic > Marine >... | reverse complement strand
CTCTTATGGGGGCGGGACTACGCTAACTGCCATTCTGGTCATAGGCGACCAGATGACCATTGCCCATGTGGGAGACAGCCGGGTGTATTCAATTGACAAAACAGGCAGTATGGAAGCCCTGACACGCGATCATTCTCTGGTAAAAAGGCTGCAGGAACTGGGACAAATAACTGCGGAGGAAGCAGCTGTCCATCCCCAGCGCAACGTGCTCTATCGGGCACTGGGCCAAGGTGAGCCCTTTGACCCGGAGATCATTTCGACCGCCAGACCGAACAACGGGTCGCTGCTGGTCTGTTCAGATGGCCTTTGGAATATTGTCGGGCAGGAAGGGATGCAGGCCATATTCAAATCTGGCGTCTCACCGCAGGATCGATGTGACAGGCTGATCGATGCGGCTAACGATGCCGGTGGTCCAGACAATATATCTGCGATCGTTGTAGAGTTCTCCTGATCCTGTATTGGAGCTTATGCCTGATAAAACTGACTTTTACCAGCGGTTGAATATCGACACGGGGGCATCTGAAAAGGCTATAAAAAGAGCCTATCGGATGGCTGTTAAAAGAGCTCATCCCGACGTCAATAAAGACCCGGGAGCTACCCAGATGTTCCTGGATATCCAGGAAGCTTATCAGATCCTCTCTGATCCCGCTAAAAAAAACAACTACGATGAGGGCCGCGATCCTGGTGGGATCGTACCCAATATTAATAAAAAAATTGTTTACAGCCAGCCAGCTCTCCTGAAGCTGGACGAAACGCAGGTCATCTATACCTTGCTGGATATCGTTGCCACGGATGAAGACCAAGAGGTATCGGGCCTGCCCCTCAATATCGCTATTGTGGTGGATATCTCAACTTCCATGGCTGGCCGACGGCTGGAGATGGTCAAAGCAGCTACGAGGGAAATCATCACGGACCTGGGGCAGGAAGATCTGGTCTCCTTGATCAGCTTCAACGACCGGGCCCAGGTGCTCCTGTCAAGCCAATCCCAACCCTCCACTCTGGCTATTGAAACAGCTGTCAACAGCTTGTTTGCAGAAGGAGGAACGGAAATTTTCCAGGGAATCGATGCGGGATATCAGGAGATTAAGCGGAACTCCCCTTTTAATTATGTCAACCATATCCTGCTGATCACCGATGGCCATACCTACGGCGATGAAGATAACTGCCTGGCTCTCGCCAGAGAAGCTGCCAAGGAGGACATCGGTATCAGCGGCCTGGGTATCGGTATTGAGTGGAATGATGCCTTTGTTGACCAATTGTGCGCTTTGACAGGGGGGCAGAGTATTTTCATCCAGGACATTCAACAAGTTAAGAGTTTCCTGGAACACAGCATCACCTCTTTGAAACAGGCTACCTCCCGGCGGGTATCCCTCGAGGTCATCCCCGCTCCCGGGGTGAGTATCCTTTCCGCTTTCCGGATCCTACCCGAAGCCCTTCCCCTGCCCAAGCAGGAACTGTATTCCTTGGGGATTTTGAAGAAAGATCAGCCCCACCGGGTTCTATTTGAATTCCAGATTGATCCACTTTCTCAAGATTTTGATCGGGCTGTGATCGCATCTGGCGAATTTTCCATCAAGAGGAAGCACAAAGATATCAGCCTCCCCTTTACCATCGAGCGTAATCTCATTCCTGCCGAAGAAGAATTCGAAGAGCCTGAAAAGGAAATCTTCCAAGCGATCAGCCACCTGGCTTTTTACCGCCTGCAGGAAAAAGCCCAGGAGGATATATCCCAGGGCAACCCGGAGAGCGCTTACCAACGCTTGCTGAACCTTTCCTCGCACTTGATGGCCAAAGGTGAACATAAACTGGCAAAAATCGCCATGAATGAAGCCCAGTACATCCAATCCCACAACAATTTCAGCCCCACTGGAAAGAAGGAGTTGAAATACGGCACCATGCATTTAATGCTTCCGGATAAAACATGATCCGATGTAAATTGTGCGGTAACAAGGAATATCACGGCAGATTGTTCTGCAGCGAATGTGGATCTCAGCTGATCTATAGAGGCGACGAACAGGTCAACACCCTGGTATATAAGACAAAGCTTAGAAGAGCTAATATAGATATCAGCAACACAATCCCGAAACAGCTGTTGAATGAGCGGGATTTCATCCTCTATTTTATGGATGGGGAGGAAGCGCTGGACCTGCCTGTACAGAATGAATTCACCCTGGGCAGACTGGTGGAAGGTCAGCCGATCGCCCCGGATGTAGATCTCAATAAGTACGAAGCCTTCGATCGGGGAGTATCACGACTGCACGCCACGATCCGCATCAACCCGAAGAAGAACCAGGTCCATGTCATAGATCTCGGATCGGCGAATGGATCCAAGGTAAATGGCTATGCAATACCAGCCAACTCCGAGGTTCCGTTGAATCATGGGGATATCTTGACCCTGGGAAAATTCAACCTGAAGGTCATTTTGCCCAAGGAAATGTAGCGAGGATGGTTTGATATGTCGACGACAGTAATTGTGCACATCAGGAACTCAGAGCCGATGCTGGCAGAGATCGAAGAAATGCCGAAGCCAACTGACACGCTGATTAAACTCAGCAACCCCCGTCAGCGGGATGGCAAGGATTTGATCTATCTGGAGCATAATGTGGTCTCTGTGTACTGGCCCTGGTCCGAAATCAGCTTCATTGAAGTGATGCCAGGAGAATCCGCCGAAGAAGTAGTCAGCTTTGTCAGGGAATAAAAATGAGCAGTGATAAAACAAAATATAAGATACTTGCAGTCGACGATGAAAAGCGCATGGTGCGTTTTATCCAGCTGAACCTGGAACAGGATGGATTTCAGGTCATTACCGCCTATAACGGGAAAGAAGCCCTGGAGCAGGTCCGAACCCAGCTGCCCGATCTGGTGCTGTTGGATATCATGATGCCGGATATTAATGGGTTCGAGGTCTTGAAGAAGATCCGCGAAGTCAGTAGTGTCCCGGTAATCATGCTGACCGCAAAAGGTGAGGAGGATGACCGCATCCAGGGCCTGGAGTTGGGCGCGGATGACTATATCACAAAGCCTTTCAGCCCCCGGGAGCTGGTCAGCCGGATCAGGGCAGTACTGCGCAGGACAAAAGCCTTCAAAGAAGACCAGATCGACATCATTAAGGTCGACGACAGGCTCACAATCGATTTCTCCCGCCGGGAGGTCTGGGTGGAGGGCAAGAAGGTCGACCTGCGTCCAACGGAATACCGCCTGCTCTACCACCTGGTCAAGAATGCAGGCTGGGTGAACACCCATGAACAGCTGCTTTCCAAAGTTTGGGGTTTCGAATACCAGGATGAACCCCATTATGTGAGGCTGTATGTCAATTACCTCCGCAAGAAGCTTGAGGAAGACCCTTCCAACCCCAAGTACATTCTTACAGAACGAGGGGTAGGATACAGGTTTATCGATTACAAGCGCGAGCAGGAAAAAGAAGACGAATAACTGAAAACTGGGTTTCCTTGCCAGCCTGAACAGTCTAGTATATACTGTCTCCACTATCAGAGGAGAAAGTTTATGTCTTTCCAGCGCATTTTACTAGTAGACGACCATGAAGTTGTCCGGCTGGGGTTAAAATCACTCCTCAACCGGCATACTAAATTTCAGGTTGTTGCTGAAGCTGCCACCGGAGATGAAGCAGTCTCAAAAGTTGAGCAGTACCACCCCGATGTCGTAGTAATGGATATTCGCCTTCCCGGCGGTTCAGGAATCGAAGCCTGCGAAAAAATCATTGAGAAGTACCCGGAAACCAGGATCATCATGCTGACCTCCTATGCTGAGGACGAGATGCTCTTTTCAGCTATTCGGGCCGGAGCGTCCGGGTACATTCTGAAGCAGGTTGGCAGCAATGAGCTGATAGACGCGATCGAAGCAGTTGGCAGAGGTGAAGCCCTCTTGGACCCAGCAGTAACTCAGCGAGTTTTCAAGGAGGTCCGCAAGGCCGCCAGGGAAGAAGAAGCTTCAGCTTTCACGGACCTGACCGATCAGGAGAAGCATGTCCTGATCCACGTCTCGGAAGGAAAAACCAACCGGGAAATCGCAAAAACACTCTATCTAGGAGAAGGTACTGTCAGGAATTATGTCAGCAGTATTCTCTCCAAACTGGATGTGAGCAACCGGGCTGAGGCCGCCGCCTACGCTGTCAAACACAACCTCCGCAACCATCTGGTCCATCTCTCGAAGGATTGAGAACAGGGGACTGAAGGATTCACATTTAGACTGAAGGGAGACTCCCTTCAGTCTTTTTTTTACGGGTTTTGGGCGAACTTTAGGAAATCCGAAACAGCCCATCCCTGCCTGTTCGGATTCAAAGGTGCTTCCAGCTGCCACCATAAATAGCCGTCACGGTCCTCCGGACCACTCTTGACCTGGAAAATTTCCCCCTCCAGACCCAGATAAACGATTTCGCCGTTAAGAGATGGGTCCCTGCGCAGTCGCAGACCATCTCCTCCGGTCCCGGAGATCTGGACATAACCGCCCAACTGAATCCCGTTTATTGGATCCGGTGTAGGAGATATCAGCGGGATCTCTGTCGCGGTTGGACGAGGCGTCGGAGTAGCAGTAGGAACAGGGATCACTGTGATCACGGCTCCGCCCTGGTAAGGTTCAGGCGGAGCAGTTGTCAGCCAGCCGGTAGCCAGAAAGGACAGCGCGATCAGAACACTGGCAGTCAGGACGGTTCCTGCGATTACCCAGGGGTTCAAGAAATCTTTCATAAGGAATCTATTGTAAATAACGGCCGGGGTAAATGCTCCGGCACCATGACCTTCAATGCTTGTGGTTGAATGCTGATTGTGATGCTTCGGGACGGCTTTATGGGTTCCCCATCAAGCTGCAGGTACATATCAGCGGCTGATTTGATCTTGATTTCCTGGCAGCTGATCTGCAGAGTCTTTTCTGAATCCAGGTGTCTGCCTGACGCCAGGTCGACCACATGCTGAAACGTCTCCAGCATACTGTTTCCCAAGAACAGCCACAGATCCATGCGCCCATCATCGAGTTTCGCCGCGGGAGATATCTCTGCCAGCCCGCCTGCATAGAGGTGAATATTGGTTACCAGCGCCAGGATGAATTGTCCTTCAAACTTATCGCCGTCGACCCAGAAGTCAAGATCCATTCCGGAAAATGTCCGGGCATACCAGGCTAAATTTGCGACTCCCTGGGTCACAGGAAACTGCTTCGCGAATCGGGACCGGGGTTCCAGGCGGTGTACCAGGAACGCGTCAAATCCAATTCCGCTCCAAAGCAAAAAGGGGATATCCTGGCAGATCCCGACATCCATGGTATGCACGCTTCCGTTCAGCAGCTTCTGAACACAGTTTTCCAGAGCCAACCAATTTGTCCAGGAAAGCGACGGCAATCCCAGCTCTTGAGCCCAAACGTTGGCCGTTCCTGAAGGCAGGACCGCCAGACTGGTATCACTGCCTAATAAACCGGCTACTGCCGCGTGGACGGAGCCGTCTCCACCTGCTACAAATACAGCATCCATGCCTTTCCGGGCGGCTTTTTTAGCCATTTTCTTAATATCAGTCCCATCCTCAGTAACCCGGATATCCACATCCCAACCGTTGCTGGTCAAGATCCGGGCCGCTCGCTCAACCAGGGGCTGTGAAGGGAATTTACCCGCCATCGGATTGTAGATCAACAGTCCCTTCATCGTCTCCCTTTCAATACTATTGCGTAATACCACATACCCAGACACAGTGTACTCCATCGAGAAACCACCGTCAATCAGTTGATGGTACAATCAAACCGGCAGGAATACAGAGGACGATGTGATGTCTGAAATACTCAACGATCGCTACCGGCTGGATAAAAAACTTGGAGAAGGCGGTATGGCATTGGTCTTCCAAGCGACGGATTTGATGCTGGAAAGGACCATAGCCATCAAGATCCTCAGAAAAAATTTCTCCGCCTCCCTAGCTTTCCAGCAGCGTTTCAAGGAAGAAGCCCGCGCGGCCGCGAATCTCACCCATCCCAATATTGTCACTGTGCATGATTTTGGCTTCGACCAGAATCGTCTGTTCATTGTCATGGAGTACGTACCTGGATCCGATCTTAAAGAGATCATCAAAGCCCAGGCTCCCCTGCCCATCCCGCAAGCGTCCCGGCTCTTCATACAGGCTTGTGCTGGGATCGGCTACGCCCACAGAGCTGGTCTGGTTCACTGCGACATCAAACCCCATAATATGCTGGTCACCCCCGACAATCGGGTCAAAGTCACGGATTTTGGAATCGCCCGTGCCCTTGCTTCCGTCCAACCGGATGAACAAACTCAAGCGATCTGGGGCTCTCCGGCTTATTTTTCTCCCGAACAGGCGGCCGGGCGGGCACCTTCGCCAGCTTCTGATGTCTACAGCCTTGGCGTGGTGCTGTTCGAAATGCTGACTGGCGAACTGCCTTTCATGGAGTCCACACCTCAGGATCTGGCGCTCAAACACCGCTTCGAACCTCCCCCTTCACCCCGCCATATCAATCCGGAAATCTCTCCTGCCCTGGAAGAGATCGTTCTCAAGGTGCTTTCCAAAGAACCCAGCGCCCGCTACCGCACGGCGGACCAGTTGGGCAGAATCGTGATCAGTTTCACGGAGCTGGAGCAGAACAATTACCTTGAAGAACTTGATTCTGCTGCCCCGCCCGATCCCAGCCTGGAAGCTATTCGGGCCTTGGAGGATAAAAAACCTGTCCGGCAGTGGCTGACTGTACTGCTGAGCCTAATGGCACTGATCGCGGTGGGGGGGTTGATCCCCTTTTGGCTCTGGGTTTATTATCAAATCAATTAGCCGGAGAAGTCCTGCTGATTGAACTAGCTAACCACGGTGGTTCCCATGACTGATAAACAATACTTACTCTCGCCATCAATCCTCTCCGCAGATTTTACAAAGCTTGGGGATCAGATCAAGCAAGCTGAAGACGCCGGTGCGGATTGGATCCACATTGACGTGATGGATGGCCATTTTGTCCCCAACATCAGTATGGGGCCATTCATCGTCGAAGCCTGCCGGCGGGTTACCGAGCTTCCACTGGACGTTCATTTGATGATCACTGAGCCAGAACGCTACCTGGAAGATTTCGCCAGCGCCGGTGCTGACTATCTCACAGTTCACATTGAAACCTGCCCGGAAATGGCAGATACCCAGGCTCAAATTCACAGCCTGGGCTGTAAAGCAGGGATCACGCTCAATCCAGATACCGGGGCTGATCAAATTCGGCCGTATTTATCCACAGCGGATCTGGTGCTGGTGATGAGCGTACAGCCAGGATTTTCCGGACAATCCTTCAAACCCGAGGTTTTAGGAAAAATCGCCCAAATCCGGACTATGCTCGACGAGCTTCACCCGGAAGTTCAAATCGAGGTGGATGGAGGCATAAATCCCCAGACAATCCTTGAAGCCTACCAGCAGGGCGCCAGGATATTTGTAGCAGCCAGCGCGATCTTCAAGCACCCGGACGGCATTCAGGCCGGCATCCAATCCCTTGTCAAGCAGCTCCCGTCTTAAATCAAAATCCCGATTCCAAAACGGGACCGGGATAGAGAGTTAACGGAAATGGCACAACGAAAGCAGTCAATCGGTGTTTTCTAGATTAGCCTAGACTTTCGTTAAACTGCGGATGCAGCGAGTGCACAAAACTTTACTGACCTTTTTACCATCTTCGTAGACAGTAACTTTTTGCAGATTCGGTTTGAATTTCCGTTTGGTCGATTTCTTTGACCATGGGCGGTTTTGCCCAAATTGTGTGGTCTTTCCACATGATTCACATTTCGCCATAGCGTGTCCCTCATGAAAAATGAACTGCTTGATAATTCCCTTATAAAACTTAACTGCAATCCAGTGGATCGAGATGGGATTATCAAATTCGAAAAATACATCCTCAAGCCCGGCAATCTTACCATACATCAAAGCATTCAACAAGAGGATACCTACCCTAACGATGGTTTTATGTTAAAATTTGACATCCGCTGATTTATCCGCCGCTCTCAGTAGAGGTAGGGAGATTCCATGACGAAAGATAACAATAAAATGGGCGAAATTCAAATATCGAAGCAAGCAATCGCCACAATAACTTTCCAAGCCGTTCAAAGATCATACGGTGTGGTCGGGCTGGCATCGAAAAACATCGCCGACGAATTGGCTCAAGCCATCGTCAAAGACCCTACTCACGGCATTGATGTGGAATACAAGAACAACCAGATTAACATATCCATCTATATCATCATCGAGTACGGCACCCGAATCAAATCGGTGGCTGCGAGCGTTGCCAATACCGTCCGATATCAGGTCGAGAGTTCTCTGGGGCTTCCTGTCAATGAGATCAATATTCATGTCCAAGGCTTGCGAATCAGCAACGGGGGCGAGCAGGAATAGGGATCTCACCAGGGAGAATCCTTCCAGGAGTGCTTCAGTATGAGTGAAGAACAATCGCAAAACCAGCAGCCTATCACCGGCGCTCAGTACAAGAGTTTGATGAATGCCGGTTTGACCTGGCTGCGGACCAACCAGGAATCCGTGAATGCCCTGAACGTTTTTCCTGTCCCTGATGGAGACACCGGAACCAATATGGTGTTAACCCTGCAGGCTGCCGTAGATGAAATGTCGCTTGTTTCTGATAAAGCGGTCAATGAGATTGCTGAAAGGTTAGCTCATGGAGCGCTGATGGGCGCCCGTGGAAATTCAGGAGTCATCTTATCTCAGATCTGGCGCGGTTTTTCTAAAGGGATAGCCAACTGTACGACCATGAACGCCAGCTGCCTGGTGGAAGGATTAAAACAAGCCCGGGAAACCGCTTATAAAGGGGTTGTCCGCCCGGTTGAAGGAACAATCCTCACTGTTTGCAAAGACATGGCCATCGCCGCAGAAAAATACCTGCAGGAAACCGATGATCCATATCAAATCATCAAGATGGTTACAGATGCCGCTCAGGTATCCGTAGAAAACACCCCAAATCTACTAGATGTACTGAAAGAAGCAGGCGTGGTCGATGCCGGCGGTAAAGGGCTGATGCATATTTTCGAAGGTATGACGCGCTTTATCGAAGGAGAACCTCTCGACATAACCCCGGTGCAGGTCCAGCCGCTCTCAATCATCGGCCAGCAAGAGGCAATCAACAGCGCTGAACCAGGCCAGGATTATGAGGTGATCGTCGATTTCCAACCCCATCAGCCGCTCATCCTGGAATCCTTCTATGAGGAATTGGAAAATATCGGCACCTCCATCCAGGTTGGAGAGGGTGACGGGATCTACCGCATGCATATCCATGTCCCAACCGAAAAACGCTACGAACCGATCGATTACACAATGACCCTGGGCACGATCACCAAGGTCCATATCGAGAACTTGATGATCCAGATGGATCCGTCTACAGGGAAATCGCAGGAAGAACCCCTCAAACTGACTCCGGTATCTCCAGGTGATATCGCGCTGGTCACTGTCTCGCCGGGGAGCGGTTTCTCACGGATCTTTGCCAGCCTGGGAGCTGCAGCCCTCGTTGAAGGCGGTCAGACAATGAACCCCAGCACCCAGGAGATCCTGGCTGCATTTGAGGACCTGCCAACAGACCAGGTGATCATCCTGCCCAATAACAAGAATATCGTCATGGCCGCCAAATCAGCGGCTGAACTGTCCGTAAAGCAGGTCAGGGTGATCCCTTCGGTCACTGTTCCACAGGGTCTGGCAGCCATGCTGCGCCTGATCCCCGGGCAGGATCTGGAGACCATCACCAAGGAGATGGAAACCGCCCTGACAGAAGTCCAGACCGGTGAAATAACCACCGCAGTCCGCGATGTCGAGATTGACGGCATTGATGTCAAGGAAGGCCAGATCATCTCCCTGCACAATGGAAAACTGGTTGGTTCGAATGAAAATCTCGAGGATGGCTGCCAGGTTTTCCTGGATGCTGTCAAGGCTGAGGAATATGAGCTGATCACCATGTTCTACGGCCAGAATGTCACCCAGGAAGATGCTGAAAAAATGGCCGAGATCATTCAGGAGAAATATCCTGATCAGGTGGTTGAACTGCAATACGGTGGCCAACCCCACTACCAATTCATTCTTTCCGTTGAATGATCGGGGGTTTATTGATCAGGCAGGAATATGATCATTTAAATTGAAGCACCGGAACGGCGGGCTGATAACAGCTCCGCCGTTTTGATATCAGGGAGTTCATGGTGTCAACGGCAATCGTCACAGACAGCACGTCGGATATTCCCTCCAAACTACTGGAGAAGTATCATATTTACCAGATCCAGGTCGATCTCACTCTAGATAATAAGACCTACCTGGACGGGTTTGATCTCTCCAGGAATGATTTTTATAGACAGCTGCCCACCTTGAAAGAGCTGCCCACGACAGCATCGCCATCCGCCGGAAGATTCCAGGAGCTCTATCAGAGAATTTTCCTGGATGGTTTCTCGGAGATCGTTTCCATCCATGCCTCCAGCAAATTGAGCGGTATTTACAATTCCGCCAGGTTGGCTGCCCAGGAATTCAAACAACACATCCAGGTTGTCGACAGCGAACAGCTCAGTCTGGGATTGGGCTTCCAGGCCATCCAGGCGGCCAAGGCTGCAGGAAACAACCTGCGTATCCAAGATATTCTGGACGAAGCGCACTCCATCCGGGAGCGGGTCCGTGTCTTTGCTTTGCTGGACACATTCACATACATCCAGCGCAGCGGCAGGGTCTCCTGGGCCAAGGCCCGCCTGGGGTCCTTCCTCAACATCAAACCGATTGTAGAATTACAAAGCGGGGAGGTCCTCAACCGGGGACTGGCCAGAACCCGGGGGAATGGCCTGCGCTATCTGGAGGATTTCCTGACGCACATGGGGCCCCTTGAGTATCTGGCGGTGCTCCACACCAACGCAGCTGAAACCGGTCGGGCATTCTTAAACCGGGTTGTTCCCCCTCAAAGCACAGATCCACTGCTTGTCAATGTCACCACCATCATCGGCACCCATGTTGGACCCAACGGGATAGGCTTCGCAGCAGTGGTAAAATAATCCCAATGAAACCATCGATTGAAAAATTACGGAAGTTCTTTCGTTTAGAAGCAGATCGAGAATACGATAACAAAGCGGTGATGGGAGGATTGGCTAATATCCTCTCCAGCTGGGAGCTGGATGCCAGAAAAGATCAGCTTCCAGAACAGCTTATCCAAGCAGTTATCACCCGTCTGCGAGATTATCATCGCTTGAGCGAGGAATCCCGGGAAGTAGCACTCAAGGGAATCTGGCAGCGGTTAACCCGGGAAACTGACTTCGATCTATCTCAGGGCCAACCGCAAGTGTCTCCCCCTCAACCCGCTGATGACCCGGAACCCCCCACTCCACAATCCAAACCCTCCGAAGAAATACCGAAG
>Ga0055450_10000213_pt1 | contig 11370 bp, 12 predicted proteins | sample China_Galinas_PW_5_FD_57740 | JGI IMG/M metagenome (GOLD analysis project Ga0055450, IMG submission 57740) | Wetland microbial communities from San Francisco Bay, California, USA, that impact long-term carbon sequestration - China_Galinas_PWC_D1 | ecosystem: Environmental > Aquatic > Marine >... | reverse complement strand
TCTCCCATGAGCAGGAAATTATCCTTCCCCTCCGCCAGTGCGGCAGCACGGATGCGCGGCACGAAATCCTGCCAGAATCCGATTTCCACGTACTTGACCGTGTCGATGCGAAAGCCACCGTAATCCGTCTGTTGGATGAGCAGGGAATAGGCGTCGGCCAAGACCTCGCGGACGGCCGGCAACTCCATCTTCAGATCGTCCAGGCCGAAGAGCCCGCCCACGATCTACTCGGGGTCGGAGTAATCCTGGATCTCTCCGTTGGAATGGAATTACGAGAGATCGTCGAAGGGAGGGTCGTAATGATTGGCGGCGCTCCACCAGCTCAGCTGATAGCCGCCGGAAGGGTCGTAGTCGGGATAGCCTTGATCGAAAGAGCCGATGAGATCACCCATGTGATTCGTGACCAGGTCGAGGATCACGTAGATGCCGCGCGCTGCGTAGTCGTGGTATTCGCCGTTGGCGTTGAGCACGACCGGAGAAATCCAGACCGTGTCCACTCCCAGTCCCGCGATGTAGTCCAGCTTTTCCTCCAGTCCCTGGAAGTCCCCTCCGTGCACGCGGGAACCGTCGGAGGGATCGTAGCCGCCGCCCAGATTGTCGTTGGAAGTTTCACCGTCGAAAAATCGGTCGGTCACGATTTGATATGCCGTGATATCGCGCCAGGACTGCGGCGAAGGAGTGCCGGCATGGGCTATCGAAGGAGCGAAGAGCGAAACGAAGAGGAGTGGGATCGTGATGAATTCGAGAGTCGCAGTGGATGGTCACGCATGGCGCTCGATGCCTCTCGAGGGGGTGGGATGACAGGCGCAGATGGATGACTCACAGGCCCGAGTAGCTTAACACATCGCCGTGAAGATTGAAGAACGGTGGATTTCCCGCGGCGATTCGGACAGACTGGCACGCAGCTCCACTTTGGATCATCTGTTCGTATTCGGAAGGGAGGCGAAGTCATGGACCACATCGAAATCGCCGGAAGACAGTAGCGTTACGCCACGCGCTTCGAACGTTGGCTGGGTCAGTTCCTGGATGGAATCATCTACGCGGCGCTGGTATTCATCCCGATCCTACTCTTGCGCGCCATCCTGGGTGACTCGCTCGCGGTTCTGTTTGGATCAATCCCCGCTGTTTTCTATCTCTTGTTTCAAGATGGACTCCCCGAGGGCCAGAGTCTGGGCAAGAAGGGCGTGAATTCCCGCGTGATCAACGCCAGTTCGGGAAGGCCCTGCGGATTCGGTGAGTCCTTCGTGCGCAACATCTCGCTTCTCATTCTGACCTGGGTTGACTGGATCTTCATTTTCGGAGAGAGGCGTCAGCGTCTGGGCGACAAGCTCGCCAACACCGTAGTGGTGAAAACGAACTGAACTACACTTCGGAGAATCAGCTTTTCTCGCTCTCGATTTCTGCCAAGGTGTGCTTCAGTTCGAGAGGATTCGTGAGGACTCGCGCCTCGATCTGGCTCCAGACTTCCCGGTAGCTCTCCGCTGCGGCGCCCCCGGCGATGATTGCCACCTGCGCGGGAAGTAGTTGCCTGAGTTTGAGGAGTTCCTCGCGCAGTTCGGGGTCCGCTGCGGGGTGGACGAGGCTGAGGGCCAGAGCCTGGGCTTTCGTCTTGACCACGGCTACGGCAACGTCTTCCAGCGGGAGATCCGCTCCCAGATAAGTCACTAACCACGGCCTCTGCAGTGGGCGAAGCGGCGGTCGCAAAACGCTGCTGGGCAAGCTGCGTGTGATCCTCTTCGACGAGGGCCGAGAGTTCCTCGGTCGTGAGGAAGGCGACGCCCCCGATCCGCCGTCCCGCCGCCAGGCGCAAGAGACGCGGCCGAGGAATGTCCTAGTCGGAATAGACACGCTGCCCAGCCCCGGTCCGCGCGGGGGCGACGGCCTGGTAGCGCTTTTCCCAGGCTCGCAGGAGCTCCGTGCTCAGTCCGGCGAGCAGAGCCGCGACTTGAATGGGATGCCTTTTCCGTCTCACGAAAGCCCCACCCCCCATTTGTCCATGTATTGTACAACAATAATAAGACAGATCCTTGACATATGGCCAACGCGCGTATAACTTTCCGCTGTGATGTTGGACAAGTCTTAGACAAACTTCTCGCAAGATCGGAGGACAGAGATGAAGCAGCTCGATATTCTCAGTGGCATTCTCCTGGTGGTCGGCGGCCTCAATTGGGGTCTGGTCGGTCTCTTCGGTTTCGACCTGGTGGCTACCCTCCTGGGCGACATGAGCGCGCTCAGCCGGTTGGTCTACACCCTGGTCGGGGTCTCGGCGCTCTATCAGGCCGTTCAATGGCGAGCGATTCGTTCGCGCTGGCAGTGGAGTCCCGCGGCTTCGGTCACCGGCTGAGTCGCATCGAGGCAGGAGTTGACCAGAAGTATGCGTGTGGTTCCCACAAACCGAGTCCGGGTACTGAACGAGGGTCCCCTACGCTTTGAGGCGGACTACGTTCTGTACTGGATGGTCGCGCAGCGGCGATTGGTCTGGAACTTTGCGTTGCAGAGGGCCGTCGCGCTCGCCGCGGAGCGTCGGCGGCCCCTGCTCATTCTCGAAGCCCTTCGCACCGACTATCCGTGGGCTTCCGACCGGCACCATGCCTTCCTGCTGGAGGGCATGCGCGAGCACGAGGAGGCCCTACGCAACAGTGGCGTCGGGTACTATCCCTACGTGGAGCCCAAGCCTGACGCCGGCTCGGGTCTCCTCGGTGCTCTCGCTGCGCGCGCAGTCTGTGTGGTGACCGACGACCATCCCGGGTTCTTCTATCCGCGGATGCTCGAGAGTGCTGCGAAGCAAGTGGATCTCGCGATGGATGCCGTCGACTCCTGCGGCATCTTGCCCCTGGCACAGTCCGAGAAGGCGGTCGCTCGCGCTCATGACTTCCGGCGTCATCTGCAACGAGAGCTGAGCACTCCGCTGCGGGAATTCCCTCTGGCGGATCCGTTGCGCGGAGCGGATCTCGTTCCCTTCCGCATGGAGTTGAAACAAATCGAGAAGCGCTGGCCGCGCCTTTCCAGCGAGGAATCCATCGATTCCCTGCTCTCCGCGCTGCCGATCGATCACAGCGTGGCGCGGGTGGCGAACCGTCGTGGCGGCACGAAGGCGGCGCGGCGCGCCCTGAGAGACTTCCTGGAGACGAAGCTGGACCGCTATGTTCAAGACCGCAACCAGCCGGAGCTCCGTGCTTGCAGCAGACTCTCCGCCCATCTGCACTATGGGTACATTGCATCCCACGAGATCTTCACCGCCCTGGCGGAACGCGAAGCTTGGAATTTCTCCCGGGTCAGCGGGCAAAGCACGGGTGCGCGCAGCGGGTGGTGGGGCATGTCAGAGGGTGCGGAGGCCTTCCTCGACCAACTGATCACCTGGAGGGAAGTCGGATTCAATGCGGCGCGCTTCCTGAAGGACTACCGCGAATACGATTCACTGCCGGACTGGGCGCGGGCGACGCTGCAGGAGCACGAAAATGACCCGCGTCCGTATAGCTACACCTTGAAGGAGTTTGAGGAGGCGCGGACCCACGATCCACTGTGGAATGCGGCGCAGACACAACTCGTGCGCAAAGGAGAAATCCACAACTACCTGCGCATGCTCTGGGGCAAGAAGATCCTGCACTGGAGCTCTAGCCCCCGCGAAGCCCTCGAATCCATGCTGCAGCTGAACGACAAGTATGCCCTGGATGGACGCGATCCCAATTCCACAAGCGGTATCTTCTGGGTTCTGGGGCGCTACGACCGAGCCTGGGGACCTGAGAGAGAGGTCTTCGGCAAGATCCGTTACATGAGCTGCAAGAACACGGCGCGCAAGCTGCGCGTGAAGGAATACCTCGAACGCTATGCAAACCAGAACTTGTTTTGAGTCGTTGAGTACGATCAACGATCCGGTCGCGCGGCAGCAGCTTCTGACACGGAGCTTCGCCTTGGCCGAATTTCGGCAGATGCTGCGCGAGAATCCCTCGCGCGGCGCTCTGGTCGACTTCCATCGTCGGCACAAGCACCTTCTACTCGCCTGCGATGAGGGAAGCTTGCGCCGCATGGGACCACTCGTTGCCTCCTGCGGCCAGCGCCCCCTCGAAGACATCCTACCCGAGTACGGACGATTACTAAAAAGCGCACTGGCCAGAACTCCGCGGACGGGCAGCACCATCAACGCGCTGGAGCACGCCTTCGGTTATTTCAAGGATCGAGTTTCCCCGCCGGAGAGGGCACACTTTCTAGGATTGATCGAAGACTATCGCGCGCAGCGGCTCCCTCTGAGCGCCCTGTTGACTCTCCTGTGGTCCTGGATTCTGCGTTTCGACGAGCGCTATCTTGCTTCCCAGAGCTTCTACCGTCCCCGCCCCAGGCTCGCGGAGATGCCGGACGAAAGAGATAGGAGAGAAACAAGGTGATCCTTGCTCTGTGTTTTCTGGCCATGATGGCCACCAGTGCTCGTGCGGAGTCCACCGCCGAGCATGCTCCGCGCGTGGTCGACGGGCTCGACTTGCAACGCTATGCCGGTCACTGGTACGAGATAGCTCGCATACCCAACCGCTTCCAGCGCGAGTGCGCTTCGAACACGACGGCCGAGTACACTCTGCGAAACGACGGTCGCATCGAGGTGACCAATCGCTGTCGCAAGGAGAACGGGAAGATCCTGCAGGCCCGCGGGATTGCGCGTATCGCCAGCGGAGGGAACCCGGCACGACTCCAAGTGAGCTTCGTGAGCATCCTGGGAAAGCAGCTCTTCTGGGGAGACTACTGGGTGATCGGTTTGGGGGAGGACTACCAGTGGGCGATCGTGGGCCATCCGCAGCGCAAGTACGGCTGGATTCTGGCCCGGCAGCCATCCCTCGATAACGCGACTCTCGCCCGCATCCTCTCTCGCTTGGAGGAGGCGGGCTACGATCCCCAGAACTTCGAGTTCACGAAATAGCGCGCGGGGCCTGTTCTGCCCCGCGCGCTCGTTTCTACCGCCACCGAGAGAATGAGGAGCTCTCAGGTTTTATCATCTTGGCCGACTTCGCCTCCGGGAAGTCGTAACCCGGCAGGGACAGATCCATGAGGTAATTCTGCGTCCAGTCCCAGTTGCCCGAATTATCTTCCTCCCGGTCGCGTTCCCACACCTTGCCGATGCCGGCTGCGTACCAGAGGGTGTCCGCGCCCGATTGGACGGTAACCCCGCCGTCCTTCATCGCGAAGTCGAGGATCCACTTCCAGCAGTCGTACCAGATGATCTGTGGTCCCACAATCTGCTTGGACAAGATGGGCCAGCCGGACCGCCCGCTGAATGGAATGTCGGGCGACAGAGGTAGATCCTCCTGCCCCACGAGCTGCGCCGAGTATTCGATCTGAATGGTGCCACCGGTGTTGGATGCGGTGGTGGTTCCACTCCAAGTCTGGGCGCTGGGGGGGAGTTTCAGCCAATCCACCGGCGGGCTCAGCGTTGTCTCGACCAGCGTGCCGCCATCGTACTCGGTGAAGCCCATGAGTTTGACGGCGTTGCTGGTGCGGCTCAGGATGTCCCAGCCGTTCTCCGTCTGGAAGACATCGTCATAGCTCACGCGATTCCAGGTCGTTGCGTCCTCACGCCGCAGACTCTCGTAGGTCCCGTAGAATTGCGGACCCATCTGACCAGACCCCTGGTCGTAGTAGCTGATGCTTTCGAAACCGAACTTGAAGCCGTCGAGGAAGGGGTAGTAGTCGACATCGCCGCTCACGGTGAGCGAGAGGTCCAGTCCCGAGGTGTTGGCGTTGCCCGCCATGTCCGTGAAATGGTCGAAGGTGGCGCGCAGGGGAAGCCCACTGGGGAGCGGGTGGGGCAATGGAACCGTGAAGACGGTGAAATTGTCCGACCACTGCGTTTGCTGTCCCGCCGAGTTTACCAGGAAGAACAGCTGGGCCCCGACGACCGAGGGGTCGAAGTCGTTCGGATCGATCGGCTCGTCGAAGGTGAAGCGAATGAACGAGGTGTTTGGTGAAATCGTCGAGCCATTGGCCGGTTCCATCGACACGAGATTCGGCGGCGTGGTATCCCCCGTAGCCCCCGTCTCGAACTCGATGACCGCTTGGGTGCTGAGGTTGCGCCCGTCATCGGCCTGCGCCGTGACGGGAATCGTGACCCGGATCGTGGCGTTGGCAGGGAGCGCCGAATCGAAACTCAGGGTGATCCAGCTGTCCCCCCCTGCAGTGACATGGAATGCGAGATCATTGAATCCGCCCGGGGGATCCGGGAGCACCTCTTGTGCCGAGATTTCGCTGGAGAGCGAAGAGACGTCCATCGTGGTGGAAAAGAGCAGAGTCATCTGCGCGTTGGTGTTCACTCCGGTGGCTTGATCGGCGGGGATGCTGCTCAGGAAAAGCACGGAACTCGTCTGGGTCCAGAAACTCCAGGAATAGGGGCTTCCCAGGGTGCCGCCGCTGGCGCTCTTGATGCTCGAATCGAGCGTCACCATCACGTGCTCTCCCTGGTTCCAACTCGTGTGTTCCACCTCGATCACGTTGTTTGCCGGTCGGTTGACCTGGGTGACGGAGGCCGAACCCAGTCCGATGAGTCCGCTCAGATCTTGAGTGGTGTCGAGAGGCTGATCGAAGGTCACCCGTACTGTCTGCATGGGATCCACTGAGGCATCCAGATTGCTGGGTTGTACGGTCACCACCTGAGGCGCAACCGGATTCGTCGTTGGTTCGGTGCTGGTCTTGCTATCGCTGCAACCGGATGGTCCGAAGAGGACACCGCAGAACAGAATGATGAATGCGAAGCTGGCATCCCTCTGGATGCTCGTGATCTTCATGACAGCTCCTCTCTAGGTGGAACCGGGGAACGAAAGACTATCTTCGTTTCGTCTCGACCTAAAGGCCTAGCACCAACTCGAGCTCCAGCCAAGCGAAACTCTGGCTTGCCTCGGCTCCCAGATGGCTCGAGGCGGCTTTGGGCTCTCGCCGATCTCAAGCAGACAGCAGCTCCTTTGCGCGTTGAAAGAGGGTGGGGAGCCCACCAGTGTGCCAAAACACCACGGTCTGGTCGGACGAAAACTCCCCCGACCGGATCAGTGTGATCAGCCCCTTCATGGCGCGGCCTGTGTAGACCGGATCGAGGACGACCCCCTCCGTGGTGGCCACCAGCCGCAGCGCTTCCTTCTCACCCTCTCCTATCACGCCGTAACCCTCGCCGTGGAATTCGCCGGAGTAGTGAATGTCTCTGGAGTCGAGCGAGGACTCGCTCTTGAGGAGCTGCGCTGCTCCGCGAGCGATCGCAAGCACCTGGCCTTTGAAGTCCTCGGAGCGTCCCTCCTCCGGATCAATTCCAATTCCGAAGGGAATGACATCGGGCGCGTACCAGGCCAATCCCTGGGCCAGCCCGGCGTGGGTTCCTCCCGAGCTCGAGGCGAAGATCACGTGACTGGGCTTCTCGCCTCGCTCGCTCAGCTGCTCAGCCAGCTCGCGCGCCGCGTTCACGAAGCCCAGTGCGCCGAGGGGATTGGATCCGCCGTAGGGAACCAGGTAGGGACGTGCGCCCTCGGTCTCGAGCTGCTTTGCCAGCGCGGGAATGTCCTCGCCCTTGCGATGCTCGCCGCAGTAGTGCGGAATCGCTCCGCACAGCAGGTCGAGCAGCAAATTTCCCTCGGGGACCGCCGTCGGGGTCTCGCCCGCCAGGACCAGGTGACAGGCCAGGCCACAGCTCGCCGCGGCGGCCGCGGTCTGACGGCTGTGGTTGGACTGTTGCGCGCCTCCGGTGATGACGGTGTCGCAGCCACGGGCCAGGGCCTCTCCAAGAAGAAATTCCAATTTGCGCACCTTGTTTCCACCGAACGCGAGGCCGCTCAGATCGTCGCGCTTGATCAGGATGCGCGGCCCGCCCAGGCGCTCACTCAAGCGAGGGGCCTCGACGAGCGGGGTAGGCAGTTGGGCAAAGCGTTGGCGGGGGATGCCGCTCCAGTGCGACTCGGGGGGCGGTGGAAGCATGGAATCCTCCTTCGAGAGTGTGTGGTGCGAAAGGAGAGTACGCCTCTTTGGTCGCGGGAAAAAGTCGTCGCCCTGAGTTATCCGTTTCTACCCGGGTATACAAGTATTGAGATTGAGGAGCGGGCCCGGGTCCACCGCGGCGCAGCAAATCCGCGCGCGGGACTACTCCTTCGCCAAGAGGAAGCGCAGGAGTTCGGGGAGCCGCTTCGACCAGTCGCGCTCGTGATGACGGGCCCCCACCGCTTCCACGCTGAGGAGATTCTGGCCCTCCTTCATCCCATCGGCGACGAGAATGTCGCGCATGGCGCGGAGTCTGCCGATGGAATCCTCGACTTGGTCGTGGTTCTCGTCCGCGAAACCGCCGGATTCCAGGCTCCCCATGTCCTGGTAGAAACGACGGGTTTCGGGTCGGCCGGCTCGCTTGGCCACTTCAAGAATGCGCTCCTGAGCCCACCAGTAGGAAGGGGAGACGGCGGCGACCCCACCGCCGAACACCTTCGCGTACTTCAAGCCGGCGTAGGCCGAGATCAACCCGCCCATGGAGGATCCGGCCATGTAGGTGTGTTTTGGCTCGGGCAGTGTGCGGTACTTCGCATCGATGGCGGGCTTGAGGGTGTCCGCCACCGCTCGCAGGTAGCTGTCCCCCCCGCCACCGGCATTCCATTTCGCGTCGTACCAGGGACCATATTCCTGCATCCGCGCGGCGCCGCCATTTTCGATGCCGACCACGATGAGCGCGGGAAGTTCTCCTTTGGAAATCAATCGCTCCAGGGTTTCGTCGAGCCGCCATTCCCCGGCGTAGGAGCGCTCCTCGTCGAAGAGGTTTTGTCCGTCGTGCATGTACAACACGGGATAGCGGCGCTCGCCTCCGGCATAGCCGGGCGGGAGGTAGATCCAACAGCGCCGACCATGCAGGAAGGAAGGCGCCACGAAGGACTCGACATGTCCTGCGATCGTCGACACCTCGGTATCCGCCCATCGGGCCACCGTCAACTCGTAGCTCGCGCCGTCTCGCGGTCGCAATCGCCGCGCGTCGAGAGACGAGCCGTCCGCGTTCACCTCGACCCTGTCCCAGCTTCCACGGCAGAACAAGAACAGCAGCGGTCGTTCGACAGGGGAGCTCAAGTGCAGCTGCCATCGTCCATCCGGGCGCGCCTGCAGCCGGTACTTTGGATCGTCCGGGCGCCATCCATCGTGATCGGTGGAGAGGTAGACCGGCTCGTCTTGTTGCGTGGCATCCGGAAGGGTCACCACCAATGTGAAGCGAACCCGGGGCCCGCTCTCCTGGGCGCGTGGAGTCCTCGAGGGCCAAGCCAAGAACAGGCTCGCGCAGTAGAGCGCCACGAGAGCGCGCAGAAGCGGTGAGGACAAGTGCGTTTCCTTCCTGGAGTGCCGGGGCAGCTCCACGATCGAGTTCAGAATCCCCCTATCGGGTGCGAGCTCCATCCATCGTGATCATACTATGTCTCGTCCCAGTTTCTCCCGCCTCCTTCGATTGCCTCCCCCGAGAACGCGGAGAAGAGCATGTCCGGCCGAGAATCCAGCCAGGAGAGGATCGTCAGACAGCGCATGAAGCTCAGAGAGCGCTTTCTGCGCAAAATGCGGGAGACGCCCGGCGCCTCCGACCGAGAGCCTCAGGGAAGTGGTCCCCAGAATCGTCACGGGATGCCGCGTCTGCCGGTGGGCCAGACCGAAACGAAGAAATGGCCGGTGCTCGATCTGGGTGTGAGCCCCGAACTCTCGCGCGAGAGTTGGCGGCTGCGCGTCGACGGTGCCTGCGAGAATCCTCTGAACTTGGACTGGGAGAGTTTTCACGCCTTCCAGCAGGTGGAGGACATCAGCGACTTTCATTGTGTTACGACCTGGTCCAAACTGGACATCCATTGGAAGGGAGTCCGGGTGAGCGAGATCCTGGCTCGGGCCGAACCACGAGAAGACGCGAGTCACCTGCTCTGCCACGCCTACGATGGATACACCACGAACCTCCCCTTGGAGGAGGCGCTCAAGGATGACGTCCTGTTGGTATACGAAGCCAATGGAGAAGCTCTGCCCCATGAGCACGGGGGGCCCGTGCGAATGATCACTCCCCAGCTCTATGCGTGGAAGGGAGCCAAGTGGATACAGCAAATCGAGATCCTCAGCGAGGATCAGCCCGGATTTTGGGAGCAGAGAGGCTATTCCAATACGGCGCATCCGTGGCGCGACGACCGATACAGCCGGTGACGGCAAGGCAGCAGGTGCGATGATCCTCCTTGACGAGCTCGAGTTCCATTATCCGGACGGCGATTTCAGCCTGCGAATCCCCGATCTCCGGTTCGAAACAGGGGAGTCGGTGGCCGTGATCGGGCCCAGTGGTACGGGCAAGACGACCTTTTTGAACCTAGTCGGCGGAATCGTGACCGCGTCGGCGGGGAAAGTCGTGCACGATGGAACCGATCTCACGAGCTTGAGCGATGCGGAGAGAAGGGCGTTTCGCATTCTCAACATGGGACTCATCTTCCAGGAATTCGAACTCCTGGAATACCTCACCGTTCTCGACAACATCCTGCTTCCCTACCGGATTCATCCCGCGCTGAGGATGGCTCCGGCACTGAAGGCGCGAGCAGCCGAGCTGGCCGCTGTGGTGGGCATCTCCCACGACTCGGATCGTTACGTGGATCAGCTCTCCCAGGGCGAGCGGCAGCGTGTGGCCATCTGCCGCGCGCTGCTTCCCCGGCCCAGCTTGATTCTGGCCGATGAGCCCACGGGAAACCTGGATCCGCGCAACAAGGGCAAGGTCCTGGATATCCTCTTTTCGTACGTGGAGCGCGAAGGTGCGACACTGCTCACCGTGACCCACGACCATGATTTGCTCGAGCGCTTCGAGCGAGTCGTCGATTTCAGCCGTTTCCATGCGGAGGCAAGCGGGCTGCCCTCAACGGCGGACGGTGGCCTATGAGAGAGGTCATTTATCTCGTCACGCGTTACTTGAGTTACCACCGGGTGAAGACCACGATCCTGGTGACTTCGATTACGCTCATCATCTATCTCCCGGTCGGCTTGCGGGTCCTGGCAAATCAGAGCAGAGCGGAATTGATCGCGCGCGCCAAGCTGACCCCTCTGTTGCTGGGGGCCAAGGGCAGTCCTCTGGAGCTGACCCTGAATTCTCTCTACTTCGAATCGGACGTACCCGACCCGATGCGCTACGCCGAGATCTCACGGGTGGATTCTACCGGTCTGGCGCAGCCGATTCCTCTCTACACCCGCTTTCGCTGCCGCGGCTTTCCCATCGTGGGCACGACCCTCGATTACTTTGCATGCCGTAGTCTGCGGCTGCAGTCCGGCCGCACTCTGGCTCTGTTGGGAGAGTGTGTGGTGGGTTGGGAAGTGGCGCATCGCCTGGGGGTCGCGGTCGGCGACCACCTGGTGTCTTCGGCGGAAAACGTATTCGATCTC
>Ga0055450_10000212_pt1 | contig 11380 bp, 8 predicted proteins | sample China_Galinas_PW_5_FD_57740 | JGI IMG/M metagenome (GOLD analysis project Ga0055450, IMG submission 57740) | Wetland microbial communities from San Francisco Bay, California, USA, that impact long-term carbon sequestration - China_Galinas_PWC_D1 | ecosystem: Environmental > Aquatic > Marine >... | reverse complement strand
TAGGGGACAAAGAAATTGAGAAATCTTTAATTTCTGTCCGTACCCGAGACGGAAAAGACTTGGGACAAATTAAAATTGCAGATTTTCTGCAAAATACATTAAACGACATTGATAAGAAAACGAGGTAGGCAGCAACAACAATATAGACAAAAATACTATAGACTTAACCAACGCATCAACGCTCAGGAAATTAGAGTCTTGGATGCGGAAGGGAAACAGATAGGTATACTGTCAAAAAACGACGCTTTAAATCTCGCCAGATCTAAAGATCTTGATCTAGTAGAGATTGCGGCAACTGCCAAACCACCTGTTGCCAAAATAATAAACTTTAAAAAGTTCTTATATCAGCAGGAAAAAAAGAAGAAAGAAGAAAAAAAGAAAGCTAAAGTATCTCAGACAAAAGAGGTAAGACTGGGACCATTTATGTCCAATAATGACCTTCAAGTCTCGATACGAAGAGGTAGGGAATTTATCGAAGACGGCGATAAGCTAAGACTTGTAGTCAAATTCAAAGGTAGACAAATTACACGTCCTGAATTTGGTCGAAAAGTTATAAATAGCTTTATAGAATCCTTGTCTGACATCGCTAAAGTTGATAGGCCACCTCACTTTGAAGGCAGACAAATGATCGCCATTCTTTCGGTTGAAAAAAACAAAAAAGTGACGGATGAAAACCGTCAAGAAGGAGCCAATGCAGATAAGCAAAAAGGGGTAGAAAAAAATGAAAACAAAAAAGAAAATTAAAAATAGCATAAAAAGAAGATTTAAGGTTACAAAAACCGGTAAAGTCATGTTTGTCCACCAATACGGCAGACATCACAAATCCAAAAAATCAAATAGTCGTATTCGCAGACAAAATGAACCGGGTGTCTTAGCCAAGCCATTAGCCAAAAAAGTAAAAAAGCTATTAGGCTACGCCTAGCGTTCAACATAAAATAACATGGCAAGAGTAAAAAGGGGAGTAGTATCCCGAAGAAAACATAACAAATTACTATCGCGCACCAAAGGTTACCGCGGAACAAAAAGCCGCCTCGTAAAAGTAGCCAAGGAGGCTTCCCTCCATGCAGACCAATACGCCTATCATGGTCGCAAACTTCGTAAGAGAAATTTCCGAACCCTCTGGATAACCCGCATCTCAGAAGCAGTCAAGCTTCACGACATGTCCTACAGCGTCTTTATAAACAAGCTCAAAAAGGCCAACATCACAATCGACCGCAAAATTCTTGCAAGTCTCATCGTCGAAGACCCAAAAACTTTTGAAAACATCCTCCAAACCGCCAAAAAAGCATAAAAAAAACAATCCACACCCCAATTCTTAATTCTTACATATCATATGTTATAATAAAACACATGAAAGACAAGCTCCTAAACGCCAAAAACGAAGCCATATCGCTCATACTCTCAACTCACGACTCAAAAGAGCTTGAAGAAATACGTATCAAATTCCTTGGCCGCAACGGAACCCTAACAACTCTCCTCAAAGACTTAGTAAGCCTACCCAGAGAAGAAAAGCCCATCATCGGTCGTCTCGCCAATGAAACAAAAAACATCATTGAAGACACATTTAATCAACGACTACAAACTCTTACCAAAAACAAACAGTCAATGACAAATAGCATTGACATCACCGACCCCGGCATCCGCCCACCCCTTGGCCATCTCCACCTTGTAACTCAAGCCATTGAAGAGATAACAGCCATTTTCAACAAAATTGGCTTCACCAGAAAACGATATCCTGAGATAGAATGGGACTGGTATCCATTCACCGCCCTCAACTTCCCGGACAATCACCCCGCACGCGATGACTGGGAGACATTCTTCATAGATCACAAACCTGATCCCAAACTCGGACCAGTCGTCCTCACTCCGCACACATCATCAGGGCAAATTCATGAAATGCAAAAAGGCGAAATTCCAATCAGAATGATAAACATCGCCAAATGCTATAGGCGCCAATCAGATACATCCCACACCCCCATGTTTCACCAATTTGAAGGACTAGTTGTAGACAAGGAAATATCCATCTCCCACCTCAAAGGTGCGCTTTCATACTTTGTAAAATCTTATCTTGGCGAAAAAAGAACTATCCGCATAAGACCTTATCACTTCCAGTTCACCGAACCATCCTTTGAGGTAGACGTTAGCTGCGGCGTATGCCTCGGCAAAGGTTTCCTTCCAAACAAGCAAAAATGCAAGCTCTGCAAATCAGGCTGGCTGGAGCTCGGAGGATCAGGCATGGTTCACCCAAATGTTCTAAAAAACTGCAATATAGATCCCGAAAAATACACAGGCTTTGCCTTTGGGTGGGGCGTAGAAAGAGTGCTGATGATGAAAGAGGGAATAGAAATAGATGATTTAAGAATGCTTTATTCAAACAATCTTAATTTCTTACAACAATTCTAAATCTCAAAAATCAAAAACTTTGACTTTATTATCTTAATTTTTGACTTTTATTTTATGAACATAAAAATACTAGACAGTTGGCTAAGAGTCTATTTATCAACCAAGGCAACTCCTGAGCAAATTGCCAAGCATCTATCGCTTTGCAGCGTTTCAGTTGAAAGTCTCGAAAAAACAAAAATAACTGACAGCAAATCAACAGACTATATATATGATATCGAAATAACCACCAATAGACCCGATCTCATGTCACTAACAGGCCTTGCACGCGAAGCATCAGCCGCCCTCAATCAAAACAACATAAACGCCAAATACACCTTTACTACCCCACCCAAACCCTCCACTCAATCTAATTCTAAAACCAAAATAACCATCCACAACGACTCAAGCCTTGTCAACCGAGTCTGCGCTGTTGCCATGGAAGTCCAAGTAAAACCTTCACCTCCAATGATTCAAAAACGCCTCGAATCAACAGACATCAGAAGCCTCAACAACCTCATTGATATTACCAACTATGTCATGCGCACAATCGGCCACCCAACCCACATCTTTGACTTGGATCGCCTCGATACGTCCACGCTTACAATCAGGGAATCCAAAACAGGTGAGAAAATAAAGACCCTGGACAAGAAAACCTACACTCTCCCCGGCGGAGATATAGTAGCCGTCAATGACAAAAATGAAATAATAGATCTCCTTGGCATCATGGGTCTGGAAAACAGCGTAATCACTGACCAAACAAAAAAAATCCTCTTCTTTATCGATAGCAACGACCCTACCAAAATTCGCAAAACCTCCATGAGCCTAGCCCTTCGCTCAGAAGCTGCCGTTCTCAACGAAAAAGGACCAGACCCCGAAACTGCTATAGACGCGCTCTTCTACGGCATTGAACTATTCAAAAAATTTGCCAACGCCAAAATCATATCACCCATCGTAGACATCTACCCCAACAAAACCAAAACAAAAACCATCTCTGTTTCAGAAGAAAAAATCAACTCTGTCATTGGCATACCGATCCCTCTTAAAAAATCAGAAACCATATTAAAAAACCTGGGCTTTACAGCATCCATTCACAAAAACACCATCACAGCAGGACCTCCTTCATTCAGATCCAAAGATATTGAAATACCCGAAGATCTCATCGAAGAAATAGCCAGAATCTATGGCTATCACAACATACCCAACTCCCTTCCTCCGACACCACAGACAGCCATCACAGACTACGACCACGACCCCTTCATCTGGGAGAAAAAAACAAAAGACGCTCTTAAATATTGGGGTTTCACAGAAACCTACACTTACTCACTCGTCTCAAGGGATATTATAAATCAATCTCCAAAATTTGTAATTGACTCATCCTTGCAAAACTCAAAACTATCTCCACCTAGACTTCAAAATCCACTCTCATCAGACTACACCTACATGCGAACATCTCTCACCCCAAGTCTCCTCAAAGTTATAAAAGAAAATCCTGACAGGGACGAATTCAAACTTTTTGAAATAGCCTTTGTCTATCACGATAATCCCAACAAACTACCATCTCAAAACCTACATCTTGCCCTTGCCATTCAACAAAAAAAGTTCACCCTTTTTCACCTCAAGGGCATTCTAGAACAACTCTGTCAGGACCTTGGCATTAGTGATTTAAACCTCATAAAAGAAAACGAGTCAATTAATATTTATCTGGAAAAAAATATGCTTGGCTTTATCCAAACTCACGACACAAACATCTTCACGCTCGAGCTAAACTTCGAAAACCTAATCAAACATGCCACCAACAAAAAAACCTACAAGTCACTCCCCAAATATCCACCCATCATCGAAGACCTTTGTCTCATCGTCCCCCATGACATCGCAACAGGGGACATCATTTCAACCATTCAAAAACAAAACCCACTAGTCGTATCCGTCTCACTCCTGGACAAATACAAAAACACACGCACATTTCATATAAACTATCAAAGCTACCACAAAAATCTAACAGACTCCGAAGTAGGGGATATCCGCGCCAAAATCCTCCAAACCCTCTCCAAAAAATTCAACACCAGACTAAAATAAAAAATCTACTTCAACAATCCCTTAATCTTGGAATACAAATTTCCAACACCCTCCTTGTGATTCATAAAATCATTCTTATCCTTTTTCATCTTCCTCTTAAAATCACCAATCAAAATCTCCCACTTATCACCATCAGTAAACTGTCTTGATAATATCTTTAAAAAAGGAGGCTTATTCGCCAGATAAAATTCAACCCATCCCGACCCTCTATCAATCACAAACTTTAAAAGTAAATTATTCCCCTCCGAAAAAACTTCCCTCAAATCATCTTTAATCCTCAACCCAACATACCTCACATTCTTCGACTTTTCCCCAAAACCTTCCACCGACCATGGCGCGCTCTTTGCCACCAAATCAGCAAGCTTCATATTCCTAATCATTCGATCAACAAAATCCTTAGACATTAAAATATCACATTAATTTACTTTTCTTAAACCCCTTCGATAGGACTCAGTACTCTTGCATCAATAGACGTTGGCTCAGGAGTCGCAGTTGGTACCGGAGTATCGGTTGGCTTCTCCTCTTCCTTATTTTCAGAATTATTATCTTTATCCTCATCTTTCTTTTCCTCATTATCCTTATTCTCTTCCTTATCTTTATTTTCCTCATCTCCATTATCATTCTTTACCTCATCCGGCGGATGATACATCTGATCATCCTTATGAGCAGACTCTATCCACTCATCAATTCCTTTTTGCCACCTGTTAATTCCATCCGTAGACACCGGATCATCTTCTCTAAAAAAATAATAATTTTGCCCATCCTTACTCTTATAAATATCGGATTCACTTGTAGGCTCAGTGCCTTTTACAAAATATTCAGTCCTTGTTGGCTCTCCACCATGAGGCAATCCTCCACCCAATGCATCAACCTCAAGAGCAATGACATCATCAGGCTTCTCAAACTCTTCATTCTTCTTATCCTCAAGCACAAAACTCATTATACTATTCCAAATAGGAGTAGCACCCGTCACTCCCGATGCAATACCTGAACTCATAGGAGAATTATCACTATTTCCCACCCATACACCCACCACATAAGATGGTGTATATCCTATTGCCCAATTGTCTCTCTTCTCATCAGTCGTCCCTGTTTTAACAGCAACAGTCTTTCCGGGAATAACCAATCTAGAACCTGAACCAAACGCCAATGTTCTAGCATTATTATCAAGCAAAATATGCGAAATCAAATATGCTATCTCTTCAGACAAAACTCTCCTTCCCTCTTTTTTCTTAAATTCATAAAGCGTCTTGCCGTCACTTTCCGAAACTTTCAATATTGACACAAGATCCTCTCTTACTCCTTTATTTGCAAAAACACCATACGCTGTCATTTCATCAAAAAGCGACGCGCCTCTCCCTCCTAGCACCAAAGAAAGCCCAACCTCAGACTTATTCTTGGTAGTCGGCTCCCAATTAGTTATGCCCATGTCATAAGCTTTCTGCATTCCCTCATCTAGTCCAACTCTAGCCATCATTTTCACCGCCGGAATATTCATAGAATTCCCCAACGCAAACCTCAACTGAATAGGTCCGTGAAATTTTCTATCATAATTTTCGGGAACATAAGGCTTATTCGGATCAATAGTTGGAAATTCGGTTTTTACATCCATCACCATTGTCGCCGGAGTATATCCTTTTTCAAATGCAGCAGCATAAATAACAGGCTTCAAAGAAGAACCAGGATTTCTGTTATCTGAAACAGCCACATTAAAATTACCGTCAATATCCTCATCAAAATAGTCTTTACTTCCAACCATTGCTAAAATCTCACCAGTCTTAGGATCTGTCACCATGGCTGCGGCATTATTCACTTTATACTGCTTAATATCATCAATTTCATTTTTAATAATCTCCTCAGCTTCCTTTTGAATATCATAGTCAAGCGACGTTTTAACTTGCAATCCACCAGTCAAGACAGCCTGACTCCCAAACTGCTCCTCAAGCTTATCTTTGACATACATCACAAAATGAGGCGCCTTAATTGAAGAATATTTTTGAGCAAACTTAAACTTCTTAATTTGTTTAAATGCCTTTTCAGATTCACCCTTAGTTATATACCCATTATCAACCATCTGTCTCAAAACAGCCTCAGATCTTCCCAGATAATAATCATTACCTCCATAAGGAGAATACAGACTGGGACTCTGGGGAAGACCAGCCAGAAAAACACACTGGGCAAGACTCAGATCATCAACACTCTTTCCAAAATACATCTGGCTTGCCGCCTCAACCCCAATCGCAGTTCCTCCATATGGAATATTATTCAAATACATCTCCAGGATTTCGTCTTTACTGTATTTCTGATTAACTTGAATTGACAAAATTAACTCCTTAATTTTTCTCGGCAAACTCCTCTCTGAGGTAAGAAGCACGTTTTTAACCAGCTGCTGACTTATCGTCGATCCTCCCGTTAATCCTTTTCCTGCTACATAATCCCTAGCGACACGTATATAGGCTGTCGGAGAGAAACCTTTATTTTCATAAAAATCCTCATCTTCAATCGCAATAGTAGCCTCTTGCAACTCTTTCGGTATTTTCTTTAACTTCACATAAGTTCTATTCTCATCTTGATATACAGAATATAAAAGCTCGTCATTCCTGTCATAAATTCTAGTTGCATCTTTATACTGAGACGCAACCAAAGTACCAGGCGCGGGAAGATCGCGACTAAACCAAAAAAACATCACTGGCACAAAAATAATCGCAATCAAAATTCCGATCAACAATACAATAAGCGCTCTATTCAGTATAAAAAGCCAGGAAAATCGCATCTTACTTTTGCCCCTTCTGGAACCAAAATTAGCACTTGCGGAAATATCCCTTTTCGACCTTCGCAGAAGAGACTTCCACTTAAAGCTAGTTTTATTTCTTTGCCTGGAAGAACTGTAATCCATATTTGAAGTCTACACATTATACCAAATCCAACAAAACTTGTGCTATACTCTCAATATGTCAAATATAGAAGAAATACTCACTCGGGGAGTTGTCAACATAATTCCGGAAGAAAAACAGCTCCAAAAAATTCTTAAATCAAAAAGAAAACTAAATATTTACCTGGGGATTGATCCAACCTCTCCCCATATTCATATTGGCCATGCGCTTCATCTCAGAAAGCTTCAGGCTCTTACAGAACTCGGACATAACACAACGCTTTTAATTGGCGACTTCACAGCACTGATAGGAGACACATCAGATAAAGATTCCGAAAGACCCATACTGACTAGAGGAGAAATAAATCAAAACCTTCTGACTTATAAAAAACAAGCTTCAAAAATTCTTGATTTAACAAAGGTCAAAATTGTACGCAATAGTAAATGGCTTTCAAAACTAAAATTCGATGATATCTTAAAACTTCAACAAAAATTCTCAGTCAATGACTTTATCAGTCGCGAACTGATCAAAAACAGACTAAATGAAGGCAGACACGTTCGTCTTGACGAAACATCATACCCCCTAATCCAAGGCTATGATAGTTACTATCTGGATACAGATATTCAGCTGGGAGGGGCCGATCAGACTTTTAACATGCAAGCAGGCCGTGCGCTTCAAAAAATAATAAGAAACAAAGAATCATTTATTTTAACAAGCGACTACATCCAGGGAACAGACGGTCGCAAAATGAGCAAATCATGGGGCAATGCCATATGGCTTGACGACAAGCCTGATGACATGTTCGCAAAAGTCATGGCGATTCACGACGATTTAATAATCCAATATTATACACTCGCCACCAATACATCTCTTTCCAATATTCACGAAATACATAAATCTCTATCTCAAGGAGAACACCCAATGAAAGTCAAAAAGAAATTGGCCCTCCAAATCGTCACAGAACTCTACGACGAACAAAAAGCTCAAAAAGCAGCTAAAAATTTTGAAAAAACAGTCCAACATCACGAAACACCAAAAGAAATAGACGAAATTTTGATAAAAAATCAAAAACATTTAAAACTTGACCAGCTTATTTATGAGACTGAATTAACCTCATCCAAATCAGAAGCCAAAAGATTGATTGAACAGGGTGGTGTAGAAATAGATAATGAAAAAATTACTGACCCCTTCAAATTAATCGAAATCAAAAACGATACAATCATAAAAATTGGCAAACACAAATTCATCAAATTAAAACTGTGGTAATCTCAAATAAAAAATCTGCAATATTTACTTTACTCAAAACCATAAAGATTAATAATTATTGAAATTAAACCTAAACACAATCCAACTGAGTGCCAACGAAGGATCTTATTTGAATGAGATTCTCAGAATGACAAATTCTTTGACGACTCCTGAATGGCTACACTTCTATTTCTTGATTCCTGACTTTCAATTCCTTATAATTAAAAATAACTTATGGATATCTTCCGCAAACATAAAAAATTTTGGAATATAATCATCATTTTCTGTGTACTAGCGCTCATAGCAACCACATTTTTGCCTTATCTATTCTTATTCCAGTAAATAAAAATAAAAATGATATAATCGGACTGATCTCACTATGACACTTCAGACGCCGGTCTCGCTTTCAAAAATCAGGATACTAAAAAACTATTCCAAAAAATTACAAAAACTAAATATTAACACCCTGGAAGACCTCCTTTATCACATACCTCACCGTTATGAAGATTACTCAAATACCTCTCCAATAGATCAAGTCCAACCAGGGCAAAAAGTAACTATACAGGGCGAAATTACAAATGCCAAAAACCAATATTTAAGGAGCAAGAGAATAAAGGCGATTCAAAAAGTCACCATCACTGACGACACAGGAAGCATCGACTTAACATGGTTTAACCAACCGTATCTAATAAAACAACTTCCCCTCAATGCCCGCATCTCGGCCTCCGGCAGAGCAGGCAAATCCGCTAGCAAACCAACCCTCATGTCTCCCCAATTTGAAATCCTCTCAGACTCAAACAATACCATCCACACTTCACGCCTCATCCCGATTTACCATGAAACAAAAGGTGTTACCTCCAAATGGCTCCGCCGCCAAATCCACCAACTGCTTGAGAGACACAAAGACGAAATCGCAGAACACCTACCAATCGAAATAATTAAAAAATTTGATTATCCGACCTTCCCCGAAGCTGTGCGGCAAATCCATTTCCCCAAAAGTTTAGAATCAATGATCAAAGCCAAACAAAGACTAAGCTTTGATGAATTATTTCTAATCCAACTTTCAAACCTCAAAAAACGCTCCCAATGGCTTGAAAACAACAAGGGCATACCTCTCAATTTTCCAAAATATAAAACTCAAATTAACAAACTAATAAACTCTCTCCCATTTACTCTAACTAACGCCCAACAAATTGCCCTACAAGAAATCACCAGCGATCTTTCTCTCCAAAAACCCATGAACAGGCTCCTCCAGGGGGACGTAGGCAGCGGCAAAACCATCGTCGCCGCCATATCAATGTACCTGGCGCACCTCAATGGATACAAGTCAATCCTCCTTACTCCAACCCAAATCCTCGCCACCCAACATTACAAAACCATCTCCCGGCTCCTATCTCCCCTCGGAACAAAAACAGATCTAATTACTGGAAACAGAAAAATCTCAAACCAACAAAACCTCAATTCCTCCGCTGTAGTGGGCTTGCAACCCGCTCCGGAACAGTTCTTAAACACAGATATTATCATCGGCACACACGCCCTGCTATCAGAGAAAATAAAAATAGACAATCTCGCCCTCACCGTCATAGACGAACAACAACGCTTCGGAGTAGAACAGAGGAGTCTCATTCGCGAAAAAGGCAAAAACACACATCTCCTCACTATGACAGCAACCCCCATACCCCGTACCATGGCTCTTACTCTCTTTGGAGACCTCGACCTCTCAGTGATAGACGAAATGCCCAAAAACCGCAAAAAAATAAAAACCTGGCTTGTACCACAAGAAAAGAGAAAATCTGCTTATCAATGGATAAAAAACCAAATCAAGCAGAACAAAACCCAAGCCTTCATCATCTGCCCCTTCATAGAGCCTTCAGAGAGCCTACAAACAATCAAAGCCGCTTCCAAAGAATTCGAGCTGCTCAAAAAAGAAATATTCCCGGATCTAAGACTCAACCTTCTCCACGGTAGACAAAAACCCAAAGAAAAAGAAGTAATAATGCAAGACTTTAAAAATAAAAAATTTGATATTCTGGTCGCCACACCTATCGTAGAAGTCGGAATAGATATCCCTCACGCGACTATAATCATGATTGAAGCATCCGAAAGATTCGGCCTACCCCAGATCCACCAACTCAGAGGCAGAGTAGGCAGAAATGACAAAGACTCCTACTGCCTTCTTTTTACTGAAACGCAAAATTCCGAAACCTCACAACGTCTTAAATTCCTCGAAACAAACCACTCAGGCTCCAAATTAGCAGAGCTAGATTTAAAACTCAGAGGATCTGGAGACATCTTCGGAACAGCACAAAGCGGATTTTCTAAATTAAAAATTGCCTCATTTTCAGAACCGGAACTTATCAGAAGCATCAAACAAGAAGCTAAAAAAATATTCCCCAACCTCGACAAGCATCCATTACTTCAAGAAAAAATAAATGCTCTTATACAAGCAAAAATCTCCCCCGATTAAGCAGATCAAAACTATTTCATCACCAAAATAACCGCCTCCGCCATCTCTTTCATTGATTTTCTCTTTGTCATCGCTTCCTTTCTCAAAAAATGATAAGCCTCATCCTCATTTATTCTCTTTGTTCTCATCAAAATTCCCTTTGCTTCCTCAATAACCTTTCTTGCTTCCAGCTTATCTTCCAATTGCCCAACTTTTCTCTCTAACACAATCTTCGTAAATGCGGAAGATATTATCTTGACTATAGCCTCAATTATTTTAATCTGTTCTTTAGTAAACAAATAAGGCTCTTTATTCTGAAGATTTATAACACCCGCCACACCATTCTCGTCAACTATAG
>Ga0055450_10000210_pt1 | contig 11418 bp, 9 predicted proteins | sample China_Galinas_PW_5_FD_57740 | JGI IMG/M metagenome (GOLD analysis project Ga0055450, IMG submission 57740) | Wetland microbial communities from San Francisco Bay, California, USA, that impact long-term carbon sequestration - China_Galinas_PWC_D1 | ecosystem: Environmental > Aquatic > Marine >... | reverse complement strand
GCCAAGACCGACAGCATGGAGCATCTGGGAGCCCACAGGCACGGAGACGGGGAAATTGGTATGATCCGGCGGCCCGACAGCCCCCTCGTTATAGCCGTTATTACAGATGATCACACTTTCCAAGGAACGGCCTCGCCATATCTCGGCTGCAGTCTCCCGAAAGGAGGGAACCAGCCAATCTCCCAGCCGCAGATGAGCAACAGCACCGAGTTGGGAGGCTTCCTGGCCCTTGATCGGCGGGAAGGTCCCAATACGCCCTTGACGCTGCAGATCAAGCAGACGCTCATCGAATCTGCGGCCGAGCAGCATAGCCCTATAGAGTTTCAGGAGCATTTCGGGAGCGATATCCGGCTCAAGCTCCTTATCAAGTTTTCCGTTTTCATCCAGGACGGAGAGATCTTCAATGCTCTCTGAAAGCGTAATACGAGTTCGTGGCATATTCGCTCCTTTTTTGGAAAAATCCGAGTGCTAAAGAAACAATTTTGAGAATATCGTCGTACTGTTAACAGGGAGGAATTCGTTTAACCATCCTTCTTGAATTCTATTCATGATACGATTTTTTTCAACTTTTCTGCAGGAAAAGCAGCCCCTGTCAGTTTTTCTCTAAGAGGAATTCCCGAACCAAGAAATTTATTTCCGGAAAGATGGAATTTATTCTTCAACAGGTGATACGTAAAACTGCGTTCTCCACGTCTTGAACACCTATGAAAAATATTCATTTGTACACTTTTCTCAGAACGAAGTACTATCCCGAATTTCCCATGAACACGGTGTTCACCAAAGGTCTGTCCAGGCAGCGCCATCTTCTTCAGTATTTTGGCAATGAACATAGTTTAATAGTTTGCTATAATTCATTACCAATAACTTCGAATCTGACACTGCCTGAACTGATGAGAAACACGGGCTACAGGAGACTTTGAGAAATTGCCTTTCGCCCAATCAATGCGTTATGCTCAAAATCTTGTCCTCGAGAGCAAACGAAGCCCCGCTATCAAACATATGCCGGTGGTAGAGTTTCCAAATGCCTTGATCTTGAGCAAAATGATCCCTGATATCTTCAACCCATTACTCGAAACACAACAAAAAATCACTAGAGTTTTGCAGGAAAGGATAATTTGTGATTGCGCTTGGTATCAAAGAGATAGAGATGATCGTAGCTTTGTTAATATAAACAAAAGACCAGTCCAATACGTTGATACCGACAGCAAAAAAAAGGCAGAACTGGCACGGTAACAGTCCTGCCTTTTGGATATACCAATTATCGGATATGGCTATTTTTTGCTGCGCCTGAGGGCAAAACCTGCCAAGCCGGCTAATCCAGTGCCAAAGAGCAGCATCGTAGCTGGTTCCGGGACTTGAGGCGGAGGAGGATCTCCAATAACCGTAATATGAGAAATTGAGGGTATATTACCTCCATTATTAAGTAAATGGCGAGTAACCCAGTTGCCCTCCTGAAGTGCAGGGTCTACATAATACAATGCAAACTCCGTTGAGCCTTTTATCGAATAGAACTCGACGTCGAAGCTGGGATCTGAAGAAACAGTGGACCAGGTGCCGGATTTATAGTCACCATTATAGGTAACGTCCAACTCACCATATCCATTAGAGTTTGTTGTGCCGGAAGCATCAACTTTAATGGTTTTGATGTAATAGTCAGGTTTATCCAAAAAGTATCTAAGAAGATTTGTGAGGTAGTTCTTATTGCCATTATCGTTGTCATTTGCCGCTTTACCACCTATTTCGGCAACAGTTCCTATATAATAGCCAGTATAATCGCTTGACCAATAGCCGATTGTGCCCTTCCAAGTATCTAGGTCTGAGCTTCTATCGATTATCGTATAGTCAATTGAATCGATAGTTAAATTGACAACACTTCCTTGCACCCCAGTCAACAGAGTGGTTCCGTTAGCCATCCCGGTTATAGCGAGGATGGCTAATCCTGCCAGGCTGACTGTCGCGAATGTCTTTCTCATTTTTTCACCAAATTTATAGCAATGCTAATATAAAGGTCCTAGTAAAATACATTTTTTATAAATATATGCAAAAAACAGACCCGTTTTTTGCAACTTGGCAAGGTGTCGATAATGAAGGAATTATAACATTCATCATAAAGTACAGATACCTGCTATTGTATTTCAAGTTCGTGTTACCGGAATAATTTAAATGGAACCACCAGAACACTCCCGGCAATCACTGAAAGCATGTTTTTTTCACCAGCACTCTTGTTTTAATTATCGGCGCTCTTATTATTGGGGATGTCGAAGCATAACGAGAGAAGATTCCAAAGAAAAAAGAGCACCTACAAGGAATAAACCAAATATAACAAGCTGGTATCTTTACCCCTAGACAGACAATACCAAATCCTAACATAGGAGAGCTAACCGGCGTTCGCAAAGTATGGGCCTGCCATACCGGTTAAAAAGGGTCCCCCCCTTAAGCTGCAATTTCTAGAAACCTTTGCCCTCAAAAGGCAAAATCATTTTTAATAATTTTATACATAAGAGGATACCTCTATGCAGTACCAGAGAACCAAGTCTTTTCCCAGACCGAATACTTTGTCCCGGGGACCTTTATCGCCGTGGGACTTAACCATCAGCTTAACTGCCATTGCAGGCTTCCTGCTTCTCATTTACCTGGCCACTACGGGGATTCTCTATCGCCCCTTTCTCGGGGCTCATCCCCACCTACAGAAGATCATCATCCGGCCGAGTATCATGTGGGCGATAATGGGATATCTTCTCATTATCTTCCGCACCCTTTTATGGATGAGATACAAACCTCATCCCCCCTGCAGCTACGATGAAGCCCCCCCGCTTACCATTGTGATTCCAGCCTATAATGAGGGCAGAATGGTCGAGCAGACCATCTATTCCGTTGCGGCGGCAAACTATCCGAAAAATAGACTTGAGATTATCACCATCGATGACGGAAGCCGTGACGATACGTGGCACTATATGCAGAAAGCAATGCAGAGGTATCCTGAGCTGGTAAAGACTATTCGTTTTGAACAAAATAGAGGAAAACGTGCTGCTCTCGCCGAGGCCTTTCGTATCGCCAGAGGAGAGATCGTTGTAACTATAGACTCGGACAGTGTGATCGAGCCTGATGCCCTGCTGGAACTTACCGGCCCCTTCCGCGATCCGTTAATCGGGGCTGTTGCCGGAAAGGTGGTGGCTTACAACCGCCATAAAAGTTTCATTCCTAAAATGCTCCATGTAAAATTTATCCTTGCCTTCGATTTCCTGCGGGCCGTCCAGTCCACCTACGGCTCGGTTTACTGCTGTCCGGGGGCGCTGTCTGCATATCGAACCTCTGTGGTTCGCGAAGTTCTTGATGAATGGCTGAACCAGAAATTTTTAGGCGAGAAATGCACCTACGGTGAAGACCGCTCGATGACCAATTTTATATTCTCTCGCGGATACAACAGCGCCTATCAACAAAACGCCACAGTCCATACCATTGTACCGGAAACCTATTCCAAACTCTGCAAGATGTTTCTGCGCTGGGATAGAAGCTATATTAAAGAGGAAATCCGGCTTTGTAAACTCATCTGGAAACGGCCGTATCCCGCCAGGATCATATCCATAATAGACTGTTTTATCACAAATCTCCGTTTCCCTATTGGTTATCTGGCCCTTGGGTTTCTCATTTATTTTTCAATCCAGGATCCGATGACCGTGGTGCGCATTCTTTTCATGATAGGTTTCATCTCGACGATAAATATCATCTATTATTTGCGAAGCGAGAGATCATGGGATTTTATTTACGGCATCATATATTCCTACTTCTCCTTCTTTACACTTTTCTGGATCTTCCCGTATGCATTGGCAACCGTGCGCTCACGTTCATGGATGACCCGATAATATTACCGGTTGACTCATGTCTTGTTTATCCTTAACTTTTCTCCAGCGATCAGGAGGTATCCCATGAGTCATCATATTACCCGAACTCCCCTATGCGTACGATGCCTTAGAACCCTATATCGATGCTCGTACCATGGAGATCCACCATACCAAACATCATCAAGGCTATGTAAACAATCTCAACGCAGCCAAGGAATGTTGCCCGTTCTCGGGCTTGATGTTTGGGAGCATGCCTACTACCTGCTGTATCAAAACCGCAGGCCGGACTATGTCGCCGCTTTTTTCAATGTGATTAATTGGGAAAAGATCAACGAGCACTACCTCGAGGCGATAAAATAGCATTACAGTCAAGCCCTTTCCTTCAGGCAAGGAAAGGGCTTGACTCTTTCTGTTTTCTGCATCTACGTGATTACAGACACGATTCACCACGCAGGACCGATTGTTTTTTTCCTGTAGTATCTACGGCCACATAGGTGAACGCCGCCTGGGTAACCTTGAACATGTTCATATCAGTGGTGATACCTGGTTGTGCAGGTTTTACCCAGACCTCCAGATTAATGGTGATCGATGTCGTTCCGATCCGTATTACCTTTCCATAACAACCGACCACATCGCCGACATGAACAGGTTTTATGAAATTGATCGATTCAACAGCCACTGTTACGACACGGGATGCCGATACTTCATTGGCTAAGATACCGCCGGCAATATCCATCTGCGACATAATCCAACCTCCGAAGATATCCCCTCTCGGATTGGTATCAGCAGGCATGGCCAATGTCCTGAGGATAAGATCGCCGGTCGGCGCCTCCCTGTTCTTTTCCATGGCGTCTTCTACCTTGATTTGATTCTTCAATGCTCCCATCCCGCGATATCGGGTAAGGAATTTGGAAGGTTATTCGGAAACCCCGGCTGAGATTTGCCGCCTGGCAGCATCCATAAAGGTCTCAACCGCAGGGGATTGCCATTTGTTACGGTAGCGGATCATCAAAATCCCGGTCTCCAGATTGTCCTTCCAATGCAGCCTGGCCATTCTCCGTTGCTCAAGTTCACTGCGTACCGCAATCTCCGGAATTAGCGTGACACCGATTCCAGCCATAACCGTCCGTTTCAACGCCTCGATATTGTTCATCTCGATTAGGCCGGCGGGTATCACCTTCTGCTCCATCAACGTCTGCTCGAACTCCATCCGGTAACCGCAATCACTCTTCGGTAGAAGAAGAATATGCCCTTCGAGATCCTTGAAGTCAACAGATTTTCTGGTTGCGAGCGGGTTGTCGGGGTGGACCACAATCACCATCGGCTCGACGCGCAATAATTCGGCTTCCAGATTGTCGGCGCTTATGGTATCGGCAAACAAAAAGGCTAGATCGACTGTACCGATCCGCAGTTCATGCTCAAGTGAATACATGGCACAGCTGGTGATGTCCAACCTAAGACCAGGGAAACGGGGGGAAAACTCGCGCAGCAGAGACGGCAGGAAACAGGTGGTCACGGTCTGGGGCATCCTTACCGTGAGCAATCCTGAACCCGTGTTCCTGCCGGTGACCTCAGCCATGGCCTCGTCACCGATGGCTAACAACTTCTCGGCATAGGTAAGCATTTTTGCCCCGGCTTCGGTCAGTCGGACGGATTTGCCGATACGTCGAAAGAGCAGGACGCCTATCTCCTCCTCAAGTGTTTTGATCCGTGCCGAAATTGTCGACTGCGAGGCATTCAATACCTCTGCTGCCCGGTTGAAATTCATAAGCGTAGCCACCGTCCGAAAAGTCTGTAGACGCTGCAGGTCCATCGAATCACTCCCATATAACTTAATCAATTTTGAAGGGGTTGCACTGCATTTTGAGACGGATTTGATCGTTCTAATTGAACAAAACCAGAGACGTCACAGTGTTACGTCGAAGATTCTGTGATTGAGAAGCGGTCAAAGGCGGCCAAAATGCGGATTTGGGCACGAAAGTATTTTTATGGTTCTTCCGGAAGCGTACCTACCTAAAACCCTTGAGGCGAAGGGCGTCGCTTGCGGACGCCTCGCGGAGGCTCGCAGGCGTTCCACATTAGGCCCGGAGGGTTGCGGACAGGACGTACGCAACTGACAGCAGGCGAGGGACGGCCTGTCTGTCAGCCATGGATCGCAGGCGTATAGGCCGCAGAGCAGCAGCCGGAAGCGATGATCTTCGCCGGGCTGCTACTATTAGCCTGACCATAGTACACTTCCAGAAGAACCTTAATTATGGATAAGCTCTTAATCGAATATTACGATAAGTATACAAAAACAAATCATTGGACAGGCTAAATAATTTTCATTACACCTATCTATAACAGAAAATTCAGAACAAAAAAACTTTAATCGAAAATAGCAATTAATTTACAAACCCAACAAGGAGGACGCCATGTCATCATCTTCAACAACCAACGCAATGGAATCCATTCCGATCATGACCACACTCAGCCTCGGCCCTAACCGCAGGATAGTTGCCACCGCACGCAACCATGAACTCATAATGGATAGCCGAAAAGATTGGGGAGGGGAGGACGCCGGGCCGACCCCGGCGGAATGCCTGACCATAGCCCTGGGTGGTTGCGTACTGAACATCTGCCGCATCATTGCTGCAGAAAGACAGATCGGGCTACAGGGCCTACGGGTCTCAATCACCGGCGATATCGATCCCTCTCGGGCCTTCGGGCTGGCAACGAACAATCGAGCCGGTTTTTCTCATCTGTCTGTGAAAGTGACCTTTACATCGAAACTCTCGCCAGAAGAAAAGGAGGACTTCCAGAAAGAATTTACCAGTAGATGCCCGCTGTGCGACACCATTGCCAACCCAACGCCCCTTGAGACAACCTTCGCATAGAGATTTTATAAAGCTTACAGCCGGAACACATATGGACAGGTTGTGGTTCAGTGAAGATAGAAACGTATGCCTTTAAGGCGTTTTCACGACCTGTCCATGGTCTTTCATCACCGTTTCCCTCCCCGCCTGCGCCTGCTTAAACCTGACCAGTCCCCCCAACAGATCGCAGGTAGGGGTCGGCACCGAAAGCTTCCTTCCCCTGGCGGAGACATAGCCCACCAGGGCTTCGACCTCGGTGGGTTTGCCGTTTTCAAGATCTTGAAGCATGGATGGCCGATGGTCGTAAGTGATAGGCACAAGACGCTCATAAAAAACCTTTCGATAGTCTTTTGCATCGTTCCATGGAATTTTACCTCCCAAAGCGAGGACAACTGAAAAGGTCTCTTCAATCACCTTGTCCATAATAGCTTTCGTTTCTTTGTCATCGACAAGTGCCCCATAATGGACCCCCAGAATGGCTCCCAAAGGATTCAGCGCGCAGTTATACAGGAGTTTGGCATAAAGATCCTGATGGATGTCGGCAACAGCCACACAGGGAAGACCGGCTTGGTCAATCGCCGCCGCCAGCGTCTCGGCAGCCGGTGAGATTGAGCCGGCACAGGCCGCACCCAGATGAACCGCATCGGCAGAAACGGTAATCCTGATATGTCCCGGGTTTGAAATTTCAAAACCGGTTATTACCCTAGCTCCCAGACTTCTTGCAGATCCGAATGCACGAACGATCTGTTCGACATTACCACAGCCATTCTGCATCGATACAACCGGACAGCGGCAACCGGGCAGCGATGCTATTGCCGACACAGCCTTGCCAGTATCATAGGCCTTGGTCGTTATCAGCACGAAATCATACTCACCCGTCAATCCGGAAACATCCTCGACAAACCCAAGCATTGCAGAGGTTGCGAGAAAATCACCCAAAATGCCTGAAACCCGTAAACCTTCAACCTCCAAGACGTTGATAAACCGGCGACGAAGCACCAGATCAACCTTATGGCCGGCAACAGCCAACATACAGCCGAGTGCCTGCCCCAAAGCACCGGCCCCAAAAATCAAAAAACGCATCTCCCTCTCCACATTGCGGAATCACCCTGTCTTCGTGCCCCCTGCCGGAAACTTATTTTCCATGACAGGCCCTCGCCGTCCGATCAAGGTGATTACCTTACCATAAAAAAAATATGATATCTATTATCAAGTACTCGACTTTCCTTTTTGTAGTAATCACTTGAAATCAATCTGACTCCTGTATCCCAACCCGCATTTCTCATCAACAGAACGATGCGCCTTATGCATTATAATGCAATTACAACAAAATATGCCGAACTTGAACAAACGACGGTTTTTTTAAAGAGTGGAATTTGCATGTATAGGTCGTAACACTGCGAAGCTATAACCCTGTCAGGTTTTCAATCCAACAACAGATAACGAGCGATGCCGCTCTTCAGAGAGATCTATTTTCAAAGGTTCATCGGACCGAATTTCCTTTCCCGAACTATCATGGGTTATCTCGACAACCGGTCTATCAATCAAGGGGCCGACAGCCACAACTATTCCGCATCTTCGGTCTGAAAGGACAACGGTATTCCCAGGTGGGAAGATTCCGACAACATGGATAAATGAAGCGAGCAGTGAAGGCTGAAAGGCATCTTTATCCTCCAGCATGATGCTGAAGGCTGCATGCGGGGATATCTGGGATTTATATGGGCGGACGGCGGTCAATGCCTCGAAAACATCACAGATCTGGAGCAAAGCGATAATGGGATGCCTGACTGCCCATGAAGCTTGTTTGGGGTATCCTCCACCATCCTGTCTGATGTGGTGTCCCCATGCCGCGGCAATATCCAACTCGCTTGTCTTTCGCTGGGCCAGCAAGATCTCGGCCCCAAGGCGTGGATGTGTTCTTATGACATCCATCTCTTCTTCATTGAGCCGCCCCCTTTTATAGAGAATCTCCGGGGGCATTCTCCCTTTTCCAACGTCATGGAGCAGGGCAGCGGTCCCAAGAGCAAGCAGCAGGTCTTTTTTCCATCCGAATGCCCAGGCGGCAAACACGGCAAGTGTTGCGACCCGGACGGAATGACCGACCGTATAACTGTCATAGTCAGGATAATGGATATGCCGCATCACATCCGAAAAACGGGTTCTGGCAAAATGCAGAAGGTATTCACTGACACTCTTGGTTTTGTCGATATCGATGCTGTCACCGGTTGTCACATCCGTATGTGCCTTGGACACCGTATCGAACAGAGCCTGATAGACCAAAGTCGGCGATTTGACGACCGTCCCTGTATCCTGACCTTGCCAGGCTTCCCGGTTTTCCCCTTCTTCGGCTTGCCCCATATAATGCCTGGCAATTTCGATATTCTTGACGCCACGTGATTGCATCAGTTCTCTTGCCTGCTCCAGATTTGCGACAGGTTGTGCAAGCTCAACCGTCAAATTCAGCAACTCGGTAAACTCGGCGATTGTTGTCATTCGGGAAAAAGAAAAGCCGCCGCAACAAAGCCTTTCGGCAAAATCGAAAAGCTGGCGTCCGACAATGGACGGCCCGACCAGGACCTTGCCTTCAAATACCAATTCACCATTGACAATTCCTATAAACAGCCTGTCGCTTCCGGCCTCTTTACAAAAATCGTCAAGAGACGAGATAAAATCACGAGTATACTCTTGAACCTTGGGGTGCTGCGGAAAGTAAAGTTTACGGGTTGAAATACCTCGGCAAAGGAGCAAAAGAAGGGTATTGATCTTTTCCGGTATCATGTCTACTTCCTAACTTTTTTTGGTCTGTGGCGTAATTTTTCCAAAGCCGCCTCAGCAGCCTTCCTGCATGCCGCTGGCCACTCCGGTAGCAAAATCAACCTTCTGGCTGTCACTATCTGTTTCAGGAGTTCCCTGCCACCGCCGGCCTGGAATTCGGCCATTGCCGAAATAGTAAAGGCAACCCATGGCTGTTCCCGAAGTTCCTGCGGGAGATCACTTAATCCCCGGACAATAATATCGCCTGCCAAAACCTTCAGCCCGTCTTCGCCCCCTTTTCTTGGCGAGTGTCGTAAAAACCTGTCTAGAAAATCCTTATGCTCCGGTAACGAGACATCAAGAAGAGGAGCTACTGCTTTTATGAGGGTATCCTCGGATTCATTTCTCAAACCGGCAATCACATTTCCCTGGATCAGAGGGGCGATGGGAGTTTTCAATAAAAATGCGCAGAGCGGATAACATGACGGTTTGAGATCGGAAAAGGCATTTGCCGCCACTTGCTCGCGTTGAAAGCCATCCAAACTCTGCAGAACCGGCAATGCCTGGATCATATCCTTCCAGGGGAGGCGTGCCAAACGCGAACAGAGCAGACCGAAAGTTTTAATATGCGCACGGTTTCCGCTGACAAGAAGCTCATTTACAGCAAATGGCCAGAGGATATTTACCTCCTCTCCCCGACAAAGCATAAGGGTCTTCAAGAAAAGATCCAATGGATCTGCATGCTTGGATCGTCGAAGGGAATCGGAGAGCATACGGACAGCCAAGGCCAAGTTGCCCTGATCGTTGGATTTGATGATCTCCAGCAGGCCATGAGAAAGAATGTGCCATGTCTTGTCCTGCAAAGGAATTTCAAAAATATCGTTTAGATATTGCAAAATTCGCGCTTGATTGCTCAATGATTGCCTCTGTTGCATCACCTGCAACAATATCGAGAGCGTTTCATTTTCCTTCGGAAGATCCTGGACCTTCTGTAACGAGGACGGGTTGAGTTTGTTTTTGTCGACAAAATCCTGCAACTTAGCTGCTGGAAGCGGCACAACCTCGTGGCCGTCATCTCTCTTAGGTTGTTCTCCCTCTTTCGTTTCCTTCTCCTGCTCCATAACCGGCTTTTTGATAATGGAAACCAAGAGATTGATCGCCTCCCTGGATTTTTTATCCTCCGTTTCATCTTCCAAACTACTGAGAATGGAAGCCAGCATATCAAGGTTGCCATGCGATGAACTTCTTTTTACCAGAGGCTTTCCCTGAACTGCATGAGCCAGCAAAGCGGCAATATCATCCCAACTTACCGACGGCAACTCTTCAGACTTAAAAGTCAACTTTTTCATCCTGTCAGGAAGGGATGCAAGCAACAACCGGCAATCATCTATCTGCTCCCCAGTCAGTCCATAGCCTGCAAGCGCTTCAAAAAACGCATTTATATTCCTGGAGGCGGTGTCAAGACGGCCTTCCGTCAAAGTATCTTCCCGGGCGAGAAATTGTTTGTGGGTAACCTGGATAGTGGCAGGAAGGTTGGTAATCTCCACCGATGAAAAATGCATGATACCGCTAGCCTGGGTTCGACCTGCCAGCATTCTCCGAAGAAAGGCATGGAGGTCTTCCATGGAGACATCACGGCTGATCTCGATTGCGGTAATGCTGAGGTACGCCATTAATCGCCTGAATTCATCGATGAAAGCTCGGGGCTCCCCGAGCCGAACCTGTTCTAAAAGCAAAGATTTGCCGTCATCTTCAATACGGACAAAGTGTTTACGCCGGGCAAGAGTATGCAAAAGATCAAAGAAACGTTCGGTCGCCTGATCGAGAATGGCATGTCCTGTTGGATAGTAGATGCAGATTTTCAAAAGCCGTTGCAATGCGATCATAAAATCGCTCAAAAGCAATGGCCCCTCTTCAAGTCCTCCGGGTTTCAATGTATTATCTAACTCATCCATATGCTGCATAAA
>Ga0055450_10000209_pt1 | contig 11420 bp, 6 predicted proteins | sample China_Galinas_PW_5_FD_57740 | JGI IMG/M metagenome (GOLD analysis project Ga0055450, IMG submission 57740) | Wetland microbial communities from San Francisco Bay, California, USA, that impact long-term carbon sequestration - China_Galinas_PWC_D1 | ecosystem: Environmental > Aquatic > Marine >... | reverse complement strand
TCAGCATGCAGCCGGGAAGGATTCCGGCAATAAACAGCCTGGCAATGGACTGTTCCGTAGCAACGCCATAGACGATCAGGATGATCGAAGGGGGAATGAGAAGACCGAGGGTAGCTGACCCCGCCAGTGTGCCGAGCATCATCCGTTGGGGATATTTGCGCCGGGCAAGTTCAGGTATCGACATTTTGCCGATGGTCGCTGCCGTGGCTGCAGACGATCCGGAGACAGCCGCGAAGATACCGCAGCCGAGGATGTTGACGTGGAGCAGTCGTCCGGGAAGGCGGTTCAGCCAGGGGGAGAGGCCTGTGAACATGTCTTCCGAAAGCTGGGAACGAAAGAGTATTTCTCCCATCCAGATGAAAAGAGGCAGCGCCGCCAGCGCCCAGCTGTTGCTTGCCCCCCAGATAGTGGTTGCCAGCACGTCGCCTAAAGGAGCGTCTGAGAATAGTGCCATTCCCGCCATCCCCACCGCCATGAGCGAAATAGCGACCCAAATGCCGCTTCCAAGCATGGCAAACAGGACAAGGAGCAAAAACAGAGTTAATGCTATTTCGTGCATAATTTCCCCTCCTCTTCCTCTATCTGCTCCTCTACCAGTAAGCCTTGGCTATTGCGGAGGTAGGATGGCGTCTTGCGGGCTACAATCATGACGAAATCATCCAAAAGTGCCAGGCAGAGAAGGATGAGACCCAAGAGCATGGCCGCTTGCGGGATCCATATGGGCACTGCGACCATTCCGGAAGAGAGGTCATGATAGACATAGGATTCGTGAGTCAGACTCGCCGTGTACCAGGTAAAATACAAAGCGATGGCAAGACAGAAGCCCACCGACCATATTTCTGCAAATCTTCTCATCTTTCTCGGCATATTGTCGATGAGCAGGATCACCCGGATGTGGCTGCCCTGCCTGAAGGTATAGGCCAGGGACAGGAAAGAAGCGGCAGCCAGCAGAAAACCTGTAAAATCGGCATAGGAAGGGATCGTCAGGCCGATGGCGCTTCCTGCCAGGAGCATACTGAGGCGATCAAGCAAGTTCAGGGCGACCTGGGAGACAACCAGCAGGCAGATCAGACAGAGGCAGCAGGCGGCAAGCCAACATCCCAGCAAATACAGACCGTCCAAGTACTTCCGCATACTGCCTCCCTTGACAGGATTTCTCATGAATTTTGAGTATGATTTCCTGAATTAGATCAATATTCCGCCATGATGACCTAACTTTTTTTGTGCTTGAAATCACGCACGATGTTCACCAAAGGCCAGCCGATCTCACTCATCCGGAGTCTCACTGCGGAGTTTATGCCCGAAGGGTGCTTATCTGCAGCGTTGCCGAAGCCTGGCGCATAGGCCAACTATAACACCAGGCTTCGCGCCACGCAGGCTCGGCAACCTCGACTGGTGAGAAATCCAGGTTTATTTCGGTAATTGTTTCTTGTTACTTGGCCTCATACGCCTTAAGCATGGCGGCTCCTTCGGACCCAGCTGTTTTCTGCCAATCAGCGAGGATTGACTTGCCGATGTTCTTCAAACCAGTCATGAGTTCGGGGCTGGGAGCGACGACCTTCATGCCGTTTTTCTTAAGAATGGCCGTTTTTTCAGCAGTTTCCTTTTTGCTCATTTCCCATCCTCTGGTCTCGGCTTTTTTGGCTGCAGCAAGAACCGCCTCCTGGGTTTTCTTGTCGAGTTTTCTGAAGGCTCTCTTGTTCACGACCACGATATTTTTCGGCAGCCATGCTTGAATGTCCGTATAATAGTTGACAAAATCCCATGCCTTGGAGTTGGCTCCGGTGGAGGGGGAGGTGATCATCGCCTCGACCTGTCCGGTGGCAAAGGCCTGCGGAATGTCCGGTACCTCTACCTGGGTGGGAGCGGCTCCGATCTTGTTGGCAAAGAGCTCCAGGGTTGCATTATAGGCCCTGAATTTAATGCCCTTCAGATCATCGACTGTGTTTATGGCTTTTTTGGTATAGAGTCCCTGGGGGGGCCAGGGTACGGAAAAGAGGGGCATTAATCCTTGCTTTGCTAAAAGTTTGGTGATAACGGGTCGTTGCGCACCCCAGAGTTTTTTAGCTTCATCATAATTGGTGGCCAGGAAGGGCAGGGAATCAGCGCCGAAGACCGGATTCTCGTTGGAAAGCGTTGACAAAAAGAACTCTCCAATGGGCACCTGGCCGCCGCGGACCGCATTCTTGATCTCCGCATGTTTAAAAAGAGAGCCGGCGGAATGGACCTTGATCTGCAAGGCCCCTCCGGTTGCCTTTGCCACATCGTCGGCAAACATCATGATGTTCTGGGTATGAAATGTTTTATCCGGATACGGAGTCGGCATATCCCAGGTGGTGGCAGCTTTTGCTCCCAACCCCAGCCCCAGTCCGATAACGAGAGAAGCGAATGTTACCAATGTCTTTTTACGCAGGTTCATCTTGTTTTCCTCCCAATGAGCAGAATTTGTTATGATTCATACCATCCTTGAGTCACCATATGATAGCCCCATAAAGATCCTTTAAATGTAACCGGAAAGGCATCATTGTAAATAATGATGTTGACTTTTTCGTCCTTCCCTGCAACTATTTCATATTGACGACATTTTGTCGACAAAAAATCATCGTTTGAGTGAATTTATGAGTTTTCTTTAATGGTGTGTTGTGTTATTTCAACATATTATTATGTAGATACGATGGGAGTGGATGATGACGCAATGGCAAATATGGATCGACCGAGGTGGAACTTTTACCGATATCGTGGCCAAAAAGCCCGACGGTAGTCTTGTGACGCGTAAACTTTTATCGGAAAATCCCGAGAAATATCAAGATGCCGCAGTCCAGGGGATTCGTGATGTGCTTGGTCTTGGCTCGGGTGATCCGATACCGGAAGATGCCGTCGGTGCGGTCAAGATGGGGACCACGGTGGCCACCAACGCCCTGCTCGAACGGAAAGGGGACAGGACCCTTCTGGTCACCACGAAGGGTTTTGGTGATGCGCTTCGCATTGGCTATCAGAATCGTCCCGACCTCTTTGCCTGTCATATCATTCTCCCGGAAATGCTCTATGAAGAGGTCATCGAGGTTCCCGAGCGGATTTCAGCCCAGGGAGAAATTGTCTTGCCGCTCGACGAGAAAGTTGTAGCTGAAAAAATGAAGGAGGCTTTTGTCCGGGGAATCAGGGCCGTAGCCATCTCGTTTATGCATGGGTACCGGTATCCGGTTCATGAAGAGAGAGTTGCGGCTCTCGCCCGGGAGATCGGCTTTACCCAGATATCAGCCGGCCACCATGTCAGTCCCCTGATGAAGCTGGTATCCCGTGGCGACACTACTGTGGCAGATGCCTATCTCTCTCCCATTCTCAGACGCTACGTGGATCAGGTTGCCGACCAGCTCGGTGCTTCGAGCGGGCAGGGACCGAAGCTGATGTTCATGCAGTCCAACGGGGGACTCACCGATGCAGGGCTTTTCCAGGGCAAAGACGCTGTTTTTTCTGGACCGGCGGGAGGCGTCGTCGGCATGGTTAAAACCGGGACCATGGCTGGTTTTACCAAGCTCATCGGATTCGATATGGGAGGCACTTCAACAGACGTGGCCCACTACAACGGTGAGTACGAACGTAGCTTTGAGACGACAATTGCCGGTGTTCGGATGCGGGCACCGATGATGCATATCCACACTGTTGCCGCAGGCGGCGGTTCCATCCTTTTTTTCGACGGCAGTCGTTATCGAGTCGGGCCGCAATCGGCTGGGGCAGATCCCGGCCCAACCTGTTACAGGAGAGGCGGTCCTCTGACCGTGACGGATTGTAACGTCATGCTGGGGAAGATTCAGTCCAAATACTTTCCTTATGTTTTCGGCCCTGGTGCTGATCAGCCTCTGGATGCCGAGACGGTCAAAGACGGTTTCGTTTCTCTTGCTAAAACCATTGCCAGGCAAACCGGTTTACCGGAGCAGAGTCCGGAAACGGTTGCCATGGGTTTTCTGCGAATTGCGGTAGAGAATATGGCCAACGCCATCAAAAAGATATCGGTGCAGCGGGGCTACGATGTGACCGACTATTCGCTCAATTGTTTTGGTGGCGCCGGTGGTCAGCATGCCTGCATGGTTGCCGATGCTCTGGGGATGAAACGGGTCTTTCTTCATCCCTTTGCAGGTGTGTTGTCTGCTTACGGTATGGGACTTGCCGATATCAGAGCCATGCGCGAGAAGCATCTCGAATATGCCTTTGATGCCGATGTGCTGCCTGATATGGAACAGGTCTGCCTGACACTCGGCAAAGATGTTGTGGACGAACTCGTGGCCCAGGAAATCGATGCCCGGCAGATTCGAGTTATCTGTAAGGCCCACATCAGGTATGAAGGGACCGATACGGCATTGCTTGTCGAAATCCGCGAATATCAGGAGATGGTTGCGGCTTTTGAGACGGCACACAGGCAACGATTCGGTTTTATTTCCAGGGACAGGAGTATGGTCGTGGAGGCGGTCTCCGTCGAGGCTGTAGGCAACCTGGAGTCGGTGGAGGACCGAGAATATCGTTTTCCTGCTGATGCCCCGGTTGAGCCCGACTGTCATGATAAGGTTTTGATGATGAGTGAAGGGAAGATTCACACGACCCCCCTTTTTCTTCGGGACGAAGTACAGCCGAGCCAATGTATTACCGGTCCTGCCATCATCGTTGAGACGACGGGTACGGTGATTGTCGAAGCGGGTTGGAAGGCTACCGTCAACGCCCACAATCACCTGATACTTGACCGTTATTTGCCCCGGCCGGAAATGGTGGCGGTCGGGACTTCGGTCGATCCGGTAATGCTCGAGGTCTTCAATAATCTTTTTATGTCCATCGCGGAACAGATGGGGGCAACGCTTGCCAATACCGCCTATTCCGTGAATATTAAGGAGCGTCTGGATTTTTCCTGCGCCCTTTTCGACCCGCACGGCAATCTTATTGCCAATGCCCCTCATGTTCCGGTACATCTCGGTTCTATGGGTGAGTCTGTCAGGACGGTAATCAGGGAAAATCCCGGTACCATGCGGCCCGGAAATGTCTATATGCTCAATGCTCCCTACAATGGAGGTACGCACCTTCCCGATGTTACCGTGATTACACCTGTGTTCTCAGAAGATGGATCCGAGGTACACTTTTATGTCGGATCCCGTGGACATCATGCCGACATCGGCGGCAGGACGCCCGGATCATCACCTCCCGACAGCCGGCACATAGAAGAGGAGGGGGTCCTGATCGATAATTTCCTGTTGGTGGAAGAAGGGGTTTTTCGGGAAAACGAGGCTCGTAGTCTGTTGGCCGGCGGTTTGTATCCTTGCAGGAATATCGATCAGAATATGGCCGATCTTACCGCCCAGATTGCCGCCAATGAGACCGGGCTCAGAGAGCTTGGAAAGATGACAGCGACCTTCGGTATCGATGTTGTCCATGCCTATATGCAACATGTCCAGGATAATGCTGAAGAATCGGTGCGCAAAGTACTTGATGTCCTGCAGGATGGAAATTTTACCTATCGGATGGATGGTGGGAGGAAGATTCAGGTGTCGATTGCCGTGGATAGAAAAAAACGAGAGGCGGTCATAGACTTTACCGGTACATCTCCTCAGAGCGAGGGCAACTACAATGCACCAACGGCGGTTTGCAAGGCAGCGGTATTGTATGTCTTCAGGACCCTTGTGGCCGACAATATACCATTGAATGAAGGGTGTATGAAACCTCTGAAGCTGATTGTCCCGCCTCAAACCATGATCAGCCCGGAATATCCGGCAGCGGTCATTGCCGGGAATACCGAGGTTTCCCAGGCTATAACCGATGCGCTTTACGGGGCGTTGGGCATTCTGGCGTCTTCTCAGGGCACCATGAACAACTTTGTCTACGGCAATGAACATTTCCAGAATTATGAAACCATCTGCGGCGGGACCGGCGCTGGTCCCGACCATCCAGGGACCGGCGCGGTGCACAGCCATATGACCAACACCCGTATGACCGATCCCGAAGTGGTCGAATGGCGTTTCCCTGTGCGGGTAGATTCGTTTGCCCTGCGGTTGGGATCGGGTGGCAAGGGCAAGCACTACGGTGGTGACGGTGTAGTGAGGGAAGTCCGTTTTCTTGAACCGGTGACGGCGACCATCCTGTCCTCACACCGGGAAACCGAACCTTATGGCCTGGCCGGGGGGCAAGCCGGAAAAAAAGGAGAAAACAGCGTATTGCGTGCAGATGGTTCGGTTGTACAGCTTAAGGGCAACGACGAGATAGAGCTGGAGCCGGGAGATGTTTTTATCATCAAAACGCCAGGTGGCGGAGGCTTCGGGAGTACGACCACCGGTAAGGAGAGGCAAGCATGAGACTTTATCGGAAATCTTGGCTATTTGATTTGCTCTAAGGCCTGTTCCAGATCGGCGATGATATCGTCCGGGTGCTCTGCTCCCACGCAGAGTCTGACCATATTGGGTGGAATGCCCGCCAAGGTCCGTCCGGCTTCCCCCTGCTGCTGGTGGGTTGAGATTGCGGGTATGGTGGCTACACTCTTGATCCGTCCCAGATCGGTGGCTCGCCATATGCGCTGCAGATTGTCGAAAAAGGATCGGGCCTTGTCGGGACCTCCTTTGACACAGAAGGACATCAGGTGGCCGAAACGGTTCACTGGCTGTTGATACTGGTCATCGAATTCGGCATCCACCAGCCACATATACCGGCTTGCCAATTCATGATGCTTGTGGTTCGGCAATCCCAGATATTCAACTCGTTCAACTTCAGAGCGGTTTTCAAGGAACTTTGCCACCTGCATTGTATTGCGGCTCATCAGGTCCATTTTCGATCGCAGGGTCCGCATGTCGTTGAGGCTCATGACCGCCTGGAGGGGATGGAGGTTCGGGCCGAAATCTCGGTTTTGCAGATACTTGACGGAAAGGGAAAAATCGGCTTTGAGATCGTCATTATCGATGTCGCTGATAAGGTTCTTGCGGGCGATGACCGCGCCGCAGATCCCGAAACCGCTGCTGGTGAGGCTCTTTGTCACTGACTGGACGACGATATCCGCACCGTGACAGATTGGCCTGAGCAAGGCCGGGGTGGCGATGGTTGAGTCGCAGATCAAAGGCAGGGAATGACTGTGGGCCAGATCGGCCACTGCCTGAATATCAAAAAATCCCAATTGAGGGTTGCTGGGAAGTTCGCCGTAGATAAACCGGGTATTTTTATCTATTTTTGATGCCCATTCATCGAGATCCGTTGCATTGAGGACCCAACGGCATTCGATATTGCGCTGCTGCATGAAACGGACTGTGAACTGCTGGAATGTGCCGCCGTAACATTGGGCGGTAGCTACGAAATTGCAAGGTTCTCCAGCCTTTTTTCTCACCTCGAGGAAAGGTTGGACAGCGGTCATGATGGCGGCCATGCCCGATGACGTGGAGCAGCAGGACGTCTCGCCGTCAAAGCCGTATCCTTCCAAAAGAGCAAGTGTCCATTCATAATAGTAGGTTGAGGGATTGGCTATTCGCGAGTAGCACCAGGTCGGGATCTTGTAGGCCAGAGCCGCTGCCATCTCGTCCGAATCTGAATATGCCTGCGAGGTGGACATGAAAATAGGTTCGATGATGGCTCCCTGATAATCCCTGATTGCATCGGCAACCGAATAGAGGCCGTGTACGGCAATAGTATCGAACTTCCATTTTTTCACCACTTCACGGATATATCGGTTGCGTTCTGTCAGATACCGGTCGTTCTGGTTTATGTACTGTTGCATCCCCCTGGTAATTTCAATATCGTCGTTTGTGGGCATTATTTTCCTCCTCAAAAGAGTTCAGAATGACAGCGACATGAGGAACTTCCGCTTCTTATCGATATTGTATCATAATCGGGAGGCAAGGTGAGAGATGTTTCGAAAACAGGAGTTGTCATGCGGTGAGACTTTCCGATTCGAATGGGAGGGGTAACGAAATATTTATGTATCTGTTTGATAATACATTGAAACAGAGTAGGTTGTGATTTTTATAATAGATTTTCGGGTTCGCCCGGACATTTTTTTAGACAAGGCATAAAAAAAGACGGCCAATTTCTGTCAGAACAACAGAAACGACCGTCTTTCAAAGGGATATACCGACACCTTTTATCGATCAGCCAGGTTGATTGTTGTTTTCATCCCGACTCTAATGAAGTGACCGATTGAGTTGTGCTTCGGCCGGCACCTTAATTATTGGGTTTAATCCATGGTCCACCGACCGGCAGTTTAACACCGGACTCAGCAAAAATGGTAACTATCATCAGATACCAGGCGAGCAGGGCACAAACAATCAGGTCCCAAGCGGCGAAGGTACCGGCAGCTTTCATTTCATAGAGCTCTTTCAGGTCCAAGCCGATGAAGCCGACAACGAGGGTTCCAAACAGCAGAACGAGAGCAGTGTGATGATAGAAAGTGTTTAAGAAAAGAAGAATGGTGAACAGCGTCCAGACAACCAGATAGATTCCCAAATTATGAGCATTGAAAGCCAGAACTGGATAGGCTTTGACGATTTCGGCATTTGTTCCGAAAATAGCAAAAAAACAAAGGGAAATCCAGAAGGCTCCATAAGCAGTGAAGGCGCAGAAGCCGAAATTATTTCCTGTCTTGAATTCCAGTAAGCCCGCAATCAATTGGGCGGTGCCACCAAAAGCTAAACCAATCCACAATACAGGGGCGAGCCCGACCCAGCCGAGATTATGAAACTGCAAAATCAGCGTCGTCATACCGAAGCCGCCAAGACCTACAACTGCAGGATTACCTATTTTTGTTTCTGCCATCTTATTCGCCCTCTCTTGAATGTTTTTTTATGTTACTGCATCAAGCACGCGGAGAAGAAAAACTCCTCTCCTTGTAGTCTTCAACAAAAACAGCATTCATAGAAGAAAGGAAATTGTATTTCGTTTGCGGCGGACGAATCAAATATCGTTCCCCATTCTTCTCTATGATTTTCTTGTTCTCACCTCCATAGTTTTATTTTGAAAAAATGCACCGCATCCTTGCCGAATTCAGATTCCGGAAAACCTATCTTAGGAATGACACGGGGCCAAGGCGATATCCGCCCCGACTTCGTATGGATCAAATTCCCTGGTTCGGCTATTCTCACTTCCGGTACTGAAAACTGTATATAGAACTTCAAGGATATTTCGTATGCGATAGGCTGGGAAGGAACATCTGCGAAGGGAAATTCCGTCCTCTGTATAGAACGAACGGAAAAATGTTCTTTGCAGGAAGAAAAAGATCGGGTCTGCTGTGAAAAATAGACAGATCCCATCAGGGGGACATGAAGAATAAGCTATGAGAATGATAAAAAACAATTTGCACATTTTTTGGAACCTTCTGCCGTGAACACTCGTTACTGATCGATTTTCGACCAGCAGAAAATGGTCCTAATTTTTAGGATGGTCTAAAAAGCGCCTGTTTTCATGATCAAATTCATCTATTAGACCCTTACGTAACATAAAAAAAATTAAAGTGCAATTTTTTTTCGCATGTCATTTTCGCAAAAAAATGTTGTATAGCGGAACACTTGACAACTTGTGACATAAAGAATCAGCGCTTGAATTTCTGCTGACGGGTGCTTATCTGAACGATAGATCGAACGTTTTGTTTTTTAGGGAAGGATAAAAAATTGTGATGCTTGAAAATATATTATAGGGAAGATTAACTTATGACTATGATCAGAAAAAATGATGGCGCACCTTAATTAAAGAATAATGTTACTCGGATGAAATTACGAAATCATCATACCTGAATTGCGTGAATTTGGGCACAAGGCCGAAACACGGTAAGGTTATCTGTATTGGTAATCGTTTGCAAAAGGTGAGCTTCCTCTGGTCCACTAAAAAATACCTGTGTTTCTGTAGGGCTGCGAGCAAAATTTTTCAGGGAAAAATGTAAGCTCCCCTTAACATTTGGATGCAGATGGAAACTGGTTGAAGTGGCAAGTCTCTTATGTTACTGTTCGATGCAAAGAGGTCTGATGAGGATGGAACATGGGGATGGGCAGACCTGGTTGATAAGGGAGGTTTTGTATAGAGATTATTGCTCTTTTAATGTTCCCCGGAGGGAATGGAAATGATCCAAACTGCTTTTGCCTCAATAATGGCTCGAGAAAAAATCATCACCAATTTGATTGCTGTTTGTCCGGATGGGATCATTGGTGTGGATCTTCATGGGACTGTCGTAATCTTCAATGAAAAGGCGTCAGCCCTGACGAAGCGGAGTGCCGAAGATGTACTGGGCAGCCTCGATATCGGTGAAATTTACGGCACCCGTGACCAAGCACGAGGTATCAAAGCCGCTCTCTATTCTGAGGACCACGGCGGTGTGGGGCGTTTGGAAGGATTTGAAACCAGTATTGCCGATTGTGACGGCAAGCTTATCCCTATAAGGCTTTCTGCTGTGATAATTACCGACGACGGTACCGAAGTCGGGAGCGTCGGTTTTTTTCACGATATGACCAATCAGAAGGAACTGGAGAAAAAACTTCATAATCTCTCCATAACCGACGGACTGACCAATCTCTTCAACCAACGTCATTTTCATTCCTGTCTTGCCGATGAAATCGACCGTGTAAAACGATACAAAAGCCCGTTGAGCCTGATCTGTTTCGATCTGGATCGGTTCAAAGATTGCAATGACCGATTCGGCCATCTTGAGGGTGATAATGTTCTCAGGCGTATAGGGAATCTATTAAACGTCATTACCAGGCATTCCGATAAGGCCTTCAGGTATGGTGGAGACGAGTTTTTTGTCCTGCTGCCTGAAACCAATCTTGCCCAGGCAACGATCACTGCAGAAAAAATCCGTCAGATGTTCAATGACAGCTGGCCGTATGAGACCGGTAATACCGCCTCCGGGCCGACAGTCACTTTGAGCATCGGCGTGGTTGAACGCACTGGTGAAAGCTCCGGAGAGGCCCTGATAAAGCGTGTTGATATGGCTATGTATACTGCAAAAACGCAGGGAGGAAACCGGGTTGTAGCAGGCTGAAATAACCGCTTCCATATGGACACTATTTAGCTCCTCTTACGATCAAGATGGGTCTTGATCGTTCCGCGAAATTAGAGAAACCTTTCCTGCCCGGTAATTTTTTGCTGCCGAGTGGTCGCAGAGAAGTGTGCCGGCAATGCCTATCGTTTGATGCTCATCTTGGCTCAGGTGCATTAACATGTATTTTCATCCACAATAACCGCGTATTTGATAAAATATGGCCGGCAGTTACGAGCGATAATTTCTTCCCTGTATGCCGAGGGCCTTCCTTTTTACTACCAATAATGACATAATACCTTCATAAAGACGACAGGCAACGAACCTGACAATCGATGGTACACCGCCTCAGTGGTAAGAATGTCGAAAGGAAGCATACTACACTAAACCGGATTTCTCATGAATACTGTGTCATTTTGTCTCCTCCTCAAAAAGAGCGAAA
>Ga0055450_10000208_pt1 | contig 11455 bp, 10 predicted proteins | sample China_Galinas_PW_5_FD_57740 | JGI IMG/M metagenome (GOLD analysis project Ga0055450, IMG submission 57740) | Wetland microbial communities from San Francisco Bay, California, USA, that impact long-term carbon sequestration - China_Galinas_PWC_D1 | ecosystem: Environmental > Aquatic > Marine >... | reverse complement strand
CCCCCAGCAGGTCCACGCCGGCGCGCTCGAGCGCCAGGCTGACCTCGGGCGCGCCATGGCCGTAGGCATCGGCCTTGATCACGGCGAGGATCCCGGGCGCCGGGGTGTTTTGACGGCCAGGAGATCCGGCTGATGCGCCGAACGCCGCGCGGATCGTCCCCAGGTTGGCGACCAGGGCGGCCAGGTCGATCTCCGCCCAGGCCGGGCGGAGAGCCCGCTGCAGCGGATCGGGGTGGTGGACGAGACGGTCTCCGGGCCCGGGAGTCCCCGGGGGCTCCGGGGCGACCCGGTCCGGAACTGCGCGCGGCTCGGCGGCGTCGGCGGTCCGGGTCACGTCAATGCACCCCGGGGCCGTGCGCGGCGGGCGGCGGACCGCCCGGCGGGCCCGGCGGGGTGTGATGCCGGTCGAGGTTCTTGAAGGTCGTGGTCTCGCCCAGGAAGGCGAGCTCCACCGTGCCGGTCTCGCCGTTCCTGTGCTTGGCGATGATCAGCTCCGCCAGCCCCTCGACCTCCGGGTCGTCCGGGCTGTAGACCTCCTCGCGATAGATGAACGCCACCATGTCGGCGTCCTGCTCGATCGATCCGCTCTCGCGCAGGTCCGACAGCTGGGGCCGTCGGTCCGAGCCCCGGCGCTCCGGGTTCCGGGAGAGCTGGGACAGCGCGATCACCGGCATGTCGAGCTCCTTGGCGAGCTGCTTCATCCCTCGGCTGATGGCGGCGATCTCGAGGTTGCGGTTCTCGTAGCGGCCGCCGGCCTGCATGAGCTGGAGATAGTCGAGCACGACCAGCTCGAGCCCCTTCTCCGCCTTCAGCCGGCGCGCCTTGGACGCCACCTCGAGCAGCGACGGGTTGGGCGAGTCGTCGATAAACAGGGGCGCGTCGGCCACCTCCCGGGTGCACTGGATGATCCGGCTCCACTGCTTCTGGGACAGGTGACCCGAGCGCAGGCGTGAAAACGGGACGCCGGCCTCCGAGCAGAGGATGCGCAGCCCGAGCTCCTGGGCGCTCATCTCGAGCGAGAAGATTCCCACCGGACGGCCTTCGCGTAGCGCCACGTGCTGGCAGCAGTTCAAGGCGAAGCTGGTCTTGCCCATGCCCGGGCGGCCGGCGATGATCACCAGGTTCCCCCGGTTGAGGCCGTGGGTGATCCGGTCGAGATCGACGAATCCGGTCGGGATGCCGATGAGAGTCGAGCCGGGGCGCTCCTCCAGGTCCTCGAGGGTCTCGTGGAGCACCGAGCCGAGCTGGACGAAGCCCTTGCGGACCGCCTCCTCGCCCAGGCTGAAGACCGCCTGCTCGGCCCGCCCGAGGGCCTCCGCCGCCTCGAGCCCGCCGTCGAGACAGTCGCGCAAGATCTGCTGGGAGGCGGAGATCAGCCGCCGCCGGATCGAGCGCTCCTTGATGATCTCGACGTAGGAGTCGACCCGACCGAGGTCGGGCAGGTCGAGGTCGAGGCCGGCCATGTAGGCCAGGCCGCCCGCCTCCTGCAACCGGTCCTGCTGCTCGAGCCGCGCCTGGACGGTGCGCAGGTCGATCGCCGCGCCGTCCTCCTGGAGCGACACCATGGTGCCGTAGAGCAGGCGGTTGCGCTCGACGAAAAAATCGTCGTCGGTCAGGCGGGAGGCGACCGACGCGAGGATGCTCGGGTCGAGCAGCACCGCGGCCAGCACTGCGCGCTCGGACTCCTCGCTGTGCGGGAGGCTTTTGGGCTGTTCGATGGTCTGGAGCATGCGCCGAGCTCCGGGTCGCCCCGGAAAAGACGGTCATTCTACCTCGGCCGCCCCGCTCTGTAGCGTCCCGAGCTCTGTGGGGTGCGCCTCGGAGCCTACGACTCGGGGCCTGCCGGGTCGAGCAGCGTGTCGACGACGCCGCGCGCCCCCTGGAGCGCCACCCGCTGGAGGTACGGCCGGACGCCCACCAGACCGGCGAGCTCCTCTCCCCCGCCGGCGCGCCCCGGCCCACCGTGGAGCGTCTGGGGCAGGGCGATACCCGAGCCCGGCGCCACCTCGGCCGACCCCTCCGAGCCGATATAGATCCGACCGGTGTACGGGGCGCACTCCGGAGTGAACCGGGCCAGCCAATCCATGTCGTCGCCGTAGACCGAGGTCACCAGCGTGCCGCCACCCAGGGCCACCACCTCCGCCGCCTCGCCGGCCGAGCCGTCGTACGGCAGCAGGGTCGCCACCGGCCCGAACACCTCCCGCTCGTGGACCGCCGCGGCGCTCCGGGCGTCGGCGGCGCGCAGCAGGGTCGGCGGGAAGAAGAACCCGCGGCCGGCAGGGGCGCCGGTGCCGTCGATCCGCTTGCCGGCGCCGTGGACGATCCGCGCCGTCGCCTGAAGCTCCGCGACGCCGCGCTCGCAATCCTCGAGCTGCTGGGCGGTCGCCACCGGCCCCATGGTCACGCCGTCGGCCGCCGGGTCCCCGGGCACGACGGCTCCGAGCCGCTCGACCAGCGCATCCTGGATCCGGTCGATCGCGTCTACCGGCACCAGGATCCGCCGGACCGCGGTGCACTTCTGGCCGGACTTCTGGGTCATCTCTCGAACCACGTCGCGCAGGAACAGCTCCGCCGTCGCCGGGTCCGCGCCGGGAGCCAGGACCGCCGCGTTGAGGCTGTCAGCCTCGACGTTGACCCGGGTGTTGGTGGCGCGCAGGTTCTGCCGGTCGCGCAGCTCGATCGCGGTGTCGGCCGAGCCGGTGAAGGCAAAGAGGTCCTGGGCGCCCAGGCGGTCGAGCAGATCGCCGGTGCCACCGCAAACGAGCTGGATCGCCCCCTCGGGGACGATGCCGGCCTCGACGATCAGCTCGACGATCCGCGCCGCCACCATGGCGGTGGCGGTCGCCGGCTTGGTCACCAGGGGCACGCCGCCGAGGATCGAGCAGGCAGCCTTCTCCGCGAACCCCCAGGCCGGGAAGTTGAACGCGTTGACGTGAACCGCCACGCCGTGGCGGGGAGCCAGCCCGTGCCGCCCCCAGAACCCTTCGGTCTTGGCGAGCTGGACGCCGTCGTCCTCGACCAGCATCGTCCGGTCGCCCAGGCTCCGGCCCAGCGAGCCGTAATAGGCCAGGGTGCCGCCCGCTCCGTCGACGTCGAACGAGCCGTCGCCGCGAGTCGTCCCGCCGTTGATCCGGGACAGCTCCAGCAGCTCGTCGCGGTGCTCGCGCAGCACCTTCGACATCCCCTTGAGCAGCCCGGCGCGCTCGCCGAAGGTCATCGCCCGGAGCGCCGGACCGCCGACGCCGCGGGCGTGCTCGACCACCTTGCCGAACTCCACACCCTCGCTCGAGGCGCGGGCGATCTCCTCACCGGTCGATGGGTTCACCAGGGAGCGGAACCCCGACGGTGCCTCGTACCAGGTGCCGTAGACATAGCTCTTCAACGTCTCCATCGCGTCAATCTCCTCGTGTAACCGTCTGCCCGCTCCGGGCGGAGCGGGCGTGGTGCCGGAGGTGGGAGTCGAACCCACACGCCCGAAGGCAGCGGATTTTAAGTCCGCGGCGTCTACCGTTCCGCCACTCCGGCACGGCGCTGATTGTACGGGACACGACCCCGACCTCATCGGAGTCTCGTCGGGCCCGCCTGGGGATGCCCCGGCCCGTGTGGCACCGGGCCGGCCCTTCAGCCGGCTTCGATCGATAGCTCGGTGGTGATCTCGATCGCCGCGCAGATCGACCGGTAGACCGGGCAGTGCTCGGCGTGGATCTGGTGCACGCGCTCGATCGTCTCGCGCACATCGTCCGGCGCCTGGACGTGGTAGTGCACGTGGATCCGCTTGATGATCAGGACGCCGTCCTCGTCCTCGATCTCGCCGCGCACGTCGGCGGTGAGGCGATCGTCGGCGACGTCTACGTGGCGCGCCTCCAGCGCGCCTGCCAGGGTCCCGGTCAGTCAGCCGCCGGCTGCCGCCACCACGTAGTCGAGGGTGGTTGCTCGCGGTGGGTAATCGTCGGGCGAGACGCCGTAGTGCTGGGCAACGGCGCCGTGGACGCCGAAGACGACCGGCCGGTTCTCGCCAGGGAGATGGGCGTGGCGCATCGGGCCGCGCTTGCGCTCGATGCGGACCTCGGAGACATAGGTGGGGGTAGTCATCTGTCGATCATACCGATCTGCTCCGCCGGCCACCTCGCACCTTCGCATGCACAGCACTCTTGTAGGACAACCCCGGACAGACGTTCGCGATGCTCTCTGATGGCTCTTTCCCGAGGGGGCGGCTACCATCTCGCACGAAAACCATGGCCGTTCCGCCTCTCACTGCCTGGACCTGCCGGCCGACGACCTCGCGGACAGCACGATGAGCGAACCGAGCCGATGGACCCCGTCCCACAGGCCGCTCGACACGGAGCGGACCCACGACGCGGCCTCGAGCCGCCTGCTCCAGGCCGTGTTCGAGCAGGCGTCCGACGCCATCCTCCTGGCGGATGACCAGGGTTGCTATATCGACGCCAACCCGGCGGCCTGCCGGCTGATCGGCTACGACCGGGAGGAGCTTGTCGGGATGCACGTCAGCGACCTGACGCCGGACGAGGTCCGCGACCGAGTCCCGGAGGCCTGGCAGTCGTTTCGGCAGTCCGGCCGAGAGGAGGGAGAGTTCACCCTCCAGCGCAAGGACGGCGCTCGCATCGAAGCCGAGTACCGAGCGGTCGCCGACATCATGCCCGGAGTCCACCTCTCCATTTTGACCGACATCACCGAGCGGCGCCGCTCCGAGCAAGAGCTCCTCCAGGCGCGGAAGATGGAGGGGATCGGCCGGCTGGCGGGGGGCGTGGCGCACGACTTCAACAACCTGATCACGGCGATCTCCGGCTACAGCGACCTCTGTCTCGCGGCCGTCCCGGAGGGCGTCGAGCTGCGCGAGTATCTCGGCGAGATCAAGCGGGCGGGGAACCGCGGCGCCGCTCTGGCCCGCCAGCTCCTCGCCTTCAGCCGGATGCAGGTGCTCACGCCGGTAGCGCTCGATCTCAACGAGGTCGTCGCGGACGCCGAGACGGCGCTGCGCCGGCTGCTCGGCGACGAGATCCTCCTGACCACCGAGCTCGCGGCGGATCTGCCGCGGATCAGAGCGGATGCCGACCAGATCCGGCAGGTGTTCGAGAACCTGGTGGTCAATGCCCGGGACGCGATGCCCCGGGGCGGCGAGCTGGTGATCGAGACCGCCCGCGCCGAGCTGACCGCGGCGAACGGGAAGGACTACGCCTTCGCGTTGCGCCCCGGAACTTACGCCCGGGTATCGCTCCGGGACACCGGCCACGGCATGAGCGCGGAAGTCCGGGACCGCGTCTTCGAGCCCTTCTTCACCACCAAGGGGCCCGGCCAGGGGACCGGTCTCGGCCTGTCGACGGCCTACGGCATTGTCAAGCAGAGCGGCGGTTACATCGTTGTCGACAGCGAGCCCGGTCACGGGACCCGGTGCGAGATCCTGCTGCCCGAGGCCGAGACGCCGGCGTGCGATCCGGCCCGCCGGCCCGCCGAGCGCCCCGTGTCTCCGGGGCGCGAGACGATCCTCGTGGTCGAGGACGAGCGCCCGCTCCGCCGGCTGCTCGGTCAGATCCTGGTGCGGGCCGGCTATACCGTGGTCGAGGCCGGAGGGGGTCGCGAGGCGCTCGAGACCTGCCGCGATCTCTCGGAGGCCATCGATCTGGTCATTACCGACGTGGTCATGCCGGATATGAGTGGCCCGACTCTCGCGAAGGAGCTGGCCGGCACCTTCCCTGCCACTCAGGTGCTGCTCATCTCCGGCTACCCCGGGGACACCATCGTTCGACAGGGTGACCTCACTCAGGAGCGTCCCTTTCTGCAGAAGCCGTTCGACCAGGAGACCCTCCTCCGAACGGTTCGGGACCTCCTGGATGGGAAGCCTTGATCCGGCCCCCCGTCCACATCACCCGGTCAGCAAGGGAGCTGTACCAGATCTTCGATCCGGTCGCCCAGGAGGTTGCCGATCTCGGCGATCACCCGCTCGAGGTCGAACGGCTTGTAGATCGTCCGGTCGGCCTGGCTGAACTCGCAGAACATCGACTCGCGCTCGGGATCCGACGACAGGTCGCGGGCGGTGAGCAGGAGGATCTTGACACCGTTCGGGTAGACGCCGAGGGCCTCGTCCTCGCGCAACATGCGGGAGACCCGGTAGCCGTTTTCGCCCGGCATCATCACGTCGAGCAGCACCAGGTCAGGCTGAAAGGAACGTGCCGTGCCCAGAGCTTCGAGCCCGTTCGCCGCCGTCGACACCTCGTAGCCCTCCTGGAACAGCCGGAAGCGAATCGTTTCCACCACGTCCGGCTCGTCGTCCACTACCAGAATCCGCGCATCGTTCATGACTGATTCCTCCGTCGGGTTGCGGCCGGAGATCCGGCCGGTCAGGGTTGGTCTTTCGCTCGTTCGCCCCCATGATCTCGATCAGACGGCGGGCGCTCGGCGCGTCCTCTGGGAAGATCGCCGGACCCTCGATCGCGGGCGGCGGAAGCTCCGTGTCGTCGATCCGGATCGGCCTCTCCGCGAGCAACCGCTCCAGGCGCCGGCGCACGATCGCGCATCCGTCGCGTGGCGTGCTCGGCAGGACCACGACGATCCGTCGGTGGGCCGGTTGGACCAGCACCAGGTCGGCGTCCCGTGGCAACGTCTCGCAGAGGAAGTCGCGCAGCACCGCGAGCACCGACTGGCGGCAATCCTCCGACTCGAGGGCGGGCGGCTCGGCACCCGCCGGCCAGCGGAGCGCGAGCAAGCCGGTGAAGGGGAACTTGCGCAGCTTGCGGAGCTCGCCCTCGATCTCGATCAGCTCGCGCGCCCGGAGCAGGTCGAGGGGCAGGTGGACCCGGAACCGGCTCCCCTCCCCAGCCGCGGACTCGACGCTCAGCTCGCCGCCGTGGGCCCAGGCCAGCTCCCGGGCGATCGACAGTCCCAGGCCGGTGCCCCGGACGCTCCGGGTCAGGCAGTCTCCCGCCTGGTGGAAGGGCTCGAAGATCCGCTCGATCTCGTCCGGCTCGATGCCGCTCCCGGTGTCGGAGACCTCGATCACCAGGTCGTCGGTCCCGGCGCGGACCGTGAGGCCGACGCGCCCACCCTCGTCGGTGAACTTGAGGGCGTTGCCGACCAGGTTCGACAGCACCTGCGCGAGGCGATGGGTGTCGATCAAGCAACACGCCTCCGCAGTCCCCGGCTCGACGACCAGCTCGATTCCGCCCTCGTCGGCCTGGGGGCGCAACGTCGCCGCGACCTCGTGGACCACGGCGGCGACCGAGCCCTCGGTGAAGCGGTACTCGATCCGTCCGGCCTCGACCTTCGAGAGATCCAACAGGTCGTCGATGATCAAGGCCAGCCGGTCGAGATTGCGGTGCGCCATGTCGAGGAACCGCACCTGGTCGGGGGCCAGCGAGCCGGCGCGCCCCAGGCGCACCAGGTCGACCGCGTTCTTGATCGACGTCAAGGGCGTTCTGAGCTCGTGCGAAACGATCGAGACGAAGGCCGACTTCATCTCCGAGACGCGCGAGAGATCGGCGTTGGCTTCGCGCAAGGAGGCTTCGGCGCGCTCCCGCTCCCGGACCTCCGTGCCGAGCCGGCGGTTGGTCTCCTCGAGCCTCTGCTTGACCTCCTCCAGGCGCCGGACGCTGGCCGCCTCCGTACGGGTTTTCTGCTGCTCACGACGCACGCGGTCCACCAGGTAGCCGTAGAACGTCGCCACCGTGAACAAAAATGGGATGCGAATCAACGCGGACGAGTCGAACAGGGAGCCCGCTCCGGAGCTCGACAGGGCGTAGAGGTAGGCGGCACACACCACCACGGCACCCAGGGCGATGAGCACCAGCCGCTCGCCGATGGCGGCGATGAACAGGACGAAGAAGTAGAGGTAGAAGAACTCCGCCTCGAAGCTGCCCGAGAGCAGGAGCACCGCGGTGATCCAGGCCGTGTCCAGCACCAGCACGCCGGCGGTCACGGCGGGCGCCTCCAGCCAGCGCCGCGGCAGGCGGAAGGCCAGCAGGCTCGAGCCCAGGCCGAACAGGATGAGGCCGACCACCGCCACGGAAACCGAGCCTACGTGCCGCTGTGCCAGCACCATATAGGAGGTGGCGATGATCAGCGTGATGCGCGACAGCAGGAAGGCGTAGCTCCGGTCAGCGGTCCCGGACGAGTCATCGCCGCGCTGCCTCGTCGATCCCATCCGGAGGATTCGCACCGGGTCTGGTCCTCAGGGAAGCCGCGCGCAGTTGAGGTCGTAGCCGTGGGGGTGGTCTTGGAGGACCTTGCAGTCGTGCGGCCGGTCCAGGTCCCAGGCGAAGACGTGCTGGAGCTCGTGCGTGACCACCCGCTCGTCACCGACCCGCATGCGGATGGTCCTCGTCTCCCGCAGGTGCTGGCCGGCGAGCTCCCAGCTCTCGGGCATCACCTCGAGGGTGTAGCCGTCGAACCGCAGGTCGTCCGCGCGGTCGCCGACCTGGTCGCGCGCCTTGTCGTAGGCGCGGCCGATGGCGCGATCGATCGCCTGGAGGTCGACGTCGTAGCCGTTGGCTTGGACCATGAACGAGCCCTGGGAGGTCGACAGGCTGGCGAGGGAGGTGGGCGAGGGATCGGTCGGGCCGACCGGGCCGCCACCACCGCCACCGCCGCAGGCAACCGCCAGCAAGCACGAAAAGCCGAGAATGGTCGGGTAATACTGATCCAAACGTTTCATCGTCTCTCCCGTCGGGCGAATCCATTTCGTCGGCAGCCTGCCGAGGCAGGTCCGACAGTACGTTTCGATGGGATTGAGACTAGACAGGCGTGGACTCAGTAAGTATCGGACGAAACGAGAGTTTTCCGTGAGAGAAAACAGGGTTATGATGGGCGAGAGTCACCGGCCTTCGATCCGCGCCTCACCGACAGGTCCCCTCTGGGCACTCCGGTGCCCCGGCGACGTCGCGGACGACGGGCTTTGGCGTGGAACGCCGACAGGCCGAGTAGGACGGACACGGTCTGCGAGCGCCACGGCGCTCGCCCCTGGAGGCGTATACCGCCGTCAACTCAGTGCTTTGTGTGCTGGAAGGAGCGAGTCCCGATGATCCGCGTTTTACTGGCTGACGATCACACACTCTTCCGTGAAGGGGTCCGTCGCCTGCTCGATTCGGAGGCCGGAATCGACGTCGTGGCGGAGGCCGGTCGTGGCCAAGAGGTACTCGATCGTGCAACCGAGACCGACCCGAACGTCGTGCTGCTCGACGTCTCGATGCCGGGTCGAGGGGGTCTCGAGACTCTGGGCGAGCTCAAGACACGCAACCCCGGGGTCCGGGTTCTGATGCTCACGGTGCACCCGGAGGATCATTTCGCCATCCGCTGCATCAAGGGAGGCGCCGATGGGTACATGACCAAGGACGCGGCGCCTGAGGAGCTGGTGCGAGCGATCCGTCGGGTCGCCGGCGGCCACAAGTACATCACTCCCGAGTTGGCCGAGCAGCTCGCCATGACGCTGGGCCAGGACTTCGAGGTACAACCCCACGAACGGCTCTCGGACCGCGAGTTCCAGGTCATGCGGCTGATCGCGTCCGGCAAGACGGTGTCGGAGATCGGCGAGGAGCTCAACCTGAGCGTCAAGACGATCAGCACCTACCGCTCGCGGATTCTCGAGAAGATGAACCTCCGCAACAACGCGGAGATCATGCAGTATGCGATCAAACGCGACCTGACCGACTGACCCGGGCCGCCGGCAGGCGAAGCCGATGGCCGTCGCCCTCGCCGGAGCCGGCGGCCTCCAGGGTGCCGCCCAACCGCTCGGCGGAACGCGCCAACTCCGCCACGACGGCCGGCGTCGCGGCGGGCCGGACCACGACGACCACCTCCCCTTCGGTGCCCACGGTCACCGCGCCGGCCATCCCCTCGATCGAAACCGTGGCCCCGGGACGAAGGGTGCTCGCGCCTCCGGCGACGCCGGCCGCCGCCAATCCCAGGCACAGAAGGAGCTGGCGCACTTCATCCGCGGCGGCGGCCACGGGCGGCAGATCCGGCGGATAGTCGATCTCCACCCGGAGCTCCGGGAAAGCGTCCCGGACGGCCCTGCCGACGATCTCGATCAGGTGGCGAAGCGGCGCCGGAGCCGAACGCACGTCCATCTCCCCAGCGCTCCACAAGGCGCAGCGGTAGAGGGAGTCGACCGCCGCGGTGACTCGTTCGATCGAGGTCTCGATCGTCTCGAGCAGGCTGAGCGCGCCGGGATCGTTCACGCTGTCGACCAGCATGCGGGTGGCGAGCGGGATCGGCGCCACCATGTTGTTCAGATCGTGGGCGCTGGCGCGTGCCAGGTCGACCAGCTCGCGGCGCCGGGCGTCGGTCTGCACCGTGCGGGCGATGGCGGCGAGCGGCGCCAGGCGATCGCGGTGGACGATGGCGGCCGCGCCCAGGCCGATCGGATGGAGCGCTGCGAGGTCGAGAGCCGGTGCGTCGCGCTCCGGGCTGGTCAGGACGACGAGCGGCGCGCGGCGCGCGAGCTCCCCGACGAGGTCGACGACTTCGCCGGCCCTCAGCCCGCCCGGCGCATCCGCCTCGTCCGTCGCCACCGGGCGGTCCCAGACCAGCAGCAGATCGAGGGGCGCCTGGAGCGCCAAGCCGAGGGCCGCGGTGTCCACCACGGTCCTGCTCACGACCGGGATGCCGGAGCGCTCGAGCGCGCGGCGGGCCGCGTCGGCCTCCCCGGGGGGAGCGCCGCACAGGATCACGCGGAGGGGCTTCGGGGCCGTGGCCATGGTCGATTCCGTCCGAACGTGACCATGCTACAGCAGGGCCCTGTCCTCGCCCGTCCTACGGGTTCTGTAGGGCCGGCGCCGGACAGGAGATCGGTCTCGCGTCCGAGGACCGGTCGCGTGGACCGCCGATCGCCCGCGACCGCCGACCGGTTCATAGTGGTGGGCGATGAGACAGCAACCCTGCGGGACCCCATCCACCGTCCGCGCCCAGGCGCGGGAGCTCGGCCCACGAGCCCTCCCCGCACCCGGCTCCCTGGATCGGCACAACGCTCTTCCCAGCCCGGCGTTCCCGGACGCGCGGATCCTCATCGTCGACGATCTCGATCTCGAGATCCGGCTGATCTCGACCATTCTCCGGTCGGCGGGATACCGCCACGTCCGGGGAGAGGTCGACCCGCGCCGGGCGCTCGACGCGTTCGAACAGATGCAGCCGGACCTGGTCGTCCTCGATCTCCACATGCCGGGGATGAGCGGTATCGACGTGCTGCACGCGATCCGGGCGTCGACCCCGAGCGAGGCCTACGTCCCCGTTCTGATGATCACCGCCGACACGGCGCCGGAGGTCAAGCGCGAGGCGCTGGCCGGGGGTGCCAGGGACTTCCTCGCCAAGCCGTTCGACGCCAGCGAGGTGCTGCTCCGGATCGGCAACCTGATCGAGACCCGGAGCCTCCACGAGCACCTGGCCCGGCGGGTCCAGGAAAAGACTCAGGAGCTCGAGGAGACCCGCGACATCGCCCTCCTGACGGTCG
>Ga0055450_10000205_pt1 | contig 11473 bp, 12 predicted proteins | sample China_Galinas_PW_5_FD_57740 | JGI IMG/M metagenome (GOLD analysis project Ga0055450, IMG submission 57740) | Wetland microbial communities from San Francisco Bay, California, USA, that impact long-term carbon sequestration - China_Galinas_PWC_D1 | ecosystem: Environmental > Aquatic > Marine >... | reverse complement strand
CCTGTCGCGCTTGCGCGGAGGCCTTCTACCGAACGAGCAACGTATCCGCGTCAACGGAGTCCGTGCTGTCGTCGGGCTCGGCGAAGCGGTACAGCACCTCACCGTCCCGGATCATGCCGAAACGCTCCCGGGCCAGGCGCTCGAGCGTCGCGGAGTCCACGTTCAGCGAGTCCGCCCAGGCCTTCAACGAGTCGATCTGGTGTCGCAACACGGCGAGATCCACCGACTCTTTGGCTGCCGCCGCCCGGGCGCGGCGTAGCTCGAAGTACGAGTATTCGCCGCCGAAGACGGCGTAATATACCGCCAGGAGCAGCACCCCCGGCAGCAGCAGCCTCTTGAACGCCTTCACTTCTTGAAGAGGTCCCTGCCCAGGTAGCGCGCGCGCGCGCCCAGCTCCTCCTCGATGCGCATGAGCTGGTTGTACTTCGACACCCGGTCGGTACGGCTGGCGCTCCCCGTCTTGATCTGTCCCGCGGCGGTGGCCACGGCGAGGTCGGCGATGAAGGTATCCTCGGTTTCCCCGGAGCGGTGGGAGATCACGCACCGCCATCCGGCCTGGGCGGCCATGCGCATGGTCTCCAGGGTCTCGGTGAGGGTCCCGATCTGGTTCAGCTTGATGAGGATGGCGTTGGACGCGCCGTCTCGGATCCCCTGATCCAGGCGTTCGATGTTGGTGACGTAGATGTCGTCGCCCACGATCTGGATACGGTCGCCCAACGCGTCGGTGAGGGCCTTGAAGCCGTGCCAGTCGTTCTCGTCGAGGCCGTCCTCCAGCGAAGCGATGGGGTACTTGTTCGCCCACTCCTTCCAGAACTCCACCATCCCCGCAGCGTCCCTGTGCTCGCCGCTGGACCACTTGAAGACGTACTCGCCGTCCTCGAAGAACGCACTCGCCGCCGGGTCCAGGGCCAGAAAGATGTCCTCACCGGGCCGGTATCCCGCCTGCTCGATGGCCTTGAGGATGACCTCCACGGCCTCTTCGTTGCTGGACAGGTCCGGAGCGAAGCCGCCCTCGTCGCCGACTGCGGTGTTCTTCCCGGCGGCCGACAGGACCTTCTTCAGGTTGTGGAACACCTCGGCGCCCATCCGCAGCCCCTCGGAGAACGTCTCCGCACCCATCGGCATCACCATGAACTCCTGGATGTCGACGTTGTTGGGCGCATGGGAGCCACCGTTGAGGATGTTCATCTGCGGCACGGGGAGCAGGTCCGCCTGCCCCTGATCCGCCAGATAGCGCCAGAGGGGCATCTGGTTCTCGGCGGCCGCCGCACGGGCAACTGCCATGGACACCGACAGGATGGCGTTCGCCCCGAGGTTGCGCTTGTTGGGTGTGCCGTCCAGGTCGATCATCGTGCGGTCGATGTCCAGCTGCTCACGGGCCTCGAAGCCCTGCAACGCCGGCGCGATGATCTTGGTGACGTTCTCCACGGCTTTGCGCACGCCCTTCCCCATGTACCGATTCCGGTCACCGTCTCGAAGCTCCACGGCCTCATGCGCGCCTGTGGATGCTCCGGAGGGGACCGCGGCTCGGCCGCGCGCTCCCGTGGCGAGAATGACATCGGCCTCGACGGTGGGGTTTCCACGCGAGTCGAGGATCTCCCGGGCACGGATATCGACGATGGCAGACACTACGCCTCCTCTTGCTTGATCTCAGTTCTCATCGGACTCGCCTTCCGCTCCTCCGAGGAGCTTCATCACGTCGGAGCGGGCCCTTCCCGTGAGTTCATCCCTGTCCTCGATGGTGAACTCGCTCACCGGAATCGGCGCACCCAGGTGGACCCGGATCGTGCGGCCCATATGGATCCGCAAGGATCCCTTCGCCATGACTTCGCGACTCCCGAGGATGGCTGCGGGCACCACCTCCACTCCGGTCTGGATTGCTAGGACGAACGCGCCTTTCTTGAACGCGCGCAACTCCCCCGTGGGGGATCGCGTGCCCTCCGGGAAGAAGATCACCGTGGGGCGGTCCCGCTCCAGTGTCCGGCGGGCCCGTTCCAGCGACTCGAGCGCGCTGGCGCGGTCACCCCTGTCGATGGAGATGTGGCCTGCGGCCTGCCAGGCGGGGCCGAACAAAGGGATCTTCTCGAGCTCCTTCTTCGCGATGAAGCGCGAGGGTCCCGGCACGCACGCCGCCAGGGCGAGGACGTCGAACCAGGAGACATGGTTGGCCACCAGGAGTTGCGCGCGGTCGGGATCGATGACCTCGCCCCCGACGAGCTCCACCCGCGTCCGTGCGGCGCGCAACAGGTGGCTTGCCCAGCGCCGGGTATACTCGTTGCTGATGCGCTCGAGGGACGCGCTCTTTCGCCACGCCGCCCATATGAGGTGCGTGGCGTAGGCGATCGTGAGCGGTACGGCCACCACCACCACGCGCAGGAGTCCGATCACGAGACGTCCCCCTGCACGTGGCTGTATCCCCCCCGCGTCAGGGGCCGCGCCTCGTCGTCCTTTTGCTTCAGCCACACCCCAGCCCCCGCTTCGACACGTCCCACGCGGGTGAGGGGAATCGACAGCTCGTCACCCTTCACGCCTCCGGCCGGGGCGGCGAAGCAGAGCTCGTAGTCCTCGCCTCCGTGGAGCGCCGCTTCCAGGGCGGCGTCGCCCAGGGTCGACCGGGCGGCCTCCGCCACGGGGATGCGCGCGGCCTCGAGGACCACCTTCACCCCGCTCGCGGCAGCCAGGTGCCCGGCGTCGCCCGCCAGGCCGTCGGACAGGTCCACCAGGGCGCGCACGACGCCACGCTCCACGAGGTCCTGCGCTTCCCGGATCCTGGGCACGGGATGGGCGAACGCGCGGCGCAGCTCGGGTCCGGGCTGTCTCCCCGAGGCCCACAAGCGCACCGCCGCCGCGGACGCTCCCAGCGTCCCGGTCACCCAGACCTCGTCTCCCGCCGCCGCGCCGGCTCTCAACGCCGCCTCGCCGACTCGGCCCACCACCACCACATCGACGACGAGGGGGCCCGGGGACCTGGACAGGTCTCCGCCGAGCACCACGGCGCCGACGTCCCGGGCCACCTCAAGGATCCCCGCGTGCACCGCCTGCGCGTCCGCGCCCCCCTCGGGCGGAATCGCCAGGGAGACGAGGACACCTACCGGGCGCGCGGCCATGGCGGCCAGATCCGACAGCGCGGCGGCGGCGGCTCGGTGCCCGATCTCCACGTCCGTGATCCAATCTCGCCGAAAGTGGACGTCCTCCACCGAAAGGTCGGTGCTCAGGACCCATCCACCCTCCAGGACGGTCGCGTCGTCGCCGGGCCCGACCAGGACTTCGGCCGGGAGCTCGCCTTCGCCGGCCAGGAGCCGCCTGATGAGGTCGAACTCCGCTCCGCTCCCGAGGGCCACCCTGCGGGGCGGCGCGCCGTGGGCGGCCATGCGGCTACCTTGCCGGGTCCTGATCGAAGAGGACGAACGGCAGGCCCAGCTCGGAGTCTCCGTCACCCGTCTCGACCAAGGCATCGGGAAGCCAGCGCACGACGTCGGGAGGGGTGAGCGCCCTTCCCCGCCCAGCCAGCACGGCACTCCTGCCCGTGAGATGAAGGCCCACGGCCGCCGCGTCTCGAGGCCCGAGACCCTGGGCCATGAGGCCTCCGCACACACCCGTGAGCACATCCCCCATCCCAGCGGTGGCCAGGTCCGAGGTGCCCACGGTATCCACCAGCAGCGGGCCCTCGGCGGCGGCCACGAGGGACGGGGAGCCCTTGAGGATGACCGCGCACCCCCAGGTGTGGGCCGCGTGGCGGGCCGTGCCCGGGTGGTCCGCCGCGATGGCCTCGGGGGGCCGGCCCAGGAGACGGGACATCTCACCGGGGTGGGGAGTGAGCAGCAGGGGGCGGCCCGCGGCGATCTCGGACACGTCGCCACCGCGCCCGGCCGCCAGGAGGTTCAGGGCATCCGCGTCGATGACCGTGGGCGCGCTGGTTCCGGCCAGGACCCTCCGCAACAGGGACTCCGCCCAGGAGTCGGTCCCCAGCCCAGGCCCGACGGCCACGGCGTTCGCCTGCGACAGCGCGGCTTCCAGAGCCTCTCCGGCGTCGCCGTCGACGAAAATCGCCTCCGGCACCGCAGCCTGGAGCACGGTTCGGTTCTCCGGAGACGAGCACACCTGAACCAGCCCCGCACCGGAGCGAAGCCCCGCCCGGGTGGCCAGGACTGCAGCCCCGCCCATGCCCGGCCTCCCCGCCACCACCAGGAGGCGCCCAACCGCGTTCTTGTGCGTGTCGGGGGGCCGCCTCGGCGACCGGCGGTGCGCCCACGCCGGCGTCACCAACTCCGCGGAAGCCGTGTCGGGCCCCATCGGGGGGAACGCGATCTCGACGGCTACGAGCCGCCCGACCCTGGCCCTCCCAGGATGGAGGAGCGCCCCCAGCTTGGGGCCGCCGAAGCTCACGGTCACGGCGGCGGTCACGGCGTCGCCGGGCACCGCCCCGGTGTCGCCGTTCACCCCCGACGGGATGTCGATGGCGAGCACCGGGCTCCCCGACGCGTTCAGCGCTCGGATGGCGCGGGCCTGTCGCTCCCTGGGAGCGCCCCTGACTCCGGTCCCGAGGATGCCGTCCACCACGACCGAGGCGCCGGCCAGCGCGGCACTCCAACGTTCGGGATGGTCTCCGAGCTCCCCGTCGCTCAGGGCGGGTACCGTCCACGCGTGTAGCAGGGTCTCCGGGGTGGGCCGGTCCGCCACCACGATCGCACGCACCTCCCGCCCCCAGGTCGCCAGCGTGCGCAACAGCACCAGCGCATCGCCTCCGTTGTTGCCGGCCCCCACGACCCCGACCACCGTCCCCTCGGGAAAGAGGCGAGTGAGCACCTGGGCGGCCGACCGCCCGGCGTTCTCCATCAACACCGGCTGCGGAACGCCGATCTCGTCGATGGCGTGGCGATCGAAGGCCGCGGATTCCGACGCGGTGGGCGCCGCGACGTTCGCGCGCCCGTAAGGACGCAGAGGAAGGCGAAGCGCGCTCAGGAGCATGTCCTCCGCCGGGGGATGAGTGGACGACTCGAACCGGGGGGGTGCCGGCTACGGCACCCGGGCTCGCGGGTCCGCGCTGTGAGGTTCTCGGAGGGGTCAGGCCCCTCGGGGCGGACAGCCCCTGGAAGGTCTACTTGTAGCTCTGGCCGATGGTCCGGCCGAGGGTGACCTCGCCGTTGTCGATCCGGATGTTGAAGCCACAGTCCGGATTCGAGCAGACCCATGCCTTGTACCGGATCGGCGCCCCGTCCCGCCCGTAGTCCGAGAGAGGCAACAAGAGCCCCTTCTCGCACTTCAGGCAGCGCGGAAACCCGCTTTCTTCCACCATGTGCAGCCCCTCCCCAGGGCGGTGCGACGACCCGCGTCGCATGGGTGCCCGAACACTTCGGGCGGGTTGTGGGTTCGGACCCGAGTGGCTCCCGGGCCCCGGACATCACGGTCGAGCTTCCCAGGGATAGCGTCGCTCGAACGTGTCTTCGAAGTCGAATATGTCGGCGAAGTCCTCCGGCCGGTCTTCGTCCTGCTTGATGAGGACCCCCTGGTCCACGAGGGCGAACACCACGTCCCCGATGTCTCCGGTGCGGTGGATGCCCCAGTGCTCGAGGACGGTTCTGGCCATGGGCCCGAAGCGGTCCAGGGCCAGGTCGCGCACCCCCTCCGCCAACTCACGTCCCGAGATGTGGCGAGGTGCCTCGAGCTCCTGAAGAACGGAGTGCAGCGCCGCCAGCACGAAGAAATACGACTTCGGATGGAAGCGTGGATTCCGCTCCTGGAGCTGATCCAGAATCTCTTCCGCGAATTGGAGGTCCGTCATGGGGCCAAATGTGTGCAGCAGAGCCCGCGTTCGCCAGTGTTGACGGCGGCAATCGACCTCGTTCCGGGCCCGCGGACGGCCCTTCGTCCCTCCCCCCGCCACGCGAAGTCAGTCAGTGGTCGCCAACTCCGCGTAGAGAGGAAACGCCTGGCACAGCTCCCGGACCTCGGCCCGGACGGCGGCGATCCCATCGGCGTCTCCCGGCGCCTCCAGGACCCTCGCGATCCACCCGGCGATGCGGAGCATCTCCTCCTCCTTCATCCCCCGGCTGGTGAGGGCGGGCGTGCCGATGCGCAGCCCCGAGGTCACGAAGGGGGAGCGCGTCTCGCCGGGCACGGTGTTCTTGTTCACCGTCATGCCGGCAGCCTCCAGCGCGGCCTCCGCGTCCTTGCCCGTCAGCTCGGGATGACTGGGACGCAGGTCCACCAGCATGAGGTGGTTGTCGGTGCCGCCGCTCACCAGGTGGAAGCCGGCCTCGGAGAGCCCCCCGGCGAGCGCCGCGGCGTTGGCCACCACCTGGCCGGAGTAGGCCTTGAACTCGGGGCGAAGGGCCTCGAGGAGCGCCACCGCCTTGGCGGCGATGACGTGCATGAGGGGTCCACCCTGCATGAACGGGAAGACCGTCTTGTCGATGGCCTTGGCGTGCTCCTCGCGGCACAGGACGAGTCCGCCGCGGGGGCCTCGCAGGGTCTTGTGCGTGGTGGTGGTCACCACGTCGGACCAGGGCACCGGAGAGGGGTGGTGACCGGTAGCGACGAGCCCCGCGATGTGGGCCATGTCCACCACCAAGATGGCCTCGACCTCGCGGGCGATGTCGGCGAAGGCCTCGAAGTCGATGATCCGCGGGTAGGCGCTGGCGCCGGCCATGATGAGCTTCGGACGCTCGGCCCGGGCCTGCTCGCGGACGGCGTCGTAGTCGATCAGTCCGTCCTCGTCCCCGACACCATAGCTCACCACTTCGAACAGCCGCCCGCTGAAGTTCACGGGCGACCCGTGGGTGAGATGGCCACCGTGGCTCAGGCTCATCCCCAGGATCTTGTCCCCCGGCGCCAGGAAGGCGAAATACGCCGCCATGTTGGCCTGGGCTCCCGAGTGCGGCTGCACGTTGGCGTGGTCGGCTCCGAAGAGCTCCACGGCCCGCTGGCGGGCCAGGTCCTCCGCCACGTCAACGAACTCGCATCCGCCGTAGTACCGCTTCGACGGCAGGCCCTCGGCGTATTTGTTGGTGAGGACCGTACCCAGGGCCTCCAGGACCGCCCGGGAGACGAAGTTCTCGGAGGCGATGAGCTCGAGGCCGTCGGCCTGGCGACGGGCCTCGGCCACGACCGCCTCGAAGATCTGGGGATCGGTGTTCTTCAGATGGTCCATCATGTCCATGCGCCCCTCAGAGGTAGGACCGCCGCAGCTGCCGTGATTCCATGATGCGGGCCTCGGCGAGGCGGTCTGCCGCGACGCTGGTCGACACGTTGTCCGTCGTTGCCCGCTCGAAGATACGCAAGAGCGTCCCGTAGATCTCGCCGGCTTTGCGTCTCGCCCGCTCCGGCGACCACCGCTCCAGCTCGCCGTAGACGTTTATGAGCCCCCCGGCGTTGATCACGTAGTCCGGCGCGTAGAGGATGTCCTTGCGCTCAAGAGCTTCGCCGTGCTCGGCCCGGGCGAGCTGGTTGTTCGCCGCGCCGGCGACGATGTCGAATCGCAGGCGGCCCAGGGTGTCGTCGTTCACCACCGCCCCCAGGGCGCAGGGCGCGAAGACATCGGCGTCCACGTCGTAGATGGCGTCGCTATCCACCGCCACCGCCCCGAACTCCTCGACGACGCGACGGGCCCGGTCGGGGTCGATGTCGGTGACCGTGAGCCTGGCGCCTTCCGCGGCCAGATCACGGCACAGGTAGTACCCCACGTGGCCGATACCCTGCACCGCCACGTGCTTCCCTCCCAGGGAGTCGTCACCGTAGCGGAAGAAGGCGCACGCTTTGATGCCCCGGTACACGCCGTAGGCCGTCACGGGCGACGGGTCGCCCGAACCTTCGAGCACGCCGACGACGTGCTCGGTCTCCATCTGGACGAAGTCCATGTCGTCCGGGGACGTGCCCACGTCCTCGGCGGTGATGTAGCGCCCCTTCAGGGAGTCCACCGCGCGCCCGTGGGACCGGAAGATCATCTCCCGGTCCGTCGCGCTCGGGTCGCCGATGATGACCGACTTTCCTCCGCCCAGGCTGAGCCCGGCGATGGCGGCTTTGTACGTCATGCCCCTGGAGAGCCGCAGGGCGTCCACGAGGGCGTCCTCCTCGCTCGCGTAGTTCCAGAAGCGCGTTCCGCCGAGAGCGGGCCCCAGGGTCGTGTCGTGGATTGCGATGATCCCCTTGTATCCGAAGAGGGGCTCGCTCCAGAACACGAGCTGCTCGTGATTCTGCTCAGCCATCAACTCGAAGAGTCCCATCCACTCCACGCCTTTCCCTCGAGGGTCCTGTGCAGTTCCCACTCTCGATCCGAATGTGCCTACTGGCCCGATCGCCCGGCCGCCCGAAGCACCTCGCGCGCGATCACGTGCCGCATGATCTCGCTGGTGCCTTCGTAGATCTCGGTTCCCTTCGCATCCCGCAGGAGCTTCTCCACCGGGTAGTCCCGCATATAGCCGTACCCACCGAAGATCTGAACGGCCTCGTCGGCCACCCACGTGGCGGATTCCGAGGCCTCGAGCTTGGCGGCGGCTGCCATCGCCGTGACGCCATCCAGACCGGCCCGCGAGCCGGTCCCGTCGCGGAGCCTCTGAAGTGCCCTGCCGGCCTCGTGGGTGAGCGCGCGAGCGCCGACGATGCGCCGATGCATCTCGGCCAGCTTCGCCCGGGTCGCGCCGAAGTCCGCCAGCGCCCGCCCGAACTGGCGACGCTCCATCGCATACGCGGTGCCGTACTCGAACGCGGCGCGCGCGATGCCCACCGCCTGGGCGGCGATTCCGATGCGCCCCACGTCCAAGGCCTGAAGGGCGTACTTGAAACCGTCGGCGGGATCCCCGAGGAGCCCGTGGTCACCGACGGTCACACCGTCCAGCTCCACGCTCACCGTCTCGGAGGCCCGCAGGCCCAGGGTGCGCTCCCGAGCCAGGACACGGTATCCGGGGGCGCCCGGCTCCACCAGAAAAGCGCCGATGGCCTCGGGGCCGGTGCGGGCGAACACCACCGCCAGGCCCGCCCTGGAGCCGTTCGTCACCCACCGTTTCGTACCCCGGAGGGTCCACCCGTCCGAAAGCCGATCGGCCGTAGTGCCCAGAGCAGCAGCGTCGCTCCCGGCTCCCGGCTCGGAGAGCGCGAAGGCGCCCACCACCTCCCCGGAAGCCAGCCGCGGCAGCCACCGTGCCTTCTGCTCATCGGACCCGTGCGCCAGCACCAGGTCGGTCACCGGCCCGGAGTGGATCGCCACGGTCAGGGTCACCGCCGCATCCCCGCGGGCCAATTCCTCCAGGGCCAGGAGATAGGTGGTCACGTCGAAACCCAGGCCCCCGTGGGCCTCGGGGACGAGCATGCCCATGAAGCCCAGCTCCGAGAGCTTCGCCAAGACGGCTTCGTCGACGGAGCGGGCCTCGTCCCAGGAACCGGCGTGGGGCCGGAGCTCCCGGTCGGAGAAGTCCCGGGCCAGCGCCTGGATTTCGAGTTGCTCGGTCGTGAACACCGGCCGCCCCTCACCCGTACGGATAGAAGCCGCGACCGCTCTTGCGGCCGAGCCAGCCCGCGGCCACGTACTTGCGCAGCAGTGGTGAGGGCCGATAGCGATCGTCGCCGAGCTCGCGGTGCAGCACCTCGAGGATGTTGAGGCAGGTATCCAGGCCGATGAGGTCGGCGAGGGCGAGCGGGCCCATGGGGTGGTTCATGCCGAGCTTCATCACGGTGTCGATGGCCTCCACGTCGGCCACCCCCTCCATCAGCGCCGTGACCGCCTCGTTGATCATGGGCAAGAGCACCCGGTTGGACACGAAGCCCGGGAAGTCGTTCACCTCCACGGGGGTCTTGCCGAGCTCCTTCGCCAACGCGACGACGGTCGCGGTGGTCTCGTCCGTGGTGGCGAGGCCCCGGATGATCTCCACGAGCTGCATGACCGGAACCGGGTTCATGAAGTGCATGCCGATGACCTGACCGGGCCGGCCCGTTGCGGCAGCGATCTCGGTGATGGAGATGGAGGAGGTGTTGGAGGCCAGGATCGCTCCCTCGGGCGCAGCGGCGTCCAGCGTGCGGAAGAGGGTGTTCTTCAGTTCGATCTTCTCGGGCACCGCCTCCACCACCAGATCCGCGTCCCGGACGCCGGCCGCCAGGTCCGTCCCGGTGGCGATGCGTCCGAGGATGGCCTCCTTGGCGGCTTCGTCCAACGTGCCCTTCCTGATCTGTCGGTCCAGGTTCTTGCCGATGGTCGCGACGGCCTTCTCCAGAAGGTCCTCGGACACGTCCAGAAGCCGAACGTCCTTCCCTGCCTGGGCCGCGACGTGCGCGATGCCGTTGCCCATGGTGCCGCCGCCGACGACCGCGATCTTGCTGATGCTCATGGCTGTCGCTCCTGTATGTCCGGCCGGCGTCCGCCTCGGCGCCGGTCTCCGTGTCGAATTCGTTCTCCTAACCGTCCTTCGTGGGCCTCGCCAACTCCCTGAGCGCCAGCGGCCGCCGTGACCGGGCGTCGCTCGTCGGCCTCAGCCAGGGGCCCCACCAACACGCCGCCGCGGCCCCCAGGAACCCGATGGTGGCGAGCACGCTCCCCTCGGGCCCGAAGCTCCCACCTCCCAACCAGTCCGGGCCGGTGGACGCTCCCGCCAGCAGAGGCGCGTTCACGAGATCGAGCCCGCTCACCTTGAGATCCGCCAGGAACCCCAGCGCCCAGTTCCACCCGAGGTGGGCGCCGGCCGCCCACCAGAGGCTCCCTGTCCGCAGGTACAGAGCACCCAGAAACAGGCCGGCGGCCCCGGTGTTGACGGCCCCCAGCACGGTGATCCCCGGGTTGGGGAGGTGCAGGGCACCGAAGGCCACGGACGTGAGCCAGAGTGCCCAGCCGGCCCCCCAGATCTCCGCCAGAGCCTGCAGGAAATAGCCCCGGAGCAGCGCCTCTTCGGCCGCGGCCGGAAGAGCGAAGAGCGCCAAGGCTCTGGCTCCTGCTTCGGTCCAGGTGAGCCCGGACCCGCTCTCGCCGTGCCAGCGGGCCCCCCCGACGGCCGCCAGCGCCCCGATCACCACCGCGGCCAGGAGCACACCGAGTGCCAGGCCCCTGGCAGCTTCCCCGGGCACCGAACGCGTCAGATAGAAACCCAACGCCCCCGGCGTCCGACCATCCAGCCAGAGCGCCAGCGCGCCCGCTCCCACGGCACCTGCCAGCGTGGCCCCGGCGCTCCCTACCAGTCCCTCCGGCACTACCAGCGCCACCGCGACGGTGATGGCCGTCGCGAGCGTCAAGAAGAGCAGGAGCCGCCACGCCAGGCGGATCCTGCCTTCCCCTGTGCGCAGGGCCGTGCCCTTGCCCACCGCGCCTGAGAGAAGAGCGCTCCGGGCTCAGCGCCCCGCGCTCTTCACCCTCACCGACCGCACCAGCAGGAACGCCGCGAGGGACTTCAACGCGTCCCCGAACAGGAAGGGCAGCACCGCCATCGCCATCAAGCCGCCGAAGCTCTGGCGCGTGAGCAGCCAAAGCTGTGAAACCCCACCCAGGTAGATGACC
>Ga0055450_10000204_pt1 | contig 11489 bp, 11 predicted proteins | sample China_Galinas_PW_5_FD_57740 | JGI IMG/M metagenome (GOLD analysis project Ga0055450, IMG submission 57740) | Wetland microbial communities from San Francisco Bay, California, USA, that impact long-term carbon sequestration - China_Galinas_PWC_D1 | ecosystem: Environmental > Aquatic > Marine >... | reverse complement strand
TCAACCCGGCAAACACCATCACCTACGGAGTTGACAACTTCTTCACGCTCTATCAGGACGCAGCAAACGTTGATGCCAATTCGACAAAAGACTACAGTTACTTAAAAATAAAGCAAAGTTATTACCTTGATGATGTCCGGGAAAAAATCTCAAGCGACAGCAATGGCAATCCACTCCCTTCGGATGAAAAGGACAAGCATTTATCTCCGGTAAATATGAAATTAGGTTGGTATCCTTTTGAACATATCAACATTTCTTATAAAACCGACCTTGATGTCTACGGCCATGGATTTATCCGACACAGTGCCGAAGGCTCATATATAAACAGTAAAGGCGATCTCTTTGACATCGATTATCAATACAACAAGCTATTGAATATCGAGCAAGTCAATCTTGAGGCGAAAACGTGGCTGTTGACAAATATCAGAGGTGAGATTTACCTCTCGCAATCTTTAAGCGAATCGACAACCAATGAGCGGAACATATCGCTCACCTATCAGGCTCCCTGCTGGTCCGTTGAAATGAGATCGACATATACCCCGACCGACACGGCCATCTACCTGATATTCAACCTAGCCAATATCAGTACTCCTATGGGAGTGTCTTTTTAAATTAAATCCTCGGGGGATTTTCCCCTGAGTCAGGAGCAGTAAAGTATTCTCATGCAATACGATGTTTTCAACGGTGATGCCGACGGCATTTGCGCCTTACATCAACTTCGTCTCGCGGACCCTATACCCGAAGCTCATCTGATTACCGGAGTAAAACGCGATATCACCCTGCTCGCCCAGATACCTCCAAAACCTGCCTCATCCATTACTGTTCTCGATGTTTCCCTGGACAGCAATCGTCCTTTCCTGACAAAATTACTTCAAGCTGAACACGAGATATTGTATATAGACCACCATTACGCAGGAGATATTCCTCAGGAGGCTAATTTACGCACCCATATCAACCCATCGGCAACCACCTGTACATCTTTTCTGGTCAATTCAATTCTTAAGGGAAGATATCGTAAATGGGCAATTTGTGGTGCTTATGGAGATAATCTTCATGAACAGGCCCGGGAAGTCGCGTCGCAACTCTCTTTGACCGAAGATGATCTTAGTAAGCTCCAAGAAATCGGAGAACTCTTAAACTATAACGGGTATGGCACCACCTTGGAAGACCTGCATTTCCATCCGGCATCTCTATATCGCAGTCTCCGCGGATTCGAGGATCCTCTTGATTATTTTGCTGAAAACAATACCTTAACAGTCCTGCGAGACGGGTTCAACGAGGATATGGCAAAAGCCCTGGCGCTCAAAGAAACGAGTACAAAAAACGGAAATCGTGTTTATTATTTTCCAGAAACCCCTTGGGCTAGACGGATATCGGGAGTTTTTTCCAATCTGAAGGCAACAGAACGGACAGATATAGCACACGCTGTCATTATCGCCCGCAGCGATGCAACCTATCGAATTAGTGTCAGGGCTCCTCTTACCAACCGCAGAGATGCCGACACACTGTGCCGACGTTTCCCAACTGGTGGAGGCCGGGCGGCAGCAGCTGGAATCAATGCTTTACCGTCAGCTCTGCTTGAAGATTTTCTTGCTGCCTTCAACACAATGTATCCTAAAAAAAGCAAACAGTATCATCTTAAAAAGTAAAAATATTTCATTGCGAGGTCAGGCCATTAAACGTTATTGCCGGTTTACTACCCTGCTGGTCTTTCTCATTCTCTTTTTCTTTTATATGGTCACGTTTTCCTATGTTGACGCGACCGAAGAGAACACGAGTTCTTTAGCTACGACCGAGAGTGGCCAGAGGATAGATCTTAACCAAAAAAAATATATCGCCCTCTTCAAAGAGTTGCACGACACCTATCATTTCAGCCGAAAGGAATTGGACTCTCTTTTCAAAGATGTTGCTATTAATCCAAAAGTTCTCGAATTGATGGATAAACAGTGGGAAGCAAAGCCGTATTATCAATACCGCCCACTTTTCATCACCCCTGCAATAATTTCTCTAGGCAAAGAAAAACTGCAGGAATACAAACCGTTGCTCGACAAGATCGAACGTGCATTGGGAGTCGACCGTGAGATTGTTGTTGCCATATGGGGAGTGGAATCACGCTATGGCACCCATCAGGGTCATTACGAGGTCTTCACCACTCTGAATACGCTTTTCGATGCCTACCCCAGGCGTTCGAATTTTTTTCGCAAACAGTTGATACAGTTTCTCCTTCTCTGCAGGGAAAACAAAATAGATCCGCTGGCAGTACAAGGATCTTACGCAGGAGCGTTTGGGCAGACACAATTTATACCATCAAGTTTTCGTGAATATGCCGTTAATTTTGACGGAGATGATCGAATAGATGTCTTCGCGTCTGTTGATGACATTCTTGCCTCCATTGCCAATTACCTGCATCGATATCACTGGACCTTGCACGGGCCTATCTACCAATACATAGGTGACCGTTTGAAATCGAAAAAACTCGTCGATGCCAACGAAAAAGGCCGACTTGCAAAAGTGAGCTGGCAGAGCGTCTGCAAAGCCCAAGGTATTACCCTGCCGGCCCCTCCCGCAGGTACGGCATTGTCCATTGTCGGCCTCGAAATCGACCCTGAAAAGGGTGGAGGATATCGATATGTAGCCGGTTATAAGAATTTCCAGGCTATCACGGAATGGAACCATTCGAACCGCTATGCAATGGTTGTTGCAGAACTCGCCGAGGCGTTGAAAGAGTAAATTCCAGACCACTATTTGTCGGAGCAATTCCGCTATGCATATACCAGCTTGGATTTCGACCTCTCATAACAATCCTCTCAGATATCTCCTCCTTTTGGTCCTAGTGGCCATGATTTTCGTTGGTGGATGCCAGCTGTTCCGTCGCTCTAACCTCATGGTTGCGGACCCCCCCCCTTCCTTTACGGACGATGCCGACAGATCCTCCTTGATAAGGGCCGCCGAACATCAATTGGACTATCTTGAGGGACTCGCACCTGATACCGTCCTTCAACTCGATGGGAACATATATACTGTCAATCGCCTGGCAGACTCCCTCCGTCTTTTTCTGGATATCATCAGGAAAAACCCTTCTACCGCCGAACTCGACAGACTTCTTCAGGAAAAATTTATCATCTACCAGGCTGCAGGGCGAAAAAAGGCCCCTGTGGGCGTAATGTTGGTAACAGGGTATTATCAACCTATCTTTGCCGGCAGTTTGACCAAATCTCCCCCCTTCATCTATCCCCTTTATTCCAAACCACCGTCTTTGCTTTTCCGGAAAAATCCCGGAGATGGTGCCCCTTTAATCGGTCGTCTGGATGCAGGAGGTGATTTTGTTCCCTTCTGGACAAGAGCTGAGATTGAAAACAACCATCTCCTGTCCGATAGCGAAATGGTTTATCTCCAGGATCCCATTGATGTGTACTTCCTGCAGATTCAAGGTTCCGGCCTGGTCAGGCTGCCGGACGGAACCCTCAGATCGGTTCATTTTTCCGCCTCCAACGGCCGGGAATATAATAGTATTGGTAAGCTGTTGGTTGATGAGCAGAAAATCGCAAAAGAAGATATCTCCATGCAGACAATCAGGACATATCTTCATCGACACCCCGCAGAGATAAAACGTATCTTTCAGTATAATGACCGGTTCATTTTTTTTAAATGGGAAGACGGAGAACCTCGAGGCAGTATAGGAGAAACGCTGACATCCGGTAGATCCATTGCTGTCGATCCCAGCTCTTTGCCGATGGGGTCCATCGGGTATATCATGAGCCGCCGTCCAATCATATCAGCGACAGGTGAAGTTATCGGCTGGATGCCAATGCAACGTTTTGTCTTTCCTCAGGATACGGGGAGTGCCATTAAAGGCGCCGGAAGAACCGACATCTACTGGGGGAGCGGCCTCTATGCCGAAACGGCTGCCGGCAGCATGAAAGAAGAAGGCAAGCTTTACTTTCTGGTTAAAAAACACACGCCATTGTCAAAATAATTCAGGGGCGTTGGATGGATAAAAAAGCACATGAACGCCCGATAATAACCCTGACCACCGACTTTGGGCTACATGACGATTACGTAGGTACCATCAAAGGGATGATTCTCAGCAACTGCCGGGATGCAATGATTGTCGATTTGACCCACGAGATCGGCGCACAAAACATTGTCCAGGCAGCACTGAGCATTGGATACTCGTACCGGTTTTTCCCGCCCAATACCGTACACTTGGTGGTTGTGGACCCAGGTGTTGGATCGGAGAGGCATATCCTCGCTCTCAGAGCTTCCGGGCACCTCTTCATTGCCCCTGACAACGGCATCCTGACCCCTTTTCTTGACCACGACCGTTTCCGGGATGCCTTTATCATTAATAATGTTGAGCTCTTCGCAAAAACGATCAGCACATCTTTCCACGGCAGCGATATCATGGCCCCTGTGGCGGCAAAACTTGCCTGCGGCCTGGATATCTCCCTGGTCGGACCGCAGTTTCCGGAATCTCAATGCTGTCGGATCCCTTTGCCAAAGGCTGTTGTCGGGAAAGACAAAATCACAGGAGTGATTGTCCATGTCGATCACTTCGGCAACCTGCGGACTAGCATAACGAAAAAGGATCTCGCCATCTTTGCCAAACAAAAGCTCAAGATTATGGTCGACAGCCACACCATCTACGGCATATGCGCTACCTACTCCAACGGGGAAACGGGAAAAATCATTGCCCTTTTAGACAGCCGTAATCAGCTGGAAATTGCAGTCAACAGCGGCAGCGCCGCCCTGACGCTCGGCTGCCGGCTTGGAGATGAGGTTGTGGTTTTACCTCAAAACCCAAACGCCAACACCTAAAAACATTCAGCAGTGCCCCTTCTGTGCACGATCAGGCCGGTCCGCTATAGTAGAGCTATGCGTACCGGCCTGATCGTGCACAGAAGGGGTGCTGATGGACGTTTCCGTTTAAGAATGGAGCCGGGATATTATATCCCGCAGCGCCCCCACGGACACCTGCCCGGGTGCCGTCCCTTGATCCCCATCAGCAGAGCAATAGGTCATGTACCCCCCAAGTTCGAGTGTGGCGATACGGCTGATCACTCCGGGAGCTCCCATACAGAATGCAATCAAAGGAAACTCAAGCCGGGCAGCTTCTTCCTGAAGCCTCAGAACCCGCAGAACATCGAGATAATCATGGGCCATGGTGACAATCTTGGCGATATCCGCCCCTTTGTCCTGCATTAATGTGAATATATCGATAAGTTTAATGTAGTTGGGTGTTTCCTTGAAATTGTGCCAGGACAGGATCAGGCGTGTCGTGCTGTGATCGAGTTTGTCCCGCAGACGATCATGCGAGCTGTTGGGTGCCAGTACTTCCAGGTCGACATAGGCAGCCTGCTGTTCCACTGCCTCAGCGAGTGAAACAATCCGCACTTCCTCATTCCCGGTATATCTTCCACCTTCCCAGGCAGGTCTGTTGGTAAAGAGCAGAGGTTTATGTACCGAGACTGAAAACGGAGCAACATCTATTTCCTTCAGATAATCGAGTCGAATCTCAATTACATCGGCGGCAAGGGCCATCTTTCGGGCCTCATCCAGGGCTTCCGGGACAGTTTCCTTTGCTATGGCCACACAAATTCTCACGTCTATTTTCTCCTAAAATAACCTATTCTCGGCATATCACTGCTCCTCCAAAGCCCCAATCATCTCGCGAACGGAATGAAGTTTGTGTTCTATCACATAGTCAGTGATCCCTTCCACCACCTCTTCACTCGCTCTAGGATTGACGAAATTGGCTGTACCTATCTGGATTGCCGTTGCTCCGGCCAGCATAAATTCCAATGCATCCTCCGCCGACTCTATGCCTCCGATTCCGATAACCGGTATCGATACGCTCTTCGCAACCTGATAGACCATACGGAGAGCAACCGGTTTAATTGCCGGACCGGAGAGCCCACCGATGACATTGGCAAGTTGAGGACGTTTGGTCTTTAAATTGATAGCCATACCTATCAGGGTGTTTACAAGGGAAACGCAATCAGCCCCCGCCTGTTCAACAGCCAGGGCGATCTTTGTGATATCGGTTACATTGGGCGAGAGTTTTACAATAACCGGCAGCGATGTATTCTCCTTGACTGCGCGGGTGACGGCCGCCGCCATTTTTGGGTCGGTGCCGAAGGCGACCCCACCCTTTTTCACATTCGGACAGGAAATGTTCACCTCAATGGCTGAAATGCCGTCAACAACATCCAGCTTCTCGCTAATCTGCTTATATTCGTCGATGGAATCTCCAAGGATATTGACGATTATCGGACTTTTTATTCCTTCAAGAAAAGGCATTTTCTCTAGAATGAATCTGTCGACTCCAACGTTTTCCAAGCCTATGGCGTTGAGCATCCCACAGGCGGTTTCCACAATACGCGGTGGCGGATTACCGAGACGAGGATGCAGCGATATCCCTTTGACGATGACACCGCCAAGCCGATGCAAATTGAGAAGATTTACAAACTCGCGGGCATAACCGAAGGTCCCCGAAGCCGTCAAAACCGGGTTGCGCAGATCAAGCGTTCCAATCTTAACCCGTAGATCAGGAAAATGATCCTTGTTCTCTATAAATTCCATGCCAAGTCCTCCGCATTAAATACCGGGCCATCTGAACAGACATGGACATAACCTCCGCGCCTGGCTTCAACGTTGCATCCTAAACATGCACCCATTCCACACGCCATAAAGCTCTCTACCGAGACCTGACATTCGATCTTTTTCTTCTGGCACTGCCTGAATACTTCTTTCATCATCGGTTCCGGACCACAGCAATAAACGGTGCAATTTTTAGGCAGGTCGAGTGTTTTCAATACGTCTGTTGCCATACCGTGCAGCCCTAGGGAGCCGTCATCTGTAGCAACCATCACACCGAGATCCAAACAATGGAAATCGTTAAGCAGAGGTTCAACATCATCTCTGGTTTTCCCCCCAAGAACAATGATATCGGCATCGGTATTTTTTTTGGTCCGACAAACTCTTTTAGCAAGAAACAGTAAAGGGGCAATCCCGATTCCACCGCCGATTACACAGGCGGACTTTTGCGGGTCTATACGAAAACCTCGGCCTAACGGACCAAAAACAGAAAGCTTCTCACCCTCTTTACAATGAGCCAAGAGTCCCGTTCCTCGTCCGATTACCTTGAAGAGAATCTGAATCCTGCCGGTGCTGCTAGTCTGATGGATAGAGAATGGACGGCGCAGCAGCGGATCTTTGCTTCTGCCGGCACGAATCATCACGAATTGGCCGGGTTTGGCGGCAGTCGCAATATCTTCAGTCTGCAGGGTAAGACGTATATTTGTATTGTTAAGTTGTTCGAACCGAATAATGGTTGCATTTTCCTGGTATTGAGACATAGTATTGTTGTTAATAGATGTTTTTTCTATATAATTACTTTAGGGTTGTATATGACGTACGATATCATCATCCTTGTAGCCGCCTTGATCTTCGGTGCTATCATCGGCAGTTTTTTAAATGTCGTCATTCTCCGTCTGCCCGAAGAGAACGTCTCTGTCGTTTTTCCTCCGTCGCATTGTCCCAGATGCAAAGCTCGGCTTTCCTGGTTTGAGAATATTCCGTTGCTCAGCTTCCTCTTCCTTCGCGGTCGTTGCCGACACTGCCGGGAACCGATCTCCTGGCAATATCCTGTTGTTGAAGTATTGATGTCACTGCTTGCCGCAGCTGTCGTCGTTCGCTTTGGTCTGTCAGCTACTGCAGCAGGATATTTTCTTTTTTGCGCTGCCTTGCTGTCTATTATCTGGATCGACATCCATCACCAAATTATACCGGATGTCATCAGTCTTCCAGGGATACTGACTGGTTTTGTCTTCTCTTTTTTCAATTCTTTCATAACCTGGAAGGCTTCCCTCATCGGTCTTCTTGTCGGTGGCGGTAGCCTCTACGCCATTTCCCTTCTTTACTACCTTCTCAGAAAACAGGAAGGGATGGGTGGAGGTGACATCAAACTTCTGGCTATGATCGGAGCCTTTCTCGGATGGCAATCCCTGCCTTTCGTTATTTTTATGAGCTCGATCACAGGAAGCGCTTTCGGTCTTATTGCAATGATACAACAAAAGAAGGGAGGCAACACCAGAATTCCTTTCGGCCCGTTTCTCTCCTGCTCAGCGCTTTTCTATCTTTTCTTCCGAGAAAGTATTTTCAGGCTCTTTTTTCTTTATCTATCCTGATCACCCTCATATTCTTGTTTTTGTAATTCATTTGTCTCCATTTCCAGCCTGAACATTTCATTGGAAATTTACGTACACTTTCTAGCCAAGATTTCTCACGAGTTTAGGCGGCTGCATATCCAAGAAGCTGGTCAACGCGCTATAGTGTATCTATATGCTGCGTATTGACCGAGCGACGAAGGAGATGTGGCCGGATCAGCTCGCCTTAGGTGAACATTGTGTCGAGCAATCAGTCGCTGTTTTATAATTATTTCATAGTGAAATTTATACATTATCTATTGCGCAACACAATTTTCACAAGAAATCCTTGCTAGTTACCAGCAGTTACTGGAGTCGGAAAACGAAGACTCGTCAGATCTTTCTTTTCTTCAATAGACTTACCGATTATCAAACCTATGGCCTTGGCATCGTTCACTTGCTTTTTACTATGACCGTATTTAGGATAAAAATGGTGAAACCACGATCGTCCTGATTCGGGCATTTTCCCGGCAAGTTTTAAAAATACTCCTATCGTCCTCCATGGTTCAGCAACTGGATGGGTGAAAACAATAGGCCGTAGGACACGGGCTCCTTTTTTCTTCAGAAGAGCGCGCAGGCCCCAATTGTGCATACGCCAATATCCACGACAGGAGATAAATGGAAGGACGGTTCTCTCTTTGAACAGCTTTTCTCCATCGCGATCCAGTAACGATAAAATCGGACCACTGGGATGATACGACCAAGTCGGACCTGCAAGTACAATTATATCCCATGGGTAAAAACAATCCTCAGTCAATGGTTCAATTGCAACTCGCTTACGAAAAAGAGTCGTTATCATCATTTTTAAAGTGGCGGCAACCGAACCAAAGGGAAAGGCTAAGCTCTCCTTCGTTTTTACCTGCTGCCATTCTACATCGATATCATACTCTCCAAGTCCCTTGCTCAAACCGTGCAGAAGATTTCTTGTTTGACTGCTCAATGAAAAATAAACAATAAGAACTCGTTTTCTCTTCACGATATTCTCTCTGTTTTTCTTGGGGATTGAAACCGCAGATCGTAGCAAAGTATACCGTAGAAAATGACAAAAAAAAAGCCCTCGATCTCTCGAGGGCTTCTATATCTCTGGGTAAATATACCTGTTATTCTATTTCGTGCTCTACCCCTATGGCTATTTTGTAGAGAACGGTCATAATGAAGAAGCCGGTAGCCCATATACCCAGGGTTACTCCAATCTCATTGGCTTTGGGATAGTACTCGGTGATATGTCCAAGCATGCTCGGTACAAACCCGCCGAGGACGAAGCCAAGTCCCTTGTCTATCCATAGAGCCAGGAATATGGCAGCACAGGCTCCTCCAAGAATCCAGTCGTTACCTTCCCGAAATTTCAGATAGGCAAACATTCCAAGGCTTAAGAAATTCAAAAAAACGCCGACCCACATAAAGGGTACCAGGTTGTTGTAGGTATGGCCGTGTTCGGTGATCCCGAAGAACAGATAGCGCAGCGATTCAATATGCCCAGGAACATTGGAATAATAGGCGGTAAAGAACTCCAGCAGTACGAAGAAGGTGTTGATGATCGCGGCATACATGATGATGGTGGCGACTTTGTCCAAAGCCTTCTTTCCGGCATCAAAGCCAGCGACCCTCTTCATGATCAGACAGGCAATTACAACAAGGGCGGGACCGGCGGCAAATGCGGATGCGAGAAAGCGCGGAGCAATGATTGCCGACAACCAGAAGTGCCGTCCGGGCAGACCGGCATACAGGAATGCGGTGACGGTATGAATGGAAACGGCCCAGGGGATTGATATATAGACGAAGATATAGACCCATTTCGGTGGATGAACCTGTTTTCTCTCGGCGGTAAGAATGACCCAACTGCAGATGAGATTCAAACTCAGATACCCAAGCAGTACCACCATATCCCAGAACAGCATGGAATGAGGTGTCGGGTGCAGGATCATATTCATCGCCCTCAGCGGCTGACCGATATCTACCATGACGAACATCAGGCACATTATGACCGCAGCAATAGCCAGAAATTCACCAAGAATGGTGATTCTCCCAAATGCTTTGTAGTCATGAATGTAGAAAGGAAGGACCAGCATGAGGCCTCCAGCGGCAACCCCGACCAGGTAGGTGAACTGGGAGATGTACAGGCCCCAGGACACATCCCGGCTCATGCCGGTGAGTCCTAGTCCGAAGAGATACTGCCGTACGTAGCAGACAGCGCCTATAACAATAAAAACGCCGAGAAAGGCTAGCCATATCCAGTACGCAGGTTTACCTTTGAGTGATTTTTCAATCATAACGACCTCACACTATGTAAAAGACTGACGGTTTTGTCCCTGCGGACGATTTCCGCTGGATAGTAAATTCTTTCTCGAGGATTTGCCTTATCTCTGACTTCTCATCATTGATATCGCCAAAGACCAAAGCCCCGCTCTCCTTGATGGCCGCCACACATGCCGGCTCTTCTCCTCTAGCCAGCAGATCCTCGCAGAAAGTGCATTTTTCGACGACACCGCGCATGCGGGTGGGGAAATCAGGATTTATGTGTTTGATGTATGGTCGTGGATCCTCCCAGTTAAAGCTCCGTGAGCCATAGGGGCAGGCCGCCATGCAGAATCGGCAGCCGATACAGCGATGATAGTCTTGGGTCACAATGCCGGTGCTTTCCATCTTGAAGGTCGCTTTGGTCGGACATACCCGGACGCAGGGAGGATATTCACAATGGTTGCACAACAGCAAAAACTGCGAATCCTCAACCTCTTTGGACAGATGGGAGGCACTCTGCTCGGGAAAGGTGTTCTCAAAGCCATCCGTCCAGATCCATTTGATCTCTTCGTTCTTTTTATCCGGTGGAAACTGCGGGATATTATAGGTCTCATTACAGGCAGCGATAGCCTTGTCCATGAGTTCCGGTTGGGCCATGAGCTTTCGCGTATCTATGACCATACCATATTGCTTGGTCTTTTTACCTGCCTTCTGGTGGCCGCCTTCCGCCATTTTGCCTTCTGACGCCCCGTGCGCTGCCTGTTCCGAGGCATAAGAGGCGGTGGATGTCAGCTTGACGATTGCGGGGGCGCCTATCCCGGCAAGTGCCGATATGCCGGCAATCTTCAGGAATTTTCTTCTTTCGTTATCCATTAGTGCGTCTCCTTCATCATTTTAGCCGCCTGAGCCTGGGAAAAATGACAATCCCAGCAATAAGGCTTAACTGCGGCATATTGATGGCAACTGTCGCAGAATTTTTCTTTACTGGTATGACACTGCAAGCAGGTCAGTTGCAATCCTTTCATGTATTTCTTACCGTCCACT
>Ga0055450_10000203_pt1 | contig 11531 bp, 9 predicted proteins | sample China_Galinas_PW_5_FD_57740 | JGI IMG/M metagenome (GOLD analysis project Ga0055450, IMG submission 57740) | Wetland microbial communities from San Francisco Bay, California, USA, that impact long-term carbon sequestration - China_Galinas_PWC_D1 | ecosystem: Environmental > Aquatic > Marine >... | reverse complement strand
GAGATCCAGGAATCCGGGATGACCAGCGACAGTGTTTATTTGTGGACTTTGCCCATGTTCCACTGCAACGGCTGGTGTTTTACCTGGGGGGTCACAGCCATCGGCGGCACCCATGTCTGTCTTCGGGCAGTTGTTGCCGATGATGTTTTCCGGTTGATCAAGCAGGAGCGGGTTTCCCACCTCTGTGCTGCACCGACGATCCTGATCATGATGATCAGCCATCCGGATGCAAAGGATTTCAAACCTGAACGCCCAATGACTATCCTTACCGCCGGTGCACCTCCTTCACCCACTGTCATCGAACAGATGGAAGCGATGGGTGCAAGCATCGTTCATGTATACGGTTTGACCGAGGTCTACGGCCCGCACACAGTATGTGCCCGCCAGGAATCCTGGCAGGGCCTTGAACGCGAGGAACTTGCAAAAATCAAGGCACGACAGGGCGTCGCCTATGTCACCGCACTTTATCTCGATGTGTTTGATATCAATACCATTAAACCGGTGCCGAGAGACGGGAAAACCATGGGTGAAATCGTTATGCGCGGCAATAATGTCATGATGGGGTACTACAAAGACGAAAAGGCCACGGCTAAGGCTTTCAACGGTGGCTGGTTCCACAGCGGCGACCTGGCGGTAATCCATCCAGACAGCTACATCCAGATCATGGACCGGGACAAGGATATCATCATCAGTGGTGGAGAAAATATCAGCTCAGTGGAGGTGGAGAATGTTATTTATCAACATCCGGATGTACTTGAGGTAGCAGTGGTTTCGACCCCGGATGACAGATGGGGGGAAGTTCCTAAAGCCTTCGTGACCCCCAAACCCGGCAGCGATCCCACCTGCCAGGAGATCATCGATTTCTGCAAAAATAACCTGGCTAGGTACAAAGCTCCCAAAGATGTGGTCTTCTGTGACCTGCCCAAGACAGGGACAGGAAAAATCCTTAAGTTCAAACTCCGGGCCAGGGAATGGGAAAGCCGGGAAAGGAAGGTGAATTAATCCGGTCGCATCATCAGAAACCTGCCATTACCACAACCAGCGCCCACCTGCATATATGTCGCATCGGTGGGCGTTTTCATTTACTATACTGCGAACAGACAAATCAGTGACCGGAGATCAAGAATTAAAGTAATCAGTAGAAAGCGCAGAGCGTTAAATAAAAGCATTTCTCTCAATGCAAACCTGCAGGATGCAACCAAAGGGGTGATGACAATGTTTAAAAATATGAAAATCAGGAATAAACTGCTGATTTCGTATTCAACCGTTTTTGTCCTCTCCATGACCATCGGCTTCATCGCAATCTATTCCGCCATCAAGAAAAATATTGAAGCAAATATTCAAAGCGAATTAGAAAACACAACATCATCAATTCTCAATCTTGTCGAGACCTCCGTATCTGTATCCATAAAAAATTACCTCCGCGGTATCGCAGAAGAAAATTTGAATATAGTCAACAACCTCTACGTTCAATCATTGAACGGAAAGATCAGCCCTGAAGCCGCACAAAAACAGGCAATTTCTATTTTGCTCAGTCAAAGGATAGGTGAATCCGGTTATATTTACTGTCTTGACAGTGCCGGTACGGTCGTAGTCCACCCAAAACAGGCACTGGTTGATGTCAATGTCTCGGAGTTTGCCTTCGTCAGGAAGCAAACCGATCAAAAAAAAGGCTACCTGGAATATGAGTGGAAAAACCCAGGGGAAAAAATCATGCGTCCCAAGGTCTTATATATGGACTATTTCAAACCATGGGACTGGATTATTTCAGTTACGGCTTACAGGAGTGAATTTCGTAAACTGGTAAATGTAGACAATTTCAGAAAGAGTGTCCTCGATCTGCGTTTTGGAAAGACAGGGTATTCCTTTATTGTTGATACAAAAGGCAATATAATTATTCATCCCAAACTGCATAATGTAAACATCTTTGCATCAAAAGATTTTCCAAACCAATTTCTTCGGGAAATGATCCGGAGAAAAACAGGCGAGTGGACCTATTACTGGAAAAATCCGGGGGAAAAAAACAAAAGGCTCAAGCTCGCCATCTTCAATTACCTGCCGGATTATGACTGGATCGTTGCCTCTTCGAGCTACTATAATGAATTTTATAAACCTCTGTATCATATTCGTTTCCTGTTTTTATGTCTGTATCTAATAACACTGGCTATGTTTTTTCCGCTTTCTTACAAACTAAGTGATTCCATTACAAAGCCGCTGCTCAAGCTTAAAGAAAACTTTGAAAACGCCAGCAGAGGTGATTTTTCCCAAAGGGTAACCTCAAAGTCAAACGATGAAGTAGGACTGTTACACATGTATTTCAACCGGTTCATGGAGAGGCTGGAAGAGTACGATTACAGGCTCAAACAGGAAATACAAAACAGGATAGTAATTGAGGATACCCTGCGGGAAAGTGAGGAACGGTATCGATCCATAATGGAATCGGCGGCAGATCCGATAGTCGTGTACGACATGAACGGAAAGGTTCTTTATTTTAATCCCGCCTTTGAAAAGATCTTTGGTTTTCCGCTTCACGACTGTATCGGAAAAAAAATGGATTACTTTGTCCCCCCGGAGAACTGGCCCGAGACCAGGAAAATGATCACCACCGTTAAAGGAGGCGGCCAAATAACGGCAACGGAGACAAAAAGATATACCCAAAACGGCGATATCCGCACTGTAAGTATCAGTGGTGCCGCGTATAGAGACAGAAACCAACAAGCCACAGGAAGTGTTATAATCTTGAGGGATATCACAGAGCAGAAACGTTTGATGAATAGCTTTCTGGAACTTGGTGATAAGGTGCGCCAGGAAATCGGCCAAGACCTTCATGACGACCTCTGTCCCCATCTCATAGGAACAGCCGGACTGGCAAGAGTGCTATCAGACACCGTTGAACAATATGACGCCAAGATGAAGAATATGGCCGAAATTATCGTCAGCTATATCGAGGAAGCCATAGAAAAATCACGGAATCTGGCAAGAGGCCTCTGCCCGGTGCATCTAGTTTCTCATGGACTGACCACAGCACTCAACGAGATTGTGGAGCGCTGCCACTTAACAACGGATATTCATTGCCGTTTTGATGGAGATGAAACCCTGACGCTTCATGACCATCTCATCTCCACGCATATCTATTATATTGCTTCAGAAGCAGTCAATAATGCGATAAAGTACTCGGAAGCAAAGAATCTGACTATTTCCCTGAGCCACCATGAGGGATTCCTCCACCTCACAGTCTCGGATGACGGGAAAGGTCTCCCGGACAACATCGCTCACCAAGGACTCGGTCTGCAGATTATGCAATATAGAGCCTATCATATAGGAGCAAATTTCGATATTCAGACAGAGCCAGGAAAAGGAACATCAATCCATGTCTCCATTAAATATCTCAAAGAAGATGCGATGACACAGAAAAAGGTGTCCAAAACCGACACAGATTAATGGAACATCAAAAATATACTATACTTATTGTCGACGACCATCCTATTTTCTGTTATGGGATGACAGAGCTGATTAACAAAGAAAAAGATCTGATGGTCTCCGGGAGCATAGACAACCTTAAAGAAGCTCAGAAAGTTCTTCGAACCTCACCGCCCGACATGCTGATCGTCGATATTTCTTTAAAAGACGGGTGCGGACTGGATATTATTAGAGTATCACAAGAAATTCAGCCGAAAATTCCGACACTTGTACTCTCAATGTACGACGAGTCGCTTTATGCCGAACGGGCCTTTCTTGCCGGCGCAATGGGATATGTAATGAAGCAGGAGGCCGTATCGTCAGTGGTCAGAGCAATCCAGGAGATCAGGCGGGGAAATATTTATGCCAGTGCCAAGATCAAAGACAAAATATTCAAACGTCTTATATCTCCCAATGCCTCTGTTAAGGGGGCTTCCCCTCTCTCTGAGTTAACAGCCCGTGAGCTGGAAGTTTTTCGTCTTATGGGAAAGGGGTACTCATCAAAAGAGATCTCTGAACAATTACATCTCAGCATTAAAACAATAGGGACACATCGGGAAAATATTAAAACCAAATTGCATATCAAACACTATGCTGAACTCATCCAGGCTGCGGTACATTGGTCACAAAAAATTGAATTATAACTAGTTTCCATCCGAAAACGGCGCTTTTCTCCTAACTCGTCGTTGCGCTGTCAAATTTAATCCTCGGAGGTAAGCGCAAACTCTGAAATCCCTCGTTTCAGGATGGAAACCAGTTAGTGATACGCAAACAACCGTTCGTTAGACTTTGAAAGGATGATAAAAAAGATGATTGACAATAAGAATTATCCTATTTCCTACACTGAGGTTCTCAAAGCCAGAAGTGTGGTTTACAGCCGTCTTTCACCAACAAATCTTATGAGATATGAAAACCTGTCTTTGTTGATAGGTGTAGTCGTTTTTGTAAAACATGAAAATCACAATCCAACCGGTTCTTTCAAGGTTCGGGGTGGAAGTAATCTCATGCATCATTTAAAGAGATCAGGAATTGAGGGCGTGATCACATTTTCAACAGGAAACCATGGTCTCTCTATTGCCCAATCAGCTGCATGGCTGGGCATTAAGGCAACAATTGTCGTTTTTGAAAATAACAACCCAGTCAAAAACAGGAGCATAAAATTAACAGGGGGCAACATTGATTGAAGCAGGTAAAATTATTTCATCGGAAAACACTACAGTTGCAGGAGGCTTTGCCACAGGTATTGCCTACGAGATTCCATTTGAAATATATAAAGACAGTTTGAATGATTTCGTTGTTCTTTCCAAAAATGAAATTTACGAAGGAATTGCTTTGGCAGGGTATTACACTCGTAATTTTCTTGAAGGTGCAGGGGCCTCATCTATCATGGCGGCTATTAAACTAAAAACTCTGTTAATTGGAAAAAGGTGGCACTTCAATTTAGTGGATGCAATGCTTCACCTGATGAAATCAACAAAGCTTATAGTTCTCGTTTCTTCTCAGAAGGCTGGGACCCTCTTTCTTCACTACTGTCCAAAATAGGACAGAGTTGAAAATTGTTTGTTGATTTTACAAGGGATAGCGAGGCTAAATTTTTTCCGCTATAACCGGTAAGCATTGATCAACTCCCTGAAAATTCGTGACCCGATGGATCTAAACACCTGGAACCTGATTGTGAACTGTGGTTGAAAAAAATGATACTTCCCAGGTTGATCAGATTCTGGTTAATCTGTGTGTCAATGCCAAGGATGCCATTGGCAGAGTGGGCTGCTTCTCCCGGGCACCATAATTCCAAAGATTGCGAGAATACATGTCATACAAACCGATCAAAAAAACTGGAAAGCGGAGACTGCAATCAGCCGCGCCGGTTGAGGGGGAGGTGACGCATTCCCTGCTGCAGAGTGCCGAAGCCAGTCTGAACAGGGATATGCTGTACTACGCCCCTGTCGGTATTGTCCAGTCGACACTCGAAGGGCGGCTGATCTATGCCAATCCCGCCGTGGCCAAAATGCTTGGCTATGACTCACCCGATGAGTGCATTGCAAATATCGAGAATCTGGCGCGGGATATGTATGTCGACCCTGACCGTCGATTCACCCTGGTTGACCTCATCCTAGATCGTGAGGAATTGCTCAATTTCGAGAGTCAGCTGAGGCGCAAGGACGGCTGTATCATCACCGCTAAACTCAATGTCCGGCTGGTTCGTAACAGTGCTGGCGAACCATGCCACCTCGAAGGCTTTATAGAAGATATCACCCACGAGAAAGAGGTTGAGGAGGCCCTTCGCCGGAGCGAAGAACGGTACCGCTCCGTGTTCGAGAATACCGGTACCGGCTCGATTATTATCGAAAAGGACCTGACGATCTCTATGGCCAATGCGGGTTTTGAAAAGCTGTCAGGTTACTCCAAGGAAGAAATCGAAGGGAAGATGAAGTGGGATACCATCGTTGCCACGCCCTCCGATCTTGCCAGAATGAAACAGTACCATTTCTGGCGCAGATCCGTCGGTACTGCAGCGCCCAACGAATATGAGTTCATGCTCAGAGATCGGAATGGACAGCAGAAGTACATCTTTTTGCGGGTGGATGTGATTGCGGGAACCGACAAAAGTGTAGCCTCCATGACCGATATCTCCTCGCTTGTGGAGGCAAAGCGATCCTATAGGCAAATCCAGTCGAAACTGCTTGGTGTTATGGAGGCGTTTGACGGCTTTATTTATATCGTATCAAAAGACTACACGCTCTCTTTCATGAATCTGGCATTGGAGAGATTTGTCGGCGACACCGATGAATCAGAAAAATGTTATCAGCGTATCTACAGGCTCGACAATCCCTGTGACTGGTGCCCGCTGCAAAGGGTGCTTGATGGTGATACGGTGAAGGAGGAGTTTCAGAATCCGCGAAATCAGCGCTGGTACTTCGGGGTCAGTGTGCCGCTGTATACAGATACGGAAGAGGCAGAGAGTTGCCAGGTGGTGAGTATCGATGTGCACGAGCGAAAGATATCGGTGCTGGCTATGAAGGAGCGTGAACAATATCTCCAACAGGAGAACAGGCGGCTGCGGGCCACCATGGAAGACAGATACAGGTTCGGTGATATTGTCGGAAAGAGCCCGGCGATGCAGCATGTCTATAAACTGATCCTTCGGGCGGCAGCGACTAGTGCCAATGTGATCATCTATGGAGAGAGCGGCACCGGTAAGGAACTCACTGCCCGGGCCATTCACAACTCAAGTGATCGAAAAAAGCATTCCTTTGTCGCCATCAACTGTGGGACCATTCCGTCCAACCTGATCGAAAGTGAACTTTTTGGGTACAAGAAGGGGGCGTTTACCAGCGCAGGGGAGGACAAGCGCGGAGTCTTCGACCTTGCCCATCGGGGCACCCTGTTTCTCGATGAGTTGGGAGAGATGAGCGAGGAGATGCAGATCAAACTATTGCGCGTTCTGGAGGGGCATGGCTATATTCCGGTCGGTGGCGTGGAGACGGTCAAGCCCGATGTTCGCATCATCGCAGCTACCAACCGCAACCTGAAGCAACTGGTTGAGGAAGGGCTGTTACGGGAGGATTTTTTTTATCGCATTCATATCATTCCTATTCAGCTGCCGCCCTTGCGGAAACGTAAAGGGGATATCCCGCTGCTGATTGAGTATTTCCTACAGAAATATCGAGCCGAAGGGACTGCCATCTCTTTTCGGGGCTGGGAGCTGGAAGCGCTCCTCAATCATCACTGGCCCGGAAATATCAGGGAACTTGAGAATACCCTCCAGCGTTATGTGAGTCTGCATCATCTTGATCTTCTCATGCCAGGGCGTCAGTCCGAGATTGTCGCGGAGACGGTGGTTGGCAGCGAATATGGTTCTCTGGAAAAGCCTCTACGGAGCGCTGTCGAGGACTTTGAGCGGGAGTTGATCAGCAGAATGCTGGAAAAGTACCGATGGAACCGAACGTGGGTGGCTCAAAAACTGAAAATTGAGAGGAAAACGCTCTATCTAAAGATGCGTCGGCTCGATATTCATCAAGATCCCGCCTGATTCGAGTCAAATTATCCCCAAACCGAGTTTCTTGTAACTCATGTCTGTTTTTCCCGATTATTCACCTGGTTAGTGGTCAATTGCTTCTTGATGAGTTCTTTTTGACTCACTTTTTCCCCACCTGTTCCCGAGGCTTCTTGCTCAGCTACTAAACCGAAATCTCAGGAAATTTCATCAAGTTGTCACTTGTGGCATAGCGATTGCCTTTGTCTTCTCATACGAAAGCAGGTTGCGGTATCAGCAACAGTTTCACTGCATTCACACTGTCCACATTTGTAAAATGAGGAGAAATTATGCCGGTCAAGATCATTGAGAAAGATGCCTCTGTCTACTCGTTCCAGTTGCTTATCAAACATCTGTTGCGGACACCTGTCATCTATGCCCCCGATCAGGAGATAATCTATCGGGACGTGTTTCGATACACCTATCGGGAAATGGAAAAGCGGGTGGCACGACTGGCGAATGCCCTGAGCGCCATCGGGGTCTGCCAGGGCGACACGGTAGCGGTGATGGATTGGGACAGCCACCGGTATCTTGAGTGTTTCTTTGCCGTCCCCATGATGGGGGCAGTACTGCACACCGTGAATATCCGCCTGTCAAAAGAACAGCTCATCTATACCATCAACCATGCAGAGGATGATGTGATTCTGGTGAATATCGAGTTCCTGCCGATGCTGGAGGAGGTCAAGGATCAGTTCACCACTGTCAAGAAGATCGTTCTCCTCTCAGATACTGGTAGTCTTCCTGAAACCACACTCCTGCTTGACGGTGAGTATGAAACCTTGCTGGCGGAAGCTGCGTTGGACTACGATTTTCCGGATTTTGACGAGAACGCTGTTGCAACCACATTTTACACTACCGGTACCACGGGGCTACCCAAGGGTGTCTATTTTAGTCATAGGCAACTGGTGCTGCATACCTACGGGGTTATGGCCTCGCTTGCCGCCTTTGATTCGCAGGCGAATATCAGTTCCAGTGACGTGTATATGCCTATCACTCCAATGTTTCATGTGCACGCCTGGGGAATGCCCTATCTCATGACACATCTGGGTGCAAGGCAGGTCTATCCCGGACGTTATGAGCCGGATACCTTACTCAACCTGATAGATCAGGAGAAAGTCACCTTTTCACATTGCGTCCCCACAATTCTTCATATGCTGCTGACTTCGCCAAAAAGTCGCGAGGTGAATCTTAACGGTTGGAAGGTGGTAATCGGTGGCTCCGCCCTGTCCAAGGGATTGTGTAGCCAGGCCCTTGAGCTTGGAATCAACGTATTCACCGGCTATGGGATGAGTGAGACCTGTCCGATCCTGACCATCGCCAATCTCAAACCGGAAATTCGTGGCCAGGAAGAGAACCGGCAGATTCTCTACAGATGCCGGACTGGTCTGCCAATCAGCAACACCATGATCGAGATTATAGATCCGAACGGAACCCCCGTACCCCACAATGGGAAAACCACTGGCGAGATCGTCGCCCGGACCCCATGGCTCACCCAGGGATATGCAAAAGACCCGGAGCGAAGCACAGAACTTTGGGCGGGCGGTTGGCTGCATACCGGCGACATCGGCTTTATCGATGAACAGGGGTACCTTCAGGTCACCGATCGTTTGAAAGACGTGATCAAGACGGGAGGGGAATGGATTTCGTCCCTGGAGCTGGAAGATATCATCAGCCAGCATAAGGCGGTAAGTGAGACAGCGGTGATAGGAGTTCCTGACCAGAAGTGGGGCGAGCGGCCTCTGGCCCTTGTCATTCTGAAGGAGGAGTTCAAGGAAAAGGTATCAGTCGAAGAGCTGAAACGATTTATCGCAGGTTTTGCCGAAGAGGGTATCATCCCGAAATATGGCGTTCCAGATGAACTCCTCTTTGTCGACACCATCGCCAAGACCAGTGTCGGAAAGCTCAATAAAAAGCAGCTCAGAAAAGAGTATCACCAGGGAGACGAAGTCTGGCCACGGTAACTAGTTGTATTTATGACATTATATCTTTAATAGCGGCCACACAAGAACCACAAGGGTCACCCATTAAAAGGCCCTATGTCAATGAATAAACTTCTCCGTCCAAGAAAAAGAGTAATATTTTTCCTTGCTAAGGTTGAACTGTCGATTGTGCCAGGCGTTTTCCAGTTCCTTGCCACGTCCGGTTTTTAAGGCATGAGGTACAGCAAAATATCAAAGGACAAGGGGAGCCCTGAGACTCCCCCAGGGCGATATTTCGCCGTACTATTCGGCTATCCCTCGGCAGGTTGCTCCCCAGCAGAGCCTGCCTCCGTTTCGCCGAACCTCGTTGTTCAATAGATATTCTTCTTGAAACATTTCTCCTGTCTTCATAAGGGTCCATGAAATAGCCAGCATTTTGGCGGCTATCTTAACCCGCATCTTCGTTTTGATACCCTGCTCACGTTCTTGGCCAGATAGAATCTTAGTGGCAAAGCTGTTAATGTAGGTTGTGAAACGGTTGTCAGCGGATCTTTCTTTGTAGGGTTGCGAGCTGAATTTCCTTTTGCAAATGTTGGTTTTGCAGAAGCTTCCATCGTTCCTGGTGGATCTATTGCAGCAACGTTAAGTGGTGACTATAATTGGGCAAAAAATACAGTTGAGTATGAAGGACAGTATAAAGTCGCTATATTTGTAGGGGTTCGCTTTGGTTTTGAGCATGAAGTGAAACTGTTAAATGTCGGTGCATCGTTGTTTGGAGAATTAGGTTTGCAGTTTGGTAATACTTTTGATTTTATTGAATCGAAATGGGGAGAGTGGAAGGCAGGAGGGTACTTAAGAGGAGTTGCTGAATATCAATTTGGTAAAAGTCATGCACAAAGATATGAGTATAAGGAATCATTTGGTGGTGATGTTCACTTTTTCTAAACCTCAAGCAAACAATGATATCAAATGAGTTTGAGTGAAATATTAGTCCTCTTTTTAGGCGGGTGCTTATTGATAGTAAGTTGTTTTTTTCTTGTCAAAAATATTTTTGTGTTATTCTTATCGATCTCTTCAAGAAAATGGGTGAAAACGATTGGCACTATAAGAACTTCAAATCTTAGTAAATATAGGGATGAGAATTGTGAACAATATTTGGCGGAGGTTGAGTATGAGTATAAATATGGAACGAAAAAATATAGATCCAATAATCTTTTTTTTGGATATATGATGACTTCCAATTTTTATTATCATAAAAGTATCGTTGAAAGATATATCCTTGGTTCAACAGTAGAAGTTTATCATCACCCTAGAGAGCCAGAATTGTCGACACTTATTATTGGAGTGCAAACTCACATAATGGGAAGGTTGTTGTTGTTTCTTGTTATGGCATGTGCAGGTTTGCTGATGATAATAAGTGTTTGGTGCTGAAAAACATATACGCCGCATCATATCATACAGAGTACTAAACGCTAAACGGGGTCGGGCCATGCTACATTTCTGGCATTCTGTCGTAATCGCTTAAAAATGTGTCTGATTTTAGGTCTATAAGTCGATTTTTATCCATGAAAAACGCCTTATAGGGAGGTGGGGAGCAAGGAGCGAGAATGTCACAGATTTTCCAACGCGGCCTTTCACCAGTTGAACTGGTGAGGGCTGCGTTAAAACAGGGCGGCGAAGATCTGGAGAATTTATATGTGGATAGTAATTGCTACAATACTTGCCGGAGCATTAATTGGTTTCGTAACGGGTGGTGCGCGGATCTCAAGCGCAGGTCACATTACATCTGGTGTTACAGGTTTTTTTGTAGGTGCAGTTGTTGCAAATCCACAAAATCCAAATTTCGAATATTACGCACAACTCTTTAGTCTTTATTTAGTAACTTTATTTGCATTTTACGTAGTTGCAAACATTTTAAGGCACAAGAGAAAATTAGAATGGCTTTACGGGAAGCCAAAGGAAAAGAATAAATAAACAGGGGACCACGATTACGGTTTTCCCAACAAGATAATTCACCGACGTTAACCGGTGATCATTATGTTCATGGCGACTGTGTTGCTCACAGCGTTCGTCGGCACCGCGATTTGCCACAAGGAAGATCAACCATGCCCACCGTC
>Ga0055450_10000202_pt1 | contig 11579 bp, 10 predicted proteins | sample China_Galinas_PW_5_FD_57740 | JGI IMG/M metagenome (GOLD analysis project Ga0055450, IMG submission 57740) | Wetland microbial communities from San Francisco Bay, California, USA, that impact long-term carbon sequestration - China_Galinas_PWC_D1 | ecosystem: Environmental > Aquatic > Marine >... | reverse complement strand
CAAGCAAGCCGAAACCCGGTTGAAATACCTCATTGCGAGGTACCCAAATGCCATGATAATCCCGAGGGCCAAAAAACTTCTAGCAAGGCTTGAAGCAGGAAATCCCCCCCATTATGGAATCTCCGAATGGTTTGCTGATCTCTCTCTACCGAACTGGAACACCTTCTTTTCCGGTAAATCCTTTACCCTGCCGGCAACAAAGAAAGACAACTGACTCCCAATCATTGGGCTAAGCCGACGTCGACAAGTTATCGGAAAAAGCCCAATTCTGGCCAAGTGAAACCTCCATTGCCCTGACGGGACAGATGGTCACACATTGTCCACAGCCTGTACATTTGTCGGGATCAAAAATGACTGCCATATCTGGACGATGCAGAGCCAATGCCCCCGATGGGCATATGCCCGTACAGGCACCGCATTGAAAACATTTCTCATCATCGCGACGAATGCTTGCTGCAAGTCGCTCGACCCGCACACCAAAGCTTTGCAGATACTCAAGACCAGCCTTGACGTTGTTTTTGCTTCCTTTCAGTCCGAGGATCATCATTCCCTCTCTGTGAGGTAAGATATCAGCCTTCAGGATATTGGACTCAATGTCATACTGTTTCACCAGCTGATATATAAATGGTTGTTCGCTGGTGTCTTTGGGAAATCTCAAAATATAAATGCGTGTATACATGTATGTTTTCCTTTCCAATCATTCATAGCATGGAGTGTTTCTTGTATTCTTGCCAACCAAGTGTCTAACCCGGATTTCTGAGCTAAGATAGTTTTACCAACAGTTCTTTCGTTCTTTCATTCAAGGAGTTCGTGCTGTCGTCTACTCCTCTCTGATTGTCACTTATACGCCTATTTTTTCCTCAAGCAAAGAGATTAATTCGACAAGCGGCCTGTCTGTGTCTAACGTGAGGAGCTGATCGGACGATATCTCAACAGGAGGTTCAAACCGTTTTTTCTGTTGCAGGTAAATCTGCCAACGCCCATCCGACACCGCCGACGGATCTTTCAGCCTCAATTCCATCCGGAGCTTCAAAACGGTTTCCGGGCAACAACAGTGGACAAACAATAATTGAAAACCTCTGCCGAATTCAGAACAGATACGTCTTCGTTCACTGGATGACTGGTACGAGGCATCCAAAATAACGCATGAGTTATTTTCCTTCCATAAATCCTGCCTGGCCCTTGAGATAAGGGCATCATATGTGCGCCGGGAAAATTCGCTGTTGTATATTCCGGTATCGTAACCGATGTGTTGCCTGCTGTTCAAATCCAGACCGGCCAGCTCTTTTCGGACGATATCAGAATTATAATAGCTGCACCCCCATTTCCCGGCGCAGGCTTTGGCAAGATAGGACTTCCCTGAAGCTATCATTCCAAAAAAGACAAGCAAGCGTTTTGCAGCCGGCATTCCGTCCCTCTACTCCTCACTGTATCTTTCTGCCAATTGGAAATATTTCCGAGCCTGCTCAAGGTATGTTTGAGCAGGCTCGGAAACAACAGATGGATCGTTCGCTGTTAAAAGACCTATCTTCCCTCTAACATACGCCCGATAGCATTTATAGAAATTGAGTACCTCCATAAACTGATCATCACCCGATTTAGCTATAAATCTGCCAATAAAATAGGAAGAAAGTTCCGGTAATCCGTGAAAATCCAAATCCATGGCCAAAAAGCCGATATCAGCAGCTACGTCAGAATAACGAAACCTCTCATTGAACTCAATACAATCAAAGATAAATACCTTATCGGCCAGGCAGATATTTGCCGAATGGAGGTCTCCGTGGCAATCCCGCACCCTCCCGGCGGCAACCCGACGATCAAACCGATCCGTATCTGCCAGAACCTTTAAGGAATATCCTTTGATCTTTTCGAAATTTTCGGTACTCAACCCACCTTTGCCGATAAAGGCTTCGGTCTGATCAAAATTTTCGAGCACGTTTTTAGCTACAGACTCAGCCCGGCCGAACTCTTCAATTCCGGAGCCTCCTTCCGCCGTTTGATAAAACGGAATCAGGACATCGATTATCGCATCGAGATGAGCTTTGGTTAGCCTCCCCGATTCAATTATTCTTGTCATCATCCTATCTTGAGGCATACGGGCCATCTTGATCCCATACTCAATCACTTGCCCTGATCCTCCAAGACGATATCGGCCATCGACCAGATTTACGGTGACCACATCGAGATACAAATCCGGACACAGGCGGCGATTCAGATTCAATTCACGCTCGCAATAGTATTTCCTTTTTTCCAATGTGGAAAAATTGAGAAAACCGAAATCCACGGGCTTTTTCCATTTATAGACATAGTCTCCCGCCACTACGACAAAAGAGATATGAGTCTGGATCAGTTCAGTTTTCTCTACTTCATGAGGATAGTCATTCGTTTTAAGTAAATATTGTATATATGGTGGAAGATTTTCCATTCAGTGCTCCGGTCATGAAACGTATGAGCAATCCGGGACAAACTCCGAACAGGCCACGTACAAGGGTATCATAGTACCAAGGTCGGTACAATCAATAAACTCCCACAAATCCCCTTTACCTTGCTTCCGAATCATGTTAGTGTGTAATCCTGTGGTATTTCCAGATATTTTCACATTCTTTTCACAAACCCTTCGTTTTGCTCTCACATGGATCAGAAACAACTTATCGAGTTGCTGTCTTCGGTAAAAAACGGCTGCTGCAGCGTGGAAGACGCAACAGATCGTCTTCAGCGCTTTCCGTCGGAACACATTACGGACGCCTGTATCGACCATCAGCGCACAATCCGTACAGGAATACCGGAGGTTGTCTATGGAGAGTCGAAAACCGCCAAGCAAATTTCAGAAATTGCCGCAGCTATTCTGGCATCAGGCTCGGTGCTCATAGCTACCAGGATCGATTCCGAGAAGGCCCAAATAATTCAATCGGAAATTCCCGGACTCCAATACCATCCCAAAGCTCGTCTTCTTACAGGCAACTGTAAAAAGCTTTCTAAAAAAGAGTGCAATGGTACAATTGCAGTGATCTGCGCCGGAACGTCCGACATCCCGATTGCAGAAGAGGCACGAGTTACGGCCATGAGCCTCGGTCACCCGGTTGAATTCGCTTATGATATAGGCGTGGCAGGCTTGCATCGCCTTTTTGGTATTCAGGATATGCTTAAGAGAGCCGGTGTTATAATTGTTGTTGCCGGAATGGAAGGAGCCCTTCCCAGTGTCGTCGGAGGTCTGGTGGACCGTCCTGTAATCGGTGTTCCGACTTCCATCGGGTACGGTACTGCTTTTAGCGGCATAGCCGCCTTGCTTGGCATGTTGAACAGTTGTGTTCCCGGACTGGCGGTGGTAAATATCGACAATGGATTCGGAGCCGGCTGTCTTGCCGCATCCATAAACTCCAAACCTTTTAAAAAACACAAATAACGACAAACCGAAAATCGGGATTTCCGGAGAAAAAATAAAGGAATTTTTCCCGAATCAATTCTTTTCAACATTAATTTCCCGCTCAACCTTGCAAGATTCAACCTTTGAGGTATAATCGCGAAGCTATCGTCATTGTTACATGCCGCTGCAAGGCAATACTCTTTTTTTCAGAAAGCCTCCAAGGACAGACATGAACACGTCACTAAAACTGAAGCTTTGCTTAGTTGTCTTTCTTATCGTTTCTGCCGTCATCACCATAGTTCCGTCTTTTTATTCGGGAACTCCCACATGGTGGAAAAAGTACATGGCCCCAGGGGGATTGCATTTGGGCCTTGATCTTCAAGGCGGAATGCATCTTGTTCTGAAGGTCGATCTCGACAAAGCTGCTCAAAATTCCCTTGAACTCGCAGCAAATGACCTGAAGGAACGTCTTGCGGATGAATCAATCAGCATTGTCCAGACCAAATCTGAAAAACCTGGAACCCTTGTTTTTACTTTGCCTAATACCAATGCCGTGGAGAAGGTTAAGGCCATTGTCAAAGACGATCCCGATATCACAGCCGACATAGAAGCTAAAGAGGGAAGTTTTCCACGTATTTTTCTCTCCTTGTCTAAAGAGAAAATCGATTTCATCAATACCAATGCGGTGAATCAATCCCTTGAGATTCTTCGCAACAGGATCGATCAGTTCGGTGTAGCAGAGCCGGTCATCGTCCGTCAGGGAAACGACCAGATAGTCATCCAGCTTCCCGGTGTGAAAGACCCGAAACGGGCAATCAAACTCCTTGGCGATACGGCTCAGCTTGAATTCAAATTGGTCGCTGATTCGGCAGGAATAAATCTTCCTGAGCTTATCCAGAAAGCCGAGGCTTCAGGAAAATGGCATAAAGGCGAAGGAACTAAAAAGCTCAATCGTGCATTGGAAAACGTCCTGCCGAAAGATACTTCCATCTATTTCGAAAAAGAAGTTGACCCGAATACCAAAAGAGAAACCACTATCCCTCTGCTTCTGCAAAACAAGATCTTGATGACCGGCGATATGATCAAGGATGCCCAGGTCAGAATCGGCGGCACTTTCAATGAGCCGTATGTCAGTATTGAAATGACGGGCCGTGGCACACGGGTTTTTGCCAACATAACAGAGAAAAACGTAGGAAAACGCCTGGCTATTGTCTTGGACGGCATCGTTCGCTCCGCCCCGGTGATTCGTGAGAAAATCTTGGGCGGTTCAGCTCAGATTTCCGGAAGTTTTACCCATGAAGAGGCAACCGACCTTGCAATCGTTCTCAGGGTCGGCGCTCTGCCCGCACCGGTAGATATTATACAGAATTTGACGGTCGGCGCCAGTATGGGCCAGGATTCCATCCATAAAGGTATTTTGTCCGGTTTACTCGGTTCCATATTGGTTGTAGGCTTCATGTTTGTCTACTACCGGCTCTCAGGCATAATCGCCAATTTTGCCCTGGTTCTCAATATACTCTTTCTCTTCTCGGGTCTCGCCGTTCTCAGTGCTACCCTTACTATGCCCGGTATTGCAGGTATCGTGCTTTCCATAGGAATGGCAGTCGACTCCAACGTCCTGATATTTGAGAGGATGCGCGATGAACTCGCGCTAGGGAAATCCGTTATTTCAGGCATCGACGGCGGGTTCAATAAGGCGTTTCTTACTATCATCGATGCCCAGGTAACCACCCTGATCACCGCCTTGGCGTTGTTTTTGTTCGGGACAGGTCCAATCAAGGGATTTGCCATTACCCTTTCCCTTGGAATTATTTTCAACCTTTTCACTTCTATCAATTGCTCTCGCTGGATATTTGACAGTCTGACATCCTTCAAAAAAATAAAGAAAATAACCTATATGCAGTTTTTCAAGCGACCTAATCTCGACTATATGAAACTGCGTAAGGTAGCTTTTGCCTTTTCAGGCGCTCTTGTTCTTCTTGGAGTGATAGCTTTTGTTGAGATACTCATGGGAAATGCCAATATGGGTGTCGACTTTGCCGGCGGATCTCTTCTGCAGTACAAGGCTCAACAGAATTTTTCAATGGGGGAAGTCCGTGCGGCCTTCAAGAACAGTCCGTTTAAGGATGCAGATCTTCAAAAGGTGGAGAATGAGCACCGTTTGATGATTAAAACCAAAGTAGCGAAAAAAACCGTGACTACGAATCTCAGCGATCAGATTACCAAGATTCTTGCAACCAAGCTGCCAGACAAAAATTTTACTTTGGAAAGCCAGTCCGAAATTGGGTCTTCCGTTAGCGCCACCTTACGCGACCAGGCAATTCTTGCTATTTTTCTTTCAATGGCAGGAGTTATTATCTACCTGGCATTCCGTTTTAATCTGAGTTTCGGAATAGGCGCTGCAATCGCTACCTTCCACGATGTTTTTGCCGTTCTAGGAATCTGCTGGGTTCTGCACATTGAAATGACCTTGCTGATCGTAACGGCCTTACTTACTCTGGCTGGTTATTCTCTCAATGATACCGTGGTTATTTTTGACCGTATTCGTGAAAATATGAAAAACTCTGAAAAACCGTCAATTCTGCAGGTTATAAATGAGAGTGTCAATCAGGTATTGGCTCGCTCGATCGTCACCTCGTTTACCGCATTTTTGAGTGTTCTCGCTTTGTATCTCTTCGGCGGTTCGGTGATCCATGATTTTTCTTTTGCTCTCTTGATCGGAATCATAATCGGTACCTACTCATCGATATTTGTTGCCAGTCCGATTTTGAGTCTATGGGAAAAAAACTAACCTCCGTTTATTCTTATTGACTCTATGCGCCATCCGATACTGCCTAAAAATGTCAAGCGAATTAAACCGGATGATGCCTTCTGCTTTCAATGTCATCCGGAAATCTCCTGTTTCACTCTTTGCTGCAGGCAGCTTGAACTGGCCTTGACTCCATATGATGTACTCAGACTGAAGAAGGCTACAGGCCTTTCTTCATCAGCTTTTCTTGAAAACTACGTTATTATTGAAAGGGAAGAAAAAGATGTGTTCCCTCGGCTCTATTTGACCATGGTCGATGACGGTAATGCAAGTTGCGTCTTTGTTGCAAAACACGGCTGTACGGTCTATCGGGACCGACCGGGAGCCTGCAGGGCTTATCCGATGGGACGCGCCGCCGTATTGACCACCGAAGATCGCATGGAAGAATTTTATGTTCTTCTCCAAGAAAGCCATTGTTATGGTTTTAACGAAAACTCGAACCAGACTCCAAAGAAATACGGAAAAAACCAAGGACTTTCTTCCTACAACCGCTTTAATGATGCAGTATGCGGTATTCTTCAGCATGAAAGAATACGCCAAGGTATGATGCTGACAGAGGGACAGGCTGACGCCTTTGTTTTATCGCTATATGATCTTGATACCTTTAGAGAGATGATTTTTAAAGACAAGCTGCCTCATACTCCTTTTGACATGTCTAAACGCAAGGAGTTGGAAGATGACGAGTCGCTGCTGCTGTTTGCAATAGACTGGTTGCAAAACAGGCTTTTCGGTTAATAGCAAAACTTGGCAAGACGGAACCCTCTTATCTGTTATGATTAAGCTTATTATATTTGACTGCGATGGAGTGATGTTTGACTCACGGATGGCCAATCGTGAGTACTACAATCACCTCCTCAAGTATTTCGGTAAACCGATAATGACCGAAGATGAACTGGAATATGTTCATATGCATAACGTGAACATGTCGATTAGGCATATCTTCCGCAATTACCCCGATCAGGATTTGGCTACAATCGAGGCTTATCGAAGACAGCTTGATTATTCTCCTTTTATTCGTTATATGCGCATGGAAGACGATCTGATCCCGTTCCTAAATTACGCTCAGTCAAGATTCAATCTGGCGATTTCCACAAACCGAACAAACACAATGCTTCCGCTATTAAAGGAGTTCCGACTGGAAAAGTATTTCGGCAAGGTCATGACCGCCGACAACGCCAGATTGCCCAAGCCGGCCCCCGATGCCTTGATTGAAATACTATCATATTTTAATCGTAGCCAAGATGAAGCTATATATATTGGGGATTCAATAGTAGACAGACAACATACCGAAGCTGCAGGTATGCGGCTTATAGCCTTTAAAAACCCGGAACTTCCTGCTGATTTTCATGTCTCCAGCTTTATGGAAATCTGTACCCTGCCACCTTTCATCCGTTAGCCCGGATTTCGCATGAACACTGTGTGATTTTTGGTGGAGTGCAAGAGATCCAGCGCATTTTGGGAAAACCCGTTTATTACCAAATTTTTACAGTGTCAACCAAAGGTCAGTCAATGCGGCGCCATCTTCCTCAGTCTTTTGGCAGTGAACATAACCTGCTGTATTTCACTGCCAAAACTTCGAATCTGACACCACCTGAACTGATGAAACATCCGGGCTAAACCTCATTCACCTCATCGACCCGTTTCACTCCCTCCATAAGCAACATCATAAAATCTCCGATCTCAGCCGCTTTCATTTCCTGGGGTGACAACCCGACATTGAACCTGTAAATACCTTCTCTTTCAGCAAGTATTGCAAAAATCGCCTCCTGGTTATGTTTATCGCCATAGCTGGCATTTATAATACATCCTTCGCGGAAAGAGACCTTGGCGTCACCTTTGGATAACTCGAGGGCAAGGGCACCTGTTTTTTTATTCATATGAAATATCTGAAAGAGTTCAGCAGGCGGCATGTCTTTGATATGCCCCTGCATGCTGGCATCAAAACCACGGATACGGGCCGTATTGGCTTTAGCTAACCTCTCTGCCAGGAGTTTTGCCATAAAGAGTTGAACGGATGCCGCCTCACCTATCAATCTTCCGAAATCTTCACCACTTATGGACAGTACTATTGTCATTTTAGTTGCTTTGACTGAAGAACGGGCAACTTTATTGCCGAAATAGCTCATTTCGCCACAAACATCACCTTCACGCAAGGTAGAAATCCTAACCATATCGTCTTCGACAATTACCTCACCTGACCTGAGTATATAAAGATTTTGATTATGTTCTCCTTTATGGATAAGATAGCTTCCGGCCTCGACTGTCTGTTCCCGGAGGCAACCGACAAACCGCTTTAACTGGTTTTGCGGTAAGGCTTTAATCAATGGATAGTCGGCCATGAGAGCAAGCAGATCCTTTTCCGCAGACGTAAGAGAAGAATTTTCAACAGGATCTTCCCGGGACGAATCTATTCTGACGAACTTGATAAGCCCTGTGCACCCGCTGCATGTATATACCCTGGATTTCTCTCCGGTTGAAGGTGTACTTTGCTCATCATCCAACAACTCGAAAAGCAATTGGGTCATCTCGCGAACAAGAATCAAGCACCCTTCCTTGTCTTTTGGAAAAGACACAGATTTATCCGATAGGATTAAACGCTCTTCCAATCCATACAATGGGCAGTTATTGTTTTCTATTATTTTAAATACCGCTTTGAATGATTCCATACAAAAGGGAAAATGGTATGAATTTGTTTTTGTTATTTAATCATAATTCTGCTATGTTTGCATTGTTTCCTGGAAACAGCATAACGGTGAGCGGTACATCATTCTTTTTATTCTCGAACATCCTATCCAGAGATCTACTATGGGCATCGCGACCAAACAGCTCGAAGCAATCATTAAGGAAATCAATGAAAATTTTCTCGGAAATCGTTACGTTACAATCAAGCCTGGTGACAATGATCCTCCGGAGAGCTACGAAATAACGTATAACATAAAAGGCCTGCATCTCAACAAAAAGAAGGAGGTCATTGACGCTTCGCATCACACCATCGCAATTTCTATCCCATTCGGTTTCCCACATTTTCCGCCAAATTGCAAACCCATTTCCCCAGTATTTCATCCGGATTTCGATCAAGCAGCCATCTGTATAGGTGATTTCTGGAAAAAGGACAGCACCATCACCGAGTTGATTGTTCATATAGGGCATATGATTAGCGGAGAGATTTTCTCAGTAGAGAATGCCTTTAATGAAGAAGCTGTTGCTTGGTATAAGCAGCATAGCGCCGATCTCCCTTTTGAATCAGTTGATTTTTTGATAAATTCAGGTCTTCAATCGATTTCGTCAACCTTGGCGGATTCCTTTTCCGAATTGGAGACCCTGGAAATAGATACCATTGAGGAACTGGAACCGGAAACAGACTTCACATCATTTGATGATGAACCACCGTCACTCCCCGTACAGCCTTCAACCCAACCTGAAACGGACATCGATACTGATCTTTTGAGATTGCTGGTAAAACAAAAGCGATTTCATACACTTTATAGTATGACGGAAGCCATTCCCGCCGAGAATCTCACCCCTTTTATTGAAGAATTACAGACCAAAGCCGATGCTGAACTCAAAAAGGCAAAACAGATTTTTCAACAAGGTCTTGAACTGGAAAAACAGGGGCAGCCCGATAAAGCGTTTCAAAAATTCAACCTCCTTACTGAAATAATTTCCGATTATCCTGAATCGGACGAGGCCCTCAAACGTACGCAATTTGCGGCCGATGCCTATAAGGATTTCCGTAATCTTACTGAAAAGAAAAGGATTTCTGAGAATGGAAATGCCAGTGCAGCAACTGTATCCAAGGCAAAGGACCGGTTGACGTTTTTTACTGAAAAACCGAAAATTCACACTCCGATCCTTCCCATTATCATTGCCGGTTCTGCAGCAGTCCTTATCGCTTTAGCTGCCTTTTTTCTTTACTCGACGAATTCAAAATATAAGGCAGCGCAAGCAGCCTACTCTTCTTGTAAAACTTTGCTTGACGCCAACAAATTCAAGGAAGCCGAGAAGCAGTGCAACCTTGCTCTTTCCCTAGCTTCAGACATCCACGTCTTAAAAGGAAGTGAAAGGACATCTCTTTCCCGTGATATTCAGACGACTCTCTCTTCGCAAAAATTGCGCAAGGGACTCGACGGTATGATTCTGGTCAACGGCCGGTTTATCCCTAAAGGAGAGAAAGAAGCTCTGGCGGCTTTTACCAAAGATATCGAACAAGGGGATGCATCTTTGAGACATTTCGCCTGGGAGGACGCAAGAGACCACTATCAAGAAGCTCTGGATATTGCAGCCCGAATTCAAGCAATTGCAAATGATTCATCCGACCAGCTCCGACGGGTCAATAAAAGTATGATCCTCATCCAGGCACATATCCTTTTCAATGAAGGCAAGAAGCTCAATGAATCAGGGGACATCGACAATGCTGTAACCAAGCTTGAAAAGGCCGAGGAAGCAGCAAAAACTTTAGACGATACTGCAACTAAGCAGCCTTTGCTTAATTCTATTGAACCTCTTCTGGCCGATTCACGCTTTCTGAAATTAAAAAAGGAAGGTGATTCAACTTTTGCCCAAAATGAATGGTCAAAAGCTGCACATTTGTATCAAGAAGCTGTAACTATCGGCAAATCCATGAGGAACCTGTCCTCTGCAGAACTCTCTGAACTCCTAGAAAAAGCGGCGAAAGCAAAATTGTACTCAACCATCCAAGGTGGAAAAGAGGCCTTTGATAACGCTCAATGGGACAAGGCTATACAACGATATGAAACCGCTATTTCTCTACTAAAAGAGGACAGCACCATCCTGAAGCAGGGAAGCTCTGAAGAAAACCGGAAGAAACTTACCAGAATCATGCTCCAGGCATCGATTATCAGAGACAAACAGGATGTAGCAAGAAAGCTGAAGGATAAAAAGATACCGCAAGCCGTCAACAAGCTCCAGGCGATTCTTGAAACGGTTCGAAACAGTCCATTCAGCAAGGAAGAGTACTTCCAGCAAATCATCAAGGAGGTGGAACTCAGAATTATTGAAACAAAAAATAATCAGCTCATCTCCGAAGCTACTGAATATCTCATCAAGAATTACAAAACTGTCGTCAAGAAGAATTATCCCATCGCAACAGAGGGCTCACTGAGTGAACCCAAAGCAACCTTTGTTAAAAAACTGGGAGCAAAACTTCTATTCAAGATCGAATGTACGGACATGGGGCAAGGAACACCGTTGAGGATCATCATGTACAATACTTACGATCCGAGTAGTAAAAAGTGGGCATTTTACAGCGACACCCAATAGGAAATATCAAGGGAGCCTCTTGAAAAAATGGTCTTGCCTCCCAAACAAAGCGTTATGCTCAAATTTTTATCCTAGTTTCCATCCTGAAACGAGGGATTTTCTTCTAAATCTAGGCGCGATGGCAAA
>Ga0055450_10000201_pt1 | contig 11596 bp, 6 predicted proteins | sample China_Galinas_PW_5_FD_57740 | JGI IMG/M metagenome (GOLD analysis project Ga0055450, IMG submission 57740) | Wetland microbial communities from San Francisco Bay, California, USA, that impact long-term carbon sequestration - China_Galinas_PWC_D1 | ecosystem: Environmental > Aquatic > Marine >... | reverse complement strand
TTAATCCTCGGAATATTAACAATATGCCTCCGGTTAAATTTGCCATCGCGCCTAGATTTAAAAGAAAATCCCTCGTTTCGGGATGGAAACTAGTTACCCATATAATGCTAAGTAATACTTTCCCATATTATCTAGGTTAGGGAATGGTATCCCTTGTATTATATTAGATTCTTCTCGTTGCGGCACTGTCTAAGAATATGAGCTATTCGCAGAAAAAAACTCAACGAAGCCTGAGAAAATCAATCAGAAATGGTAAATATAAAATGGTATCAGTTCAGAAACATAAATCTGATCGAAAAAATCCCTCATACACTATAAAATAAAGTTTATGGATATCAGAGATTGAGATTTTAGATGGCATTAGCAAGGGAATCATAACTCAGTGAAAATACTAAATTTTTTCAAGAAAGCCAAGGATCCACGGACTAGAGTTGTTGCTGAAGATACAAAACGCCTCGATATAGTGCAGCCTGAGTTGGGTAATAAGACCCTCGACTACATCATGTCTGGTAACTATGAGACGGTATTATCGACGCTATCAGCCAGTTGCACAGATTCAGAACTTGAAGTTTGTAAATCATACTTGAGGCATAATTCACCAGCCTGGCCTCGTCGACAATTGTTAGCTCAGGACAGCCCCTACGATGTCGGCTTTGCAAAGCGATATACTGAGGTCTTATCTGCCACCTGCAAGGAATTGCCAGATAGTTCTGCGGGCAGCGCCAAGGCAAACAAATTGGTTCGGGTATTTTTCTCGGAAGCTTTCGAAGGAGTAAAACAACGAAACAATTCATGGCCACCAAAACCTATAAAGATCAGTGCTAAGGGACTTACCCTACAAACGGCCGTAGAAATTACAGAGGCGCTAGGCGGAACGATAGTTGATTTAATTGACGTCCTATACAACGAGAAAGGACGATACGGATCCATAACTGGCGAGCTCTACCGACAAACAATAGACATCAAGCCATTAATCGAGCAGTATTCGAATGAAGTCATTGAGGCCGGTCGACGAATTCACGCCACTTCACGATCCAAATTAATTCTAGATTTACATTCTTTTAACTTGGCGCATACATCAGATTTCCAGGATTTTATTTTTGAACTCGCGGGAGACAGTTCCAAAGAGGTTCGTGAAACTGCTGTTTCTGTGATACGTACATTCGATGCGAAAGTTCTGGAATTGAAGGCTATTGATCTTCTCAGTAAGGGCAATGTAACGACTCGAGCAGGTATGGTCGAATTGCTCGCGAAAGTAGGGACGGAAACGGCATTGGACGCACTGCGAGCCCATAAAGAAAAAGAAAAAACCGCGCGAATAGTAGCGGCAATTGAAACCGTAATGACCGTTTCTGATCACGCCCGAACCGATCCATCAAACAATAACGACGACAATTCATATCTGGCGATTGACGGCTCCCTTGTTGAGATACCAACCCTCGAGCCGATTCCGGACAGGGAGAGCGCCAAATTTGGCGACGATGACCGTAAGCAACTTCTAACAATCATCCACGAAGAAAATGAGCGTATAAAAAAGCGCAATGAGGAAAACAAACGCAAAGGCTACAAATATCGAAATCAACTGTTGAAAGAGGGCCTCGCAGATCAAGTATTAACTTTATTCAATGATGACGTGCCGCAGAAAGGGGAGTTTAAACAGCGACTAAATTCCTTCCTGACCTGGGGAGAGGGCAAAAACTGGGCGCGTACAGCACTTTCAAAAATGCCGCAAAAGAAAGCTCTACGCTTAGCCGTAACTGCAACGCGATCAGCACAAGCGGCGCTTTCACCCTACGGACAAGGTCCGTTTATCGAAGTCGTTCGAGATTTCATTAGCGGACCAAATGGCGATATCCGGCATCTTGAAGCTCTGGAGTCGGAGATGGGGATAGAAACTTGGTTTGGCTACGGAGCAGACAGGCTCACGCGAAAGGTGGGGCCCGGGGATTTTCTCCGTTCCGTTATTCAGGATGACTATGCTTACCTGGAGCCGGAACTCGATAATGTTCCAACAAACGCATTGTGGCCATATCTGGCGCAAAACCTGGATGTGATTGATGAGGCGTTTGGACTGAAGCCACAGAGAGGTGTGAAGCTCAGTCGAGTAGGTGCTATTCGAGTGCTATACAGACTCCCTAAGCCGCCAGCGCGGTACTTTGGACAGTTGCTTGAGGCCGCTACGGGCGAGACTAAGAGTGGAAGAGCAGAGGCACGAGCTATGCTCGCGAATGCACCTGGTGTGGAGCAACACATCCTGGCGCTGTTGAATGATTCCCGCCAGGCTGTTCGTGCAGGAGCTGCAGAATGGATTGCTGCGAGGAACTACGTTAAAGCAATCCCAACGCTCAAAAAAAGACTAAAGAAGGAGAAGTCAGAACTCACCAAAGCTGCAATCCTTACGGCACTTGAAGCCCTTGGGGAGAACCTGAGCGGATTCATCGGGCCGAAGACGCTACTCGAAGAAGCGGAAGCAGGCCTAAAAAAGGCTAAGTTGGACAAGCTCGACTGGATAAACCTTAATCACCTACCTAAATTGCGCTATCACTCCAACCAACAAGTTCCTGATGACATACTCAAATGGTGGATCTTCCTGGCAGTGAAGCTCAAGCAACCCGGCGGCAATGCACTGTTCGATATTTACCTTAAGCGCCTGAATCCACAAGACGCTGAGGAGTTTTCTACCTGGGTTCTGGACAGTTGGTACAACTATGACACTGCGCAACCCTCAGAGCAGGAAGGTAACGCCTATGCGAAGCAAAACGCGGCTAGTCACTATAAAAACATGAAACGGTGGTACAAGGAGTATACAGAGGAACATGCATATGCGGATCTGAAGCGCGAATTCATGTCCAATTACCTGAATAGTGGCGCGGCCACCAAGGGTCTACTCGCTCTTGCCAATCACGTGCCAGCTATAATTGCTGCAGATCGAGTACGGACTTATCTGAAGAACCATGGTTCGAGAACCTCCCAGGCATCAGCTTTGCTGGAGATGCTTGCAGCCAAGGGTGATCCCGTGTCACTGCAGGTCGTTATCTCAGCAGCAACACGACTGAAACAGAAAGGCGTACAAAAGTTCGCAGGTACACTAATCGAAAAAGTTGCTGCAGCTAAATCCTGGACCATGGATGAACTCGCTGACCGGACGGTTCCCAGCGCCGGACTAGATGATGACGGTGTCTTGCGTCTACCTTGTGGCGTCGAGAAAAAAATATATGAGGCAACAATCGGAGACTCTTTCACTTTAGAAATTCGCAATCCAGAAGGTAAAACCATCAAGTCTCTACCAGCTGGTCAAGACGATACGACCAAGGAATCCAAGAAACAACTATCGACTTCTCGCCGTGAGCTGAAGCAAGTCATTTCTATGCAGTCCTCCCGGCTTTACGAGGCGCTCTGCGCCACGCGTAGCTGGCCGCTTGAAGACTGGAAACGTGACATCATGGAACACCCCATTATGCGACGACTTGCCGAACGCTGTGTCTGGTTGGGCCGGGATGATGCCGGTGAGATTACCCGCGTATTTCGACCAACCGCTGAGGGAGATTACACAGATGCCACCGATGAAGCTGTCGATATTGAAGTATTCTCAACGATTGGACTGGCTCATGGAGCTCTTATTGATGACGCGGAGACAGAAGCGTGGAAACAACACCTCCAGGACTACGAAGTCAAACCTCTGTTCAAACAGTTCGGTCGTACACTGTTGTCGATTGATAAAACCCAGCGGTTGATGACTGTAATTGATGATCGCAAAGGCTGGGTCACAGATACCTTCACAATACGCGGTGAAGCTTCAAAGCTAGGCTACGAACGCGGGGAAGCTATGGATGCCGGATATTTCAATGAGTATAAAAAGAGGTTCCAGGGTGCCGGAATTCTCGCGGTCATAGAGTTTTCAGGGAATTGTCTGCCCGAAGAAAACGTACCGGCAGCAATGATCTCACTGACATTTGAGAGATACTCGGCAGGAAGACGTACAGGCGGCACTTTAAAGCTCTCGGAAGTTCCACCCGTGTTGCTATCCGAGTGCTGGAACGATTACCGGTCGATGGTAGCAAAAGCGGCCTTCGACGAGAACTGGGAGCAGAAAATGCCATGGATGTAAGCGAAGTACAGCGACAACCCGCCGAGATCAAGTTCTCCAAGGAGTTGAAACGGTTACGCGAGAACGATAGAGATGACAAACCAAAAGGATGGTATTTGTCACCGCGCTCGGTTAGAAGATTCATTCTGGGCAACAAGTCGTTGGATGTTGCCCAGAAGTTTTTCGGAGACGATCCGCTCATAGACCGATGTATCGTTTCGCTAATGGGGCAGCAAGGACTGATGCTGGTCGGTGAGCCAGGAACGGCGAAGTCTCTCCTTTCGGAATTGTTGGCTGCTGGAATCAGCGCTGACTCAAGTCTCGTGGTTCAGGGCTCAGCAGGCATTCTAGAAGACCACCTCAGATATGGCTGGAACTACGCACTGTTACTGGCGGAAGGGCCGAGCCAAAAAGCACTGGTACCATCACCCGTCTTGAGCGCAATGCGCAGTGGCAAGATCGCCCGGCTGGAAGAGTTGACACGTTGTGCACCAGAAGTTCAGGACGCAATGATTTCATTGTTGTCCGAGAAGACACTCTCTATTCCAGAATTAGGCCCAGGAGAAGAGGTACGTGCAGCACCCGGATTCAACGTAATAGGTACTGCTAATCTCAGAGATCGCGGTGTTCACGACATGTCAAGCGCATTAAAGCGACGTTTCAACTTCGAGACTGTCAAACCGATCGCAGATTCCGAATTCGAGAAGGCGCTTATATTACGCCAGCTCGAGGAACGCATGGCAGAGCATGCTGCGCCAGCGAAAGTCGACGACAACGTCATCGATGTTCTGGTATCGGTTTTTCGCGATCTTCGAACCGGTACTACAGAGGATGGTGCGACCGTGGCAACACCGAACAGCGTGATGTCAACAGCCGAAGCGGTAAACGTTGCACATGCCGCAGCGCTCGACGCACGTTATCTGGATGGTACAACAATATCAGCTTCCCATGTTGCAAGGCAACTACGCGGAGTTGTTTTTAAAGACGACCTCGAAGATGCACGTCGTTTTCGTTCCTACGTCGATCAAATTGCCAAGGCACGAATGAAACGAAACAAGGCATGGTCAGAGTTCTACAAAGCGGCCAAAAAGGATCTAAATGGATGACCTGTCCCGCCTGGAATCGTTGCGCTGTGCATTGTTTCAAGAACAAACAGGGTTGTACTTCGTACCGATTCGACATCATTCCCCCGCCTGTGCGTGGGCAGTACGGAATCTTATCCGCGAAATCAAACCCTGTCAGATCCTGATCGAAGCGCCAGTCGATCAGCAAAGGCACATCAAGTTACTTCTTGATAAAGCTACCGTTCCGCCCGTTGCTGTTGCTGTTTTCGTCGATAGAAAGGAACAACCCAGGCTAGCCGCCTATTATCCATTTTGTACACATTCCCCGGAGTATGTCGCCCTCGTTGAAGGTCAACAGGCGAAGGCAAAGCTTCAGTTCATCGACCTACCATCTGCCGACAAAGCGATGTTGTCAACATCGGTATCAGAAGAAACATTAGTTATAGACAGGGAAGAACACTTCGATTCTGGCGATTTCGTTAGCACAATGTGTGGCAAGATCGGCTGTAGGAACGGTTACGAGTTGTGGGACCATCTGTTTGAATCCAGGCTTGGCGACCCAGACTGGAGAGGTTTTTTGGGGGACGTAGGAGCGTACTGTGCCTCCCTTCGAGATTCCACATCAGCTGAGACACTTGAGAGAAACAGCGATCTTGCCCGGGAACAGCATATGGCCAATGCTATCCACGACGCCTTAAAAAAAGAAAGGCCGGTTGTCGTAATCACAGGCGGTTTTCATACACCAGCTCTCATCACTGCGATAGAAACAGGTAAAAAAACCAGCAAAGCTGCCTCGTCCAACGCATCGAAGTCTTACCTCATACGATACGGTTTTGAAGCGCTTGATGCGCTTAGCGGGTATGGTGCGGGTCTGCCACAGCCCGGATACTACGATTATTTGTGGGGACGAGCGGTTGCCGCAAATGGCGCCCCACAATGGCGAGAAACTGCTTTAGATCTGATATCAAGCTTTAGCCGAAAACTGCGCGAAGAAGGTCATAGCGTTAGCGTTCCTGCCCAGGTTGAGGTTCTGCGAGTCGCTGAGGCGTTGGCGACAATGCGCGGAAGAAAAGGTGCGGGCCGACATGACATGATTGATGCGGTTCAAACCGCTTTGGTCAAGGGAGAAATCAGTGTTCGAGAGCTCTGGACCGAAAAACTGTTGGGCTTTCTGCGAGGCGATGCAATTGGAAACATACCTTCTTCCGCGGGGTCGCCACCGATTGTCGAAGACGCGAGATCTCGAGCGAAAAGTCTAAAAATTGATGTCAGTGACGGTTCGCGTCGACAACGCCGACTTGATATCCGAAGGAAACCACCACACCTGGCTGCCTCGCAGTTCTTTCACGCTATGAAGCTCGTGGAATCGGGATTCGCGGAACGCCAAACGGGACCCGATTTCATTCACGGTATGCACACTGAGAGACTGTTCGAGGAATGGTCATATGCCTGGTCCCCAATGGTAGAAGGACGCTTGATTGAGGCCGCGACAGTCGGCGACAGTATCGATAGCGCATGTATAGGATTGTTGCAAAAACACAAATCGCAGATGCGAGTCGCAGGTAAAAGTCGTGACATTGTCGGCCTGACCGACCTGTTTGTGCAGGGAGTGCTCGCGGGACTCGGTAAGGAGTTGCGTCAATTCCTGGACGAACTCGCGATAGATATTCAAACACACGGTGACTTTAATTCCGTTGCTGTAACCTTACGTCGTCTACACAACATAGCGAATGCTTCCGGTCCATTAAAGATATCCTCAGATTTATCGCTTGATGATGTTTGTCAAGCCGCATATCGACGCCTGATCTATCTTTGCGACGACCTCCCAAAAACCCCAGAAGAAGCCGTCGAAGGTTGCATAGAAGCGCTACGACTCATGATTGAGCTTTTACGTGGGCCAGGGTCACAGGTATTCGACCGGAGTATTTTTGACGAAGCGGTGAATCGTGTTGCTGATGCAAAGCCACCGCCTCCGATACTTGGGTCCGTCCTGGCAATTTCTGTCCTTGCGGATATGAGAACACCGGAGGATATTTGCCGCGCTTTGGCCGGGAGTTTTTCCGGCACAGTTGATGATGAAATGGATCGTATAGGCATTTTGAGGGGGCTGCTTTACACAACCCCGGAAATTATCTGGCGCAGCGAAATCGTACTCAAAAAGATAGACAGCCTGCTCTGTGGACTGACAGAAGACCAATTTCTCGGACTCTTGCCGCATCTTCGACTTGCATTTACCGAACTGAATCCGCGTGAGACCGATCGTGTAGCAGGTTTACTAGCTCGGTTACATGGTGGTCAGGCCTCCGAATTCGTCGATCTACACCATGCTCTTTCTGAAGACGATCTGCAGCGAGGTTTGGCACTTGAGCGTCAACTGAGAGCGTCCTTGAAATCGGACGATTTGGCATCGTGGTTGGAGGATAGAACTTGAACAACACAGCTAAGAGACGTTGGCGCCTGGCCCTCGGTCGATACGGCAGCGGAAAACTCGGAGTACTGGGGAGACATGACCAGGAAATCGATCGCACATTAGATTTTTTATACGCACGCGAATACGAGAAACGTGGGGTCAAAAGTGGTCGAGGTCCTGGAAGTCTCGATCCAACCCAGATGAATGCTGTCAACTGGTTGGGTAAAGCTCGAAGCCTTTTTCCCGAAACCGTTTTTGAAGTGTTGCAGGATCATGCATTAGACCGATACGGCTTGTCTGATTTGCTGAATGATCCGAAAGCGTTGGAATCACTAGAGCCCAATCAGAATCTGTTGAAGGTACTCCTGAGCATCCAGGGACGTGCGCATCCTGACGTAAAAGAAAAACTGCGGGAAATCGCCGAGCAGATCATTCGAGAGATTGTCGAACGACTGCGGACAGAAGTTCAACGTGCATTCTCAGGTCGCAAAAATCGATTTCGTCGCTCTAACGTAGCGTCGGCAGCGAACTTTGACTGGCACAGGACAATCCGGGCAAATCTCAAGAACTATGACCCTGTTCGAAATCGAATAATCGCCGATAAGATTTTCTTCAATGCCCGGGAACGTCGGCACCTCCCCTGGCGGGTGATTCTATGCGTTGATCAATCGGGATCTATGACTGATAGCATTATTTACTCGGCTGTGATGGCAGCGATTCTGTCTGGGTTGCCTGGTGTTACCGTGAATATGGTTTTATTCGATACGTCTGTTGTCGATGTCTCTGATCGGTTGACCGACCCTCTGGAAACCCTGCTATCCGTTCAACTTGGCGGCGGAACCAACATTGGCAGAGCAATGACATACTGTGAGAACCTTGTCGAGGATGCAGAGCGAACTCTACTCGCGCTGATCAGCGACTTTGGCGAAGGCGCATCACCGCGTCCGCTTTATGCTTCGGTGGCCCGGCTCGCCGAGCAGCGTGTTCATTTAATTGGAATCGCCGCACTTGATGACGCGGGCGAACCCGTGTATGACAAGATGATTGCCGGTCGACTGGCCGATCTCGGTATGAATATCGGAGCGATGACACCGGATCGATTTGCTCAATGGCTGGCCGGGATCATGCAATGACGCTCAAGTCTATGGTTACCAGCCATGACAGCATGGCACTTGAGACCTTAACATCAAAAGGCTTGCTAAGGCGTGCGCAAAGGGTGCTAGAGTCAGGCCTGGGAAAAATCGAGAGCGTCGATGAAAACAAGGCCATCATCATGGTGGGAGAAGAATCAGTTACCATTGATGGAAAAGGCCCTCTGGCATCGTCTTGCACATGTAAAGCACATGGATTGTGTCGCCATATTCTTGTCGCGATTCTGTTGCTTCGCGATCATTTGCCCGATGAAAACAAAAAAGAAGCTGAGTCTGAGCCATTCAATGCAATGACTGAGCTTTGTTCATTGACGGATGAACAAATTATCACATTTGCAGGTGCCGACTGGAGCAAATCGCTTTCGCTAATTACCGGCGACCTACAATTCAGCATTCATGAAGAAGGACCCACAGTCTCAGTTAGGATGGTTGAGCTGGACTCTAGCGTTACCTTCATTGCCGGTAATGGACTAAAAGGCGCAGCATTCAAAGGACCGAAAACCCGGAAACGCCTACTGACAACCGTAGCTGCACTAGTCGTTCGACAGAAAGAAGGTCTGCATGATCCGGAAGCCTCACTGATTGCGACGACTGTCGCTGGTATCAATAGCGATTTCATCGATAAAGCTCAACAAACGATCGAACAGGCTGTTTCTGCAACGTTGTTAAGTCGATCTGCACTTGGTCAGGATCTTTTTCTAGATCTTGCAATTTCAAGTCGCTGCGAGGCACTACCACGACTCTCAGCCGAGTTGCGAGCACTTGCAAATCAGTCGCAAAATGCTAATAAACGGAGTACCGATTTTGAACCCTCGGCCTTTTTCTTAGACGCTTCCCGTTCTTATGCGCTGCTGGAGGCGCTTCGTCGCAATTCATCAGACCAACTTTTGACCGGTTCTGTCCGGCGTGATTTCGAGAAGGTCGACGCGATGGAAGTATGGCCGTTAGGTGTTTCACGTTGGCGTAGCAGGACTGGCGCGAGAGGTCTCAGTGCTTACGCTCTAGACCCGGAATCATGTCAATGGCGGAGCATCAGGGAAGGCCGCGGCGCAGGAACTGAACTTTCGTTTAATATTTCAACTACTTATAAAACTTTCGCTTGGGGTGAGAGTACATTAAGCGGACTCATGGGACGACGAGTTCAAATCCCCGAACCAAGCATGTCAAAAGATGGCTCGCTTTCGGCAAAGAGCCAAAAAGGAAGTAAAGTCTTAGAAAAATCCCTGATGCTCGATCAGATTCTTAAATCCGATGCCGCGCATAGAGAATGGAGAACACTGAAGAAGGACCTTCAGTCCAGAATGGGATCCGGAATCCGCAGACGTCAAACGGCTCTACCAGCAATAATAATTCCAACTAGCTTTGGGCGATTTGGTTTTGACGATATGAATCAGTTCTACAGCTATGAGGTTCGTGACAGATTCGGCGAATCACTTATATTGAACATTCCAGATGAAGACGATGAAACAGCAGTTCGCCTCTGGAAGATGGAAAAGGAGGTCAAAGCCATGGTCGTCGAATCATCTCTGGGCAAGGATGGCCTGGAAGTAAGACCAGTATCAGTATTGTTACTAAATCATAGTGGTGTTTCCGTCCATAATCTAGACTTTGATGACTGGAAAATCGAAAGTGGCATCAGGAAAATGATTTCGAAATTCAGAGAATGCGTTGCGAAACCTTTAATAACATCACAATTTGATGAAACCAACCCGATTAATCAGGCAGTCTCAGATACGGTTGATGAACTCATCAATCTCATAAGCTCATCAGCAGTGAAGAATACTGCGTCGCTCTTAAGGCGCCTTGAGGCCTCTGGTCTCGTAACGCTTGCAGAGGCTCTGGAAAAAGTATCGAGATCCGCAGATCTACGTTCAGCCCTGAAAGCTGGCTTTATAGCCAGCGAGATTAGGGCAATGCTCATGATGGTATGAAGGGAGAGTTTTACATCCAGATCCTGCTGTCTCTTTTGGATGGTATGGGGCACGCTGATGAAAAAGATACTTTTGGGAGATATGGAATGTAAAAACAGAGGGATCACAAAATTTCCAACCAAGCCTTTTACCATATGAACTGGTAAAGGCGGCGTTATATGCCTTTAAACTCAAGACAAGTTTATATGAATAAAGAAATACATAGGGAAAGATTCAATTCTATAGCAGTCAATTACAAAACGGAGAAGTACCCCGGCAGATACAATTGTTTATTGTTTGTGCTGGATTATCTCGATCCTGGTACGTCTGATTTTATCTTGGATGTTGGGTGCGGATCTGGAACACAGTTAATAAACATGGCATCGTGTATTAAGTTTGGATTTGGAATTGACTTATCCGAGAAAATGATTGAAGTAGCCAGAAATCGGGCAAAAAAACATAAGAACATAAAATTTTTTGTGTCATCTGCGGAATCACTTCCAGATGAGATTTCTGATATTGGAGTTACCAAAATATATTCAAATTATGCATTGCATCATTTGCCCGATAATTTGAAATCAGAGTCAATAATTGAGAGCTGGCCCTTAATCCCCCCTATTCCCTCCTTTCATGGGCTATGACTGGACTTTCACCAGGTAGTTCGTTATCATGCCGATCACACAACACCACAACCAAGCTACACTTGCTTGCGCTGCCCACGGTGCTGGTCAGCACCGCAATGCCTCGGCAAATAAAACGAAAGAAATAGAATGAAAGTTACTACATTGATAGAAGATACTAAGCAGGACAATGGTTTGACTAATGAATTAGGGCTTTCTCTATTTATAGAATCGAATGGAATAAATATACTGGACACTGTACAGGGAGAAAAGCATACGGCATTTTACGTAATGAATTAAAGGAACGTGTCTCCCCCCTTTTTACAGGAAACATTATTGATTTATAATTTCCAG
>Ga0055450_10000200_pt1 | contig 11602 bp, 11 predicted proteins | sample China_Galinas_PW_5_FD_57740 | JGI IMG/M metagenome (GOLD analysis project Ga0055450, IMG submission 57740) | Wetland microbial communities from San Francisco Bay, California, USA, that impact long-term carbon sequestration - China_Galinas_PWC_D1 | ecosystem: Environmental > Aquatic > Marine >... | reverse complement strand
CCGCTGTTGCCGTCCTTGGCCCACTCGATGTCCATCGGCTTGCCGTAGTGGGCTTCGATCGTCACCGCCCAGCGGGCCAGGAACAGCACCTCGTCGTCGCTCAGCACTTCGCCGGCGCGCTCGTCCTCGCTGGTCTCGAGGTCGACCGTGCCCTCGCCCCCGTCCCCCGCGTAGACCACCTTCATTTCCTTGCGGCCGCGCTGGCGCGAGAGGATCGGCACCAGCTCCTCGCGGTCGAGCAGCGGCTTGAAGACGACGTAGTTGTCGGGGTCGACGGTGCCGCTGACCACCGCCTCGCCCAGCCCCCAGCTGGCGTCGATGACCACGGTGCGGGGGAAGCCGGTCTCGGTGTCGATCGAGAACATCGTCCCGGCGCCCGCCAGGTCCGAGCGGACCATCCGCTGCACGCCGACCGAGAGCGCCACCTGCATGTGGTCGAAGCCGTTGTTCTCGCGGTAGGTGATCGCCCGGTCGGTGAACAGCGAGGCGATGCAGCGCCGGCAGGAGTCGAGCAGGGCGTCGACGCCGGTCACGTTGAGGAAGGTCTCCTGCTGGCCGGCGAAGCTGGCCTGCGGCAGGTCCTCCGCGGTGGCGCTCGAGCGCACCGCCACGTCGGGGCGCTCTACCCCGAGCCCCTCGGCGAGCGCGCCGTAGGCGTCGGTGATGGCGTCGCGCAGCTCGGCGGGGAACTCGGCCGCCAGGACCAGCTCGCGGATCGTCCGCCCCACCTCGGCGAGCTCGTGCTCGCCGGAGTGCAGCCGCTCGATCTCGGCGCCGATCCGGCCCCGCAGGTCATTGGCGTCGAGCAGGGCCCAGTAGGCGTCGGCGGTCGTCGCGAACCCCTCCGGCACCCGCACCCCGGCCTCGCCGAGGTGGGAGAGCATCTCGCCGAGCGAGGCGTTCTTGCCGCCCACCACGCCCGTGTCGCCGGAGTTGGCCTCTGCCAGGTCGATGACGTACCGGTTCTTCAATCTTCCTCCTCGATCTCAGGTCGAAGAGAAGTTGATCGAAGATTCCGCGAGCGGTCAAGGCCGGTGCGGGAAGTCAGCGCGAGAGCCAGCCTCCGTCGACCGGGAGGATCACCCCGTGCAGGTAGTCGGAGGCCGGCGAGCAGAGGAACACGGTCGGTCCCTTCATGTCCTCGGGCTCGCCCCAGCGGCCGGACGGGAGGCGGGCGAGGATCTCGGCGGCGCGCTTCGGGTCGTCGCGCCAGATGTGCCGGTTGAGCGGCGTCTTGATGTAGCCGGGGGCGATCGAGTTGACGTTGATGCCGTGCGGCGCCCACTCGTTGGCGAGCGCCTTGGTCAGCTGGGCGACGCCGCCCTTGCTGGCCGCGTAGCCGGCGGCGTTGAGGCCGCCCGAGAAGCTCAGCATCGAGGCGACGGTGACGATCTTGCCGCCCCCGGCCGGCACCATCCGCGCGGCGGCCATCCGCGCCAGCTCGAAGACGGAGGTGAGGTTGGTCTCGAGGGTGGCGTCCCAGGCGTCGAGGCCGTGCTCGAGCGCCGGCGAGGGCAGGGTCAGCCCCTGGGCGGTGACGAGGACGTCGATCCCGCCGAGCATCCCGACCGCCCGCTCGAAGCCCTCGGCGAGCCGGGCGCGGTCGGCGACGTCGGCCCGGACGGCGAAGGCGGGTCGCTCCGGCGTGCCGATCGCCGCGGCGGCGTCGTCGGCGGCACTCGAGCGGCTGATGATCGCCAGCGAGGCGCCGGCCTCGTGCAGGGCGCTCGCCATCGCCCGGCCCAGCCCGCCACCCCCTCCCACGACCAGAGCCTTGCGGCCGGTCAGCAAGGCGGGCGTCGATGCGGGCTCCGAGGTCATCCGATGGGCTCCAGGGGGTCGGTCGCCACTTCGCGCGGCAATTGGCTAGTAACGATTCCGGTAACGTTACCAGCCAGTGCGCACAGGCATCGACACCTACTCCTACCACCGCCTCCTCGGCGAGCTGCGGCCCGGCGAGGAGGCGGTGGAGCCGGCCTGGGAAGGCGACCTGGAGCGAATGACCGCCCAGGCGCGCGAGCTGGGCTGCGCGGTGGTCTCGCTGCAGACCTGCTTTCTCGGCGACCCCGCCGGGCTGGAGCCGCGCGCGCTGCGCGCGGAGGTCGGCGCGCCGCGGCCGCTCTTCGCCTGGGGCCACCCCGAGGGCCTGGCCTTCGGCCGCGCACCCGCGGAGGCGTTCGACGACCTGATGAGCTGGATCGAGCTGAGCGCGGCGCTGGGCGGCTCGCCGCTGCGCCTCGTCGTCGGCGGGCCCCGGCTGCGCGGCGCCGAGCCCTTCGCCGAGCAGCTTGCCCGCACCCTGCCGCAGCTGCGACGGGCCGCCGCCCACGCCGCCGCCCTCGGCGTCGAGCTCGCGGTCGAGAACCACGGCGACCTCGACAGCGCCGAGCTGGCCGAGCTGATCGACCGCGCCGGAGAGCCGGCGCTCGGCATCTGCTTCGACACCGCCAACGCGGCCCGCGTCGGCGAGGACGTGCGCGCCGCCGCCGCGCGGCTGGCGCCCTTCGTGCGCATGGTCCACCTCAAGGACGTCGAGCCGCCCGAGAGCGCCCGCGACGCGGCGGCCGGCCCCTACTGCGTCCCCTTCGGAACCGGCGTCGTCCCGCTCGAGGAGGTGCTGGCGGCCCTCGCCGCCCCGATCGCCGCCGGCGCCCCGGTCTGCGCCGAGATCAGCCAGGTGCGGCCGGGCGACGACGAGCTCGACCTGGTCGCCGCGTCGGTCCGCTGGCTGCGGGCGAGAGCAGGCTGAGCCGGGGACCGGGGCGCGGACCTCGGAGGCTCAGGATGCGTTCAGGTCCACCGCGGACCTGACCAGGGCCCTGAAAGCCGCCCCGTCGAGCTCGTCTCCCTCGAACAGGTCGATGGCGCGCCTCGTCCCGGCCTCGAGGCTGGCGTTGAACAGGGCGTCGGGATCCTCCAGGGACGCCCCCTTGGCGAAGGTGAGCTTCACCTTGCCCCTGTAGGTCTCACCGGTGCAGACGATGCCGTCGTGGGACCAGACCGGGACGCCGGACGGGTTCGTCGGCTTGCGCCATTTGATCTCCTCGACCACGTCGGGATCGGCCTCCCTGATCAGGCCGCGCAGCCGGGAGAGCATCTCGCCGCGCCAGTCGCCCAGCTCCGCGAGCTTCGCGTCGATCTGCTCGGAGGGATTCTCGGGCTCGTCGTGGTCGGGCATGTTCGTCGGCGTCGCTCAGCTCGACGCAGGAGCGCAACCTACCCGCGCGCCGCGGTGCAGTACAACCCTCGGACCCGAACGGAGCCGAAGAGTGCCGACCGAGAGACCGCAAGAGCCAGCGCCGCCGCCCGCCGGGCGCGCCATCCCCTTCATCACCGAGGCGGCCGTGGTCGCGGCGATCTCCCCCGGACTCGCGGTCGAGGCGACGAGGGTCGCCTTCGAGCGCCACGCGGCCGGCGAATGGACGATGCCGCCGAAGGTCTACCTCGACAGCCCACCCGGCGACTTCCGGGCGATGCCCGCGCGCGGCGACGGCATCGCGCTGCTCAAGTGGGTGACCTCCTTCCCCGACAACCCGAAGCGCGGGCTGCCCGTGGTGACGGGGCTGATCCTCGTCTCCGACGCGGAGACCGGCGGGGAGCTGGCGATCGTCGACTGCCGCTCGGTCACCTCGCTGCGGACCGGCGCCGCGGCCGCCGTCTCGGCGCTCGCCCTGGCACCGGCGGGCGCCACCCGCGTCGGGCTGATCGGCTGCGGCGTCAACGGCGCCTGGGCCGCCCGCTGCCTGCGCGCCGCCGGCTACGGGCCCGGCGTCTGCCACGACGTCGACCCCGCGGCCGCTGCCGCGCTCGCCGCCGAGCTCGGCTGGTCGGCGGGAACCCGCGAGGAGGCCGCGGGCGAGGACGTGCTCGTCACCGTGACGCCGGGGCACGTCCCCGTCGTCCTCGGCTCCGACCTGCGCCCCGGCCAGCACCTCGCCGTCCTCGGCGCCGACGCCCCCGGCAAGAGCGAGGTCGAGCTCGCGGCCCTGACCCGCTGCCGCCTCTTCTGCGACGACTGGAGGCAGGCGAGCGGCGGCGGCGAGCTGACCGGGGCGGTGGCGCGCGGCCTGGTCGCCGAGGGCGACGTCGTCCCGCTCGGCGACGTCCTCGCCGATCCCGCCCGCGGCCGCCGCGGCGACGAGGAGATCACCCTCTTCGACTCGACCGGCCTGGCGATCCAGGACCTCGCCATCGTCCTCGCCGTGCTGGAGCGGTGGAGAGCGGGCGAGATCGACGCTCAAATGCTGCGGCCCGCGTCTCCCCCGCCGGGCTGAGCTCCTCCCACGGCGCTCACCTGCCCTACCCGACCAGAAGCGCGTCGATCTGGCCGAGGGCTTCGACCATGCCCTGCTCCATCCCCATCTCGATGACCTGTTCCATCTCCTGGCGGCTGCCGAACCTGGACTCGATCGACATCGTCGTGACACCCCCCGCCTCGACGATCGTCACCGTCGCGATCGTGGTCGGCATCTCCTCGTTCGGATTGCCCTCGTCGTCGCCGAAACCGTCTTCGAAGCGCAGCCGCCCGGGCGGCTCGACCTCCTCGATCCGCCACCAGCCGTGGTACCTCTGCCCCTCCGGGCCGGTCATGAAGTAGGCGGCGCGACCGCCGGGCGAGAGATCGTGGTCGACGAAGGTGGCCGGGTGGGACGGCGGACCCCACCAGCGCTCCAGCTGCCGCGGGTCCGACCACATCTCCCAGATCCGCTCGGCGCCGGCCTCGAACTCGGCGGTGATCGTCATCGTCAGGGCGTCGAGGTCCTTCTTCACATCGGTGACGGGCATCAGCTGTCTCCTTTGTCGTCGTCGAGGATGTGGTCGATCCGCTCGACCCGGCCGCGCCACTCGGACTCGAGCCGGTCGAGCGCGGCGCGGGCGGATTCGAGGGCGTCCGTCTCGGCGCGCACGATCGACTCCCGCCCGACCCGGTGCTTGCTCACCAGTTCGGCCCGCTCCAGCACGGCGACGTGCTTCTGCACCGCCGCCAGGCTGATCGGGTACTCGCGGGCCAGGGCCGAGACCGAGAGCCGCCCCTCCTGGGCACGGCGGAAGATGGCCCGGCGAGTCGGATCGGCCAGCGCCCCGAACAGCAGATCGGCCGCCTTTTCGTCATCTCTACCTACAACCATTTGGTTGCAGGTTAGCAGGAGGGCGGCTGGACGATTGATTCCATGGCCAGGTGCGACCGGGGGCGCGCTGAGCCCCAGCACCTCGGCCGCCGCGGTGGCGCGATTGCAGTCGTCGGGAGATTGACAACGGTCGCCCGGAGCCCGCCAGGCGCCTCGCACCGAAGTCTTTGGCGGCCCGCGCCGCAGGCCTTTCCGAAGTCGCGCTTCGGGAAGACGCTCGCCCCCGAGGGGAGCCTCACGGCGTCTCTCGCGCGCGGAGGATTTCCTGCTTGGTCCAGCCGACGGTCAGCTCGACTTCCTGCTCGAAGTCGCGCGCCAGCTCCCTGGCCAGCGGCCTGACCGGCGGGGGGCGTTCCGGGCCCCGGACGTCGAGGTGGACGCTGTCTTCGGTCACTTCGACGTTGTCGACCTGAAGCCCGGTGCCGGCCAGCCAGTCTTCCGCCGCCCGGGTCGCGTCGTCGCGGTCGACCGCCTCGTTGACGCCCTGTCGAGTCGCGATCTGGAGCGGATAGGCGACGGCGACGGCGGCGAGCACCGCGACCCCGATCCCGATCCTCGTCTGCCGGGACGCGCGGCGCGCCTCCAGGCGCGGCCGGACGCCGGTCAGCAGCAGGACCACCGACCCGGCGAGGACGATCCCGGCGAGGTTGGTCACGTAGAGCAGCAGGGCGTCGGCGGCCAGGCGGGGCTCCCCCAGCTGCAGCATCATCCCGACCGCGGTCAGGGGCGGCACCAGGGAGACCGCGATCGCCACCCCGGGCAGGGCTCCGATCGCCTCGCGGCGGACGAGGACGTAGGCGCCGGCGGCGCCGGCGACCAGCGCGATCCCGAGGTCGAGCAGGCGCGGGTCCGTCCTCGCCAGCAGCTGCTGGGACTGCACCGTCAGCGTTTCGGGCTCGGGGATCAGCACCATCGCCAGCCAGCCGAGCCCGACGCCGAGCAGGCTGGCGGCGACCACGATCAGGATCGACTCGAGCTGGCGCCGCGGCCAGCCCATCACCAGCGACGCGCAGAGGCCCATCAGGGGCGTCGTCAGCGGCGAGACCAGCATTGCCCCGATCACCACCGGGCCCGAGTCGCGGGCGAGCCCGAGCGCCGCCAGCAGCACCGAGAGCCCCAGCATGGTGGCGAAGCGGGAGAGGAACGGCCCGCGCTCGGAGCCCTCGAAGTAGAGCTGCGCCAGCACGTTGCGGCGCTGCTCCTCGGTCAGCTCCCGCGGTCGCCGAAACCACCAGGGCCCGCGCAGGCGAGAGGAGCCGGCGCCGCCAGACCGCTCCGTTCGACCCCCTTCAGCGCTCATCGCTACCTGCGGGCGCGGACCGCATCGATCGTCTGTCTCAGCGTCTCGCGGGCGTCATAGCGCGGCATCCAGTGCAGCCTGCGCCGCGCACGGGAGGTGTCCATCAGGACGGGCCTGCGGACGGCCTCGATCCAGGCGGCCTCGTCGGGCAGGAAGGGCATCAGCCCCACCGCCTCGGCGGCCACGCCGACCGCCAGGTGCGGGGCCGGCACGGCGTGCCAGCCCAGCTCATGGGCGAGGTCGGTGATCGTCAGCTCACCCGGCCCGGCCAGGTTGTAGGCGCCCGGCTCGCCGTCGCCGATCGCCGCGGCGCAGAGCGCCGCCGCGACGTCGTCGTGGTGGACGAGCTGGAACGGCACGCCGGGATCGGGCAGGACGGGACGCAGCTCGGGCATCCTGCCGAGCGCCCAGCGCAGCGGCCCGGGGATCCGCTGCCCGATCGCCAGCAGCGGGATCAGGTCGAGCAGCAGGGTCGCTTCCGGCCCGGCGACGATGCAGGGGCGGAAGACGAAGGCCTCGGTGTCGGAGTCGGCCAGGGCCTCGTCCAGCTCGGCCTCGACCGCGGCCCGGTGGGCCGCATAGGGATGGCGCGCGCTCCCCCGCACCGGCTCCTCCTCGTCGATCACGTCGGGCATGCCGCTGTGGAAGCCGTAGGCGACGACCGAGGAGGTGTAGACGAGCCGCCTGGCGCCCGCGGCCGCGGCGGCGTCGAAGACGTTGCGCGAGCCCTCCAGGATGACCTCCCGGTCCTCACCGTCGCCCGCGACGATCGCGGAGGCGAGGTGGACCACGACGTCGGCCCCCTCGACCAGGTCCGCGACGACCTCGCGGTCGAGCACGTCGCCACGCCGGTATTCGGTCTTCTCCCATCCCCGCCCGGCGAGGTCGAGCGGGCGCCGCGCCATCCCGATCACCCGCTCCACATCGGGCGCCCGCTCCAGCGCCGAGATGAAGGACCCGGCGATGTCCTCCGCGGAGCCGGTGACCGCAACGGTCAGCATGGCCCGATTCTGCCTGTTCTCCCCGACGCGGTCGCGGCATCCCCCCGGCCCCAGGGACGCCACGCTGACCCAGGGCTAGACGATTATGCGTTTAATCGTTTATACTCCTTGCCATGATCTACGCGACGCCCCCGCCAACCCCCGCCCTGCAAGAGCGGCTCGACGAGCTGGCGCAGCTACGCAAGGCACTCGGCGAGGAGGTGAGGACGCCGAGCCGCTGGATGGGCTCGCTGCGGCGCGAGGTGCGGGCCACCTCGATCGAGGGCTCGACCTCGATCGAGGGCTTCAGCGTCTCACCCGAGGAAGCGCTGGCGCTCACCAGCGGCAGGGGAGCTGCCGATCGCGGCGGGGAGAACCGCCAGGCGGTCGCCTGCTACGCGCAGGCGATGGACCACGCCGGAACGATGGCGGAGGACCCGAGCTTCCGCTGGCTCGACCGGGTGATACTCGACCTGCACTTCGACGCCTGCCACTTCCAGCGCGACAAGGGCCCTGGCCTCTGGCGAACCGGCCCGATCGTGGTCACCGGGCCCGGCGGCACGCCTGAGTACCGCGGGCCCGACGAGAGCGAGGTGGTGCCCCTGATGGCCGAGGTGGTCGAGTGGCTGGCCGAGAGAGACCTCGAAGCCGACGTGGTGGTCCGGGCAGCGATGGCCCATCTGCACGTCGTCTCGGTCCACCCCTTCCGCGACGGCAACGGCCGGATCTCGCGGATCGTGCAGTCGCTGGTCCTGGCGCGGACAGGATTCGCCTCGCCGGAGTTCTTCTCGATCGAGGAGTACCTGGGCTCCCACACCCCCGACTACTACGCAGCCCTGAAGGAGGTGCAGGGCGGGAGCTATCAGCCTCACCGCGACGCCTCCGGCTGGGTCGGATTCTGCGTCGAGGCCCACATCGCACAGGCACGACAGCGACTGGCGCAAATCGAGCAAGCGGCGGCGCGGTGGCGCCACCTCGAAGGGCTCGTCAGCGCGCGCGGCTGGCCCGAGCGCCTCGTCATCGCGCTCGAGCAGAGTCTCCATACCGGCAGTGATCGCGGTGCTTACGGCCAGGAGGCGGAGGTTTCCCCGGCAACCGCGAGCTCCGACTTCCGCCGCCTGCTCGACGCCGGTCTCGTCGCCCAGAGAGGACGCGGACGAAACATCAGCTACGTCGGGAGCGATAGCCTGCGTGAGGGGCTGAGGGACGCGAGCGACTGAGTGCTCGTTCGGGAGTACGTCAACCTGCTCCTGCCAGGCATGCACCCTCATATCCGCGTCGCCAGCCAAACGAAACCCCGCAAGTACGGGGTTTTAGCTGAATAGCGGGGGGCGGGATCGAACCTGCGAGCTTCGGGTCATGAGCCCGGACCTTGAGATCGGCTGGGATACGTGGGGCATGTTGCCCCATTTCTTGCCCCAGGACACCGAGAGCGACGCCGACACCTCAACGTGGATCGCCGCCGTAGACGACGGAGCGGTGGCGGATGGCGGCAACGCGAACGGTCCGCCCGTCGTCGACGAGCTGGTAGATGATGCGGTAGGAGCCGACCCGCAGCGAGTACAGGCCGCGGAGCCTGCCGCGTAGCGCGTGCCCCGCCCGGGGCTCGCGCTCCAAGAGCCCCAGGGCATCCTCGATCGCGTCGATCAGGGGCCAGCTCAGCTCGAGCAGCTCGCGGCGGACGCGCCGGGCGAGGACGAGTCGAGCCACCGATCAGCCGGCGCTCGGCCTGCGCTCTGCCAGCTCGCCGCGAAGCTCGGACAGGGTGACCGTCTCGCCGCGCTCGATCTCGGCGAGGCCGGCCTCCAGCGCGGACAGAGCCTCGGGGTCGGAGAGGACCTCCGCGGTCTCCTCCAGCGCCTCGTACTCGTCGATCGGGACCAGGGCCGCCGCGGGCGCCCCGTTGCGCGTGACCAGAACGTGGTCGCGCCGGTCGCTGACGTCATCGAGGAGACTGCTGAGGTTGGCGCGCAACTCGCGCACCGGGACGGTTTTCGCCATGTACGTAGTGTACAGAATCGCGTACACGGATACGGTCGAGACGGCAGCGCCCCATTCCTTGCCGCCACGCGGCGGCGCGCAATCCCGGCGACAACGGGCAGGAGGGCGAGCGACTGCTGCTGATCGGCCACACCGACGGCGGACGGGCTTTCGCGGTGGTGATCGGGCGCGCCCTCGACCCCAAGACGTGGCTGATCGCAACCGGTTGGCCCGCCCCCGAGCGAGCGTCGAAGCCGGCTGACGGCCGGGATCGGTCCCGCGTCGCCCTCGCGTCTCAGCGGTCGAGGTCCGCGAGGATCCGCACCTGGGCGCCGCAGAGCTCGTAGACAGGCTGGGCGCGAGCATCGAGGCTGAGAAGCGTCACTTCGGCGTCCCGAGCGGCCAGCCCGATCAACGCGTCGTAGACGGCACCGCCGGCGCGGTTGGCGGCGGCAAGAAGATCGAGCGCCTCCCGGTGGGAGGGCGGTCCTCGCCCACGGCGGGCACGCCGCGGAGCAGGTGAAGGCAACGCGGCCAGGTTCGTGACGACCCTCCCATTGGACGGGAGCGTCCTGCTCGCCGCCTTCGACCCCGAAGACGGCCATCGCGAACCGGCACGAGCCCTGCTGGAAGACGAAGACGCCTCCCTCGCGACGCTCGACCTCGCCCGCTATGAGGTCGCCAACGTGTCCGTGCAGGCGTGGCGCAAGCGACGCCGGACATCGTCTCGTCAGTTGCGACAAGCGCGACCTGATCGCCAAGGGCCTTGCGGAGGCCCCGGTCTTCGACTCAACCTCTCGTCCTCAAGAGAGAGCTCGCGAGGCAGCGGTCACGCCGCAGCGTGCATTTCCCCCTGCAGGCCAAGGCGCTCCGGTCGCAACTGGAGGTCACGTGGCCCCTCGTCGCACGGATTGGCGCTGACGTCCTCCTGGCCAACGGCCGCGTCTGTGCGATAGCGACAACCTGCCCCGGCCGCGAAAGTCGAACGAGCGCCCGCGGCTGAGGAGGCCGCCCTCCTTCGGGTCCTCGTCGGCATTTAGCCTGCGAGCCCGTGAACGATCCGATCGCAGAGCTGGCGAGCATCGACCTGAGCGAAGTGAAGCGGGGCGTTGGCGCGCGGTCATACGGGCGCGGGCGCGCCTACGCGGGCGCCGGGAACGTGCTGACCGTGGAATGGAATGCCGAGGACCAAGTGCTGACCGGCCTGGTCTCCGGCACCACCGTCTACACGGCACGAGCCTACTTCGACCGCCTCGACAGCGGGCTTGCATTCGAAGAGGGCGAGTGCACCTGCCCGGTCGGCTACGACTGCAAGCACGTGGCGGCGATCGCGATCGCCGCGGCAAGCGAGGCGGGCGGCGCGCGGGGAGCCGGTGCGCGGTCGGCGCGCCACCCGGCCGAGGCCCCCGCCCCGGCCTGGGAGCGTTCGCTGCGCGACCTGGTCGGCGCCCCGGAGGCCCCGGAGGGGGCGCGCCCGCTGGCGATCGAGCTCTCGTTACGCCCGGACCCCGGGCGAAGCGGGCAGCCGCGCCTCCTGGCGCGGCTGATGCGGCCCGGTGCCCGCGGCGGCTGGGTCAACGGCTCGCTCTCCTGGAACGGGCTGGACTCCTGGCACGTGCGCGAAGCCAATCTCCGCTGCGACCACCTGAGGTTCGCCCACGACCTGCTGGCCGTCCACTCCGTACAGGAGTCGCAGCCGGGACACGGTTACTACTACGGCTACGGATACCGCCGCAGTGACGGGCGCACCCTCGACCTCACCGAGTGCGACAGCCCGCGCCTGTGGCCGCTGCTGGAGGAAGCGTCGCGGATCGGCGTGCGCCTGATCCACACCAGCCCCGGGCTCGGCGAGCTGGCCACGCCCGGGACCGGCGAGGTGCGGCTCGACGTCCGCGGCGACGGCGCCGGCGGCTCGGTCGTGGGCGCGCTGCTGTGCCTCGAGCAGGGGGAGGCCGAGCATCTGCAGCCGCTCCGCTTCCTCGGCGCGAGCGGGCACGGCATCGTCTGCGCCGAGCGCCCGGACGACCGCGAGCCGGAGGACGGCGAGGAGCCCGACCTGGCGGATCGCCGCCTGCGCTTGGTCCGCCTCGCGAAACCCGTGCCCGAGCAGCTGCGGCGGATGCTCCTGGAGGGCGAGCAGCTGGGGGTCCCGGCAGCGGAGCGGGAGCGCTTCGCGGTCGAGTTCGGCCCCGCGCTGGGCCGAGTAGCGGCGG
>Ga0055450_10000199_pt1 | contig 11607 bp, 9 predicted proteins | sample China_Galinas_PW_5_FD_57740 | JGI IMG/M metagenome (GOLD analysis project Ga0055450, IMG submission 57740) | Wetland microbial communities from San Francisco Bay, California, USA, that impact long-term carbon sequestration - China_Galinas_PWC_D1 | ecosystem: Environmental > Aquatic > Marine >... | reverse complement strand
CGGCGAGCTGCCCCTCGACCTGCAGGCCAAGCTGCTGCGCGTGCTGGAAGAGGGACGCTTTGAACGGCTGGGCTCCACCAAATCCATGAAGGTCGATGTGCGCATCATCGCCGCCACCAATCGGGATCTCTCCCAGGAGGTCGCGGCGGGCCGCTTCCGCAGCGATCTCTTTTACCGCCTGAACGTTTTTCCCATTTCCATCCCGCCGCTCCGGGAACGTTTGGAGGACATCCCCCCCCTGGTATGGATGTTCGTCAAGCAGAACGAGATGAAATTGGGCAACCGGATCGATCGGATTCCCCGCAAGCAAATGGAAGCCCTCAAACGCTACGGCTGGCCGGGCAATGCCCGGGAATTGCGCAATATCGTCGAACACGCCATGATCACCAGCAGCGGCGGGATTCTCGCTATCCAGCCCCCCGATCAGCGTGCCGATAGCCCGCCATCCTCGGGAACCTTGGAGGAGGTCGACCGCCGGCATATTCTGAGCGTACTGGCCAAGACCGGCTGGCGCGTCACCGGCAAAAACGGGGCCGCCGAAATCCTGGGCCTGAAGCGCACCACCCTGCAGGCCAAAATGAAGAGGCTGGGCATCAATCGGCCGTCCCGGTAACATCCCTGTGGACGTATAATGCTATATTGTGGCGTTACGAAACGGTTTTGAGGGAGCGTGGGCGGTTAATGCCCAGCGCTTTCATCCGCGAATAGAGGCTGGTGCGTTTCATGCCGAGAATCTCGCAGGCACCCCCGGCTCCGCTGATCTTCCCGCTTGTGCATTCAAGTATAAAGTGGATATAACGCCGCTGGATTTCGTTAAGATCCGGCCGGTCTTCAAACGGGCTTGATGCCTGGGGCGTCAGCGGGGAAGGCAGATCGAAGTGGATTCTTCCATCCTCAGACAGTATGACGGCGCGTTCCACGATATTCTTCAACTCCCTGACATTTCCCGGCCAGCGATAGTGGTGCATCGCTTTTTTTTGCAGAGGCTCCAATTCCGGTACGGTTTTTTTATATCGCGTTGCATATTGGTTCAGGAATACTTTGACCAGATGGATGATATCCTGCCTGCGGTCTCGCAGAGGGGGGAGGTGCAACGGGATAACATTCAGCCGGAAATACAGATCCCGTCGGAAATTGCCGGCCTCGACTTCCGCGGAAAGGCTGCGATTGGTTGCTGCAACAAGCCGGAAGTCGGATTTTCGGGTTCGCGTCGCACCGATGCGGTGAAACGATTTTTCCTGGAGGGCGCGCAACAACTTCGTTTGTGACGTCATGTCGAGTTCGCCGATTTCGTCAAGGAAAAGCGTGCCTTCATGCGCCAGCTCAATGCGGCCAATCTTGCGCTGGTCCGCCCCGGTGAACGCTCCGCGTTCGTGTCCGAATAATTCGCTCTCCAGCAGACTTGGCGGAATAGTGGTCGCATCCACCACGATGAAGGGGGCATCGGCCCGCAGGCTCATACGGTGAATCCGATTGGCCAGCAGTTCTTTTCCGGTGCCGGTTTCGCCGGTAATCAGGATGGTGGACTCGGTTGCCGCCACGCGATCGGCCTGCTCCAGCAATTTAACCATGACCGGGGCATGGGCGATGATAGTATGGCGCTGCGATTCGATCCGGGTTCTTTTTTCCGATGATAGAAGGTTCCTTTCGTCCCTGATTTTAAAGAATGCCATCCATCTTTCCACGATGACGCCCAAGTGCTGGATGATACGTTTCAGCATGGGCGCATCCAGGGACTCGAAGGATGCATTCAGGTATGAATTGTCATAATAAAGGATACGCTGCATTTTTCCCCGGGTATCGACGGGAATACACAGCGTCGATCGCCAATATTTCTTCCTCAGCGCCGTTTCATGGACTTGCACCGTGCGCGAAACCACCTCCCCGGCCGTGCAAGTTTGTCGAATGATATCCATGCTAGGGCGAAACCAGTCCGATGCCACTTCCTGCCGCGACAGGTTGGCGCCTATCAAAAGCTCGGGGGCACCTTCCCGTTCTGAAGCTATTTGGAATAGACCGCTGCGCTCGGCCCCGAACATGCGTGCCGTGGCAATGAGAATCTTGGTCAGCATCTCATTCTGATTCTCACTGGGATACAACGATTCGATCAGGTCGAGGTACTGGGCGAACAAATCTTTGTGTCGGGTTTGACTTTCGGTGGCGGCGACAGGCTCGTCTATGAGGTATTTGCAATCATCAGGGAAAAAATCCTCCGCATATCCCCCCAGGACCCGCCACGCTCGCAAGGCGATGTGTCGGGCGACAGTTTCCTCCCCGTCCAGCAGTTCGAGCCGCGCCGCGACGAGCAGAGTTTTCGACAATTGGACCGGATCCCCGGATTGCCCGAGAAGTTTTTCGCTTTCCGCCAGGTCTGAACGGATCGATACATCTCTTTTCCCCGAAGCCATTTTTTCCAGGGCTTCGAGTCTCAGGGCGACACCCTGTAAATGAATGTTGACCCCGTTCCAGACGCGTTCCAGCACTTTTTCGTATTCGAACCCGGGGATCGGTGCCAAACCTTTACGGTGAAAGGCGCAGACCATCTCGAGAACCCAGGGCGATGCGTATTGGCGAATCAATCCCCCACGGGCACCCTCTTGGAAGGTGTGCCGCAATACCCGATGGGCTTCCTCGATGCGACCCTCCATGAAGTGACACATGGCGATTCCGCCGCCCGCAAAATATTGCCCCAATGTGTTGCCGCTGCGAGCGGCCTCCTCCTGGGCGTGTTTGAGATGAAAATCGGCCTTGCGCCTTTTTTGGAGGAGTCCCAGAACCGTTCCGAGAACGGCGCGCACGGTGGAAGATAGCGCCGGGTCGTGGCACTTGCGCGCCAGCCGCCAGTTGAAGTCCAGGCTGCCGATGGCCCGGTGAAATAGCCCCAGGTAGGCTGCGCAGTATCCTGAAAACAGGGGAGCCGTAGGATTGTTCAATAGCCCGAACCGTTCGGAGGAGAAACCGCGCTCGGCTTTGTCGAAATAAGCAATGGCCTCCTTGAAATAGCCCTTGATAAAATAGAACATGCCGATAAAAACGGCCGATTTCGCCAGGATGTCATCGTCGCCGAGTTCCTGGATTTCTTCGAGACCGACGGAAAGCGCAACGAGCGCTTCGTCGCGCCGGTCAGCAAAATAGTACAGGCGTCCAAGATGCAAATTGATCAAGGCATGCGATCTTCGGTCGCCGATGCGATCCGTCAACTCGTGGCTTTTTTCCAAATGTTTTTCGGTTTCCTGGAAGCTGTGCCCCAATACAAAGCAAAGGTTGGATAAGGCCAGCACAGCCGAAAGATAGAGATCAGCGGTGTTGGCATCGACACCGGAATGGAAGAGGCGGTTGACTGCGCTTTTAAGATGCCGGCTTGCCGCTTCCCGGTGGTTTTGACCGGCTTCTTCCTGCGCCAATTCAATCTCGTACCGGCTGGCTTCACGGATGCGGCCGGCCCTGTCGAGCAGATCCAGCATCAACAATGGTTCGACATCCTTGTCGAGGCCTTCCAGCAGTACCCTGTCGGTCACCTGCCGGAGCCAAGTCGGCGTACACCGCTGGCGGAGTTCTTCCCTCACGGCATTGGGGCGATCGGCTTTGAAGGTAAAGCGATCAGGGGCGTCCTGTTCGATCCAGCCCAGAGCCTGGGCGCGATTTAGCAGGTCAAACAGTGGACCTGGCAGGAGCGGTACCAGCGTTCCGGCCACTTTGATGGGGACAGGTCCTCCAAAGACATGCAGAACGGCGAGAAAGGTCCACTGCTCATCGGAGAACGTTTCGGCAGCCTTTGTCATGGGGCGGCTCCTGTGTGCGGGAAAGGATGAGAGGTATCCTATCAGATGCGCATCTTCATGGCATGTACTTGTTCAACATAGCGTCGAACTATGTCGAAATAAAGACATTTTATTGCACCAACACCCCCGTAAATTTTATAAATATCTGTAAAAACTATTAAAATAAAATTATCAAGGGCTGGCACGTGTCTTGCTCAAACTAACAATTGGGCATACCCGTCAGGATGGCGCCGTATTTCGAGAATCACCGGTTGCGGAGAGGGCGGCGCCACCGGACCTCAACGCCAATCGAGGAGGATCGCATGCCAGTATTCGCTAATAGTGCCGTGATGGAAGCAATGTTCGGGGAAGTTTGGAAAAAAATGGTTCACGAAACGGATTTTGGCCCCAGGCTCAAGGAAAACAACATCACCCTCCAGTTCATTATCGAGGATCCGGATGTGGTCATGTATGTCGATGAAAACGGACCGGTTTTCGGGGATCAGGCCAAGGCCCAAACACCGGTGGTGACACTGAAGATGTCGGGGGACAGCGTCCACCAGTTCTGGCTCAATCGGTTGAATGTGCCCAAGGCCCTGGCCCTTCGGCAGATCAAGGCCAAAGGGCCGGTGGGGAAGGTGCTGCAAATTCTGCCGCTGCTCAAACCCGGCAAAGCCCTGTACCCGGATTACTGCACCCGATACGGCTTGCCCACCACCTGAGGACAGGAGGCGAATCCATGCAATATTTCGATATCAACATGGGGCTGAGCCGCGAGGACATCCTCATAAGAGACACGGCCAGGGAATTTGCCCAAAAGGTCATGCGACCGATTTCCCGCGAACTGGACACCATGTCCGCCGAGGCGGCTGTTGCCGACGGCTCGCCGTTCTGGGACTTTTTGGCCAAAGCGTATGAACTGGATTTTCACACCATTCTTTTACCCGAGTATTACGGCGGCCAAGGATTAAGCCCCCTGCAGGTTCACCTGGTGTTCGAGGAATTCGGGTGGGCTTCCTTCGGCTTGGCGGTTCAACTGGCCGTTGTTTGCTTCCCGTTTTACCTGGCCTGCATGACCGGTGACGAAGATTTGATCGACCTTTTCGTTAAGCCATTCTGCCAATGCCGCGACGGCAGCATCCGCGGCTGCTGGGGAATCACCGAGCCGGATCACGGTTCGGACGTCATTGCCGTCGGGGAAGATTACTTTGGCTCGGATAAAATGCGAGGCAACGTCCAGGCCCGTCCGGAAGGCGATGAATGGGTCATCGACGGTCAGAAATCCGCCTGGGTCTCGGGCGGCACCATCGCCACCCACACCCTGCTGCACTGTCAGATCGACGCAACAAAGGGATTTGCCGGAAACGGCATCTGCATTATGCCCCTGGATATAAAGGGTGTCTGCAAAGGCAAGCCGCTGGAGAAAATCGGTCAGCGCGATCTCAATCAGGGCGAGATCTATTTCAGCGGGGCCAGGATCCCAAAATCGTGGATGATGTGCGATCCTGAATTTTACGTTCCGTTTCTGGATATGATTTTGGCCTCGGCCAACCTTTGCATGGCCTCCTGGTCCACGGGGCTGGCGCGAGCCGCCTTCGAAGAGGCGTTGACCTATTCCAAGCAGAGAGTTCAGGGCGGGCGGCCGCTGGCGAAACACTATGCGATGAAGCAACGGCTGTTTGACCTTTTCGCCCGAACCGAATCCGCGCGGGCGATTTCCCGGGCTGCCATCAACCTCAACCTGAATCTGTCGCCGCCCCATGTGGAGTACTCCCTGTGGGCCAAGACCCAATGCACGGAGCTGGCCTTCCGAAATACCCACGATGCGATCCAGATCTGGGGCGGCAACGGCCTGACCAAGGAATACGTGCTCGAAAAGCTGTTCCGCGATGCCAGGGCCACTCTGATCGAAGACGGCAACAACGAAACTCTGGCCAGGCACGGCGGTCACATTATCGGGGAAACCTACCCGCGCAAAGCGCTTGATTTTTAACTTGGAGAACAACAAATGGATCGAAACCGACCCTACTGGAACATGAAAATCGAACCCCTGCTGAACACCCCGCAGATGCAGGAAATGCAATTGGCCAAGCTCAGAGTGATGCTGGCCCGCATGAAGAACAATGCGCCGTTCTACCACAAGCGCTTCGAAGAGGTCGGGTTGGATCCGGAAAAGCTCACCGGTTTTGACGAATTCAAGGAAAAGGTCCCCCCGTTCGACAAGGCCGCGCTGCGTGAATTGGTCGTGGCCAGCGGAGGAGACATGCTGCGGGCCATCGAACAGATCATACCGGTTTCCATCGATCAGATCGATTATTTCGGCACGACCACCGGAACCACCGGCATACCCACCCCCTATCCGCTCACCAATTTCGACATCAAGGAGCTTTGGGGCGAGGCGGTAGCGCGCGGCGCCTGGCGCGCGGGCGTGCGGCCCGAGGACCGGGTGCTGTGGACCTTTGCCCTGTCCATGGTGATCGCCGGGGTGCCCACCATGATGGGCATGCAGAAGCTTGGCTGCGCCATGCTGCCCGTGGGCGCGGAAGCCAAGAGCGAACGTATTCTGCTCATGCAGAACATCTTTCGGGGAACCGTATACGCCGGAACGCCCTCGTTGGCTGAATATCTGATCGAGCAAAGTCCCCGCTTGCTGGCGAAACCGGTCAAGGATCTGGGTTTCAAAGCGTTGATCCTGGGCGGCGAACCGGGCGCGGGTATCCCCGCCGTGAAGCAGAAACTGGAGCAGGCTTACGGTTGCAAGATTTTCGACGTGGGAGCCGGCTTTGGTTTCTCGTGCGATCACGACGAATACGAGGGGATGCATTGGGTCGGCGACGACATGGTCTACTACGAATTGGTCGATCCGGACACCAAGGCGCCCATCCCCATCGAAGACGGCGCCAAAGGCGAGGCCCTCTTCACCATGCTGTCCGGCGACGGGTTTGTCTGGATCCGTCAGGGCATGGGCGACATCCACCAGGTGTTTACCGCGCCTTGTCCCTGCGGCCGCAGCGGATTCCGCTACAAAGTCGTGGGACGCGCCGATGATATGCTCAAGGTCAAGGGCGTGATGGTCTATCCCAGCCACCTCAAGGGTGTCATCAATGAGTTTGTGCCCCGGGTTACGGGGGAGATGCGGATCATCTTGGATGAAAAACCCCCCCGGGTCGTGCCGCCGCTGAAGATCCGGATCGAGCATGCGGAAGGACTTACCGATGAGCAGATCAGTGCATTGGGCGGCGAGATTGTGGAGGCCATGAGCCGCAAGCTGAAAATCCGTCCGTCCATTGTCTGGGCCGAACCCGGAAGCCTGGAGCGAAGTCATTACAAGGGGCAGACCTTCGAGAAGACCTACGAGGAAAAGGACTAGGGAGACCATCATGCGGGAGGTAAATGTCATCGGCGTTGGCATGACACGTTTTGCCAAGCATCTGGATAGAAGCATCAAGGACCTTGCCAAAGAAGCTCTGGATAAAACCCTGGCCGATGCGGGCATCGGCCAGGAATCCCTGGAGGCGATCTATTTTTCCAATTCAAACTGGGGCTATCAATCCGGGCAGCACTGCATCCGGGGAGAGGTGGCCTTGCGGCCGGCAGGGCTGGAGGGCATCCCGGTCTACAATCTGGAAAACGCTTGTGCCGGGGGTGCCACGGCCTTTCATTCGGCCTGGATGGGGGTTGGTTCCGGCCTTTACGAGTGTGTGTTGGTGATCGGTGCTGAAAAACTGTACGACGAAGACAAGCTGATGATGTTTCGGGCATTCGGGTCCGGTTTCGACGTGGAAAATATGGCGGCGCACCTGAAGCAACTCCAGGAATTGGGCCGCGACGCCAAGATTCGCGATATCGTCGGCGAAGGCGGGGAAGGGGCCGGCCAAAGCCGCAGCGCCTTCATGGACATGTATTCTGCGTTCACGCGGCACCACATGGTGAAATACGGCACAACGCAACGGCAACTGGCGATCATCGCCTCCAAGAACCACCATCACGGGGCCTTGAATCCCAATGCCCAGTTTCAGAAGGAGATGAGCGTCGAAGAGATCCTGGCGTCGCGCTCCGTGAGCTGGCCGCTGACGGTTCCCATGTGCGCCCCCGTCGGCGACGGGAGTGCCGCGGCGATCCTGTGTTCCGCCGAATTCTTGAAATCGCTTCGGTCGTCCCGACCGGTCAGGATCAGGGCCTCCGTGCTGGGATCCGGCACGGACCGCGCCATCGACCAGGAAGATCTCGACATCGCCTGCCGTCTTTCCAAAAAGGCGTACGCATTGGCGGGCGTCGGTCCCGAAGACATCCATCTGGCCGAGGTTCACGACGCCACGGCCTATGGGGAACTGCACCAGACCGAGGCGCTGGGCTTCTGCGCCTGGGGGGGAGGGGGGCCGTTGGCCGAATCCGGCGCCACCAGCATCGGCGGAAGCATCCCCATCAATATTTCGGGCGGGCTGGAGTCCAGGGGGCACCCCATCGGTGCTTCCGGACTAGGGCAGATTCATGAACTGGTGACCCAACTGCGCCATGAGGCGGGACCGCGGCAGGTCGAAAACTGCCGTCTGGCACTGGCGGAAAACGGCGGCGGGAATCTTGGTTACGAAGAGGCGGCCATGGGGATCCACATTCTCGAAAGGATCGGCCGCTGAATGGATGCCATCCGTTTCGACCGTTTACAATGTACGAAAGACGGCCTGTGCGCCCGTGTCTGTCCGCTTCGGTTGATCGTTCCGCCTTCGGAGGATCGTATGCCGGAAAGCCTACCGTCATTTTCACGATGGTGTATCAGGTGCGGGCATTGTGTGGCCGTCTGTCCCTCCCAGGCCATTCAGCACCCGCACATGCGTACGGAAGAATGCCCTCCGGCGGACTATGACTGTCTCCCCCCCCCGAACCGATTCGAGAAGATATTGCGGCTGCGCCGCTCGGTGCGAAGATACAAGCCCCAGCCGCCTGCAAGGGAAGTGCTGGCACGGTTGATCCGCATGGCCGGATACGGGCCTTCCAGCCATAATCACCAGCCGGTCAAATGGCTCGTTTTTGAGGATAGAGAAGATTTAAACCATATGGTCGATCTGGCCTGCGACTGGATGCGGCATATGCTCGCCGCCGAACCGGATGCACCGCATTCGCGGGTATTTGATAAAATTGTGAACGAATGGGGCGACGGTCGGGATTTGGTTCTGCATGAGGCCCCGGCCCTTCTCATCGCCCACAGCAGTATCCGAACCAGGATGGAAACGATTGATGCCGCGGTGGCCCTTTCCTATTTCGATCTCGCTGCGATGGGCTTCGGGTTGGGGTGTTGCTGGGCGGGACTGTTTATGATGGCGGCCCGATCATGGAAACCCCTCGGTGCATTTCTCGCGCTTCCTGAACATCACCACCTGCATGGGGCGCTGATGACCGGGTACCCGCAATACCGCTTCAAGCGACTTCCGTTGCGGAAACAGCCGGCGATTCAATGGCGATAATATTCCGGGGGCATAGGGACAGCGGGCCTGACGCATCACTACGGGAAGCAGGCCGGCAGGCACGGAATGAAAGATATTCCATCGTTATGGAGGCAATTATGGGCAGGCAAGGTCAAATCGCTGAAGAATTACACAAGGAATGGACGGAGACCGAGGAAGTGATCCTGAAGCGCCGCAGTGTGCGCTTCTATAAAAAGGCGCAGGTCCCGGAATACATGATCAGGCGGATCCTGGAGGCCGGCCGGTTTGCGCCCTCGGCCGGAAACGGTCAACCCTGGAAGTTCGTCGTGCTCAGGGAGCCCGACATTATCAACGGCATCACGGAGACGACCGTTACTATCTGTAGGTTGTTCAAGTCTCTGATCGAGTACCGGATACCGGGAAAACGGTGGCGGCTGCCCATTGCCAAACTCAACATCCGGATCAAGCCGGCGGAGCTTCATCCCGTTCCGTTCAGCGCCTGCACCCTGATCGCCGACCGCGCGCTCGGCCTGTTTCACGGGGCACCCACGGTCATTCTGATCTTTAAAGACGTGCGGGGCATCTCCAATCCTGATCTGGACTGCGGCATTGCCGGGCAGAACATGGTGTTGGCGGCCCACAGCATGGGGCTGGGCACCTGCTGGGTCAGCTTTTCCAAGCTTGCCTTTCAGTATACGGGCAAATGGAAGAAGCGGCTCGGTATTCAGTATCCTTACAAGTTTGTCACCAGCCTGTCCATCGGATGGCCGGTGGGCGACCCGGACGGCGTGATTGCACGGCCAACGCATGCGGTCGACTGGTATGAAGACGGAGCCAAGACGGTTGTTCACTAGAAAAGGAGCTGCGACATGGCCCACCTGAGTTTTGCCGAAAAACACCGGATCCCGATTTACGACGATCCCGCCCAGGTGCAATGGGGCCTGGTGGCGTTTGATTACGACAAGTGCCGGAGATGCGGGCTATGCGTGCAAATATGCCCGGCGAGTTGTTTTGAAGCGATCGAAGATAAACCCAGGATGAAAACACCAGCCGAATGCATGATGTGCTCGGACTGCGTCGCCATTTGTCCTGAGGGTGCGATCACCGCCACCCAAAATTTCCACTACACAGGGCGCTATAAGACCATCGGTTTCGGTCATCTTCAGAAGCCGCGACTGTAAACCAACCCAAGGGGAAGACATATGCGATTTTCAATAGCGGACTATCAGGCGCTTGGAGCAAGATTGAAGGAGAAACTGGCGCTTGATTCAGAGGTCGTCGCCGTCAAATACATTCAATGCGAATCCCATATTCCAAATGACTTTATCAGGCCGCTCAGGGACACCGGCAAGCCAATGACGCTATGCATGGCCATGACCGACGCCCGCCATGACAAAAAGAAAACCGCGATGACGGCGCGAGACAACGCTTGCACACCCGTCACGTTTGGTCAAGGCTGGGCCAAAGTATCGATGTACCAATTTGTGAAAAGCCAAGTTAAAAACGACTGGAACAAGGACACCTTGTCCGTTCTCAGACGTTTCTTTTCTTATCGCGAGCTGGGCCTTGGCGTTGCGAAAGCAATGTGGCCGCTGAATAAAATTTTCATGCGGCACAGAGGAATGCTCACAGCCCCCTTGAGTGAAACCCCTGTTATTCCGGACACCGTGGTGATTTACGGCACACCAAAGCAAATGGTCTTCATTGCCAATGCATTTTGCTATGAATCCAAATACATACCTGTAGCGACCCATACGGGATACGGGGGATCGTGTTTTTCTGCTGCATATTTGCCCCTGGCGGTAAAAAAACCCATCGCCGCCAATCTCGGTGCGGGCGACAGGGCTTTTACGCGAGTGAAAGACGATGAAGAGGTCATCGGAATGCTGGGGCATATGGCCTTCCACCTGGACCGAAATCTTTTCAGGCCCGGTGAAAAAAATAACGGCACCAATATTCGCGCCTTGTTGGCGCGATCGCATGAGGTTGTTGACGAAGACACCTTGCCGGGGTGGCGGGACATCAGAAATATCATGAAATACTATGATTAACACACGAGGATGGGCATCATGGGAAAAATTTCGGGAAAGCGGGTGGTCATTACCGGTGCGGGCAGCGGCGTCGGGCGGGCGATGGCCCTTCAATTCGCTGAAATGGGATGGAGGATAGGCCTTGCGGACATCAATTCCGCGGGGGCCGAAAAGTCCCTTGATATGGTGAAACAAGCAGGCGGAACCGGGGAAGTCTATCCGGTGGATGTGACCGATCCCCGGTCTGTGAAAGAAATGGCAGATCATTTCTTTTCCGCGTGGGGCGGAGTGGACATCCTTGTCAACAACGCTGGAATCGCCGTGGCAGGGCATATTGGAAATGTTTCGCTGGAGAGGTGGAGAAAGGTCGTTGATGTCAATTTTTTCGGGATG